>Ga0315535_1000407_pt1 | contig 30469 bp, 21 predicted proteins | sample SalMarSW160220MG_2_FD_203092 | JGI IMG/M metagenome (GOLD analysis project Ga0315535, IMG submission 203092) | Salt marsh sediment microbial communities from the Plum Island Ecosystem LTER, Massachusetts, United States - Salt Marsh Sediment SW1602-20 ... | reverse complement strand
CAAGAGGGATGGTGTTTTGCTCGGGAGTGGGGAATATCTCCATCCTTTTTGGGGCCCATGCAACATACCCGTTAGACTGCGTGGTAAAGTTGTGCAATACAACAGGTATCCGGAATTTAAAGGCCGGGAAAAGCGACGTTAACCTGGAAGAGGCACTGTCGAGTGATTTTGCAAATGAAATTCCCTGCTGTCCGTATTTAGCAGGATATATTACTGTAAAATGATCTGTTTTTACCTGCATCCATCTCAGAGATTCAGGATCCTGGCCTGTATTGTAATACTGCGCATACGTTTCAAATGCCTGCATCGATATAATGATGAACAGGATTACGCGGATATATTTCACGGGAAATTGCATGGCGTAAAAGTAATAAATTTAGTGAGCACTAGGTATTTGGCGATATTATTAAAAAAATAAGTAATTTCGTGCCTTAACCATAAAATGATATTGCAATAATAATATTTCAGCTGATGAAGAAATACAGGCTTATTAACAATATTACAGGCTGGGTGGTTTTTGCCATAGCTGCGGTTACCTACCTTATGACGATTGAACCCACGGCAAGCCTGTGGGACTGCGGAGAGTTCATTGCATCGGGGTTTAAGCTGGAGGTAGGACATCCCCCGGGAAACCCGGTCTTCATGATCATGGCCCGTTTCTTCACACTTTTTGCCGGAGGTAATGTATCCAAAGTTGCCGAGATGGTCAATTCCATGTCGGCCCTGGCAAGCGCATTTACCATATTGTTTCTGTTCTGGACCATCACTCACCTTGCCAGGAAAATTATCCTTAAGGATGAAGGCCGGTATACCACAGCCCGTATCATAGCTGTGATGGCAGCCGGTGCAGTTGGTGCCGTAGCCTATACCTTTTCCGATTCGTTCTGGTTTTCAGCAGTGGAGGGTGAAGTTTATGCCTCATCAGCGTTCTTTACTGCAATAGTGTTCTGGGCAATCCTGAAATGGGAAAATGTGGCAGATGAGAAACATGCCGATAAGTGGATAATACTAATAGCTTTCCTGATGGGATTGTCAATTGGTGTTCATCTTCTTAACCTGCTCACCATACCCGGAATAGTGCTCGTATATTATTTCAGGAAATTCGAATTTTCATGGAAGGGATTTATCGTTTCACTTGCTACTTCAATGGTATTATTGGCCCTCCTGATGTGGGGTATAATGCCGGGCGTCGTTACAATATCCTCTAAATTTGATAAGTTCTTTGTTAATACCCTGCATATGCCCGTCAACAGTGGCATGGTTATACATATTGTTATTCTTGCCATACTTTTTGTCTTTGCTGTGAGGGCCTCTTTAAGGTCGGTAAACAGTTCAAGGAATGGAATCCTGGCAATAGCCGCTCTCTTTCTGACCGGGATATGGGTAGTTTCAGGTTCGGCTTTTGTTAATATCGTTATCCTCCTGTCAGTTGGTGGAATAACCTGGTATCTGGCACAAAAGAACAGGACAGCCCTTAATGCCATGCTTACAGTAATAATGGTTATCCTTATAGGATATTCTGCCAATGCCATCATAGTAATAAGGGCTTCGGCCGATACTCCTCTGAATGAAAATAATCCGTCGAATCCATTCAACCTGCTTTACTTCCTGAACCGTGAACAATATGGCCAGAGGCCGTTGCTAAAAGGACCTTATTTCAATGCTCCCGTTATTGATTATGTCAACGGAAAACCCAAGTATAACATTGAAAATGGTAAATATGTGATTACAGGTTATGACCTGGAACGGGTCTATGATCCTCGTTTTGTCACTCTTTTTCCCAGGATGTGGAGTGACCGTGATGATCACCCGGAGATATATAAGCAATGGGGAAAGATAAAGGGAGTACCTGTACAGGTGACAGATGAGTCGGGACAAAAGAAGATTATCAGGAAACCTACTTTCATGGAAAACATGCGCTTCATGTTTTCCTACCAGTTCGGGTATATGTATTTCAGGTATTTCATGTGGAACTTTTCGGGTAAACAGAACGATACACAGGGTACCGGTGGCGTGGTCAACGGAAACTGGATAACAGGGATAAGTTTCCTCGATACACCAAGACTGGGGACAACCAGGGATCTGCCTCCCGATATGAAGAATGATCCATCCAGGAATAAATATTACCTGCTGCCATTAATCCTAGGACTGATCGGGATGTTTTACCATTATAACCGTGATAATAAAAACTGGTTTATAATATTACTCCTGTTCATCATGACAGGACTGGCTATCGTTTTTTACCTTAACCAGGATCCTAACCAGCCCAGGGAAAGGGATTATGCTTATGCCGGGTCATTCTATTTCTTCTCTGTGTGGCTGGGGTTTGGGGTACTTGCTATATTTGAGGCACTTTCAAAGATAGCACCTGAAAAGATCGCAGCTCCCCTGGCCGGAGTACTTTGCTTTGTGGCAGTACCGGTGCTGATGGGCTCGGAAGACTGGGTGGATCACGACAGGTCGGGCAGGTACCTTACACGCGATGTTGCTTTCGATTATCTTAATTCATGTGCTCCGGATGCTATACTGTTCACAAACGGAGATAATGACACATTCCCGTTATGGTATGCCCAGGAAGTTGAGGGGAAGCGAACGGATATAAGGGTTTGTAACCTGATGCTTCTTAATACCGACTGGTATATTAACCAGATGAAAAGAAAGGTAAATGAGTCGGACCCGTTACCTATAACCCTGCCTGTGAAGAAATACTATGACGGGGTTAACAACCAGGTGTTCATTGTGGAGAAAACAAAAGATCCGGTTAATATATCAACTATAATCGACTGGGTCAACAGTGGTAATAAAGCTACAAAGGTACAGATATCCTCATCCGAACTTCTTGATATAATACCTTCAAGAACAATAAGGATACCTGTTGATAAGAAGAAAGTGTTAGAATCAGGCACAGTACTTCCTCAGGATTCTGATAAGATTGTACCGTATATTGATATACATCTAAAAGGTAATTCTATCCTTAAGAGCCAGCTTATTATTCTGGATATACTTGCTCATAACGACTGGAAAAGGCCTATATATTATGTTACAGGATATCAAAATGATGCCCTGGGTCTTGAGGATTATTTCCAGCTGGAAGGACTTGCTTACCGTCTTGTGCCTATAAAATCTGAGAACAAGGACTGGTTAAATTACGGGAGGATAAACACGGATATCCTGTATAATAATATGATGAATAAATTTACATGGGGTAATGCCAACGCAAAGGGAGTGAATCTTGATTATAACCATAAGCGTACGATAATTGTTATCAGAGCACGACTGAATTATGCACGGCTGGCAAAAGCCCTTGTTGCCGAGGGTGAAAAGGAGAAGGCAATAAAGGTGCTTGATTTCTGTATGGATCAACTGCCCCTGGCTAAAACATCATACGATCCCTATGTGCCGGATATCATTGATGCCTATTTTGCTGCCGGAGATACAGACAAAGCAGTGCAAATGACAAATGCATTATGCAATTTCTACTATGGTCATCTGGATTATTATCTCAAACAGGCCCCGTATATCGTACAGTCTGCTGAATATGAGATACAAACGGCAATACAATATCCTTCAAGAGTGGCAACTTCCTGTACGAAGTATGGAAAACCGGAACTGGGAGAAGAGATAAATAATAAACTTGAAAGCTATTATACCCGGTATGTGAAGATCATTAATCCTTCACAGAAATAAATTCTTCAGCTATCGATGGGAGACAGGGGTTGATGTGCTCAGGTATTTACCCACGAGGAAATAGATCTTTTCGGGGTAAATGGGTTTCAGAATATACTCATTGCACCCTGCTATGTAGGCTTCTGTTTTTACCTGTTCGGATGAAAATGCAGTTATCATGATCACCGGCAGACTCTTTCTCTCTTTGCGTAATAGCTTCACGCATTCTATTCCGTTGACGAGAGGTATCAGAAAATCCATGAACACCAGGTCTGCCCTGCTGTCTTTCTGACCAATGTAATCAACGAATTCTTTTCCCGTACGAAAGATCTTTAATTCCGCACCGGAGTTTTTAAGCACTGTTTCATAGTACCTGATAGAAGGCAGATCATCCTCAACAATTACAATAGTTCTTCCGTCAAGCTCTAAGCTGCTGATATTCAGGGTCATTTAGGGTATTGATTAGACAAGTATAAAATTACTATATGTAAAGGATCAGGCACATTCAAATCGGCACAGTTATTAACATTTTATCAACATGGTACTTTTAACAGAAGCGAAAGCCATTTGTTTTACTTAATAAAATTTCGCAAATTCGTATAAACAAAACCTTGAACTCATGTTCAAAAAGTTACGCATTATCAGAGTTTTAATCTTAACACTGATATTGGCAGGATCTGTTGTTAGTGTATACAGCCAGGGGAATATTGATAACGCCACCCGTGCTGTATTTATTTTTGATATCGCACGCTATATCGACTATGGTCCGGGTTTTGTCGATTCAGCTGTTTTCAGGATCGGAGTGCTTGACAGGGATGAGTTCTTATTTTTGGAGCTGGGCAACCTGAGGAAGACAAGGCCTACAATACAGGGGAAACCTGTTATTCTGGTTAAATTTAATTCTGAAAGCCAGATAACATACACCCAGCTTTTATACGTCAACAAGGCAAGTGGCTTCAGCCTGGATAAGGTGAAAGAAGCTATTGCGAATCACCAGACACTTTTACTGACCGAGGGATATAAGTTTCGTGAATCGATGATCAATTTCATGGGTGTTGAGGGTGAAATGCCAAAATACTCTGTTAATGAAGATCTGATCAACAAGGCAGGGATGAAGGTAAATTCCAATATGCTTACCCAGGCCATCAAAACCAGGGAAGACTGGGAACGGCTTTTCGGAAAGGCAAGCAGGGAGATAATCATCCAGCGCGATACAATAAGGCAGCAGTTGATGATTATAAAGGCACAGAAAACCGAGATACTTCGTCAGAAGGCCCTTCTTGACAGTCTTGACAAAGAGATCAATGCCAGGGAGAAAACACTGAATGACAAACAGAAGATTCTCGAGAGTCAGTTTATACGGATTAACAAACAACAGGTCGAGATAGCTTCTCAGAAGAAGACAATAACTGAACAGCAGAGGGAAGTCAGGGTACAACAGGATACCCTGGCAAATCAGAAAAGAGAGATCAGTCTGCAGGCATCAAGGATGGATCAGCAACTCAGGAAGATCAGGGAACAGGAAAGCAGGATAAAACTGCAGCTGGCAACGCTGGAAAAACAAAAGCTCATCCTCTATTTTGTGATACTGGCTTTGCTGCTGGTAAGTATCCTGGGATACTATATATACCGGGGATACAAGATCAAGAAAGAAGCCAACATAATACTGGAGGAGAAAAACAAGACTATTTCCCTCCAGAAGGATGAGATCGAGAAGCAGAGAGATATAGCAGCTGCCCAGAGAGATCAGATCGCCTACCAGAAGAAACATATCACCGACAGCATCATGTATGCAAAAAGGATACAAACTGCACTCATACCATCGCTCGAGCTGTTCAGTGATAAGCTGGAGCACTTTGTCCTGTATAAGCCTCTTGCAATAGTAAGTGGTGATTTTTACTGGGTATCGTCGGCCGGGAGCAAACAGATAATAATAGCAGCCGACTGTACTGGCCATGGTGTCCCGGGGGCATTTATGAGCATGCTGGGGGTGACACTACTCAATGAGATAGTAATAGGAAAACATATAGCGGAACCTGACCGGATACTGGAAAACCTGAGACAGGGAGTTATAAAATCATTAAACCAGGCAGCTGACGAAGACAGTATCAAAGATGGTATGGATATTGCCGTATGCCGCGTTGATTTTAATACGGATACCTTGTGGTATGCTGGAGCTAATAGTCCGTTATTCCTGGTACGAGGAGGTGAGCTTGTTCACTACAGGGCCGACAAGATGCCTGTTGCGATACATTATAAAATGGGCCCCTTCACTCTTCACGAGATAAAACTGCAGAAAGGTGATACTTTTTATATCTTCTCCGACGGATATGCCGACCAGTTTGGTGGACCGAAGCAGAAGAAGTATATGACCACAAAAATGAAGGAAACACTTGTTTCCCTTGAAGGATTGTCAATGATCCAGCAGGGAGAGAAGATGAATGAGATATTTGAGGAATGGAAAGGCGACAATCCCCAGGTTGATGACGTAACTTTGATAGGTGTTCGCTATTGATCACCTGCATACCCACCTGGTTGTCACACCCAGGACTGTAACATCAGGAGTAGATTCAATTCTTACAAGAGCAGCATCGCAGTACTCTGTTTCCGAACCCTCGGTCAACAGGTCTCCTGAGGAATCATAGGTGTTCTGCTGACATATTTTGCAATTCTTTATGCTTTCACAGGAATTGAAAGCTCCTATGAGAAACAAAAACCCCAATACATATAATAATTTCCTTTTCATATTATATTGATATTGATTCTTACTATCATACTGTAACCGGACATTTACCAGGCAGTGTATTTCTCATTATCCACAGATTAATACAGGTCTCCGGGCCTTTGTTTTGCCTATCAAATATACTAAATCTAATATAAATGATCGGATTTTGCTTTAAAAGGTTGCCTGTTCTAATAAATGTTATAAATCATGCAGCAATTTATAAATACACAAGTCTTTCTATCAGGAATGAAAATATTTATAAATTGCAATAAAAACAATCGTCATGGAAGATTCTAAAATGAAAAAGCATGTTACAGTGGTCGCAGCTATCCATATAGGTTTCGGATTACTGGGGCTTATAGCAGCACTGGTAGTTTTCTTTGCTCTGAATTTTGCAAGAAGTCAGGTTATAGGTGATGAAACAGGGGAAATGGTTCTGCGGTTTTTGTCATTGTCCCTACCTCTCCTGATAGGATTTCTGTCAACTCTTGGTCTTATTGGAGGCATAGGTCTGTTTTCATATGCCCCGTGGGCAAGATATCTTGTAATTGTGGTTGCTGCTCTCGGCTGCCTTAATATACCTATAGGTACCCTTAAGGGGGTATATTCGTTATGGGTATTGATGCAGGATGAGACTGTGAAGCTATTCCGTAAGAACTGATTCTTTTTAATATAGATTTTTTTATTTTACTTGTGGGGGTGTTACATGTAGCACCCCCACAATTTTTTTGGTTTAACTTTGCTGTATTATTAAACGGTGCGATTATGGCAGATGATAATAAAATAATCTTTTCCATGAACAGGGTTGGAAAGACCTTTCCACCCCACAGGCAGGTCTTAAAGGATATTTCTCTTTCATTCTTTCTTGGTGCCAAGATCGGCATAATAGGGCTTAACGGTTCGGGGAAGTCTACTTTACTTAAGATCATAGCAGGAATAGAGAAGGAATACAATGGTAATGTAACTTTTCTTCCGGGATATACCGTCGGACATCTGGCCCAGGACCCACTGTTAAGGGAGTGCCGCACTGTCAGGGAGATCGTTGAAGAGGGGATGAAGGAAACTGTAGACATCATCCATGATTATGAGAAAATTAACAACAGCTTCGGCGATCCGGAAGTCTATGAGAATCCCGACAGGATGCAACAATTAATGGACAGGCAGGCAGAACTACAGGAAAAGATTGATTACCTCGACGGCTGGAATATTGAGTATAAGCTTGAGAGAGCGATGGAAGCTCTCCGGTGTCCTGAAGGCGATACGAAGGTTGATATTCTCTCAGGCGGTGAACGCAGGAGGGTCGCCCTTTGCCGCCTGTTACTGCAGCAGCCTGATATTCTTCTGCTGGATGAACCGACCAATCATCTCGATGCAGAATCTGTCCAGTGGCTTGAAACAACACTCAAACAATACAATGGTACTGTGATATGCATCACTCATGACCGTTATTTCCTGGATAATGTAGCAGGATGGATACTTGAGCTTGACAGGGGAGAAGGGATACCCTGGAAGGGAAACTATTCATCATGGCTTGAACAGAAGGCAAAGAGACTCGAGATAGAAGAAAAAGGCAATATTAAAAGAAGAAAGATACTGGAGCGTGAGCTTGAATGGGTAAGAATGTCTCCCAAAGCACGCCATGCAAAATCAAAGGCAAGGCTCGGGGCATATGAAAACCTTCTTAACCAGGATGTAAAGCAGAAAGAGGAAAAACTGGAGATATTTATTCCCAACGGACCACGTCTCGGTGATAAGGTCATCGAAGCAAAGTCGGTCTCCAAGGTCTTTGGCGACAGGATCCTGTTTGAAGATCTTGAATTCAGTCTGCCACCAAATGGTATTATAGGAGTCATCGGGCCAAATGGTGCAGGCAAGACCACTCTTTTCAGGATGATCATGAAACAGGAAGAGGCCACCTCGGGCTCTTTCAGTATCGGGGAGACAGTTGCTCTTGGATATGTCGACCAGGCTCATGCTGCCATTGATCCGGAAAAGACTGTTTTTGAAGTGATCTCCGGAGGCAGGGATGATGTTATGGTAGGGAACAGGATGGTCAATGCAAGAGCTTATGTTGCGAGGTTTAACTTCACCGGCGCCGACCAGGAAAAGAAATGCGGCATATTATCGGGAGGTGAAAGAAACAGGCTGCACCTTGCCCTTACCCTGAAATCGGGGGCCAATGTATTATTGCTCGATGAGCCGACAAACGATATTGATGTAAATACCCTGAGGGCCCTTGAGGAAGGACTGGAAAACTTTGCCGGTTGTGCCGTGATCATCTCTCACGACAGGTGGTTTCTCGACAGGGTAACAACACATATACTGGCGTATGAAGGCAACTCAAAGGTTGTATGGTTTGAAGGCAACTATTCCGATTATGAAGAGAACCTGAAAAAAAGAGTGGCCGACACTACTCCGTCAAGGATAAGATACAAGAAACTGATTTGACATCCCGGAGTATTTTTTTCATACGTAACGACTGATACGAGAATGATATTTTTATCACTATAACTCATGTAATATGAAAAAATACATCACTCTCATAATTGCGGTGATAACATCATTACTTCTTACAGCGCAGGAACTCCATACCGGAACAAACCTGCTGGATAATGGCTGGCACTTTCACAGAGGGGGTGCCCAGGGTGCGGATAATCCGGATTTTGATGATTCAGCCTGGAGGACGGTTGATCTTCCTCACGACTGGAGTATTGAAAACCTCCCGGGAACAGATTCTCCTTTCAATCGCGATGCCATAAGCCAGGTAAGCGGAGGTTTTACAACGGGTGGTACCGGCTGGTACAGAAAGTCCTTCTCCCTTCCTTCGGTAATGGCAGGGAGAAGTGTTTTTTTACAGTTCGACGGTGTATATATGAACCCGGAAATATGGATCAACGGGACATCTGTTGGAAGCCATCCTTATGGCTATACATCTTTCTGGTACGATATTACCGGGTTGCTGAATCCCGGTAAGAAAAATATTATTGCTGTGAAAGTCAGGAATGAAGGTGAGAACAGCCGGTGGTACTCAGGCTCAGGGATATATCGTCATGTATGGCTAAGAATACTCGATCCTGTCCACGTCAGGCCCTGGGGAATACACATTACAACACCGGTTGTAAGCACAGGAGAGGCAAAGGTTAATGTAAAAACGCTAATACAGAATCAGACAGGATCAGAAGCAGAGATAAAAGTTGTCACTGTGATAATGGACAACCAGGGTCAGGAAGCAGGAGAAACTGTATCCGGGAAGGTAGTGGATGGTGGAGATGATTCTGAATTTGCAGGTGAGACCGTTATTAAGAATCCGGCATTATGGTCGCCTGATTCACCCGCTCTTTACACCGCTGTCACAAGGGTATATTCCTCCGGGATGCTTACTGACAGCGTGAAAACAGTGTTTGGCATCAGGACCATCCATTTTGATTCCAGAGTAGGATTTTTGCTAAACGGCATGGAGGTAAAGCTTAAAGGAGGATGTTTCCATGATGATAACGGACCTCTTGGATCCAGGTCATTTGACAGGGCCGAGGAGAGAAGGGCTGCCCTGATGAAAGCATCCGGTTTTAATGCAGTAAGATGTTCTCATAATCCTCCGGCTCCGGCCTTCCTTGATGCATGCGACAGGCTTGGACTTATGGTTATAGACGAGACTTTCGATATGTGGAGAAATGGCAAGAATGGGAATGATTATCACCTTTATTTCAGTAAATGGTGGAAACGTGATGTCGCATCAATGATAGACAGGGATTTCAACCATCCTTCTGTAATTCTTTGGAGTATCGGCAATGAGATACCGGGCATGAACACCCCGGCTGTTGTGAATACAGCAAAGGAACTTTCATCCTTTGTAAGATCGGAGGACCCGTCAAGGCCTGTAACTGCAGCTGTAAACGGGCTGGGACCGGAGAAGGATCCGTTTTTCGCGACACTCGATGTCGCCGGTTATAACTATGGCTCAGGAGGTGACCATATGAAGGGAAATATCTTTGACGAAGATCACCGGAGAGTGCCTGACAGGGTAATGATACAGACAGAATCATACCCCCTGGAGGCTTTCAGGAGCTGGATGGATGTTATTGATCATCCCTGGCTTGCAGGTGATTTTGTATGGACTGGCGTTGATTATATAGGTGAAGCCAGTATTGGCTGGAGAGGATACTGGCAGAAACAGGATTTTTTCCCATGGAACCTGGCTTTCTGTGGTGATATTGATATCTGTGGCTGGAAAAGGCCACAGTCATACTACCGGGATGTACTATGGAAGGAAAACCAGGTTTTCCTGTTTGTTAAACCCCCTGTACCATCTTTTCCGGAAAATCCCGAAAAGATGTCATGGAGTAAGTGGAACTGGGATGATGTAGCCGCCGACTGGAACTGGAAAGGCTATGAGAATAGTATACTGGAAGTTACTGCATATTCTTCGTGTGATGAGGCGGAACTGTTCCTCAACAGCAAATCACTGGGCAGAAGGAAAACCGGCAGGTCCTCCGGGTTTAAGGCTGAATGGGAGGTGCCATATCAGCCGGGGGAGCTCAGTGTTGTCGGTTATTCAGGAGGGAGGAAAGTGGCGACAGATATCCTTCATACTGCTGCCGAACCCGTTACCATACAGCTGTCGGCCGACCGGGATACCATAAAGGCAGGAGGCCAGGACCTTTGCTATATTACCATTGAGCTTCTGGATAGTAATGGGTACAGGAATCCGAAATCGGAGAATTCCCTTTCATTCGAAACTGAAGGGCCTGCATCTCTTGCAGGTACCGGAAATGCAAACCCGGTAAGCCTGGAAAGTTATACAGAACCTTCACGGGAAGCATGGCAGGGACGATGCCTGGTTATTCTGCGATCGGGAAAAGAGCCCGGAACGATAATCCTGAAAGTTACATCTCCCGGACTTAAGACGGCATTTTTGTCTGTTCAGACAAAATAATTTTTTGCAGAGTGCCCGGATTTTGTACTTAAGATGGGGGTCCTCCGGAAAAGAAATAAAAAGAGCAAAACATTCGTTGGCAGATATTCGTTTATTTATTATAAATTAATTCTTTTGTTTTATATGAAGAAAAAATTTTACTTCATTGCCTTGCTCCTCTCTACGACAGTACTGACAGTTAATCCAGTCAATCTATCAGCTTGCTTTTTGTTACAGGGAACAGAAAACGGATCTGTATTAAATGCAAAAAATACACTTTTTGATCCCGATGATCTTCCTGTTGTATTAACAAATACAAATGTAAACGACCCGGAAGCCCCTGTTGCTCTCCTTATTTCCGGAGACGGTGGCTGGTTCAGTTTTGAACAGCATATAGCAGATAATCTTGCGGAAAAGGGAATACCTACCGTAGGACTCGATTCCAGGAAATATTTCTGGAACAGGCGTACCCCGGAAGAGACAGCAAAAGATGTTGGTGATGAACTAAACTATTATCTCGAAAAATGTCACCGCGATAAAATTGTCCTTGTCGGCTATTCACTGGGAGCCGAGATAGTTCCGTTTATTTACAACAGGCTGTCTCCCGGTATTAAGTCAAAAGTCATTTCTGCCGTACTTCTTTCTCCGGATGTCTCCACGGATTTTGAGATACATATATCCAATATGCTGGGCCTTGGCAACAGGCAGAATACATATGATGTACCGAAAGAAATAAAACAAATGAAAGGATTACGAACCATTCTTATCTTCGGAGCCGGGGAAGACTCAAAGGTACCCGCCCTGCTTAAAGGCGATGATGTCAGGATCAATGAAATACCTGGAGAACATCATTACAAATCGGATATTTCTCTTATTGTGCGTACAATGATCGAAAACAAGGCATTTTGAAAATCCTTTCGTACATTGCCGGTTCAATTGAAATGATTTCTTAAGTTAATCAGAAAAAGCCAGGGAACATTTAATACAATATTCCCGGGAAATCCCGTTTCAGCTTGTAAAACGGTATTTATGAAGATCAGGGCAGGATTCATAATTATAGTGATAGCTTTTATTGTCAGTAATCGGGCTATAGCTTATATACTGCCTTCAAAATCATATACACTGAGTGGGTTTATTCTTGATGCCGGGAGCGGTGAATCACTGGCAGGAGCTGTCATTTTCCCCGGGGAGATGCCATCCAAAGGTACAACATCCAATTCATACGGATATTTCTCTCTTACTCTTCCTGAAGGAAAATATAATATGACAGTAAGGTACCTGGGTTATAAAACAAAGATCATTCCTGTTAACCTGGATGGGAACAGGAAGCTTAACATCGAGTTGGAGCAAAATCCCATCTCTCTGGGAGAGATAACTATAACAGGAGAAAAAGACAATAACAACATAGTCTCAGGTGAAATAGTCTCAAAAGTCAGTGTTAAAGAGATACAGAACATTCCGGTTATCCTTGGGGAAAAGGACATCCTGAAGACAATTCAGCTATTGCCGGGTGTGACTCCTGCCGGGGAAGGTAATTCGGGTTTTTATGTAAGAGGCGGTGGCATTGACCAGAACCTGATACTTCTCGATGAGGCACCTGTATATAATCCTTCACACCTGCTGGGTTTCTTTTCAACATTCAACTCCGATGCGATTAAGGATGTGACACTCTATAAAGGGGGCTTCCCCGCGGAATATGGCGGCAGACTATCGTCGGTAGTCGATATTAAAATGAACGAGGGAAATGACAGGGAGTATCATCTTTCAGGAGGAATAGGACTTATTTCATCCAGGCTTTCCGTTGAAGGTCCTATTGTTAAAAACAAGGGATCCTTCATGGTATCCGCCCGCCGCACCTATGCCGATCTTTTCCTCCACCTGCTGCCATCTGACGGACCGGATTCAACAGCAAGCAGATCTACATTGTATTTTTATGATCTTAATGCCAAGGCTAATTACAGGATTAGCCAAAAGGACCATATATATTTCTCATGTTACCTGGGACGCGACAATTTAAACCTGGGAGGGACCCTGGGCCTCGACTGGGGTAATGTTACAGCCACATCAAGATGGAACCATATTATAAGCAACAAACTTTTTTCAAATACATCCCTGATCTTTAACCGTTACAGCTACCATTTCAATGTTGACGTAGGCACCAGTACCATGAGAGTACTGTCGGAGATAAAAGACTTTAACCTTAAAGAGGATGTCAGCTTTTATATTAACCCGGATAACTCACTCAGGTTTGGCATTAATTCCATCTTCCATACCTTTATCCCAAGCAGGGTGGACACAACGTCATTCTTTCATGTTCGTTCGATGGACAACAGATATGCTCTTGAGAATGCCGCCTATATATCAAATGAACAGACCATATCAAAACATTTTATAGCTACATATGGTTTGAGATATTCTCTTTTCAGTTCTATTGGTCCCGGGACTGTCTATACGTATGATGAAGTTGCAGATATCATAGATTCATCATATTATCCTGCAGGTAAGATATACAATACTTTCGGGGGACTGGAACCTCGGATCATATTAAATTATATAATTAGCGACTCTTCGTCGGTGAAACTGTCTTATGCCCGTACACGTCAGTATATCCACCTCTTATCTAATACTACCTCAACAACTCCTTTTGACCTCTGGGTCCCGAGCAATAAGAACATACTGCCGGAAATAGCTGACCAGTTTACAATAGGGTATTTCCGCAACTTTTCGAACAATATGTTTGAAACATCAGTGGAGATATATTACAAGGATATGAAAAGCCAGATTGATTACCGTAACGGGGCAAACCTGATCCTTAATAACAAGGTTGAATCGCAACTGGTATTCGGTAAAGGCTGGAGTTACGGGGCGGAATTTCTGGTGAGCAAGAAATATGGTAAGCTGACAGGATGGATAAGCTATACACTTTCAAAGACCCTGAGGGAATTTCCGTCAATTAATGATGGAGCCGTATTCCCTGCAAAACAGGACCGCCCTCAAAACATATCAGTAGTGCTTATGTATAATATAAGTCCGCATCTGGTAATGTCGGCAACATGGATTTATCTCAGCGGCAATGTTGTTACTTTTCCCAGTGGACGGTATTTTATCGACGGAAACATAGTACCTTATTATACCGAACGCAATGGTTATCGAATGCCCGATTATCACCGTCTCGACATAGGGCTTACCTGGAAGCGGAAAAAGAAAAGTCATTTTGAGAGCAACTGGAATTTCTCCATATATAACGTGTATGCCAGAGACAATGCATATGCCATTAATTTCAGGCAGGACCCGAACGATCCGACGAAGATGCAGGCTGTCCAGCTGTCATTATTCAGGATAGTACCGGCAATTACCTATAATTTTAAATTTTGAATGTAAATGAGTAAACTCTACGGGACATACAGAGATTTTCCGGGCAGGGTAGTGCTCCTGTTTGTTTTTATCCTTATATCTGCAGGATGCGAGAAAGTGATCAACGTGGACCTTAATGAAGCGGCTCCAAGGATAGTTATTGAAGGACTAATTGATGATGGGCCCGGGCCTTATTATGTGAAGGTATCGATGTCGGGGAGCTATTTTGGAGAAACAGATCTGCCGGGTGTCTCCGGTGCCATCGTTGTTATTTCCGATAATACAGGTATTACAGATACCCTTCCGGAGAGATCACCCGGTGTTTACCAGACCATAAGGACAAGAGGGGTGCCGGGCAGGACATATACTCTTATGGTCAACACAGGAAATATAACTTATACAGGACAATCATCAATGCCCGTACATATTAATATCGATTCACTGAGTCTTGTGACAACACAGGTAAATCATTTTACCCTGGGAGGAGGTTCCGATAGTGAGACCAGGTTAACGTTATATTGTTATTTCAGTGATCCGCCGGGAAAGAATTTTTACAGGGCCAGGGTGTTTACCAATGATTCAACAAATCTTCAGCGATATCATTTATTTGATGATCAGTATACTGACGGGGAAGAGACTGAGCTGCGGGTAGCCCATGTGGACCCTGGTGATAAGGTAAAAGTTGATCTTTATTCTCTTGACAGGTCTACCTACTCCTTTTATCGTACCCTTGAGGACCTGCTTTATTCAAACCCGGTCTTTGGTTCAACACCTGCAAATCCCGATTCAAACCTGGATAACGGGGCCCTGGGTTATTTTGGGGCATGTGCTGTTTCGACAAAAACGATTATTGTTGGTAGTCCGCCAATAAAATGACCGCATTATCTGCAGGGATTGTTCAGGTAATTTTAGCTCCTGGCATGTTGCCTGTTTTTCATTGAAAATATTTGATTAACTTTAGATATTTAAACTGCCTAACCGTGGAAAAACTGGCCATAAAAGAGAAGATCGGGTATGCACTCGGTGATGGTGCTGCCAACATTGCCTGGCGGGGAGTATCAACATTCCTGCTTATTTTTTATACTGATGTCTTTGGGATAAATCCTGCAGCAGTTGGTCTGTTGCTGTTAATAGCCCGTTTCAGCGACGGGGTAAGCGATATAGCGATGGGTGTGATCGGAGACAGGACAAACACCCGATACGGGAAATTTCGTCCCTGGATATTATGGACAGCTATACCTCTGGGAGTAATCCTGTCTTTACTTTTCACAAGTCCTGATCTGAGTACTACAGGTAAGATCATATATGCCTATACAACTTATATTCTGTTCACTCTTGTTTATACGGCCAACAATATTCCTTACGGAGCCCTGATGGCAGTTATGACCGGTGATGATAAGGAGCGTACCAGTCTGGGTTCATACAGGATGGTAGGAGCTTTTGCAGGAGGGATGCTGGTACAGGGTGCATTGCTTTTCCTTGTTGCTCACTTCGGAAATATCAGCCCTGTTATAAATGTTAAACAGCTTGGCAGTGAAAAATATGTTGTAACAGTATCTGCACCCCGTGATGTTGCAAATGTTAATATTAAGACCAAAAGTGGTATTGCCATGTTCACCTGGGCAGATACCCTCAGCAGAGAATCGGATAACGTGGCTACGCGTGGTAAGAGCTTCTCAGTAAAAGCTCTGAAAGAATATGCTTTTATTGTTTCAGGCGAAAGTAATCTCGATGCCGGAAGCATATCGATCATTGACCAGAAGAAAGGCTACAGCCATGCTATTTACCTGCTGTCATTCTTTCTTTCTCTATTCCTTATAATAACTTTCTATGCCACACGCGAGCGTGTAGCCCCGCCGAAGACACAGGAAACCAACCTGTGGAAGGACCTGAGGGACCTTGCCAGGAACAGGCCCTGGGTGATATTGCTTCTTATCGGACTTATCTTCCAGATATACAACTCGATAAAACAGGGTATTGTAGTTATATATTTTGCACATTTCCTGCATAATGAGCTTATGGCTGCCTCATATATGGTAGGACTGATGATCGCTTCCATATTCGGTGCTATGGCTACATCCCCGCTGGCACGAAGGCTTGGAAAACGGAACCTTTTTATATATGCATTTATCTTCTCGGGGATTGTAAATGCCTTGCTTGTATTTTGCGGACCTGATAACCTTAAGACAATATTTGCATTAGGTATTATATCTGAATCGGGAGCGGCTGTATTTCCCACCCTCTTCTTTGCAATGCTTGGTGATGCAGCTGACTATTCTGAGTTTAAGAACGGCAGAAGAGCCACAGGCCTGGTCTATTCGGCAGGATCATTCTCAACGAAACTGGGCGGTGGCGTGGCAGGTGCAATAATAGGATTTGTGCTTGCTGCCTACCATTATAACGGGCAAAATGCAGTTGCCATACAGGGAGCTATTCCTGGTATTATAATGCTAATGAGCTGGATACCTGCGATAATTGCAATGATAGGAGCTGCCCTGATGACAATATATCCTCTTAACCAGAATAAGATGGATGAGATAACAACCGAACTGGCTCAGAGAAGGTCAAAGGATATGACCTGATGACAGGAAGGGATATAAACTATAATATAAAGATAATAATCACACCATGAAGTTTGGACATTTCGACGATGCCGGCCGCGAGTATGTGATCACCAATCCACGTACTCCCTGGCCATGGATCAATTACCTCGGGAATGAGGATTTTTTCTCGCTTATTTCAAACACTGCAGGAGGATACTCTTTTTATAAAGATGCCAAATTCCGCAGGATAACAAGGTACAGGTATAACAATGTACCGATGGACAGCGGGGGGAGATACTTTTATATCAAGGATGGTGATACGGTCTGGTCTCCCGGATGGAAACCATGCAAAACGGATCTCGACAGTTATGAATGCCGCCATGGCATGAACTATACCAGGATAACAGGTGAAAAAGATGGTATAAAGGCGGAAACCCTGTTTTTTGTTCCTTTGAAAACATGGGCTGAAGTACAGAAGCTAACCCTTACCAACAACACAAGTAAGACCAGGAAACTTAAAATTTTCTCTTTCGCTGAGTGGTGCCTGTGGAATGCAGCTACCGATATGGAAAACTTCCAGCGTAATTTCTCTACCGGAGAGGTGGAGACAGAAGGTTCCGTGATTTATCATAAAACTGAGTACAAGGAACGCCGTAATCATTATGCATATTATTCGGTTAATGTTCCCATCAGTGGTTTTGATACCGACAGGGAAACATTTTTTGGTCTTTATAACGGGTTTGATGAACCACGGGTAGTTCTTGAAGGCAGAGCCCGCAACAGCGAGGCTCATGGCTGGTCCCCCATAGCATCACATTACCTGGAGGTTGAGCTGAAGCCGGGTGAGTCGGAAGACCTGGTCTTTGTCCTGGGTTATGTTGAGAACATTCAGGAGGGAAAATGGGAATCAAAGAATATTATAAACAAGAAAAAAGCAAAGGAGACAATCGCACGTTTTGATACAGCTCCAAAGGTTGATGCTGCCCTGGAGGATCTCAGGAACTACTGGGATAACCTGCTGAGCATCTTTACCATTGATTCGGGCGAGAAAAAACTCGACAGGATGGTCAACATATGGAACCAGTACCAGTGCATGATAACTTTTTGTTTCTCACGCTCAGCTTCTTTCTTCGAATCTGGTATCGGGAGGGGAATGGGCTTCAGGGATTCAAACCAGGACCTTATAGGATTTGTTCACCAGATACCGGATAGAGCCCGTGAAAGAATAATTGATATTGCATCCACACAATTTCCCGACGGAGGATGTTATCATCAGTACCAGCCTCTCAATAAACGCGGGAACAACGATATAGGTGGCGGCTTCAATGATGATCCTATGTGGCTTATACTGGGAACCACAAGCTATATAAAGGAAACAGGAGATTTCAGTATCCTGGATGAGCAGGTGCCGTTCGATAATGACATGTCAGTAGCCAGGAGCCTCTTTGACCACCTTACCGTATCCTTTGATCATGTGATCAATAACCTTGGTCCTCACGGACTCCCGCTTATTGGAAGAGCAGACTGGAACGACTGCCTGAACCTGAACTGTTTTTCAGAAGACCCGGATGAGTCTTTCCAGACCACAGAGAATAAAACAGAAGGTTCACGGGCGGAATCAGTGATGATAGCAGGACTGTTTGTGGTATACGGCAGGGACTATATTGAATTATGCAGAAAGACAGGAAGGCAAGATGAGGCAGAACGGGCATCACGTCATGTTAACGAAATGATCGTGACAATAAAGAAACATGGATGGGATGGAGGCTGGTTCCTCAGGGCATATGATTTTTTCGGTAATAAAGTTGGAAGCAAAGATAATGAGGAAGGGAAGATATTTATCGAATCCAATGGCTGGTGTACAATGGCAGGAATAGGCTCGGATGAGGGTCTGTGCAAAAAAGCACTGGATGCCGTTAAAGAAAGGCTCGACTGCAGTCATGGAATTGTGCTTAATAATCCAGCCTTTACAAAATATTATATTGAATATGGTGAGATTTCATCTTACCCGGTAGGCTATAAGGAAAATGCCGGGGTCTTCTGCCATAATAACCCCTGGATAATGATCGGAGAAACAGTGGCAGGCAACGGAGGCAGAGCCTGGAAGTACTACAGGAAAATTTGCCCTTCTTACCTCGAGGATATTAGCGAGCTTCATAAAACAGAACCTTATGTGTATTCACAGATGATCGCCGGGAAGGATGCTTTTAACCCCGGAGAAGCCAAGAACTCATGGCTCACCGGAACAGCAGCATGGAATTTCTATGCTGTTACACAGTATATACTTGGGATAAGGCCAGGGTATGACGGGCTTATCATTGATCCATGCATTCCGGAAGACTGGAAAAGCTACAGGGTTACAAGGAAGTTCAGGGGATCTATATATCATATTGAGGTCACAAATCCGGCATCAGTCTCTAAAGGCGTTAAAGAAGTATCAGTTGACGGGGAAATTATTAAAAGCAATGTTGTTCCCCTGTTTGAAGATGGCGAAAACCATACCGTAAAAGTGATACTGGGTTAATTGAATTTGTCATTCTGCATATCTATTACCAAAATAATTCATAATTTTGGCAGTTTTGCTTTTGTTGAAACTTAAATTTTATAAGATGAATAAATTATTAATGGGAATTATTGCCCTGGCATTACTGGCAGGGTGTTCTTCCAGGAGTAAAAAAACAATGGATTCAGAAAAAAATTATCCTGCTTTGAATGTTCAGAACATGGACACTACAATTAATCCGGGTGACGATTTCTATGATTATGTTAACGGGAACTGGATAAAGAATCATCCTGTTCCGGCCGATAAAAATTCAATCTCTGCTTTTGATGAGTTAGCCGAGAGGAACAGGGAAGAGATAAAAGGAATTGTGGAGGAGGCAGCTGCTGATAAGAATGCAGAGCCCGGAAGTGCTGCACAGAAGATCGGTACTTTTTATAATACCGGGATGGATACCGTCTCAATTGAGAAAGAAGGTACAACACCTGTTGATAAGTATCTTGCCATGATAGATGCAATTAAGAATATCAGCGATCTGCAGTCTGTGGCGGCATTATTCCAGACTTTCCATGCCGGCCCTTTCTTTTACCTGTTCTCGAACCAGGATTCAAAGAACAGCGCAAGCGTGATAGCAGGTTGTTACCAGGCAGGTCTTGGGCTTCCCGACCGAGATTATTATTTTAATAATGACGGGCCGACAAAAAAGCTAAGGGAAGAATATGTTGCTCATCTGGAAAAGATGTTTGAACTGTTAAAAGATAGTCCCGTGGTGGCAAAGGAAAATGCACAGACAGTCATGAAAATTGAAACGGAACTGGCAAAAGCATCGTTTACCAGGGTTGAAAACCAGGATCCTCAGAAGACGTATAATAAATTTGATATTGCAGGTCTTAACAGCCTGGCACCCAATATTGGCTGGGAAGCTTATTTTACCAGGACAGGATATCCCGATATAAAGGAAGTGAATATATATCAGCCATCATTCTTTAAAGAACTCAGTAAAATGATGAAGACAGTCTCTATCAATGACTGGAAGACATTTCTTCGCTGGCATTTTATTAATGCCGCCGCTCCTTACCTGAGCCAGGATTTTGTGAAGGAAAATTTCGATTTCTACGGGAATAAACTATCCGGACAGGAAGAGATGAAACCCCGTTGGAAAAGAGTTCTTGATGAAACAAGTGCTGACCTGGGTGAACTGATAGGTCAGCTGTATGTTAAGAAATACTTCCCGCCTGAAGCCAAAAAGAGAATGACAGAGATGGTTATGAACCTTAAAAAGTCGTTGAGACAGAGGATTGAGAACCTGACCTGGATGGGGCCAAAGACCAAAGAGGAGGCTGTTGCCAAGCTTGATAAAATGGGTGTTAAAGTAGGTTATCCCGATAAATGGAGAGACTATTCGGGTCTTGAAATAACCTATCAGCCATATGTACTGAATGTTCTCAATGCACAGAATTTTGATTTTCGCTATAGCATGGATAAGATCGGGAAGCCGGTTGATCCGACAGAATGGGGAATGACACCACAGACTGTCAATGCCTATTATAATCCCAACAGGAATGAGATAGTATTCCCGGCAGGTATACTTCAGCCACCATTCTTCAATATGAATGCTGACGATGCTGTAAACTACGGGGCTATCGGAATGGTTATCGGGCACGAGATGACACATGGCTTTGACAACATGGGAAGGCAGTTTGATAAAAACGGGAACCTTCGGGACTGGTGGACCAAAGAAGATTCCAGGGCATTTGAAGAGCATACGAAAATGCTGGTTGACCAGTATAATAAATACAAAGTTCTCGATTCTACCTATGTCAACGGCCAGCTTACGCTGGGAGAGAACATAGCCGACCTTGGGGGAATTACTGTAGCCCTTAATGCTTATAAATTATCGAGGGAAGGCAAGGAGCCGCCAAAACCCATCGATGGCTTTACGGACCTTCAGCGTTTCTTCCTCTCATATGCCCAGATATGGAGAATGAATATGCGCGACAAGGAACTGAGAAGGAGAGTTAAAACTGATGAACATTCACCGGCCAAGATCAGAATCAACGGTGTCGTTTATAATGTCCCCGATTTTTATAAGGCATTTCCCCAGGTTAAGCCGGGGGATAAGCTCTACAGACCTGCCGATGAAAGACCGGTGATCTGGTAATCTTGCAGATCCGGCTTATTGTCCAGGATATTAATTGGCATAAGGGGTTGCTGAAAAGTCTCGTGTTTTTCCTGATAGTTAAGGAACGGGCTTTCCACCAACCCCTTTGTTATTGACAGGACATACAATAGCTTTTGAATAATGACGTTTTAATTAACTGATATTTGTGTAAATTTGAAGCCTTAAAAACTTAGTTAAATCTGAATATCCTTATATAAGATGAAAAAGATATACAAGACCGGGTGGAAATTCATGACAGGGCTGACATGTTTTCTTTTGTTGTTTAATTCCTGTAAGAAAGATGAGGATACCACAACACCTGTTACCACTTCTCAACCTACAGCAGTTGCCAGTATAACAACATATGTTGGCCAATCGTGGGCAACTCTTAACGGTTCTGTCAATGCTTATAATAACACCGTTATTGTTTCATTTGAATATGATACAAGCCTGGCTTACAGTAATAGTATAAGTGCGGTTCCTGATACAGTAACAGGATCTTCCGGCACACTTGTCTATGCAAATCTTACAGACCTGCTTCCTGATACAAAGTATTATTACAGGATAATCGCGGCAGGCGATGGTTTCGATACTGTAACAGGGGCAGATTCTACATTTACGACAGATGTACTTACGGAACCGGTCATCGATTTTAATCCCGATATCACCTATGGTTCCCTGAGTGATAATGATGGCCATGTTTATAAGACTGTTCAGTTGGGAGATATGACCTGGATGGCTGAAAATCTCAGGACAACCAGGCTGAATGACGGAACAGTACTTCCAAATCTTTGCCAGGGCCCCAAATGGGCTATCATGTTAGACCCGGCGTACTGCAGGTATGATAACGATTCAATATCTTACGGCCTGTTATATAACTGGCATGCTGTGAACAGCGGTAAACTGTGCCCGGCAGGATGGCATGTATCGACAGATGACGACTGGAATAATCTCATATCTTTTATCGGTAGTGATACTGCAGGATTTAAGCTAAAGGAAACAGGAACTTTTCACTGGCAATCGCCCAACACCGGGGCTACAAATGAGACCGGTTTCACGGCCTTGCCAGGGGGTTATCGTAACAATGTCGGAGGTACTTTCGTTAATGCAGGCAGAATAGGGTACTTCTGGTCTGCCACGGAATATAATACGGTAGATGCTGATTATTATATGTTATCATATAACTTCGGCCATCTCGATCACAGCAGTACAGCAAAGGCTGCAGGCTTCTCGGTACGTTGTGTAAAAGACAACTGAAAATTCATTCAAAGATAAAAGTTCCGAATTTATTGTAATCGTGAAAGGTCTTTTCAGTCTTTTGCCATGAGAATGACCTCCTGCCATTGTCATAATCTATCCTGTACATATTGGCCCTCCATTTCGTTCCTGGTACAGGCGGTACGTTGTTCAGAGGTGTCAGAAGCTTATACGGGATGAATATCTCAGCAGTCCATCCGGTTACAGAACTGCCGCTTTCCTTTTTTCCACCGGTGACTGCAGTCAGATGCCTGGTTTTCCTTTCCCCTTCGTAATGCCAGGGTAACCAGCCAAGAAACGTTCCCTTATAATTAGGTACAATGATGGGTAATTCATAGTTCATGGGCGAAAGTTCATACTCAAAGTAAACGGGAAAACTATCATCCGGCCACAGGAAAACCTCTACAACATCCTCATTCCAAAGATCAAGGTTATCGGCTTTCATGGTGGATGTCAGCTTTTTATCTTTACAATCGAAGAGGAAATATATGCCCGTTCCTGAGTAAAGTACCTTGACCCTGGTATTGTATCCTGTTGTGTCATTGTTACGCTGAACCAGGTGTATCCACCCTGTTGTTTTCCATGCATCAGCAGTGCCGGATCCGGTTATTGTGAAATCATTACATCTCTTTACAAATACTGAATCATGCACTGCCCCTGCCAGTCCCGACCCGGCAAATAAACTGCCTGTCAGTAACATCAGGATCATTGTTACATACCTTGCTGTGATGTTTGTTGCTTTTGTCATTATCATAATGGTTAAGAATATACTCTTACTGTTGTGCCGGAAACCTTCCAGCCTGATGATCTTCAGGCTGGAATAATACGGTAAAATACTACAATTTCACCAGAGCTGCAATTGTTATTTGATAGAATTTCAATTTATCATACAGGAATCAGTTCTGATAATATTTCATATTACATGTCATTGTTATAAGCAACGGATAATCATTTAAAATTTCATCAATAACAGCACCGTCGATAGAACAAAATGAAAAATCAAACGTTTAATAGTATTTGGAAATATCCCGGACTCACACTGGAAAATATATATGTTGATGGGAGAGGAAAAATGTCCCGGGTAATTTATAACCGATTGTCATTTTTATATTTGAACGATTCTTTGTTACTTAACAGATCATTAATAAGAGATTGATTTAAGATATTATTGACCAGGATTTGATTATTAATTTAATACAACCACTATGAGAACCAGATTTCAGATTATCAAGAGTTTAGCTTTTGTGGTCCTTGCCACTATGTTATTCACCGGCTGTAAGAAGGATTCCACTACGACAGATTCGATTGTAGGTACATGGACGGCAGGAACACCCACCTTTACAGCCACTGTAGGGGATCTGACCATTGCACAGTATTTTACCGATGTGGCAGGGCTGTCAGCTGCTCAGGCACAGCAATATACTGCGTTATTCAATCTGATGATGCAGCAGCAGTTTACCGGTACCATCCAGATTAATGCAGACGGGACCTATTCCGCTACCCTGGGAGGATCACCTGAAACCGGAACATGGGTGCTGAGTGCTGACAAAAAGACACTTACCATAACACCTGATGGGTCCTCCGATCCCGTGACAGTAAATATTGTAGAAATGACCTCAAACCAGATGAAGGCCGAGATCTCCCAGACTATACAGCAAGATCTTAATGGCGATAACGTGGATGAGACTGTTGCAATTGTTGTCGAGATGACATTTACACGGTCCTGATTTATAATATATAGAGGATATCTCAAGAGTATAAAAACTTAAACCGCGAAGGTCGCAAAGAAAATACGTAAAGGGCGCAAAGAATTTAATACCAATATATTAACACTGTGTCCTTAGCGCCTTCTTTGCGAACTTAGCGGTTAAAATCAACTTTTTAGCCCGACTTTTCTTATATCATACAGCCATTTCCAACTCCTGTATTCCCTGCTCCCTGTATTATTTCCCCTGTTTTATTTATCTTGTATATGATTTTCAAGCCGGCTGAGGACTTTATCCGGTAAGGATTGAGGGTTGCTCTCCGGATGTGTTAAACACTCTAAAACAGGCTTAAATGGAAAATTCTGACAGAGAAAAGATTGAACAGATTATTAAGACACGAAAGCAGGCACATTCGTTTTACTCGAAGAAATCGGAGGTCTATAAGGCATTTACCGGTATGGAACAGGCTGCCTATACTGACAGGGCATTACTTAAGAAATATAAAGAGTTGATAGCTACCGGGATATCTGTTGCCATTAATTGTGAATCGTGCATGGAGTGGCACATAAAACAGGCACTCGATGCTTCTGCCACAGAAGCGGAGATACTGGAAGCCATAGAGGTTGGTATCGAAATGAGTGGAGGCCCCGGTACGGTATCGGCCAGGTTTGCAATGAATGTGCTGGAATACTACAAACCTGGTTCCGGTAACAATTAATTCTTATGTTGCTATCGGGATTATATTCACTAAAAAGCCTTGATTCCCATGTGACCTTGTGCCTGTATCTTAAAGCAACCTTTTGGAAGGGGAATGCATCTTAATATATATAAAATGAAAAGATTACTTATCATATTATTTATAACATTTCTTGCAGGCGGCTGTGAGAAGTACCAGTCACAGAGAATGCCCGGGTCAGGACTTGAGTTTTACAGGATAAAGGACTATCAGAAGGAAGGCACCGGTTTTAAAATAGTTGAATCTTCTGTGAGGATCAGTGATTCAGTAATCATATACTATGATGAGATATTATCTTATGATCCCGGAACATATACATTTACTGTAACACGGGAATGTGCTGACAGGCTCAATGATTTTGAACTGAATCAGATCCATGGTACCCCTTTTGCCGTAACGGTAAACAAACAGGTTGTTTACACGGGTTATTTCTGGTGCGGTTTTTCATCCACCGGTGTAAACTGGGTTACAATAGACCCCTTAAACTTCACCGGGAAGAATCAACTTCGGGTATCTCTCGGGTACCCGGGTCCCATCTTTGGTGATAATATCCCCGACGACCGAAATGATGCACGTATCATTTCCCTTCTCAGGAATGACGGGAAGCTGGAGTAATAGAAGAAATAGTCATTAGGTCGGGCTTTGTCAGCTGTAGCCTTGCTTTGCCAACCGGAGCTGAGCGGAGGTTGGGCGAAGGCTGACGGTCATGTTGTTCCCTGCCGCCTGCTGCCCGCTGACTGCCGCCTGCAGCCTACCCCGTACTGACCTCCACCTCAGCATCCTGTATTATCGTATCGTTATATTTAACCTGGGGTTTGATGATCCTTGTGATGATCTTGTCCCCGGGTTGCAGATTCTCGTCCTTTATAAACTTGGCAGTTACCAGCATACCTTCCTCATAGGGTTTATTAAGCATATCAACAATTTCGTATCCTTTATCCCTGAAATTATCCCTTATGCGCTCAAGGGCGAACTCCATCTGTTTTATCCCTTTGGTTTCCGGATCCATACCATTGATATTCTTCTGGATACGGATGACCTCATCTGCTACTTTCAATGCCAGGGAGTGATCTTTATTTTCCGGTTCTTTCTGTTCTCCTGTATCCTGCCCTTTAAGCAAATCAAGCGACCAGAATACCTGGTTATCGAGCTTTTTGATCTCCTCCCTTATCTCGCCTGTATTGTCTTCCATCTGCGACGATAATTTTCTTTTTAATGAAGAAAGCCTTCTCCCGAACCAGGTTATCAGGACAACAGGTATAAGAATGACCCCAATGATCGCAATTATGATAAAAATGAGTGTATTATGCTTAATCCTGATATTTAATCCTGAAAAGCCTGAATCGGTTCTGTCACTCAACTGACTGATTTGTTGTTCCAGGTTTTCTGACATTGCCACGATGCCGGAATTTGTCCTGGCAATATCTTGCTTCATAGCACTCAGACTGTCCGTGGCAGAAGAGATCTTTGACTCAAGCCTCATGATGCTGGCATTGGCCTTTTCTACCTGTCTTGCAAGCCTGGAATTCACTTTTTCAAGATTTTCAACCTGTTGCTGCAGTTGCATGATAGTATCATTTTGTGTCTGGGCGACTGCAAGAGTGCTGAAGATTACTAATACCCCGATAATAAGTATTGTCTTTCTCATTTTAGCAGACTTTTTATTTTCAATAAAATAAAAGGATCATTTAAAGTAGTTATGCCAAATTTAAACTATTTGAATGGATTTTAATATTTGTAGGGTGAAAAGATACATAGAGTACTGGTTTCCAACAATTGTAATTGGAAGAACTGTCATTCAATAGTCATTCAATGGTCATTCGGTAGTCATTCATAGTAATTGATAGTAATTCATTGTAATTAAATGGGTTTCATTACAATTATTTTTAATGACGTTGTGAAATACCAAATTCTGCCAGTGCTTAAAGCCCGCTTGCCCTTCGGGCGTTCCCCCTGAAGGAGTGGAAGTATGTTAAATACTGCTGGTTCTGGCAGCCCGCTTGCCCTTCGGGCGTTCCCCCTGAAGGGGGACTAATACAGCCAAATATTTTACCGCATTAGCTCCCCTTCAGGGGAGATGTCAGCGAAGCTGACAGAGGGGCTGTCAACCTTCAAACTGCCGTGCTTTTTGAGCAGGGGAGATGTCAGCGAAGCTGACAGAGGGGCTGCCTGTTACCTTTTGCCTTTTTCAATTATTTTTATATATCTTTGCTATATGCCTAAAAACGACAAAGATATTGAAAGAGACATAAGGACACTTATTTTCTGGGCCTTCTTCCTGGTCTTTGCACTGGGCTTCTCAAACAGTACGAATGGCCGCTCTGCAGGAGATGACAATAATCTGAAACATGATCATAATACCGCTGTCTCAGCCAATCGCAGTGATGCAGTTGTCATTAATCTACCGGACATATCATCCCTGCAGAAATTCAATGCTAATACACTTAAAAGTGATAATCTGCTGATGATATGCAGATATCTTAAAATAACTGCTGACAACAGCAAAATAACACTTGTCATTGATTCCCTTGAGAAAGCCAGTCTCAACATATCTAAGGTACCTTTAATAGACTTGCTCTGTTGCATGAGATTCTGCAATTCAGGGGATATACCTGTTTTAAGCTAAATCAGTCATTACTTTATTTAAACTGCCATCCTGTACAACAGGGACGGGAGCATTGTATTATTTAACTTAAAACAGATAAAGATGAAAACGATATTATATTCACTGATAGCTATAATGCTGTTTGGCAGTATAGCACCTGCCATTAAAGGCAGAAAAGACGATTCGAAACATATCTTCCTGGAGGCAACAGGTAAGAATTTATCCTCAGGGACAATCAATATCTCAGCAGCAATTCTAAGTAAAAGACTATACCTCTATTTTAGTTCACCGGATGCTAAAGCCAGGGTTGTTCCGGGGAAACAGTTAATTGAGGTCATATACCCTGCATCTGCTGATAACAGCATTGTTGAAGATCTCGTGACAAATAAAGGGTATATAACCTTTTATGAGGTTTATGATCATAAGGAAATGACTGATCTTTTGAACGGCAACAATACCATTTTCTCAATGATGAAAACAGACAGTACAGATAATTTAAGCGGCAGGCTGGGATGCGTACAGATCGACGAAAAGGCCATGATCAGCGCTTACCTTAAAACCCTTGATACCGGTAATAAGTGCAGGTTTGCCTGGACAGAAGGTCCGGAAAGCACTAAGACCTGTTTGTTACCTTTGAAGAACAACAGCAATAACCCTGTTATAAACGGGTCAGATATTGAGAAAACGGACTTCAGCAATGGCCGGATTTTCATTGAACTCAAAGATAAGGCAGCAGCCAAATGGGCAGAAACGACTAAGCGCAACATTGGGAGGCCAATAGCAATATTGCTCGATGATAATGTTCTTTCATATCCTGTGGTCAGATCTGTGATTGAAGGAGGTAAGATTGAAATATCCGGACGTTTTTCGGATAGTTTTGGCAAATATGTATCAGCTATGATTAGCAGTGGTGAGTTGCCTGTGGAATTCCAGATCGTTAAATAAGCTGATATTGTAATCAAACTACAATTATTAAAAAGACACAACCGGTGGTTATCAATCCGGTTGCGTCTTTTTAATCTGCAGCCCTTGCAGGGTTCCGGGAATATATTATCCTGTCGCCGGGAGTTTCAGTCCCGATGGGACGTAACATGAATAACTCCCGGTATAAACCTGGAGCATACACCGAAGGGGTGACACGTGAATAGACAATATGATATTGTACATCAACAATATTATACAGTATTGCAGAAAATTTCCGTATTTTTAATGATCATACCAGGATGCAAATATTCCGGGGATAAAAAATATAATAATTGTGATTTAAAGTTATTAAATTCATACACATGAAGTCGCTTAAGAAATCATTTATCATGATTCTTGCCATCCTTCTTGTCCTGATGTCTGGAGGAATATTATCAGTAGCTGATGGTGAGATGCTGAAGCAGGATGGCGGGCAAGGCTCTTTAAATAGTTTTCCTGTCCGGGGTTTTCATATTGATCTCCGGATACAGGTTATGACGATGCCGGCATTAAAGAGTTTTGCAAAGGAACTGGCCGGTTTTGGTATTAATACCCTGGTAATGGAATGGGAAGGCTCATTCCCTTACGGGAAACATGCAACCATATCGAATAAGTATGCTTATTCAAGAAAGGAGATAATAGACTTTGTTAATTATTGTGACAGTCTCGGGATTGAGGTAATCCCCCTGCAGCAATGTTTCGGTCATGTGGAATACATACTGCAGCATGACAGATACCGGGGTCTGAGGGAATCTGAAAAGGATCTGTCCCAGGTTTGCCCGTCAAAGATTGAGGAAGACAAAAAGTTGTTTACAGATCTCTTTACCGACATGGCATCACTTCACAAATCAAAATATATCCATATCGGAGGCGATGAGACCCGTTTGCTGGGGTATTGCCCGGTTTGTTCCGCAAAGGCTGCCAAAGAAGGGAAATCAAAACTGTTTGCCGATTACCTGGTAATGATATGTAATATTGTGACCGGTCTGGGTAAAATACCTGTCTTATGGTCCGACATTGTTCTGAAGTATCCCGAAGTGGTCGACCGGCTTCCAAAGGAAACAGTTTATGTTGACTGGAACTATGGGTGGAAAATCAATCATTTTGGCGATATCGGTAAGTTACTCGCCAAAGGTCTGAATTTCTGGGGATCACCGTCCATCCGCAGTCATCCCGATAACTGGTATTTAATCGACTGGCAGAAACATTTCAGCAACCAGTGCGACTTTATCCCCTATGCCCGGAAAGCAGGATACCAGGGTATAGTAATGACATCATGGTCAACTTCTGGTGAATATGGCTATACCTGGGATACTGACAATGAAGTAATTAAGCTACATG
>Ga0315535_1000406_pt1 | contig 30478 bp, 29 predicted proteins | sample SalMarSW160220MG_2_FD_203092 | JGI IMG/M metagenome (GOLD analysis project Ga0315535, IMG submission 203092) | Salt marsh sediment microbial communities from the Plum Island Ecosystem LTER, Massachusetts, United States - Salt Marsh Sediment SW1602-20 ... | reverse complement strand
AATTACGATGAGAGCGAGAGGGACCAGAACACCACCAAGACAATCACTGTCACAAACAATGGCGGCGTGACCCTTACAGGCATCTCGCTCACGCCAAATGCTCCTCAAACCTGGGTAGGCTCTTACCCGTCTACACTGGCGTCAGGCGCAAGCTTCAATGTCGTGATGACATCATTCGTCCCGGATACTCTTGACTCAGGCGTGCATAAGATAGGCACATTGACATTCACGTCAGCCCAGACCTCAACAACATCTGATGTCAATATCAATGCCAAGTCCATGCTCGAGTTCAACAGCGTAAAGGTGAGCATCGATGACGGCTCATGGAACAGTGTCGATGACGGCCATGAGGCAAGGGATGACGCAAGGCCTGGAGACTCATTCGAGGTCAAGGTCAAGTTCGAGAACCTCTTTGACAATGATTATAATGACGGAGACATGGACGTACAGTTCTGGGGAGTCTTCCACGGCGCCGGCGAAGATGGTGATGATATAGAGAGCGACAACTCTGACGTCAGCATAGACGCAGGCGATAAGAGCGACATAGAGGATGGGTATCTGGAGTTTGATGATGATTTCATAGACTGGAATGCCGACTCGGGCAAGCAGACAATCGAGATCTTCGCGGAAGGCGAGGATGACAACGGCGCCATGCATTATGCCAACTTCAGCTTCGAGGTCAACATAAAGAGGGATAACAAAGCGGAGTTCATATTCAGCCGCTTCGAGTCGTCCGCGATAGCAGAGTGCGGCAGGTCGCTGACCCTCTATATCGAGGGCAGGTCCATAGGGAAGGACAATGATGACGATGTTCTCCTCAAGATCGAGAGCAGCTCCCTTGACGTGGACATCAGGAAGGAGTTCTCCATGGGCGCGTATGACGATGATGAATGCGACGCGTTCGACAATCCGGATGAGGACAAGTGCACCGAGTTCACCCTTAGGGAGAGTATACCGCTTCCGAACGACATGGCTGATGGGACACATACGTTCACCGCCAAGCTCTATAGGAATGGCGGCAACACGCAGACAGACGAGGCTACCCTGGACGTCACCGTGACATGTGATGAAAACACAGGATCATCCTCGAGCTCAAGCTCGTCCTCAGGCAGCACATCAAGCACCTCAGGCACCTCTGGCACGAGTTCGACAGGCTCGACTTCAGGCACAGCTTCAACCACACAGCCAGGCACCACTACATCGACTGTCGACGTGCTCTACACAGGCAGCACACAGCCGTCATCCGCTTCCAAGGGTGTCGTCGCCACGATGCCGACGAGGATAACAGACACCACCAAGAGCCAGAAGTTCACGGACAGCCCGGCATATCTCGCTCTGCTGTCAGTGCTCAGCGTGCTCGCGATAATCGGCATCATAGTGCTTGTCATCGTGAGCATGACCAAGCCCAGGGTGTAAGAAGCCAGGTTAATTTTTTATTCTACTTTTTTATTTTATCTTTTTCTTCTAAAGACGGCAGCCCGTTCAGCACTTCTATCCCGTAATACCTGAGATGGTTCTCGGCCTGTGTCGTGAATATGTGGTGCTTGTCACGCGTCAGGACATTCGCCTTGATCTTCAGTGCGAGCACGAGCAGCACTGCGTCGCTCGCGTCAGGGATGAGCTTGAGCATCTTTTCGTCGAACCCGCGGACATAGTTCCGCTCCATGGCCCAGTCGCCGGGCTTCACCTCGACAGGCACGCAGCTGACCAGCTTCTGCCTGAGGAAGTCCCTGAGATGGTGGTTGACTGTCCCGTCAAGCCTGTGATGCACCTTCTCCACTTCCGCCAGGTTGAAGCTCGATATCCCGACCTTATTGGATTTGCAGAAATCGATCAGATGATGTGTTTGCTCCTCCTCGACCATGTGCAGCAGGAAGCAGGTGTCAAGGAGGTAATCGACGTCAGAACTCCTGTCCAGCGAGTCTATAAGCTCCTGCATCTTAGTCGTTCCTTATGACGCTCGGCTTGAGCTCGAGCACCTTCTTCTGCATCTTGTTGAGGGAGGTCATGTATCCGTCATGTGAGCCGAAGCCCCTGAGCCTCTGTTTGTCATCACGCAGCCTGCCCAGGAAGACACGCATCTTCTCCATCACGGACTCTTCGTCCTCGATGAGCACGCTTATGAAGCTGTCGAGCGCGTCCTCTGCGTCCAGCACCTTGTTCTGAGACTTCTCATACACCTGCAGCTTCGTGATGATGTTCTTGACGTCATCATTGACGTTCGAGAGCTGGGTCGAATAGGCCAGGCATTTCTTGCCGCCGTCATCGAAGAATATTTTCAGGTCCACACCCTCTTTTAACGAGAACCGGTCAACCTCGATTTTCTTGACATTCAATCTTACGCATTTCATAGGTATGACCTCTTTATCACTGGTCTGGTATCTGTCTCTTTCCCACAGAGTTGATCAGTTCCTGCGCAGTCTCTTCAGGCTGGATAGAGTGTGAAGAGCAGAAAGGGCATCTGTTAGGGGTCCTGTCGGTCTTTGGGGAGAACTTGTACTTGCAGTCATTGCATTTGTACTTCATGTCATCACCTCTAGTGTACTGTTATGTTACTGTCTTCCTACATCTTAAACTTTTCCATCCGATATTTAAACTTTGTGAAGTTTTTACTGCAAAAAATTTATATACCACTAAATAGTAATAATTTATACGACCATGAAAGACCTCAACAAATATGCAGCCCTGATGACCCACATCAATGTCTCATTCAAGGACAGGAAACCAGAATACAAGAAGGCCAAAGCAGAGATCAAGAAGGTTATCAAAAGGTCAGGGCAGTTACTTGATGATGCCGTGAATGCCATGTATGACAGGGATAGGATACGCTCGATAGCGGCTCTTGCACGATTCTATGCAAGGGGGCTGAAACAGATAGGCAAGATACCTGGCGTTACTCAGGATGATGTGAGGACCATCTCATATGTATACGGGCAGGTCATTGATGCAGGCCTTGACCGCCCTGTCTCTGATGTCTTGTTCCTTTCCACAGCAAGCTCCAGGAAGAACGAGGCATATCTTGAGATCCGCGCAAAGGATGAGCGCATGACCTTGTTTTTTGGGGATTATGAGTCCGCGCTTGAGAAGAAGCTCTTCAGGATGCCCATTAGCTTCAGGCTGATGTTCAGGAACAAGAGGGTCCCTAATACAGCACCGAACCAGCCTTTGTTTTCAGATTACAGGAAGATGTGCATCTTAGCAAGGTATTGAAAAGAAAAAGAGAAAAAAGAAAAAACAGATATGTTCATTTCATCAGCCTTTTCTTGGCTCTCTGGCCAGGCCTTACCTTCTCTGCGCCTTTGCCCTTGCGCCTGAGGCCTCGTGACTTCCTGCCTGCGCTGGTCAGTCCGCGGAACACCCTTCCTTTGTGCTCTGTCTTTCCGACCCAGCTGAGCTGCCTGTCCTTGAGCAGTTCCGGCGCGTCGCGCTCGACAAGTATCACTTCATACCATGCGTACCTGCCATCCTGGCAGACCCAGTATGAGTTAAGCACCTCGCAATTGGTGTATTTCTTCACTGCCCTCTGCTCTGCGACCTGCTGGTAGTTCATGCCTACAATCTTGACCCTTCTCCGTGTCTTGGACCTTCTGCCTGACTTGAACTTCTCGCGCATGCGGCCTCCGCGCTGCACCCTCTGCCGCACTATCACAAAGCCTTTCTTTGCCTTGTAGCCGAGCGACCTGGCCCTGTCAATCCTTGTCGGCCTGTCGAGCCTTACAGTGACTGGCTCTCTTCGCCATTGAAGAAGTCGTGCCCTCCAGAGTTCTGGATTGCTTTCCTGGGGCTTTTTCCAAGCCTTCCTTACATACTTTAAGTATCCCATTTCCATCGGCCTCCATTATATCATTTGTTTCAGCCAAATTCAGGCAAGCCATCGCCCACATCTTTGGCTATCTCAGGAGATAAATAGGTCATTTATAAAGGTGTTGGAAAAAGCTTTTTAAACAGTCCCTCTTTCAAGAGCAGATAATACTGATATGGGATATTCTACTATGAACAGGAAAAGGCTTGCCGTCATCGCCTCGAGGCTCAAGTGTGTGGATGCCATAAGCGTGGAGGCTGAGAAATGGATAGACAAGTACGTCGGGCTGGGCTATGAGGTGCACCTTATAGCAGGAAAGTTCGGCGAGCCCACAGACCTGCCCAGGTTCGAGCTTCCTGAGATGGACTACAAGCACCCTGAGGTAAGGGGGATAAAGCGCATAATGTTCGGCTCGAAGCTTGACAAGGACGGGAAGAAGGCTGCAGAGATCCTGACGAACAGCATGGTCAAGCGCATTAAGGGTCCTCTCAAGAACTATCTCGTCCAGAACAGGATACAGGTCCTCAGCATAGAGGATGTATTGGGCTCGATGAAGAACCTGCCCCTGAACATCGCGATGAAGCAGATAGTGCGCGAGCTCAGCCTGCCTACCATAAGCAGGCATCATTACATGCCATGGGAGAACCCTTACTTCACGAGGTTCGACAACTTCCCGAAGATAACGTCTGAAGTGCCTCCTAAGGCGAAGAACATAGTCTACATCACCAACACAGACAGTGCAAGGAAGCAGCTTGGCGAGAACAGGCAGCTGCCGTCAAGGATAATACCTAACACGATCGACCTCATGAAGCTGCAGAAGCTTGACGAGTACAACAGTGGTTTCAGGAAGGCCTTCGGCATAGCAGATGACCAGCTCATCTTCCTCCAGCCGACAAGGGTGAAGAGGAACAAGTCTGTGGAAAAATCGATAAAGCTCATCTCAGAGCTGAATGATATCATGAAGAAGGACAATGTCCTGATGATAACAGGCTCCCCGGTATACTCAAGGGGGAATTACTTTGAGGAAGTGGTCAGGAAGACCGACAAGCAGGGCGTCAGGGTCGTTTTCGCGAACAACAGCATCTTCCTCGGAAGGCACCAGAACCCTGAGAAGAAGTTCTTTTCGATACATGACGCGTACCTGCACGCAGATGTGGTGCTCTACCCTAACACAGGCGATGCCTTCGGCAACCCCGTGATAGAGGCTGTAGCTTACAGGAAGCCATTGGTAGTGAACCGCTTCCCGAACCTCGACGGGTTCCTTGAGAAGGGGTTCAGGTTCGTCGTGACAGACAGCAAGGTCACGCCTGAGACAGTCTCTGACACGTACCAGCTCATCATGGACGGCAGGAAGAGGAAGGCGGATGTAGCCCATAACTTCAGGCTGCTCCAGAGGTTCTACTCTTCAGAGGTTCTCGACGAGGAACTCATCCCGATACTGGAGGGATTCGACAAGGAGGAGGGGTTCATGTCGCGCGTCGCAGGCCTGATATGGAAGAAGGAAGGCAGGAAAGGGCAGGAGAACAGGCCCGGAAAAGAAAAATTTAAAGCCAGGAAAGACAGGCCTGAGCCTGCCAAGGGCAGGGACCTGAAGAACAAGAAAGGCGGCTACAAGGAGCCGGCCAGGGAGAATAAGTAGATGTTCAGGAAGAAAAAGAAGAAAGAGCTTGAAGAGCTCGGCCTCAACGAGGACGAGATCATAGACTTCGCTGACTTCAAGGACCTTGATGAGAATGACATTGAAGAGGGAGATACAGGGCCGACCGAGTTCGAGAAGCATTTCATATTCCAGATATCGGATGGCTGTCCTATCTGCGGCAGTGACGTCAAGGGCAATGACCATTTCAGGTATCTCTGCGAGGAATGCAATCTCCTGTTCGACAGGAAGGACATCATCGACAGCGAGTTCGGCCGCAGGGTCGGCGGCGTGAGGAAGACAAGGCTGACTGAAGAGGAGCGCGAAGAGCTCGAGAAGAGACGCAGGGAGCTGAAGGACCGCGTGTTCAGGGAATTCTCAGAGAAAGAGAGGCAGGAGCTCAGGGAAGAGGCCGGGGAGAAGGAAGAGCAGGAGCCAGAGGAGGTAGAGGCAGAGGTCATCCCGCCATATGAGGGGGAAGGGGTAGACGAGGAAGGGCCTGCTGAAGAGACAGAGCCGAAAGGCATCGATGAGGTCATAGATGAGGTCCCGGATGAAGAGGCAGTAGAAGGTGAGGACGAAGAGCCGGAAGAGACCGCAGAGGGACCCGATGAAGAGGAGGACGACAGGCAGAGAAGGGAAGAATATGAGCTTGAGTCGCCTGACAGGATAATCGCGTCCAACGGATCCACGAAGATGCACAAGGGCGACTGTCACTTCGTGAAGAAGATCCACCCTAAGAACCGCATATATCTCGATTCCGTAGAGCAGGGCGAGGACCAGGGCTATGAGATGTGCGTCTGCCTGAGGCGTCTCAGGGCGATGCAGCGCTGAGCAGCAAGACGGGAAGTGACGGTCATTTTTCGGAATTCTCTGTGAAAAACACTATTGATATTATGGCATATAAGAATGAATTCAAAATGAAAATATTTACTTCTGGCTTTCCTTGCCCATGAAGTTCTCGCGTATGAAGTGCGCCATGGTATCGTTGCCTGCAGAGACATAGATGTCGTAGGCTGTCTTGACCAGGCCCTGCCTTATGCACTCGTCACCGAGCTTTGTCAGCTTCTCAGGGTCGCCTGCCAGCTGGTACGCTTTCGCCGCGTAGTTGAAGAACGGGTGCTTGAAGCACCTGTCACCGAGCTCCACGAGCTTCTCCTTGCTGTCGAGGAACGAGAATATCTCGAGCGCAGAGTCCCATTTCTCCCTCTTCATGCACTCGTCACCGACTGTCAGGAGCTTCTGCCTTTCATTCACTGCCTTGAACGCCTTTATCGCATCCACGAACTTGCTCTCCTTCAGGCATTTGTCGCCGAGCTCCGCGAGCTTGGGCTTGTCCTCTGCGAGCACGTACATGTCGACCGCCTCTGAGAACAGGCCTATGTTCTCGTAGCTGCTGCCTATCTTCGAGAGCTTTGACTTGTTCCCTATGAACATGAATGCCTTTATCGCCTCGTTGATCTTACCTTTTCGCAGGCACTCGTCTCCGACCTCGTTGAGCAGCTGTTCCCTCGTATCATCATCGAACATGGAGAGGTTCACGGACTCTATGCCCTTCTCGATCAGCGCGGGCACGAGCTTACCGAAGTTCTTTGGCTTCGCAGAACTCTCTGTCTCTTTGCTGCTCTCTACCATGTCACTAACGACTTTCTTTACAAAAGAAGAATCATCCTTTTCCGAAGTGGTGTAATCATCATCTTCCATTTTGCCAACCTCTTTCTTGAAACTGATTGTGAAATACTTTGTAAAACCGATTTATAAACCTATGTTTTTTTGCTTTTTATATCTTTTAAACTATGTGATGTAACGATAACAGGAAACACATGCAGGGTTAAAAGAAAGGAAAAAAATAAAGGAAAAAATTAGAACTCTATCTCGACTTCCGGAGCCCTGTTGACGTCCTTGACGTTCACAGTGACTTCCTGTGACACTGTCGAGATGCCGTCTGTGACTGACACGACCACCACGTGCTCACCCTGGTCGTTATAGCCGGTCACCTTGCTGCTCTCGGTCATCCAGCCGGAATAGCTGTACGTGAGCTTGTCGCCGTCCGCGTCTGTGGCCGTGGGCCTCAGGCTCACGGTATCGCCCTCGTTGACCTCGATGTTCGGGATGAACTGCAGCACAGGCTTGTTGTTCTTGGGCTCAACCACGATCTTGACTGTCTTCACGACCTCTGTCTTGCCGTCAGAGACTGTTACCTCAGGATAGTACGCGCCTTCGTCGCCTGCCCTTGTCTGCCACTTGCCCTCTGAGTTGAGAGGCGCAGTGAATGTGTATTGAAGGGTGTCGCCGTCAGCATCCGTAGCCTTGACGTTTAGCTTCACAAGGTCTCCCTCTGTGACTGTGAGTGTTGGGAGGTCATCCTCGACAACCTGCCTGTACGGTGACTTCGCGAAATCATCGCCTTCTGCCGCAGCCCCTTCATCTACCACTGCAGGCTCATATGCCTTTGGCTTGTAGGACTTGACTGTGGCCGTTGGCTCGACAACAGGTACATTGCCTTCATCTCCTCCAGTCGTCTCAGAATCTGACCACCAGTTGTCCTCTTCTGCAGGTGTTTCATTCCCTATGTCGCTGACGTCGATATTGACTTCCTCGGGATTTGCCGCGTCACCAGAATCGTCCGGTGACTTGTATTTCGGTGCCTCGTAACCCTGGCATCCGAACATTGACAATGCCATGATTAGAATTCCTAGAATTGCCAAACAAACTATGTGCTTCCTACTCATCTTACCACCTCAGTACCTCGTTTAAGATTATCGTAAATAGTTATCATTCGTGAATAGAGTATTTGTATATAAATTTTGCGGTAGTGAAAACCGTATTTCATTCGTCCCAAAAAGGAGACTATGTATCGTTGTCTCAAACCTATAGTAAAATAAAACAAGCAGCTCCACCGCTCTTTGCGTGTCCTCAGGACATGAATAAACAATGGGCTGCACTTGACCACCAACTTACGCATATTGCGCAAGCCGTAAGCACGGTTAGTGAATAAATCAGATTGCAGCCTAAACTCAGTCTAGCAGCGTGGAGCTGCGTTTAAAAGCATTGACAATTTATTTATACCTCCCTCACTTTTCCGCCGCTCATGATTCTCAAGTCAATCGCCCTCCGGAACATAAGAAGCTATCATGACCAGAGGATAGACTTCCCTGAAGGTTCTACTCTCTTGGCAGGGGATATCGGCAGCGGCAAATCATCAATATTGCATTCTATAGAGTTCGCCCTCTTCGGAGCGAGAAGGGACTCCATCTCAGGGGAGGCGCTGCTGAGGAAAGGGGAGAAGGAAGGCGAGGTGGAGCTGTCATTCAGCCTTGGAAAGGATGAGGTCACGATAAGGCGGAAGCTTAAGCGGCAGCAGGGCTCTGTCACCCAGGACGCAGGGTTCATCTCCATAAACAACAGGAGGATTGACGGCACTGCGACCGAGCTGAAGGCCCGCATGCTGGATCTTCTCGGCTATCCCAAGGAGCTGCTCACGAAATCGAAATCCCTCGTATATAGATATACGGTCTACACCCCGCAGGAGGAGATGAAGAACATCATAATGGAGCCTGATGAGCTCCGCATAGACACATTGAGGAAGGTGTTCGGCATAGACCGCTACAAGCGCATCGCAGAGAACGCCGCGGTCTATATAAGGAGCATGAAAGAGGAGAAGAAAGAGCTTGCAGGTGTAGCTCAGGGCATCGATGGGAAGAAGAAAGAGAGGGACCAGAGGAAAAAAGACCTTGCCGCAAAGCAGGATGAGAAGAAGGTCCTGCTCCCCTCGCTTGATGCAGTAAGGAAAAAGAAGGATTCAGCGAAGCAGGGCCTGGCCAGCATCGAGGAGAACATAAGGATACTGAATGGTCTCAGGAAGGATGTAGAGGTGTTTGACGCCCGGCTCAGCGAGATAGTGCGCGTGCGCAGCAGGAACGCCTCAGACGTTGAGATACTCGATGCGGAGATCCAGCAGCTCAACAGGAGGCTCGAGGAGACTTTCCTGGAAGAGAGGCATTTCCCTCCTGCAGAAGAGGTCGAGAAGGACATTGAGCGCAGGCAGAAGGAGATGACAGGATTGTCGTCGAGGAAGACAGAACTCAATGAGCGCAGCAGTCAGGTCAGGAAGCGCATCGCAGAGCTGGAGAAGGAGATAGACGCGAAGACAGGCAGGGCAGAGGTGGCCGCAGAGAAGGAAGTCCTTTACAGGGTGCTGCTCGATGAGGTCAGGGACAAGGAGATCATAGCAGGAAACATCGACGAGATAGCAAGGAAGCTTGAGGAGACCCAGCGGGTGATCACGGAGCTGTCGGCGAACAGGAGCAATTCAGAGAGGCTGAAAGGCGAGATAGCCACGCTTGAGCTGTGCCCGACATGCCGGCAGGAAGTCAGCGAGGTGCACAAGAGGGCTATCATTGACGACGAGGACCGGAAGATAAGGAAGCTCACTGTAGAGCTGGACAACATAACAGGAGAGAGGAACCGCATATCAGCGATGCTGAAGAAGAGCAACAGCAGGTTCGACGCGATCATAGACAAGGAGAGGAAGCTCGCCGCGATGAAAGTGGAGATATCCAACCTGGAGGCCATGAAGAAAGAGCTGGAGTCTGTCAGGAAGCAGCACGCAGAGCTTGACAGGCAGAGGATTGACATCATGTCGGAGCTCGGAAAGCTCGACGACAGGATGATAGAGAGGCTCGCCAGAGAGCTAGACGAGAAGAAAGCCATGCTCAAGGGGATAAACGGCTACGCCCTGAAGCAGAAGGAGAAGAAGCACAACCTCGCACTGCTGGCTGATAAGAAGAAAAGGAGGGAGGACATCGGAAAGCACCAGGAGCAGCTGAAGCAGGAGGTGGGCAGGATAAACTCTGACAGGATGGGCCTCAGCCAGCAGATATTGCAGAACCTGCATGTCGAGAAGGAATACATCAGGAAGAAGCATGAGTTCGAGGACATCTCCGACGAGGAGAAGAGGCTGGAAGTCAGGATTGGGGGCATCGGCAAGGAGATTGAGGGCATAGAGAGCCACATCTCGATGCTCAGCAGGGACATCGCACAGAAACAGGAGGCGCTGGAGCGGATATCATACCTCAGCTCTGTGCAGGAATGGCTTGAGAGGATGTTCATCAACCTCATGACTACCATGGAGAAGCAGATAATGGCGCGCGTGCACACCAGGTTCAGCGAGCTCTTCTCGACGTGGTTCAACCTGCTGATAGAGGACGAGACCATATCTGTCAGGATCGACGAGTCCTTCTCCCCGCTTGTCACGCAGAACGGGCATGACATCAGCATAGAGCATCTCAGCGGAGGCGAGAAGACATCGATAGCATTGGCCTACCGTCTTGCGCTCAACAAGGTAATAAATGACATCATCAGCACGATAAAGACGCGGGACCTCCTGATCCTCGACGAGCCCACAGACGGCTTCTCATCAGAACAGCTTGACAAGGTCCGGACGGTGCTGGACGAGATAAGCATAAAGCAGGTCATCCTGGTCTCACACGAGTCCAAGATAGAGAGCTTTGTGGACAACGTGATACGGCTCCACAAGAATGAGCATGTGAGCAGGGTCGTTTCCTGAGGAAGGACCTAAAGACACTCAAAAATGCCCCGAACAATGATAAATTTTAAGAACTAGCGCAGTTTCCGTCAGGCCAAAGTGGGGCTTTAGTGTAGCTTGGACGGATGTCGGTACAAGCCCATCCGGGGCGACTATCACTGGCGCTTGGGGCAGCACAGAGCTGCGCTCTGTTGGCGTTGTATCTGCGCTACAACATGCGTCCAACCGGGGTTCGAAATGTCAAACGCAAAGCGCTTGATGCGAAGGTCCTCGAAGCCCCACTTTATTTTTATAACAAGATAGAGAGATACAAAGAAAAAGACTCAAACAAAAAAGATTTCTTACCCTCTTCCCCTGTCTCCCAGCCTGTGCGTTATCACGAACAGGAAGAGTCCGAAGAACGCGAACACGACAACGAGTATGGATGTCATGTTTGAGAACCTTGCAGTGTCCTGCGTTGAAGCGTCTACTACTGCGTATCCGCTGATAGTTGGGTTTGATATCAGGACATTGAGGAATGTGAACACGAGCAATACACCGATGACTATGACCATGCCGGTCTTCCAGTCCAGGAACTTCCTGCTCAGTGTGCTGAGCTTGTCCGGAGGCACCTCTTCTGGTGAGGGTATGTCAATTTTCTTCTGCTCTTTCGGCATCTTTATAGCACCTATTGGACTGTCGATTGGGTTGCTGAGTATTTAAAGTTTTCTCAATTTCAGGGCTGGAAAAGTACGGGCTTAGTAAAGATGTAAAACGAAACCTTTATAAAAGATATTCACTGACTAATGGGTATCGCTATAGAGGTGCTTATGATGAAAAAAAGAGCTTTAGTTCTATTCTTGGGAGTTTTCCTGCTGCTGAGCGCGGCTGTCTTCGCCCAGGTCATAGCCGCTCCGACGTTTTTCGTTACTACAGATGCGGTCAACGATGTCATTATGGACCCTAAAGAGAATCATGCAGACTTCTACATAGTCGTTGAGAACAAGGGTCCTGAGCCAGACACCTACAAGCTCTTGTATCTTGAGGACCCGAAATGGTCCTACCAGGTCCTTCCAGGCCCTCTTGACAAGCAGATCACTGTCGCACCAGGTGAGAAAGGCAAGATCCACGTCCTTGTCAAGGGAAATGTCCCGAAGGGCATCTATAGCGTTAAGGTGAGCGTCCAGTCATTATCATCAAAGAATATCATCGAGAACGTGATGCACATCAGGGTCGGCGAGACCGCTCCTGGTGATGCTCCGAGGCCTGACTTCGATGTTGATGTCTCTGTCCCTGCGCAGATGGATCCTAGAGGGGCGTACAATGTGATAGTCAATATCAAGAACAATAACGAGAGGCTTCTCGAGGATGTGCATGTCAAGATCGCCAGCAAGATCCTGAGTGAGGAGACTAACGTGACTGTCCAGCCAGGGGAGACCAAGAGCGTCTCTTTCGCAGTCATTCTCATGGACAACATCAAGCCTCAGCAGGACCAGCTCCACGCGACTGTGGATTATGAGGGTGAGGAGTTCCATTCCAGCGACCATAACTTCGAGGTCGTCGAGTACGTGCCTCCTTTCAAGACGAGCATTGATGTAGACAGGAAGTTCCTGAGGCAGGACCGCGTGATAACCATCACCAACGACGGCAATGCGAAGAAGTCTGACACTGTCAGGCTCGAGACGTCCTTGAAGGAACGCTTCTTCAGCTCTTCAACACCAAAGTTCCAGATCGTGAAAGAGGCCGGCAAGTACTATTTCGCGTGGGGCGTATCCCTGAACCCTGAGGAATCCACCGAGATCCACATGAAGACGAGCTACAGGCTGCTGCTGCTTATCGCGCTGATCATAATAGCATTCATAGTCTACAAGCTGGCGCTTGCGAACCCGTTGATAGTCAGGAAGAAGGTCAAGTCCGTGCATAAGGAGCATGGCGGGGCGATCTCCGACCTGTCTGTCGTCATCTTCCTGAAGAACAGGGGCAAAGAGCCGATATCCAACATCAGGATTGTTGAGCGCATCACCAAGATGGTGAAGCTCAAGAAGGACTCTTTCGAGGGTTCGATGCATCCTGTGAAGATGCACGAGCACGACCATGAGGGTACATTGCTTGAGTACAGGTTCGGCGAGCTGTCTCCAGGCGACACGCGCATCATAACGTATAAGGTTTATGCCAAGCTGCACCTGTTCGGCACCGTGACCATCAAGCCTACTGTGGCCGAGTTCTCGACAAAGAAGGGCAAGAAGAAGTCGCGCTCGAATGAGGTGTCAGTCGCCACAGATGAGCAGGTTTCCAGGGGAAAGCCTGTTCCTCCAAAGCCGCACAAGCCAGCCCACGAGTCTCATCACGAGCACAAGGAGCATCATGATGCTCACCACACTGAGCATCATAAATAGAGAAAGATAAAAATTATTTTAGAATTTTTTTTCTTTGTTCACTTCCCGCCATAATAGAAGAACTTCTCTATTGACACATCGTCAGGGTTATAGTTTCCTGTGCGCGCATGCCCTTCGCCTTTAGGTTTCTTCTCACCTTCTGCCGGCTGCGCCGCTTCCTGCTTGAACTGCGTCTGCCCGTGCTCTGCATCCCTCTTCTTCATCGGAGGGCTGACAGGGCTCTCTTTCATCGTCTGCAGCTCTGACTTCATGGATGTCAGCTCTGCTATGAGTCCGTTGATCTTGTTGTTCATGTCGTCCATCTGCCTGGAATGAGCATTGACAGCGTTCGTCATGCTGCTTATTATGCTCTGCTGCTGGTCTATTATCCTTGACATGTCAGCACCGCCTTCCATGCGCGGCATCTCTACCTGCGCTGCAGGCTCTGGTTCGGGAGTGCCCTCTGACATCTGGTCATCTTCATGTGTCTGCTCCTCTTCAGGCTCAGGCGCTTCAGGCATCTCGACAGCCGGCTGCACTGGTGCCTGCTGGAGCACGCTTCCCCCTTCGACCTGTGCCGTTGCTTTCTTGACCGCCTCGTCCATTGACTGTGCCTGGCCGTGCTTCATGAGCTCGCGCGCCACCTGGTTTATCTTCTGGAGTTTAGAAATATCATCCATAATGAACACCTCATCTACATGTCTGGTAATGCCTCTTATTTTTATTTATAAACAATTTATAAATAAGACACTAACGCCTCTTTTTCCGTGCAGACGCACTCATCTTATCGACCATTTCTAGGTCATTTAGTATATTAATCTTTTCCTTTTCAAAATAATTGAACACAAGGTGCACCCTGTTTATGTCTATCTTCTCTGCGCGCGCCTCTTCTGCGAGGATGTCGTGCAGCTCCTCGCGCGGTATGTGTTTTCTCTTGCGCATCAACGCGTGCTCTTTCTTGTCAACGAGCACCCATCTGTCCAGGTTGCCGTGTATGCTGTCCAGCGTCTTCCTGAATGTCCTGAGGTTTGCCAGGTGCAGGCGTATCATCTTGCGCAGTTGCGCCATCTTGACTGTATCTTCGCGCGATTTGAGCATTTTAATTAGGTGGTCTATGTCCTCGATCTCTTTCCTGACAAGGTCCTCTTCCTGCTTGAGCATGCTGTGCGTGAATTTCTGGTGCTGTTTCCTGAATATCTCCTTGAACGTCTTCTCTGAGCTTCCGACTATCTTCGCGATGTCGGGGTAGTGCCTGTTCAGCTTCGTGAGGCTGACGAACCAGCCGTGCGCGCGGAGGTGCGCGAGCGCGTGCTCCCTTATATCCTCTATCACGTACTGCACAGCATGGTCCCTTATCTCATGTGCAGACCGCCTGCCGAATAGCTTCCGCACCATGTCGCCGTACTGGTTCTGTCCTTTTATGGAATCGAAGTATGAAGGGTCCTTGTGGTTCGCGAACGCGTGGTAGACATAGAACTCTGCCGCTATAAACAACGCCCTCTGCTTCCTCACCACGCTCTTGTCGATGCCTGCGGTCGCCATGACTATGCTGCCGACCTCCCCTCGCGCCACTTCCTCTTTCCTGTTGAGCCTGAACTCCCAGGCCTTTGTGGAGCCGAAGGATGCGTTCCTGAATATTATGTCTTCAGGCATTATGCTTACTGGCCTGAGCTTTACCTGGCTTTTCATGGTCTTGTATATCTTGTCGAGATACGAGTTTACCTCCAGGCTGATGAGCTTGGTGTATTGGTCTTTCTCTTTCCGGTTCATGAGGTTGCACTTCCTGATCACGATGTTGATGTGAATTCGCCGTCTCCTCGGTAGAGGAGGCGCTTCTTGGCTTCCTTGGCTGTATTCTTGAGTATCTTGCCGACAAAGAATATGTAGTCCCCGACCTCGAACGAGTCTATGACCTCGCATTCCAGCTGGGCGACCGCCTCTCCCACCTTACAGCAGTCTATCGCCTCACATTCTTCCTTTGTCAGGCCGGACTTGTCGAACTTGTCTGTGTCCGCGCCGCTTGCCTGCCCGCAGTACAGGGCTTGCTTCTTCATGTCATAAGGTATGAAATTCACTGCGAATACCTTGCTGTCCTCGATGAGCTTGCGCGAGAACCTTGTCTTGCCTATGCTTATTCCGTACAGCTGGGGCTCGAAGCTGAGCGGGCAGTGCCACGCGGCTGTCATGATGTTGTCCTTTGACACCTGTTTTCCCATCACTTCTGCGTTCCCTCTCGTGCTGATGAGCACGGCCTGGTTCGGGTATACGTTGTCCATCTTATCTCCTCACATCAGTCATTATGGCTCTCTCACGCTTTCTTTGTAAGGTCGATATACCTGCCTTTGCCTGGCTTCCTGCTCCTTCGCCTGCCGCCGCCTTCGAAATCACCTATCTTTATCGCGCCGACTATGAAGAATATCGCGAACGCTATGTACTCTGCTCCATAGACGTTCAGGCCGAACGGCATGCGTATCACATCGATGATTATCATGGGCGTAGCCGCGAGCAGCCCTGTCTTGAGGGCATCCTTGAACAGGAGCTCGAACTTGATTATTCTCCCGATGATGAAGCCCAGCACCGCAGCCAGCAGCGCTACGAGCAGCAGCTTTATCGCGTATCCGATGTAGAACAGGAACAGCAGCGATGGCAGCATTAGCAGTATAGCGATTATGAGTACGACCTCATTAGCAAGAAGGTCCTTGTAAGGCCCCAGCGGGTGCTTATCGACCTTGCCGGTCAGGCCTTTTGTATACATGTTATCGCCTGTTATAAGTATCTTGCCTTCCTTGAGCATGGCTTCAGGCTCTCTCGTGTCTATGATTATGTATGGCCGTTTCTCAGGAAACACGACCGGCTTCTCCATCTCTGTATCTACGCTGACTGTCAGTGTCTTGAAATTGTCCAGCTGTTCGCTGACTATGCTCCCTATCGCAGGCAGCATCAGCAATACAGCGATGACAAAAGCGAGGAACACGAACGAGAAGAAGTACTTGAACACCTTGCCTGTCCCTGTCTCCCTGGCCTCATCATACCTCCAGGGGTTGAGCGCGAGCCAGATAGTCCTGAAGAACGGCAGGGTTTCCTTCATAGATTCCTTGACAGACCCTTTCATCATATGCACCTCTTTAGCACGATATTATGACATGATATCATAACATGATATTATTATATATGATGGCAGGATTCAGGTATTTAAAAGCTTTATTGTAATTCTAGCACCTCCAAGCCATACCGCTGTTCGAGTGCCACAGCCGCCTATGCAAGTGCCGATGCCACCTAGCGCGTTGACAGGAATATATGCAGTAATCAACGCAGCTGGGCGAAATAGATCATACGATGAATAGACAACGAGCGTGGCATAGGCACGGCAAGGGAGCTCAGGTACTAAACCTACTTTTCTGTCTTTTTCTTCCCCCACTCCCTGCTCCTGCAGATGAATATGAGGTCCTTGTCTTCCATGACTATCTTCTTGACCTTGAAGTTGAGTATGATGAGCTTCTCTATCTCCTCTATCTTATTTGACTTGCGCAGGACGGTTATCACGAACCTGTCCTTGCCGACCCTCTTCATCTCCTCGATGCCCCTGCGTATGTCATGGAAGTTGTGTACCGCTGTTATGCATATCACTACGTCGAATGACTTGTCAGGGAAAGGCAGCTCCTCTGCCCTGCCCACATAGAACCTCAATTTGGGATGGTTCTTCTTCGCGACCGCTATCAGGTTGTCGCTGGGATCTATGCCTGTGCAGTCGCAGCTCCATACAGAAGTGGATATCCCGCTCCCGCACCCTACATCGAGCAGCTTCTCAGGCTTCTTAGGGATGTACTCGCCCATCGCAGCTATTATCGCAGTCATCTTCCTGAGCTGCTCTCCCATGTGGAGCTCATCATACCCGTCTGCTATCTCATCATAGAACTTTCCAGAGTCCATATAGTGAGGTTTTGAGGGGGTATTTATTAATGTTTTCTGCACTCGAAAACTTTAAATAACCACCCGCCTAATCCTGCTGCATGAAAAAGCCCCCGAATGGCATGGCTGAGAAGGATCTCCAGAACCTGATGAAAGAGAACCATGAGGTGCTGAAGCTTCTTTCAGGCTTTACAGGGCACAAGCATGTCCGGCTCGTGCATCGCGGCAACGCAGCCATCTTCTGCGCTTTGTACATAGTGAAAAAGATAAATCCTAAGCCTTTCATTCTCATACCTGACCAGGGAGGGTGGATATCGTTCAAGACATATCCCAAGATGCTGGGCTTTGATGTCCGCACAGTCAAGACAAATCGCGGCCTGATCGACCTTATCGACCTTGAGAAGAAGGCAGAGTCCGGCGCTGCCCTGCTGGTCACGAGCTTCGCAGGCTATTTTGCTGAGCAGCCCATGAGCTACATATCCAAGCTCTGCAGGAAGAACAACTGCCTGGTCATAGAGGACGCGTCTGGAGCTGTCGGCGATGAGGTGCTCTGCGACGGGGCTTATTCTGACATCATAGTGGCGAGCTTCGGCAGGTGGAAGCCCATCAATGTCGAGTATGGCGGGTTCATCAGCGTGAGGAAAGATGAGTATTTCAGGGAGGCGAAGGATATATTCTCCACGACAAACCATTACCCCAAATATGATGTTCTTCTCAGCAAGCTGAAATCCGCAAAGAAGCGCATAAAGGACTTGGTGAAGGACGCAGAGGCTGTAAAGCAGGAGCTGAAGGAGCGCTTCCCTGGCCTGAAGATAATCCATGAGGACCTGCGCGGCATCAACGTGGTCGTGCGATACATGAGCGAGAAGGAGAAGGAATCATTGGTGGGCTATTGCGAGGAGAAAGGATTTGATTATGTCGGGTGCCCTGAATACACAAGGCTCGATGAGGACGCGATAAGCATCGAGCTCAAGAGGATCGACAGGAAAGAGGAGTAAAGAGGTGTGAAAAATCGTGAGAGAACCTGAGAGTATGGACGAGCTGATCTATTTCACCCAGAGGGAGATAGGCAAGGGCAATGTGCGGGCGTGGGTGTTCAAGGGAGCGTGCCCGAAGTGCAACAAGGGCATGATGGGCAAGCCTGTGGACGCCAAGACAGGCAAGGTGAAGATAAGGGCGAAGGAGTATGTCTGCCCTGAGTGCGGCTTCACTGTCGAGAAGAAGGCGCATGAGGAGACCCTCACGTGCAGCGTGAAGTATACCTGCCCTGAGTGCGGCAATGAGGGCGAGGCAGAGGTGCCTTTCAAGAGGAGGAAGTTCCAGGGCATGGATGCGATAGTGTTCCAGTGCGGCAAGTGCAGCGCGAAGATACCTATCACGAAGAAGATGAAGGAGAAAGGCGGACCTGCCGAGTGATCAGCGGAAGATCTGGTCCCTTATCTTCAGGAACTCGTCCTGTGTCATCAGGGAGTTCCCTGGATTCCTGCTCACGAAGCTGTTTATCTCCTGGTGCGTCGGCTCTTCCAGCCCTACCGGAGTCACATGGACAGCCTTCCTGCCTGACCTGTCCCTTGCAGCAACCCTCTTGGAGTATCTGAAGTCTTCTGAGAATATCACGTGGTATGCTTGCCTGACATGGCCTGCACCAACAGGCAGTTCTGCCTTCTGCAGCATCTCTTCGAACCGGCTGTCATCGCGGCTTCCATAGGTGTATGCATCCCACAACGCTGACGGTATGTTCTCTCTGCTCTCATAGAAGTCTATCACCCAGAACCTGTTTGCGATGTATAGCCTGCCGACGTCTTCATAGCCTTTGATCCGTCCTGTGTATCTGACTGGTGGTATCCTGTGCTGGGTATAGGTGGACATTATCCCGTATACCTTGTCTGCCATCATCTCCAGGTCTGGTTTTGGGAAGCCGAACTGGGCCATTAGATGCTTGCTGCATTCCACGAACTTCCGCGGCTCTGCAACAAAGATGTACCTGTCCGCAGGGTCTTGCTTGGCGAGAGGCAGGCTCTTGCCGAACACCCTGCCCTGTATCTCCCTTGTGAGTCTCTTGATGTAGGTGTTCACGAGCTCCAGATGCCTTGGGCCCTTGAGCGATATCTCGCGCATGTGCCTGCCGAGGTCGAGCTTATTTTCCCGTATCAGGCCGAGAAGGTCCTTGCTCCCTATGTTCGCGCGTATGTGCTCGAGTGTATCCTGTGAATCGCGGATCGTCTCGTTAGGGTCATCTGTGAGGAAGACTGATACTAGCAGGCCTTCCCAGCTCTTCTGCACTGACGCGAACCTGAACCCCATCTCTTCCATCTGGTGCAGCAGTCTTACGTAATCATACATGTCAGGGTCGAAACCATTGGTATCCTCCTCTTCCCGCACGTCTATGCTAGGCGTTATGCACCATCCGAATATCTTCTTCTCGAGCGCTTCCACGAGTATGGCGAACCTGTCAGGGTCCCTGAAATCAAAGCATAGCCTGCTCGACTTGAGAAGGTAGTCCAGGGAATGGTCTGGATTGTCCTCATTGAGCATATCTACAAGCTCCATGCAGCAGTCCTGTTTCTCCTGCTGGAGTTCCTCTTCTTCCACCATCCCACCAGGAGAGATGAGCCCGCGTGAGACATTCACGAGTGTCTTGAGCTGCCTGACATTCTGCATGTGTATGCTCTGCTGATGCCGTATTATCTGTTTCTTGAGCCGCTGCAGATGGCTGAATCCCATCTCAAGAAGCCCGGCCTCATCTACCGCGGTCCTGGCTGCATCGATTATGTCCTGCGCAGATTCTGTTGACAATGAGTTGACATACCTGTCTGCCACAGACTTTACATAGTGCAGGCGCTTGAATCCATCCTCTATCAGGGTCTCAAGGCCCTGGCGCATGTTCTCTGCCTCAAGCTCGGTCAGCTTCTGGATCATCCTGCCCCTGTACTCGTTCTCGCTCTTAGGGTCCAGCCTGCACAGGTCATACTCTACTACAGCCTTGTTTATCTGCCGCAATAGCGCATTCAGCTCTTGGAAATAAGCACGCATCATATACCCCCAAAACACCAATAACAACTAAACAGTAGTTAATATATCAATTAATTTGCCTCTCTGCCTTTATATACTTTACGGTAAAACAAGCCAAGACACGGCCTAGCCCTCCACGAACCCTGCTCCGCGAAAACCACGAACTCAGCCTTTGTGGAACAATCCTGACGTAGAATTCCTTGCCGAAGGCATATATTTATCTATTGATCCGATGTGTTAGATTACAGCACATAAGAGAATAAAAAGCCGGGATCTACTTCAGAACACTCCCGCATTCCTTGCACACGTGCGTGTCGTGCTTGTCGCTCCACTCTGTGTTCACTCCCCACTCTATCTTGACCTCGCACTTCGGGCATCTCGGCTCTAAGTGCTCCAGGGAATTGAAGAAATCGACTCCTTTGACCATTGCTATACTGACCTTGCGTTGTTATTCTGTCTCATTTTAGGACTTTGTTAGGATTTGAAAAAGAGTTTCCCTCCCCGGCCTCTTTATTTTGACAAATTAGATTTTCCTGATACTTTCTTAGGCAGAGACCTTTAAAAATGTTTTGTTTAAAGATTATATAATTCCGTCGGAAACAGAAAAACTCGCGGTTTTGGTGTTTATTGGTCACCAAACACGTAGAGAATTCAGAAATAAGACCCTAACTTGCTCTGCTTCTTGGCTCCTGCGAGCTCCTCGGATGAGTAGCCGAACACCTCCAGTATCTTCTCGACAGCAGGAAGCACCTGGTTGTTGATGTAGTAGTCTGCGTCATACTCCCCTTCCTTGACCTCTTCTGGCATCTTTGCCCTGTCCCTTATCTTCTCTTTGCCCGCAGTCACGACATAGTTGATTATCATGCCTGGATAGATGTCAGTGCCTTTGGCCTTCATCCTCTTCGCTACTGCGACGTGCGGCCCAACAGAGTCGTATGATTCTATGGGCTTTGTCAGCTGCGTGCTTATGATGAGCTCGCCAGGGTCTATCTTCTTTGCCCTGAGGTCTCCGACAATGTCATTCACGAACTTGAACGCTTTCTTGGGGTCGCTCTCCTGCAGTATGATGCGGAGCACCTCTTCCTGTGTCCTCTTGGCTATCATGCTGACATTCCTTCTGACCATCTCGAACCCTTTTATCGTTATTGCCCCTTCCTTGTCTATCAGCGCGTACCTCTTCTTCGCGCCCGTCTCTGACTCCTTGACTGCGACGAAGAGCGCCCGGGGGTATGAGCCCTCGTACTCGAGCTCCATCATGCCTGGCAGGGTTGCGTTGATCTCCTCGCAGAACCTCATCGCGTCATCCTCTTTCCTTCCTGCGAGATGCAGGAATATCGAGTCTGTATCAGAATAGAGGACCTCGAACCCTTTCTCCTTTGCAGAGTCTATGACCTTGTGGATGTAGTATCTTCCGTACGCTGTCACGCTCCTTGCGCTGTCCTTGCTGTACCAGCGTGCGGCAAAGAAGCCGAGGTAGCCGTAGAATGAATTGGATAATGTCTTGAGTGATTCCTGTCGCGCATCCAAAAACACTTTCTTCTTCTTGTCAGCGGTCTTCATGATCTCCTTGACGCGCATCCTGCGCGTTATTATCTCCTCGAGCACTGTCGCGAAGAAACCTTCCTTCTTGGTGCAGAACCAGATCTTCTTTGTGTCGAGCGGCACCTTCTCCTTGTCCTTGCAGCAGTCGCAGTTCAGCGTCTCTATGCTTATGTTGTGGGACACGATTATCGACGGGTACAGGCTGCGGAAGTCGAACACCACCACGTCCTCGTACAGTCCGGGCTTTGGCTCGAACACGAACGCGCCCTTGACCCGCTGGTCCATGCGCTCTGCCAGCTGTTCCTGGTTGGGCTTGTTTGGTATGAACTGCTTGAACGCGTCAGCCCTCCTCATGATGTACCACTCGACGAGCTGCGAGTATGACATCCTGTTGACGTCCTTCACTGTCTGCCCGACGAGCTTGACCAGTTCGATGAGGTTGGGAAGGACCTTCTCACAGAGCTCATACGTGAGCTTGGAGTCCTTCAGGTTGTACTTGGCGTATACCTCAAGCTCATCCGATGCCTTGTCCCACACCTCTGCAAGCCTCTCGAGATCCACGTCATCCTTTGCCTCTCCGAGGAGCTCTTCAGCGACCGCGTTGAGCGTGAACGAGTCTGTCTTCATCTTCCTCGATATGACGCGCTTTATGAAGTTGAGTATGTCTACATGGACTATGCCTGTCGTGTCGACTGCCTTGTTCGCGCCTCTTGATGATGATGGAGTGTCATAGTCGAGGCCCAGGTCGAGCTTTATCTTGTACTTCTCTGCCCTCTTGAGGATGTAGGGCATGTCGAACCCGTCTGAGTAGTATCCTGTGATGATGTCCGGCGCGTGCTCGTTGACAAGCTCCCTGAACCTGTCGATCAGCTCTGCCTCGCCGTCCACGAACTCTATGTAGTCGAGCTTTGTGTTGAACCTCTTCCAGGTTATGACCTTCTGGAAATCCTTGCCGTAGAGCGAGACCATGACTATAGGGTGCTTCTCTGGCAGGGCTATCCTGCCGTCAGGGTTGTATGTCTCTATGTCGAACGCGAGTATCCTGAGGTCTGCCAGTGCCTCATCTGATGTCTGGCTTATCTTACTGGCCTTGAATATGGGCACCCTTGTCCTCTCTGACCTGTCGCTGAGAGGCTCTGCATCGACATCTGTGAGAACGAGCGGAGTGATCTTCTTGTCTATGAGGTATCTCCTTGTGTAGAGTATGTCGTATTCCAGCAGTCCATCTATGCCGTGCATGTGCTTTATCTCATCCCTGAGCGCTGGAACTGCCTGGGGCGTGTTGACCACGACCTTGATGGCCTGTTTCTCCTCTCCGCTAAGAGTCTTCTTGACAGCTTCTGTCCTGACTACCTCAAAGGAATTGCCTGACTTCTCTACCTTGACCCCTACCAGGGCATCCTTGATCTCAGACAGGCTGGCGCCTTTCTCAGGCAGCACATAGAAATAAGGCTCAAACCCTTCATCAACTACGCATATCTGCTTCCCGTCCTTGGTCCTGCCGTATATATAGACAGCAGCCCTGCCCCTGACCATCTTATAGGTCAGGTCAACAGGGTAAAACTGGAACTCCGCCATTTTCACGTAAAAAAAGCGCCTGTATTATATAAATTTACACCTTAAAGCGCCCCTGCCCTCCTTCCTTCCCACAGCCACCCACCTAACACTATAAGCACCACAGCCACCGCCTAGTGAGCTGACAGGAAGATGTGCAGAAAAAAACGCAGTTGGGCAAAACGTAGCAGTGAATGAATAGACAGCGAACGCGAGGCTGTGGTGCGTACAAAATACGCCAAAACACATATTTTAATCACTTAAAAGTAACAAAAAACAAAACCTTTATAAAGGGGAAATAACCTATAATATATATTAACATGGCCTGTTGTGGAGACATACTTCACCACACAAGTAATTAAACCATGCATGCGTAATCATTTCGGGTGTTACAATGGGCAAGAAAGACATATTCGGCAGGCCTTCTGCTGACAGCATAAGGAAAGGCCGCAAGCAGGTGGTCGCAAGGAAGAACATAGTGGAGAGACTTCTCGACATCAATCCCGAGACCCAGTACCTCATAATTGACAGGCGGCTCATACCTGATGATTTCTACCGCATGAGCAGGAAGGTCCTGACAAGGACAGAGGCCAACCGCAAGTTCATGAAGCACGGTGAGGAGATCAGGTTCAGGAGGTTCAGGAGCATCGACAAGGCCATCGAAGGCATGCAGGAGAAGAACAAGATACCTCTCCAGATAAGGAAAGAGTTGTACGAAGCTGCAGAGCCTGGCTTCTGGTGTGCTTATTCATTCATCCCGATCATAGGCAATGACAAGAGGAAGCGCAAGGTCGCCCTTACTGAAGTGCTTGAAGGAGCGAAACTATATGCTTATGCTGAGAGGGACGGGAGGAAGATCCAGGTCAGGACATACGCTGACGCGAAACGTGTAGCTATCGACGGAGGCATCGCTGACATCATCCTGCCTTCAAGGAGCCCGAAGAGGCAGAGCTATGAGTTCTCGTTGATGGGCATCCCTGTCACAGACGACAGCCACAAGTACGTGCTCGCGAACACGGTCATCTCAGACCATTCATGCCCTGACATGAGGCATCGCGGAAAGAGGTTCCGCTTTGCAGATGACAAGGAGAATTCAAGGGTGTTCAACTGGTGCGCGCATGATATCGCAGCATGGTACGCTGTAGTGGACCATTACTGGAACAGGGAGCATAATGTAGTTCCATTGCAGATGTCGCAGATACCCCTGCCGTCAAGGCTCATGGCAGACCTGTACCAGCGCCTGACTGCCAGCACTTTGATCTGGACCAGGGAGAGCCCTGAGAACAAGGCGAATCTCTACCCTCTCAACAACGCAGAGCTCGAGATCCTGCTCCAGAACGCATCCATAAAACTAGGCCATGACGAGACCCTGTTCTGCGACAAGCGACGCGACGGGGACCTCAGGGATTACGCATGGAGAGGCCTGGACTGATCATTTTCATTTGATAATTCAGCATTTTGTTTTCCCAAAAAAAAAGAGTTCTGTGATAGATGTGATAGTTATGGACCTCGAGACACGACTTGACAGTTTCCTTGAAGATAACCCTGATAGGTTCACCGATGATGTTGTAGGCAGGGTAAGGGAAGTCGCGTGTATGAGGGATAAAGGAGGCAGGGACTCCTATCATCTGTTCAGGGAGTTGGATGACTGGACACTATATCACAGGCTGCATCCCGATTGGCAGGGTATGTCCCCATCTGAGATTAACCGTTCATCCAACAGAGCGATAAAGCAGTTCTATGATTCTCTGCTGATTTGGTGCAACGCTAAGGTGAAGGGCAATGACAGGGAGAGCAGGAAGAAGAGGAACCAGATGAAAAGGCAGGTGCTGCAGTACAAGAAGCCTTCCTATCATCATCTTAAGACATTGGATCGATGGATAGATGCCAAGCAGGACAATCCTGCATGGAAGGACGCAACCTCAAGGCAGATGCAGAGGAATGAGGTCGAGGGCGGCAATATGTTCTATAGGCACTGCAGGGAGTTTGTCGATAGCATCACAGACAGTAAGCTGGAGCAGAAGGAGATGATGGCTGAGGTGTTCAAGCCACAGTATACTTATAGGAACTACACCAGCGTGAGCGATTGGAAAGATGAGTATGATAAGAGGTTCGCAGGCTATTTAATAAGTCAGCTTGAGGACCGTTCAGTGCCTGGAGGAGCAGGATATGTACTTTCGTTGAGGAGATGGCTCAAGAAGATGCATCCTGAAAGCTCCAGGAAAAGGTCTTTTGCCATGCGAAAAATCTTTAAAAACTACCATCATAAGAGAAGGAAGAGCCCGAAAAGGTGACGGTGTTGAGTGAAAGCAGAATTGTTGAGCTTGAGAAGGTCCTTGAAAGACACCCTGGGGTGTATGACAAAGCTACGATAAAGAGCGTAAGGGATCTTGTGACTTATGTTGAAGAGAATGACGTCCCGCAGGACAAGATTCCCTATGATGATTTTGAGGATTTCCCGGAGTTCTCTCTCTATTTGAACCTGACACCTGAATGGAGGCATAAGCCAAAGGAATCCCTCAGGAACGATGAGAAGTATGGCGGTAAGTATTTCATAAAGGCAATGAAGAGAAAATGTACAGGTGAGTTGGGTTTGAGTGATTATGAGGCTGAGTATGCATTGGATTCTTTGATCTATGACTTCAATAAAGGCATAGTCACCTCAAACTTGAGCAGGACACGGCCTGTTGATGCCGCACGGGCTCTCGGTGCTGTCCAGAAAAGTATACAGGATATGAAAGACAGAAAGAAGCGTCACTGACCAAAACCTTTTTAAACATCCCTCCAAACTTATACTACAGAGCGCTTTATAAGGTGTTTCTATGGCAGAAGACAAGACTTATGACCTCATCATAATCGGGGCAGGCCCTGCAGGGCTTACAGCAGCCATATATGCTGCGAGATACCAGATGGACTGCATGGTGATAAGCCCTGAGACAGGAGGATCCTGTGCTATGGCCCATGATATAGAGAACTGGCCGGGTTTCAAGGGCCCGGGCATGGAGCTCATGCAGAAGTTCGAGGAGCACGCAAAGTCATTCGGTGTCCCGATAAGGATGGATGAGGTCAGGGAGATAAAGAAAGAATCAGATGAATTCATTGTTTCTACAGAAAAGGAAAATTTCAAGGCCAAGACAATCATAATCGCTATGGGCACGAAGCGCAGGAAGCTGGACGCGCCTGGAGAAGACGCTTTATTCGGCAAAGGAGTGAGCTATTGCGCGACCTGCGATGCATTGTTCTTCAAGGATAAGGTCGTAGGTGTCGTGGGCGGTGCCAACGCAGCTGCCATGGCTGCGCAGATTCTCAGCCAGAACGCAAAGAAAGTCTACATAATCTATAGAAAATCCAAGATGAGGTGCGAACCTATCCGCCTGAATGATCTTGAGAATGATCCTAAGGTCGAGTTCAGGTACAATTCCAACGTAAAGGAGATCATAGGCAAGGAAAAGCTTGAGAGGGTGAAGCTCGACACAGGTGAAGAGCTGCAGCTCGACGGCCTGTTCATAGAGATAGGCGGACTGCCTATAACAGCCATAGCGAAAGAGCTCGGCGTAGAGCTGTCAGAGAAGGAACGCATAAAGGTCGACAAGAGCATGGCGACCAACATAGAGGGGGTGTTCGCAGCAGGCGACATAACCACCGGCTCGAACGGGTTCAACCAGATAGTCACTGCAGCTGCCGAGGGTGCCATTGCCACGCTCGGAGCGTTCAATTTCATAAGGAAGAGATAAGATGGCCAAGAAGAAGGCAAAGAAGGAAGAGGAAGAGTTCTGGACAGAGGAGCTTGTCGAGGATGAGGATGAGCTTGAGGAGCTTGACATCAAGAAGCTTAAGTTCTCTAAGATAAAGGATCTTGAGATAGGCATGGAGAACATCAACGTAGAGGCGACAATCGATTTTGTCGGCGACACATACGGCACAGGCTATGGTGAGGACCCTTATGCCATTGCGTTCCTCAAGGACAGGACAGGTGAGATCAAGGTGACGTTCTGGGGTGATGACATCAAGAAGGCCAAGCCCAAGAAGAAGGTCCGCATACTGCAGGCTTCTGTCTCTGATTTCAGGGGCCAGCTGCAGATAAACCCTAACAGGAGAAGAGGGATTGAGTTCCTTTGATCAGGACAAACAGGTACATCCTTGAAAAGATCATCCTCGCCCTGACCATATTCCTTATCGCAAGCACTTCTGTGATGATATATCTGTCGAACCTCAAGTCTGTAGCGTTCGACCATGATTTCTACACGAGCGAATTCGTGAAGTATGATATCTACTCCCGATTCGACAAGAGCACAGACATCGACGAGGAAGCGGCTTTCCTGATAGGCTATCTCGAGTCAGGCAAAGGCGTGATACAGTCTGACTTCTACAACGCAAAGGAGAAGGCCCACCTCATAGAGGTGAGGGAACTGTTCAGCCTTGCATCAAGGATCCTTGACATAGCAGTCATCATATCCATAATCTCATTGTTTCTGCTAATGGTATCAGTGAGGTATTTCTCCGCCCACCTCCACCATGTCGAGCTTATGGAGTATTTCAAGAAGATCGTATACAGGATACTGATAGGCGTAGGTGTAGTTGTCGACGCAATAGCCCTTCTTTTCGCAGCCATGGCTTTCAGCTTCAGCACTGTTTTCTACAGGTTCCATGAGCTGTTCTTCAGGAGCAGCACCTGGCTGCTCGACCCTGCCACAGACAACCTGATACGCATGTTCCCAGAGCCTTTCTTCTTCGACACATTCCTGCGCATAGTGATGCTCAGCGTGGTCTTCGCGACAGTCCTGCTCGTCGCTGGCTTCCTCATCAAGCTGGGAAAGCCCGACCTCAGCAACAGAAAGAGATAAACAGACGCTAAGGTTTCTTGATATCGAATCCCATCTTCTTATATTTCTCTTCTGCTGTCTTGAGCTTCACATAACGTAGGATGTCACTGCTCTTGACCACACCGACGATCCTCTTCTTCTCTACCACGGGCATGGTCGTGAATCCTGCCTTGAGCATCCTGACCAGCGCAGCATAGGCAGACGCAGTAAGACGCGCCTTTGGCGTCCTGCGGTACGGTATCATGAGGTCAGACACCTTCTTCCCTTTCCATTGCCTCTTATCAAGCTTCCGTATCGGCTCTACTGTCAGGATGCCGAGCAGCTTATCTTTCTCGACCACAGGATACATCTCGATGTCCTTCTTCATGAAGTGCTCCGTCACAGCCTCCCGCACAGTCATATGGGGCTTTAGCGAGGCGAACCTCTTGACTGCGAACTCATTGACAGTCCTTCCTGTCAGCGCGTCCTTTATCACGACCTGCTCATAGCTCATCGAGGACAATGTCAGGAGAAAGAAGCCGATCAATACGAACCATATCCCGCCAAAATTGCCTGAGAACACGTTCGCGAACCCGATGAAGATAAGGATGTAAGCGAACACCTTGCCTCCTGTAGCTGCGACCTGCGTCGCTCTCTTGTAGTCCTTTGTCCAGTACCACACTATCGAGCGGAAAACCCTCCCTCCATCGAGAGGGAAGCCAGGTATGAGATTGAATATGGCGAGTATCAGGTTTATCCTGTAGAGGTAAGATGCGACTGCGGCGATATAGAACACATCCACAAGATTATAAACGCCGAGCGCTATGAATGACAGCGCAAGAGACATCGAAGGCCCTGCAATCGCCATCTGGAACTCTGTCTTCGGTGACATCCTTGTCTCGTGCATGCCGGCCATGCCTCCGAAGAAGAACAGCGTGATGCTCTCTACCTTGATGCCTCGCTTTATCGCGACAAGGGAATGCGACAGCTCATGCAGCAGCACTGACACGAACAGCAGGAAAGAGGAGACAAACCCAAGCACCCAGTAATCCACCACACCATATCCAGGGAACTGCTGCGGGAACCACCCTGTCGACAATGCCCACGCCAGCAATGCGAATATGAAGAACCACGAGTAGTGCAGGAACACCTGTATCCCGAAATACCTCCCGACCTTTATGTTTCGACGAACAGCCATGTTGACCTCTTTTTCCCATAACAACCACCAGACACATTTTAATGTTTCTGTTTTTCCATGAAGCCAGCTCCACTAACTCTGCCTCACTGACACGATGTCAGGTTCTGTGGAACCAAGAAGTCAGGAACTAAGGACTGTATGGCGTATTATAGCGCCGCAGGCTCAATATATTATTGGTCCGGTGTGAAAAATATGATCAGGAAATAATCGCGGCGGCACTGCCTGCTCAGAAAACTATTTAAACATCAATACTCTTGACTCCTTCAATGAACATCTTCATAGAGAAGATAAAGGATCCTGTGGAAAAAAGAGAGGTGGAGTTTGTAGAGTCCAAGGGAGTCGGGCATCCTGATTCCATATGCGACGCTGTGTGCGAGGATTGCGGGAAGGCGCTCGCGATGTTCTACCTCAAGGAGTTCAGGCGTATCCTCCACTACAACATAGACAAAGGGCTTCTCGTGGCAGGGTCATCCAGGCCGAAGTTCAAAGGCGGACGCCTGATCTCGCCAATATCACTCACAATAGCAGGCAGGGCGACTGACAGGGTCGGGAAGAGGAAGCTCCCTGTGAGGAAGATAATCAAGGACACTGCGGAGAAATACCTCAAGCAGTTCAGCCTCGCGAAGTTCAGGGTCATCGTCGACATAAAGTCTGCCGCAGCCAACTTAGAGGTAATATCCAAATCTGACAGGGCGATAGCGAACGACACCAGCTTCGGGGCTTCGCATTACCCGCTGTCAAGGACAGAGAGGCTGGTCCTCGATGTTCAGCAATACATCTCATCACAGAAGTTCAGGACGCTGTTCCCTTACGCAGGCCCTGACACCAAGGTGATGGGAGTCAGGACCCGCGACACCACAGAGCTGACAGTCGCGATAGCGTTCATAGGGAAGCGCATAAGGGACATGAATGATTACATCGTCAAGAAGGACCGGATAGCCATCCACCTCATAGAGAGGTTCAAGGTAAAGGTCGAAATAAACGCGCTGGACAATACCTGCGGAGACGAGAACTCTGTCTATCTCACAGTGTCCGGCCTTAGCGCGGAGATGGGCGATGATGGCCAGGTCGGCAGGGGCAACAGGTACAACAGCCTGATCACTCCGGGCAGGCCCATGACA
>Ga0315535_1000405_pt1 | contig 30488 bp, 37 predicted proteins | sample SalMarSW160220MG_2_FD_203092 | JGI IMG/M metagenome (GOLD analysis project Ga0315535, IMG submission 203092) | Salt marsh sediment microbial communities from the Plum Island Ecosystem LTER, Massachusetts, United States - Salt Marsh Sediment SW1602-20 ... | reverse complement strand
ACGACAACCAATCGGTAACGCAAGCCGTCGAAATAAACTAAAAAACGCCATCATCATTCTCTTCTAAAAAACCCCCGAATTACTTCGCTATGCTATCGGCAGACACCTCCAAAACGGTGCTGCACGCCCTTGGAGAAATGATGTGTATGACATAGAAAACAATTACAAATGCGAACTAACCCATTGAAATTTTTCTCAAGATATACCAGAACATATTTGAAAATAGTTTTTCCCGTACTTTTCAAGATATTTGTATAATGATAAAAAAAGAAAAAGGGGTTAGAATAGTAGTCCCCAGATTCCAAGTATTATGGCTATTACACCGATTAGTGTTTGGAATCCGCCTAGCCATTTTGCCACTTTCGCTAAATCTTTCCCTATCGCAGGTATGCTTGTCAGAAGACCCATTGCCAGTATGAATCCAGCTACGATTGCTACGATTCCTTGCAATCCGAAGTACAAGATTCCTAGGATTATGGCTATTACTCCGATGATGCTTTGGAATCTGCCCAGCCATTTAGCAACTTTTTCTAAACTATCGCCTATAGCAGGAATGCTCGGTAGAATGCCCATCGCCAGTATCAACCCAGCTACAATATTAGTTATCTCTATTATCACAATCCTCTCTCCGTACCTTTTCGTTTTGTAGGGGTGAGCTTATAAGGTTTTTAACAATTTCAAGCTTGAGAGTAAACAAAAAGCGTAAAATTGAGCTTTTTGGGAAATATCATAAACCTTAAATCTAGAAAAACCAACATCAATACAGAGGAAAACAAAAATGAAGAACCAGCCAAAAAGAGAGAGTAAAAAATTACTTTGCCCTAAGGCTGGGACGGCGACATCATCCCCCGCTCTTAAAACACCAAACCAGTCTAATATGCATATTGTCAACATAATGCTGTGGAAATTTTACACTGTCAAACCAGAGAAGTCTCACGCTGCCTTCTGCTGAAGCCATCCTTTTTGTTGCGGCGCGCCATCCGCAACAGAAGGAAGAGGGTTGTGTTTTAACACACATCTGCTTAACTTGTTGATCATTACAACCAATCTTATGCGTAAAACTTAAGCTACGAGAAACGTTAAAAATAACCGTTAACGTGTCTAACAATGGAGAGAACGTCCGATTAGTCCTAGAAAGAGAAGCCCAAGAAACGCTAAAAACAAAGGCGGCAGAGGAAGTTGCCCAGTCATCGTAGGCAAAGAATACGAAGTGCGCATCAGGCAGATGAGCCCGAACGGGGAAGGCATTGCCCGCGTCAAAGGCGTTCTAGTTTTCGTAAACAACGCTAAACGTGGGGACCACGTGAAAGTCAAGATAACAAACATGGACTCAGTCAGTGCATACGCAGAAATAACCAGCCACGTATAGGGCGCGGGCTAAACCATTCAAAAGTTTCTCAAGATATGACAGCATATCTTTAGTTTTAATGCATACACAAAAAAACAGAGAATAAAAAGATAGAGAATCAATTGGACCTGCGCGCGATTCTATTTCTTGGCGAGTTTTATCTCTATTATTGAAACGTTTCTTGACCTGTTTTCGCCTTCTCTTGCAGGCATCTCTTCTGTTCCGATACCCACCGATGTGACCGCTAAATCTTTCATGAAGCGGTTGCCTGTTATTTCAGCCACGTCCACAGCAGTGGTTATCGCTCTGCCTCTGGCCTTAAGCGTAATTTCAGTGATAGCACCTGAAGATAGCGCAGTCATGACCGCCATCACATAGCTCATGGGTGGCTTGTTTCCGACGAAAACGACATCAGGTCTTTTCCGTGCAGGTTTCTCGGTCGTTTTCTTTGTTTCTTCAGCGACTGTTTTGGACGCGGATTCTTCTGAGTTTTCAACTGCTTGTTTTGGCGTCGTTTCTTCTGTCTTTTCGGCTGCAGGTTTCGGAGTTGTTTCTTCCGTCATTTTTTTCACTCCTTTTTTGTTGATCTAAGTTTAGGTAATATTCCGCGTCTCAATAGACACTGAACATTAATGTTATAGACATTAGCAAACAAACTAATAAACGAAACAAGCGCGCTCTTTAATAATCATAAGAAAGATGGATGAGAAACCCGTTTCCGGCGTGGACCTCTGCTACACATGAACATCTTCGGAGCCTGGGACGGTGACATCATTCTCCAAACTGTAACACCATCCCCTCAAAAAAATCTTCTACAAAAATGGGTGTTCTCGTGCTTGAAGACCAAATTTGCATTGCATCGCTTGATGTTTTACTAAACTTTCGTTTTGTCATGGAATTTTTCCTTTATTTAAGGAAGGAAAAGAGGCAACGTTTGAACAACCAGCTAGCTGAATGCGCTAGAACTTGCTGTTAGATTCTAAAAGTAAATAAATAAGCTGCTAGTAACATAGAGGAACCTGAACCTGGTGAGTTTAAGTGAAGAAAGGAGCAACTGCCATAGTGGTGCTGGTTTTTGCAGTGGCTATTCTCTTGCCTTTTTCTGTCAGCATCCAGGTTGTCTTAGCTCAGGGCGCAGAGTACACCATACAAAATGTTGACCATCAAGTTGAAGTCCTGTATTCGGGGAATATGATCATAAGCGATACAATACATGTGAGCGGACAGTTAACAGGCGACTTCTTAATCGGTTTCCCGTATAAGTATGGTTCCCACGTCCTCAAAGGCATAGCGTACAGCGGCAACGATGTGTTCCAAGTAAGCCTTGGCGTGGAATTAGCAGATCAAAGCGGGTTTTACTGGGCAAAAGTAGGTTTTCCACAAGGGGCTCCTGAAGTGTTCACCGTTGTCCTTTTTCTTGACAATGGTCTTTTAAGCCCGAAAACTAATGGGTTTATTCTCGATTTTCCAGCTTACCCCGCTTTTGAGAAGGACGTTTCCCAGTGTAATGTTAATTTTGTTCTTCCTGAGGTTGCAGTGGTTCTGAACGTAACCAAGGATGACGGAGTTGTTTTTACAGATAACTTCGTTAAGGAGAACTTGCCTGCGTTCACTTATTCCCCAGCGATTCTAACTTTCAACGTGCCCGCAATTTGGATTCGAACAATCAGTATACCTACACTAAATCGCCAGATTACAATAAGTCCTGCAGGTGACGCGATGGCGTCCGACAGTTACCGCATCACAAATACTTCACCTGACACTCTTGGTGGGCTCAGGATGCTTGTGCCCATTAACGCGACCAACGTTGTTGCAAGAGACGATTTTAACAGGGTTCTGGCAACGGAAGACTTGAACAACGTTGGAGATATGCGTTTAGTCAACGTTACATTTATATCGTCTTTGGCAAGTGATCAATCCATTCTGTTGACGACTGAATACACTTTACCCAACGTCGTTTCTCAGCAGGGTTCAGGTTTAACGGTGAATTTGGATCCTTTTCCAAACTTTAACATCTACATTGACGATGCATCTGTCACTTTTGTTCTTCCTGAGGGGGCAAGGTTTCTTTCGCCGCAGCGTGAGTCAATAGGCAGTTCTTCAAGTTTGGTGAGAGAGGTTTTTCAGGAAACTCTGACCGTAAGGCAAGAAGGCGTCAGCGAAAAGATGTATTCTGTTCTTTTCGAAAACGGCTTGAAGATAACTTACGAGTATAATCCTCTTTGGCTTTCTTTTCGTCCTAGTCTGTGGGCGTTGACTATGGCGGTGATTGGTGCTGTGGTTGTTTTTGTTTGGAGGAGACCTAAAGCTGCTGATCCGATACGGATGGCAGCGGCGAAAGCGACTATAGGTCTTAGCCCAGATCACGTTAAAGCTTTCACGGAAGCGTACAATGAAAAAACTAGGATAGACTCAGATTTGAAGGTTCTTGAAGCACGAGCTCAGAAAGGCAGGATTTCAAGGCGCAGGTATAAGGTGCAGAGGCGGTCGTTGGAGGTTCGCTTGGACGCTATTTCCAAGAACATATCTGAGTTGAAGAGGGTTTTCCGCAGTGCAGGCGGTGTTTACGCGGATTTGATTCGGCAGCTTGATATTGCAGAAACAGAGTTGGTTGAGGTTGAAGCGGACACTAGGAGCAGTGAAGTTCGCCACAGAAGAGGAGAGCTTCCGTTGGAGGCGTATAAGAAGTCGCTTGCGGATTACCAGCGGCGGAAAGAGAAGGCTGAGACGACAATTAACGGAATTCTCTTGCGGCTACGTGAAGAACTTCGATAATTGACCTAAACACTTTTATTTCACTGAAGATTTTTGAGTCAAAATTACAAGAGGTAGTAAACATGGTAAAAATAATGGTTGATAATGAAAAGTGCACCGGATGCGAAACTTGCGCAAACACTTGCCCAGTAGGCGTCTACGAAATCAAAGACGGCAAATCCGTTCCTGTCAACGTTGACGAATGCCTTGTCTGCAGAGCATGCGAAGCCCAATGTCCTGAAGGTGCAATTCAGGTAATCGAGTAGTTCCCTGCTTCACAACAGTTGCGCACATCGTGTTTTCCCTCAGTGGTCTATCTGAGAGTTTCTTCCTCTCTTTCCTTACTTATTTTTAACAATGTTTGGCGCTGGTGCTTGGCAAAGACTATAGCCCCTTATATACAGCTTGAACTTTGGTGTAGAACCGTTTTTTGGCTGCGCAGACAGGTTTGGTCTCGTTTTGAATAGCAAATCATAAATGCAGGTTGCGGTCAACCTCAAAGGTGCGGTGAGCGTTTCATGGTTAAGCGTGGGCTTTACGTTGGAAGATTTCAGCCTTTTCACTTAGGGCATCTTGAAGCCATAAAAGACATTTTGAAGGAAGCTGAGGAGCTTGTGATAGTTATCGGCAGCGCCCAGTACAGCCACAACATCCACAACCCTTTCACCGCAGGCGAAAGGCTGGTAATGATTCGCCGCGCCTTGCAAGAAGCAAAATTAGATTATTCACGACTTTGGGTTGTTCCCGTGCCAGATGTGCACTTGCACATGCTGTGGGTCTCAGCACTCGAAGGTTACACGCCGCGCTTCAATGTTGTCTACTCCAATGAACCTTTAACGCGCAGGCTCTTCATGGAAGCAGGATACGAAGTTAAGAGTATACGATTCTTCCAGAGAAAAGTGTACACGTCAACTCTTGTCAGGGAAAAGATGCTCGCAGGAGAAAGCTGGACGAAGCTGGTTCCCAAAACCGTGGCTGAGTTCATAAACGAAATCGACGGCGTTAACAGGCTTCGGGATTTGGCGAGAACCGACAAAATCTGAGGCTACACGACTATTCTTTCTGAGGTTCGGCGGTAAAGGCGCCACGCCAGAAGCAATGTTGCGACCAACACGATTAGCGCAGGCGCGTACAAGAACGCAACATCGGTTGAGAGCAAGGCGAGAAGGTTATTTGCCAAGTGAGCGGCAACAGCAATCAGGTAAAACGGTAACGGCTTTTTCTTGGCTATGCCATAGGCAGTTATGCACGTGCTGGAAGAGTGAAAAATCACGCCTGGCACTCTGGAAATGACAGGCGCGCCTAAGGTGAAAACGTACAAAGCAAATTCTGTGATGCCGAAGCCCAATCCAGTTAGAATCGCCAAGTTTACAAGAGACCTTTCAGTTTCTCCGTGACGATAAAAAAGTGGAAAAACCTTGGCGAACTCTTCTATAAATGGAGCAAAAATGACCACTGCGCAAATGTCCGAGAAAGGCGGGGGCAAATTCACGCAGAGTATGTCGGTAAATCCAGAGAAAAACAAGGTAAAAGGAACGCTCACCAGTAATCCTGAGATTAAAAAGAAGATTTTCTCCTTAATGTCTGGTTTATGAACGTGGATTACTGCTTTTTGCTCGGTTTCCATCCAAAAGTCCTTCTGCGAAGAATAATCTAGTTTTAGCTTATTTAATTTACCGCGGTGCCGTAGGGCTAAAAGCCAGCTTTTCTCGGGTTGCTCGGCTTCATTATCTCCCTAAGAAGCACCGTCGCATACGAGCCCCTTGGCAACATGAAACTCAAATTCGCTTGATGCTCTCTCTCATTGGAGGCAACGGCTGAAACACCATGCAACTTGAAACCTTGAACAGGAGCAAGAACCGCGCGCACCCCACCTCTTCCACTTATCTCGGAAATCGCGTTGATCCTAAAATCTTCGGTCTGGACGCCTTCTTCCTCAAGGATACGACGCTCTATCTGCCCCATAACGCCTTGCGAAGGCTTTTGCTTCATTCCGGTAAGCGGTAGCGCAACTCGCATTCTTCCAGCCTTAACGAACTGGTTAGTTTCCGCAATGGTTTTTGAGCTTGCCACTTTAGCCACGTTAACCATAGGCAAACCTGACCGCTCCACGTTCACCACGTAATCCCCCACTTCAGCCTTGTTCAAAGAAAAACCGTTTTTGGCTCTCGCACTCAAGAAACGATTGAACAGGTATGACTGGTACGCCTGAACAAAAAGCGCCTGGAGCTTAACCGGCAATCGTAGAAAGGCGCCAACGAAATCCGCTGGTTTCTCAACCAAATGCCTAAGCATAAACCTTTCAAAACGGAGTTGCCTGGGAAAGTTATGCAGCGCCCGCTCAAAATCCCCCGTTGCCTGGAGTTCCTCGCGCGCTTGCTTAGAGGAAGGATGCTCGTGGATGCTTGACTTAGCAAGGAAAAGCATGGCAGCCCCTTCAAAATCGCCTTCAACAATGGCTTTCCCCACCAGATGCGTTATGGGGCGGGTTGTTCCGAAACGTTGATGCCCGTAAAAGTTCGGAATGCCACCAACCGCTTCAACCGCTTCAGCGACCTCGGCTATTCTTTTCGCAACAGTTGATTCGGAATGTTTGATCACTTTGACGCGTATGGTGAAGTGGTTGCCTAGAAGATAGTACGAGGAGAGATTTTCGTGGAAGTACCCGACAGGGCGGAGTTCGATGTCTTTAACGTTAACTTTTGAAGCGTCTTCGATGGAACAGTTTTCCACTGTGATGTGCTGCGCCGTAACAGCCTTAGCGTCCTTTATGCCCGCAATGCTAATTTGCTTTTGGCTTACGTCCAACTGCTTGGCGATGTTTCTGAGAGCTATGAAAGTGTCCCAGTTGCGCTTAACCAACACGCACAGCAAATACCGCTGCTTGGACGGCGACGCGCCTAAAACCCGCTGCTCTGTAGCGCCTTCGATTGTGGCCTTGGAGCCGTCAACAAGAACCTCTTCAACCACAAAATCATCCACTGACTCCCGGATAACCCCGCCGACGCCCGCGGTTTCGGTGGCGTAAACTTCGATGCCTAACAGCCTGTCAATTTCAGGAACACGCAAGTTCCATACGCCTTTCTTACAATAGTTTAAGCTTGCCAGTTAATCTGTCAACCATCTCTTCAGGGGCGGGACCAATTCCCAAACACGTAATCGTGTCTGGCGGAACCTCCGTGAGACCCCTGTCAACAATCAACGCGTTGGGCAAATCCAAATCTTTAGCCTGCTCTTCAAGCTCCAAAAGCTCTTCTTCATCCTTCACTTTAACTGCCACCTTGCGCTGCCCTTCAAAGAGCCACGCGTCCCACCAGTCCCTGTGGCGTTTACGGGCTTCCTGCGCCGCAGAAATGGCTGCGTGACCAGCCTGAGCGGCAATTTTTCCTTTACTCAGCTTCAAATCGCTACGGAAGACGATTACTTGTTTATACTCAAATTCGCCCATAATGCTTTCCTCAGCGTCTTCTATCAGTTTATCCATTCGAGATTTTAAGGATATAGTATAGATTGGAATCGAGTTTACCATTGTTTGTAGGAGAGCTATGTCAAGCCTTCAAGTGACTTCTTTACTAGTTCCCTGACGATTGTTTTGCTTATAACATCCTTCGCCACCGCGCCTGAAAAGTCCAGCCTGTCAAAATACATCCTCAGACTCTTTATTTTCAAGTTCTCAAACTCTAAAACCACAGTCTGGTTCGAACGAGCCTCCTCGCCATCATGAAATTTCGCCTCAACAACGAACTCTTCAAAGAACTTTTTGCCTTCAACCATTATGGTAACCGGCAAGAACTTCATCTCCGTAACATGTGTGTACATCCAATTGACCCATTTTCTCACGCCTTCTTTTCCAAGCAGTTTAATGCCGAGCAGTTCAATTTCACAGTCATCAGTGAACTTTTCCGTTACCCCTTGCAGGTCCTTGGCTTCTAACGCATTGTCAAGAGCCATAGCAACTCCGCGTATCTCAGATGAATCATCATCATTCACAACCAATCACCTCATTCTTTAAAGGAACACGCGGTTCTAAAGGCTTTTTGGGTTAGACGAAAGGGTTTGCTGACAAGTAAAGCTTGAGGAAATACGCTAAAGCAGCGAACATGGCGGGCTTCGTCACGAATCTAAGAAGTAGCTGTCCCTGAAAATCTATCTCTTCCACGTCAGCCAACGCTTTATCCAAACCTATACGGGCGCAGAACCGCAAAACCTCATTCAACTTCACGTCAGAGAGAGAATCAAGAAATCGCCTCAACCGACACATCACTCTGAAATCGAAACCCAGCTTGCCTTCGCAACGTTTCTGGTACACCTGCAAGAAACTCGCGGACATATCGTTTCTCCGCACTGCCTCGTCGGCGACTTCCGCCGCGATTCCAGCGCACGTCAACCCGAAAACCACTCCGCCGCCCGTGGTTGGTTTCACCTGAGACGCCACATCACCAACAGCCAGAAAACCGCTGGCGTAAGTCTTAGCGATTGGTCCGCTCAAGGTTATGGGGTGAAACGCCATGCGCGTGATTTTCGCCTTGCTGAGCTGTTTCGAAGCCACCGGATGCTCCTGCATGAGCCTCTGCAAGAACTTTTTCGGGTTTCCCGTTTTTGTTGCGAGCCCAACTTTTGCGGTTCCGTCAAGCCTCGGAATAAGCCATGCGTAAAAGCCAGGCGCATACGCTTTTCCCAGATACACCTCAACCGCGTCCCGCTCCATATTCTTGACGTTTTCGACCTCCGCCTCCACCGCATAAACAAGCCCTGCGCCGTTAAGCCCTGCCAAGCCCGCTTGCCTCAGAAGCCTAGAGGAGATTCCTTCTGCGTCAACCACGATTTTCGCTGGAACGTCCTCTGCCTTATCGCAGTGCTTAACGGTCACGCCCTTAACGACATCATTCTTCAGCAGCGGCGATTGAACCCGCGAGTTCAGGCAGTAATGCGCTCCTGCGGCTTCGGTTTTATCCGCAAGGTACCTGTCAAAAGCAGCGCGGTTAACGGCGCAGGTGACTGGCTTAGCCAAGTGAACAGAGAAACGGAAGCCTGAAGGCGAATAAAAGTTGGCTTGAGAAAAAGTGTTTTCAACGATTTCCCCGGGAAGTGGGTACAAACCCAAGTTCCTTAAGCTTCGGATGCTAAGGTGCCCAGCGCAGTGCGACGGACTGCCAATCGCCCGGTGCTCCTCGAAAACCGTGACTCTGGCGCCCATTTTAGCCAGTTTCCAAGCCGTAAAGGAACCGACAGGACCGCCTCCGACAACTACGATGTCAGGCGCGTCTTTCGTGGGCTGCATGCTTAACAGTATTAACGTTAAACCTATTGAGGCTATTGGACCAGTTCGACGCGTCTCTTTCCGCGGGACATGGAAGTCGTGCGGATTTTGCCGCTGACCTCCAGCCGCATCAGAATATCGTTGAAGTCTTTGTAGCCTAAATCTTCAAACTCTTCTTTGAACTGGCTGAAGAGGTCATCGTCGGTCATGTCTCCTTTCTTGTTTAAAATTTCCAATACAACAAAAAAGGCAGGACGAGTTTTCCAAGTCTTAACAGCAGGCATCAGTCATGCACCTTAAGCAACTGGCGTCGCCGGTTTCTGCACTTGGCGGATTTGCTGCATGAAGCTCTTGTACCATTTTTCCATGTCTGGAGTAACGGATGGACCTACCTCTTTTATGGCGTCCTGAAAATCTTTCATAGTGACTTCCTTGGCGTTGACGTCTTTTCTCAGCGCGTGCATAGCGGCTTCTCTGCAGAGGGATTCAATGTCCGCGCCCGAGTAATACTTGGTTGCACTGGCTAGCGGGTTCAAGTCCACATCATTAGTTAAGGGCATCTCTTTCGTGTAGATTTTGAATATTTGAAGCCTGCTTTTTTCATCTGGTTCCGGCACATAAATCAGACGGTCAAATCTTCCAGGTCTAAGGACGGCTGAGTCTACCATGTCTGGCCTGTTGGTGGCGGCTATGACAACTATGTCTTGCAGGGTTGTGATGCCGTCCATTTCTGTCAGCAGCTGGCTTATGACGCGTTCGGATACGCCGCTGTCGGACATTCCCATTCCACGTCTTGGTGTTAACGAGTCCATTTCGTCAAGGAATATCACTGCAGGCGCTGCCATGCGGGCTTTTCTGAAAACTTCTCTTATGGCTTTCTCCGATTCACCAACCCACTTGCTGAAGACTTCTGGTCCCTTAATTGATATGAAGTTTGCTTCGCTCTCGGTTGCAACTGCGCGGGCTAGCATGGTTTTGCCACATCCAGGCGGACCATAAAGCAGTATTCCTTTTGGCGGTTTTATTCCGAGCTTGCTAAAGATTTCTGGGCTTTTCAGCGGCCATTCGACAGCTTCCTTCAGGTGCTGTTTCACGTCGTCTAGTCCGCCGACATCCTCCCAGTGAACAGTGGACACTTCTATGTACACTTCACGCATGGCTGTGGGCGTGACCTCCTTGTAAGCGTTGAAGAAGTCATCCATTTTCACTTCCATTTTTTCAAGCACCGCAGGCGGTACGCGTTCCTCTTCAAGGTTTATTTGGGGCAGGTACCTGCGAAGCGCTTTCATTGCGGTTTCTCTGCCTAACGCTGCCAAGTCTGCGCCAGTGTATCCATGTGACAGGTCTGCAAGTTTTTTGAGGTCAACATCTTCCGCTAAGGGCATGCCCCTAGTGTGAATTTGAAGCACCTCGTATCTTCCCTGCTTGTCTGGAACGCCTATCTCGATTTCCCGGTCAAACCGTCCAGGTCTCCTCAACGCGGGGTCAAGAGCGCCTGGCCTGTTGGTGGCGCCTATCACTATCACGTTTCCACGTCCAGACAAACCATCCATCAACGCTAAGAGCTGCGCTACAACACGCCTTTCGACTTCGCCGGTGACTTCCTCACGCTTAGGTGCTATTGCGTCCAGCTCGTCAACGAATATGATGCTTGGCGAGTTCTGCTGCGCTTGCTGGAATATCTCCCGCAGCCGTGCTTCGGACTCGCCGTAGAACTTGCTCATGATTTCAGGACCGTTTATTGAGTAAAAGTTGGCTTCTGACTCGTTGGCCACTGCTCTGGCTAAAAGGGTCTTGCCGCATCCAGGTGGACCGTGAAGCAGGACGCCTTTTGGAGGATCTATTCCGAGCCTTTGGAAAAGTTCAGGGTGCCTCAAGGGAAGCTCCACCATTTCTCTGACGCGTTGAATCTCCTCGTGCAAGCCGCCGATGTCTTCGTACGTCGTTCTCGGCAGACCCTTTGCCTCAGGCGCTGGCTCGTTGAGAATTGTGAGGCGGGTTTCCGCTGTAACTTTTATGATGCCGTGGGGACGAGTCTTTGTAACCGTGAAGGGGATGGCGTGTCCCAACATCATAACCAAAGTGGTGTCGCCTTCAACGAGTGTTCTCTCCATTAGGCGGTTCTTAACAAAGTTCGTGAAATCGTCGTCCACGTTTAGTCGCATGTCAACTGGCGCAAGCGTTATGGCCAGCGCAGTTTTGACTTTTGCTGGTCTTAACACGACGTACTCGTTTATGGCTACGCCAGCGTTCTTGCGTGTGAACCCGTCTATACGTATGATGTCGCGGTTTTGGTCTTCGCTGTAGGCTGGCCAAGCGATGGCGCTGGTTGTTCGTTTGTTAACTATTTCTATTACGTCGCCTGCGCTTATGCCCAGTTTTTGCATGGTTCTCTGGTCTATGCGGGCTATGCCTCTTCCAACATCTCTTTGGCGTGCGTCTCCCACGCGTAATTGAATTTCGCTCATTCAGAATCCTCCTTGTAATATGAAATTGAAGCGTGTTGAAACAGAGGTTTATTCCTATATAAACTTTAAAGCGTACGAAAAAAGACTGATATTTGAGCTTGGCGCGCTGGTGTGAGAACTTGTTTCTGTGTCACCATTAAGTAACGCCGAGACACTGATATAACAAACCACGTACTTCATCGCGTTTTGGTAATGGCTACCACTAACGAGAAAACAAGCGTGAGATTTTAGAAGTTAACACTTAGTATAGGTTGCGGGCTTCTCTTCTTTTCTCCGCCTCTTCATAGAAGCGTAAAACTTCGTCGATTATCTCCACGTTGGAAAGTATCATTCGCCTGCAGCAGTATCTTTTGATGCCCAAGCTGTCCAAAACGTCGCTGGGGTTTTCACCCGTTCTTATTCTTCGAGCGAACTCTTCCCATTGGTCGCCTATCAGCTTGCCGCATGTGAAGCATCTCACGGGAATTATCATTTCATCGTTCTCCTTACCTGTAGCTTTTTTGCTCCTTCGCTCGGGCGCCGGGGCCTCCGAACTTTTTCGGCTCCTTTCTTCGGGAGTCTCCAGCAATCATCGTCCTATCATACTCGGTGAAAACCGTGCGCAGGTGACCGCTTTTTGTCCATTTCAACAGCGCGTTCGCCACTGCCATGCGGGCAGCTTCAGCCTGTCCCATGTAGCCTCCGCCTGAAGTTTTAACGTCCATGTCCATCTGCGTCCAAACGTCTTCTCCAGCTTGCAGCAGAGGTTCCATGATTTTTTCGCGGGCGATTTCTGGCTCGAAAATCTCCACGGGAACCATGTTTATTCTCACTCTGCCCACGCCGGGTTTGACGATGGCACGGGCTACGGCTGTTTTTCTTCTTCCGCTGACAACTATGACTTTTTTAGCTGGCATGCTTATTCACCTTGGTTCCACCCTATTTCCTTCGCCAATTCCGCAAGTGTGAAGTATGGTCCTTTCAGCTTTGCGGCTTGGGCTTCTTTTAACGTGACCATTTGCTGGTCTTTAAGAACTTCGGGTACGCTAATAAATACCTTCAGTTTCTTAAGAGCGGTTTTTCCTTTTGGCTGCTTGAACGGCAGCATCCCACGGATGGTTTTTCGCAGTATTCTGTCTGGTCGCCGGTAGTGAAACGGTCCTCTCCGGGGAGAACCGACTTCAAGAAACTCTTTGGCTTCGGCAACTTTGCTTCTCTTTTTTCCTGAAATCACCGCTTTTCCAGCGTTAACTATGATCACTTTTTCTCCGTTCAACAGTTTTTTGGCGACTTTGCTGGCCATTCTGCCGACGATTAGTCCGTCAGCGTTTATCAGAGTAACTGGATTTTTGGCTGTTTGCATTTTCTCTTCACCGAATTATCTTGACGTTTGCACCTTTCGGGTTTTTTTCCACAAGCTCTGGAATTGACAAGTACTTTGCTTTAGCCGCTGCAAGTTTTTCTTTCGCTTTTTCTGAAGCACCAAAGGCTGCTACCGATACTGAATGGTCAAGCGCTCCTGCGCCTAGGAGCTTGCCTGGCACAACTACGGTGTCGCCTTTTTGTGTGTGCCTGTTTATGCGGCTGAGGTTTACGGCGGCGCGTTGCTGTCTTGCTTTGGCTAAGTATTTCGCTACGTCTCGCCAAACCGCGGCTTCTTTTTCTCTGCTTTGCTTCTTCAGGAAGCGGATAAGTTGGATGAGTTCGGGGTTTGTAGATTTTGTTTCCTTCATTTTGTTTCCGCCTTCACTTGCTTTTTGAATTCTTTCAGCTGCTTGTCCAATATTTTGGTGGCTTCTTGGATTATTCTCTCGGGAGGCAGCACACCTGTTGATTCTATGTTCATTATGAAGGCGTTTTTTTCCCACTCAACTTTTATGGCTGGCGGCTTTTGTGGGCACGTTTCGACGCAGTCCATGCAGAGAGTGCACGCCAAGAGGTCTCGAACTTCCACCTTGTTCTCCTTCATCGTGTACACTTTTTTCGGGCATATGTCCACGCATTTTGTGCAGTCCTCGCATTTTTTGCTGGGAACCTCTATTTTCGGATAATACTTGTAAGCGCACACGGAGACAGGTTGCCATTTTGCGTGGTTTTTACCTTTTCCCAGTCTGGCGTATGCTTCAAGCTTCAGCTTTTGTCCTTTAGCTAGTTTTATGATGGGTACTTTGTCGGAGACGGGAATTATTTCTGGGTTTTCAGAGACAAGCTCCCCTGAATAGACCGTTCGGGTTCCTTCATTTGACTCCGCGTCCATGGTAAGTGTTACGCGGCAGAGACTGCAGCCGAACTCGCTTTGGCACTCGCATTCCCCAGGAAGGTTGTAGCTGTCCAAGTCTGTTTTTAACGGAGTAAGACCAAGCCTGTGTGATATAATTTCATCTTGTAGAATGGACGAGTTTTCGATCATAACAACTTCGTCTATGGCCATGCTGGGAACCTCAGCAAGTCCTATTCTCCGCAGGGCATTCATTAAAGGTACGTCTGCCCCTTTGATGGCTAGGCGAAGGTTTGTTTCGTCTTTTTCAAGCACTTCTATTTCCACGTTACATAAACACTCCATAATAGTTATGATGGTGACTGTGCGGTTCAATAGAAGTAACAGTGCATTATTTCAATTTTTCTGTTAATAAAGGTGGAAGTTGAAAGTTATACGCGTCTTCCTCTTCTGCCACCAGGCCTTCTTGTGCCGTCATGGGGAATAGGCGTGACTTCTTCGATGCGTTCTATGCGGAAGCCGAATCTGGCAAGAGCGCGTATGGCTGCTTGGGCTCCTGGACCGGGTGTTCTTGGGCCTGATCCACCTGGCGCGCGGACTTTGATGTGGATGGCGGTTATGCCTTTGTCGCGTGCCATTTCGGCTGCTGCTGTGGCGGCACGCATGGCTGCGTAAGGCGAGGATTCCATGCGGTCTGCTTTGACGAACATTCCGCCTGATGTGCGGGCGATTGTTTCTGCGCCTGAGATGTCAGTTATGTGGATTACGGTGTTGTTGTAGCTGCTGAAGATGTGGACGACGCCCCATTTTTCGGTTCTTTTGCTGCTCAGCGTCTGCGTCCTCCTCTTCTGCCTCTCGGAGGCGGTCTTATTTCTGGCTCCTTAGCCACGATTGACAGGGCTTGGCGTAGGGGGTGTGTCTCGCTTGTAAGTGCGCTTTGAGGTGAGTACTTTACTTCCGGTTCTTCGTTTTTTGCCACGATGTAGCTTGGCACTGTTACGCGTCGGTTTCCTACGGTTACGTGCCCGTGCGTGATAAGCTGGCGGGCTTGGAAAATTGTTCTTGCTAAGCCTTTTCGGAAAACGGTTGTTTGGAGCCTGCGTTCCAGCAGATCCTCTATTGATAAGTCTAAAACGTTGTCTAACACTGTTGTTTCGTCTAGTATGCCGAGTTTTTTCAGGCGTGTTAGGAGTTCGTTCTCCATTTTCACGCGTTCTTCAGGCGTTTTGCCTATGAGGGATCGGGCTATGCCTCTTGTTTTCGAGAGCATTGTTTTGTGGCGCCACAGCTCGTGTTTGTTTCTTAATCCGTACTGACCTATGAGTTTCAGCTCTTCTTGCAGGATGTCTTTGCGCCAGCGAAAACGTGGAGTGTCGAATTTTTTCCTTTGTTTCTTAGGGTCGCCCATGATAATTCACCTGCTTAGGAGCCTCCAGGTTTCTGCTGGAGCGTCTTCTTTTTGACGCCTAGGGCTTTTCCTGCTCTGCCAGTGGTCTTGGTGTGTTGACCGCGCACTTTCAAGCCGTAGGCGTGGCGGTATCCGCGCCAGGACCTGATTTCTTTGGCTTGGTCGATGTCCATTTTTGTTCTTAGCACGAGGTCGGCGCTTATGAGGTGGTTGTCTTTTCCTGTGTCCACGTCCTTGCGCTTGTTGTAAAGCCAGTGTGGCAGCCCGTACTTTGTTGGTTCTTTGATTATTTCTTCTATTTTGCCGATGTCTGCTTCTGTGAGGAAGCCGACTCTTAGGTCGGGGTTTACACCTGCTTTTTTGAGCACGGCGTTTGCGAGGCTTAGGCTTACGCCTTTAATTTTTGTTAATGCGTAAATGGTCTTTAGGGTACCCTGTACGTCTGTACCCATTATACGGAGTATGTGTCGATATTCCTGTGACATTCTGTTTTTTCATCCGTTCAGGCTTGAAGCTAACTACGAAAGTGAGACGTAATTTATTTAAACCTTCCTTCCCAGCTTGGCTGCAAAAACATCTTTTAAGAGAGTTTGGTGGGGTTACTTGTTTAGTTTTTCGATTTCTTCAGCCAGCAAGGGCAGGAAAGTGCCGATGTCTGAGACTACGCCTACGGCTTGGGTTGAGCCTCTGTCCAGAAGCTTGGTTACTGACGCGGGGTTTATGTCAAGGCACACGAGCTTAACGGTGGATGGCAGCATGTTTCCCACGGCTATGGCGTGCAAGGTTGAAGCCAGCATCAGGACCATGGTGGCGCCTTTGAGCTGTTCTTTGTACTTTTGCTGTGCCTCTACCATGTCTGTTATAACGTCTGGTAAGGGGCCGTCATCTCGGATTGAGCTCGCGAGGACGAAGGGCACGTTTTTCTTCACACACTCGTAGATTATTCCGTTTTTTAGCACGCCCTGCGCGACTGCGGCTTTTAGGCTTCCTGCTTTGAAGATGGCGTTTATGGCTACTAAGTGGTTTCTGCAGCCTCTGACCGCTGCTACGCCTTCTTTGAGGGAAACGCCTAGAGACGTTTTAAGCAGATCGCCTTCGACGTCGTGGACTGCTAACGCGTTGCCTGACAGGAGCACGTCTACGTAGCCTTGGCGGATTAAGCTTGCGAGGGCTGGAGCGGCGCCTGTGTGCACCACAGCTGGGCCTGCGACGACGGCGATTTTTCCGCCTGCTTTTTTAACGTTGTAGAGGTCTTGAGCGATTTTTTTTATGATGGTTATGGCGGGTTTTTCGCTGGAGGAGCCGCTGCTCATGAAGCTGAATATGCCTGTGCTTTCGCGGGGTCTTTCTGGCGGCTTGACTTGGACGCCTTCTTCACCTACCACTATTAGATCGCCTTTTTTTATGTCTCTGATAGGTTTGCAGACTGCAGTTTTGGTTTTGGGGTTTACTACGATGACTTTGTCCATCATTGTGTTTTCCGCTTTGATCCATTCACCGTTGAAGTAGATTTGGGTGGGGTTGTTGGTTGTGGAATAGAAGTTGTCGGGGAAAACCATGTCTGCTGGTGCTGGGGCGACTGCTGCTTCGGCGATTTTGAATGCGATGGCGCCTAGCGGATATATTTCTGTTAGTATGTCATTCAAGTGTTCAGGGTTCTGTCCTTTTACGAGTATTCTGGCGTAGCTGGGGTCGATTTTGTGCTTCCCAACTTTAAATTCCAGGGTTTCGAAGTCGCCGCCGAGCTCCATGATGCGGTCCCATATTTTGGTGAGGATCATGGAGTCTATGAGGTGTCCTTCGACTTTGATTTCTTTCTTGTTGGGTCTGGGCTTGGCTGTTTCCGTCATTTTCTGTGTTTCTCCTGCTGCGTGGTTTTAGTCTTAATGGTATCCTTATTTAAAAGCGCTCTGCAGGCAAGTGCGTGTTTGAAGCTTATTGTGTGGAAACTTTGAATGTTTTGCGATAAGGTAGGTTTCCAAAAAGAGGGGGGTTGGTGGAGAATACGTTTTATGTTACTTCTTTTGCCATCTTCTTTGCCATAGCGTATACGATTGGGATTAGCATTACTGCTAGCGCTATAGCGAAAGCCCAGGAGATGTTTGCTACGATGTTTGTTACACCTGGAAACGTTGCGAATATTGCTCCTGTGCCGATTAGGAGGAAGATGCTGTAGAGGACGAATTTTGCGTATCCTGCGACTCCTTTGAATTCTGCATGGTCGTCGGTTATTGATTTGATGAGTCCGTCTGTTAGTGCGATGCCAGCGCCGATTAGTACGAAGCCCAGTATGAGCGGGTATATTAGGTCGCCTGAAAGCAGCATGAGGTCGAGTGCCAGTAGCAGTATGAAGGCTATTAGGCCGATCATGAGAAGGTTCTTGAGCATGTCGGCGATTTCGACTTTGGCTTCGGGGAACATTGGTTTTATCATTCTGCCGATGAACGATGCGAGGAAGTCTACTAGTACGGTGCCGAAGACTATGATGAGAATTCCGCCGAGGAGTCTGGGTAGGTAGTTTGCTATGGTTGTTAGGTAAGTGCCGATGGTGCCGCCTACGTTGAGAATTTGTATGGCGAGGATTATTGCCAGTATTGTTATGAAGGCTTTGGTTACTGCTCCGATGAAGTTTGATAGGTCTAAGCCTGCGTTTCTGAATGCTTGGCCTGTGCTGGTTTGATCGAAGGTTCGTTCCACGCCGAGTTTTTCAACGATTCTGTTGACTGCTTTGCCGACGATTATTCCGATGCCGTAGCCGATGAGGATTATTATTATTGCGGCGATGACTGAGGGTATGGCAGCAATTATGTCTCCAACCATGTTTGTGAAAGTTTCAACTATGTAAAGCATTTCTCCTTTTCCTCACTTATTTATTCGAGTGTATAGTTTATAAGATTGTCTGTGAAGGCTTTGGGGTGCGTGGGTTTTTTGGGAAATTTTTGGTTTGGTGAGCTATCGGAAATGGAAATAGTTGGTGGGTGTTAAGGCTTATACCCTCAGAAATGTGTCATAAATCGTAATATAGGTTAAATCTTTTAAAGGTAATCTGCTATATTCAGAACAGAAAAATAGGTGATTGGTGTCATGAAGAAAAAAAATGGAGAAGAGGAGAAGATAAAGCACATTCTTACTGACCCGAAGTCGTCTGCGCTTAAAACGATGCTTGAGAAGGACCACGCTATAGATTGCCTGTTTCTGCTTCACCTGAGCAGGGGGAAGTGGAAGGACGCTAAGGATTTCATGCGGGCGAACGGTTTGACGCTGAGTGACGGCACGTTTAGGGCTAGGATGATTGAGATTGAGCAGTTGGGGCTGGCTAAGAGTGAGCGGATAGACCCGCTTAAGAAGTACTATGTGATTACGGAGTTGGGTGAGAAGGTCGCGCAGCTTCTTCTCGGTTTCTTTGATGAAGTTGGCGTTTAAAACTAGACGGCGCACTTTCACTCAACTGGCGCGCATTTCTTTTTAGTTGTTTCTTTAAATACTGGTCAGAGGGTTCGCGCTCTTATTTTTTCATATAGGCTGATAGTTTTTCAAGTATGTCTTGGATGTAGATTTTGAAGTCTCGCTTCACGGGTAAACTGTCTTCTTAAGTATTTGGTCCTTCAGCATTGGCTTCAAGGCGTTTTTGGTCACGAGGTCCACTTTTACTCTAAGTCTTTGTGTCAAAAACTCCTCGAGTTCAAGAAACTTGAAGAATCCAACATGGGCGTCTTTGGAAAATTCGACCAGTATGTCTATGTCGCTTTTTTGTGTTTGTTCTCCGCGTGTGTAGGAGCCGAATATGCTTATGGTTTCCACTTGGTATTTGTCTTTGAGGACTGGTTTGAGGGTTTCCAGTTGTTTTTTATTTCTTTTATTGTTTTCATGTTGCTGCTTCTTATCTGTGTCTTAGTTCTTTTTCTTTTTTGTTAGTGCGGGACTAAATTTTTGCTGCTTTGTTTCATTTTGGTGTGGTGGGGGTGTTTAAGCTGGGCGGCATATCTTCGCTCAACTGTTGTACAGTTTGTTTTTTGACGTTTGTTTATTCATGGTTTTTTCCATGTTTTTGTTTTTTGTGTAGTTTTGTTTTACACATAGATAATATTGTGTATTAAGTCGTAAGATTTAAATCGGATAGCTCATCTAACATACTCATCAATCCCAAAGGAGGGATAGAAAGAGAAATGAAAACATTAAGAAAAATAAGGAAAAATGCAAAAGCCCTAAGCCCCGTAGTCGCATCAATCATACTCATCGCAGTCACAGTCGCAGTCAGCATCGCAGTAGCCGCATGGATGGGAGCCTTAACCGTTGGATTCATGGGATCATCCTCAATCAACATCAGCAACGTGTCATTCACCGACAGTGACGTTATTACTTTGTCATTGAAGAACACTGGAACAAAGTCAGTCACAATATCTCAAGTAAAAATAAACAGTGCCCCAGTTACAATTGCTAGTGGTGGTAACATGACGACTTCAGATGCAGGTGACAGCGGAACTTTGGTATTAACTTCAGCTTGGGTTGCTGGAAATCCATACAAATTTGACCTCGTTGACTCTAGCGGACAAGTAGTTGGCTCATACCAAGCAACAGCGCCAGCATAAATTTCCCCATTGTTAGCAAAAAATAAAGGGGTAGGGTGAAAATCAACAACACTCCAATCTCCCTTTCTATTGTTTCCTCTCTGGAGGTGCAAAAACAAAATGGTAGTAGAAATAAAAGAATATGAATCAGCCGAACAAATAGCCGATACCTTGGATAAAGACATATCGGACACAAAAAGCACGCTAGGCGAATACCTGCGCCGACTCGACGAAATCCGAAACTTGGCGGAAAAATCAAAGAAAATCCGCGAAGTCGTCATGAAACTCGCAGGCAAATCCAAAGGCGCCAGCGAAAGCCTAGGCGAAATCAGCGTAGGCAGCCTCAACATAGTATTAGACGCCAACCCCTTCCACGAACTAACCGCCATAGAATCCGTTGTACGCAGCCACCAAGAACGCCTATTAATCCTACAAAAAGCCCGTGAAGCACTAAAATGGCTAGATCAACTCGGCGATACTGAAGGCCTGAAATACTTAGTTGTTGAAAACGAAGGAGTCCCAGAACGCATACTCTTCAAGATCAGCTAAGCAGGCAACGGTGTGACAACAACCGCAGGAGCAGATAAACATGAGTAACGAAGTATACGCTTTCGCCCTAAAAAGCACTCTAAACGAAATCCAAAACGCTTGCCCAGACGTAACCAGCAACTTCATCTTTAAAGACGGAGAAATCCTAGCCAAAGACAGAAACACAGAAGAAGAAAACGCAACCCAAACCTTAGAAGCCTTCGATGCTATAACTGAAAGGGCAGACCCCTTAGGCGAGATAGAAAACATATCCATCCAAAGCGCCGAAGGCAAAGTCAACATCGCCGCTATGAATGACTTCTACCTGACAACGGTCTCGTCAAACGAGGCAGACGAAAAATACGTTAACACCCTAACCCGAGTTTTAATCCCCATAGTAATCAAACTATCAGAAAAATTTCAATCTGCCTCCATAGAAAACGAGCCCATCACAACAGTCCAGCCTGAACCTGAAGAAGATGACGCAGAAAAAGTCACCGACGAATTCATTGATGATGAAACCCCTGATGAAGACGAAGCCAACGAAAACGAACAGTCCTACGAAGAAGAACCTGAGGAAGAAACCGCGGCAACCGAACCATACAACGAACCCGTACAAGAATCAGAAATCGACGATGAACCACTAATCCCAGACCCCCCAGTGACGCAGCTAATAGTCGAAAACCTCGGCGGCTTACTAGTTCCCTCAGACACAATACGCGTCGACCAAGAAATAATAAACCAGTGGAACGAACTCTACGGCGACAACAAAATCAACGAAGTCGAAGTCGAAGCCCTAAACGGAAAAACAACCCGCTGCAAATTCAAACACATCAAAAAATCAAAAGACACAGGAAAAGGCATAATCAAAATGCCAGAGAAAATGCAACTCACCTTGGAAATCGCAGCAGGCGAACTTGTCACCGTCAAACCCATAATCGAATAAACGAAGTGAACAAACCATGGTAAAGAAAAAACAAAGCCAAGAAACCGCATCCCCACTAGTTGTTGACGACGACGAAATCGGCGACACCTCAGAAGAAGATGAAACATACCAGGACCTAAGCAACAAACTCGCAGAAATCCGCAAAAACAAAGACGTAATAGGCTACATCATGCGAAGCGCAACCTCAGCCACAATAGACCTCAAAGAACCAGAAAAAATAGTTGAATACGCCATCTTCTCATCCCAAGCGCTGGATTCCAGCCAAGAAATTTCAGACCAGTTCGAACTAGGCGATGTTAAAAGTGTCCTCATCGAAGGCAAAGAAAGCAAAGCACTCTGCATGAACATCGAAGGAAACAAAATCAGCATATTCATGGAAAAGAATGCAGACGACGCCGACATCCTGAAGCAAATTTCACCCTAACCACCCCTAAAATTTTTTGTTTTTTTTTATAAAAAATAGCCGCCGTTCATCAACTTGGGCACTTGTCAAGCAACCGTTTGAACCAGTAACTTCTTGAAATCTCTGTTAATTTTCACTCTTCCGTTTTTGCCATCAACCTTGACAAAACCGTACTTACTCAGGAACGCAGTAATCTCCTGAAATTTCCGCTCACTTACTCCCAGCTTCAGCACCAACTCTCCTTTTTCATGCCATTTCCCATCACTGAGCAACTCCAAAATCATCATAACCTTGGAGACCACGCCATTCCTCTCCTAGAACTGCTTGTGAATTACCTCCTTAAATGCCTTATGAGTTTATTTTTTAGAACTATCTTATAGAAAACTTCAAACATTTGTCGGCACCTGACAGTCTTCTCACAAGAGCACAAAACCAGCCCATCATATTTGCCGTCTATTAGGCTCCTATTAATGGTTCATTGCAGAAACCAGTAGGGGGTAGGTCCGCATTGACGCGGAAACCGCTCAATACCATGTTGAAAAAACCGCGCCGCAACACCCATGCAACTCAGTACATATAATGAGGCTATAGACTGTTCCAAGCACAACCGTAGACCACGCTTTGCGGAACTTCTATGAATTGAAGAATTTATAGATTTAATAGGAACTCTTCATTCACTAAAATCTGTCTCAGCGGGTTAAATGAATGCCGAAGTTCAAACATACCACCATTATTCTGAAGCTTATGAGTAAAAAAGCGTCCATTCGGAACCTGGGGATCCTCGCTCACATAGACCACGGAAAAACCACGCTAACCGACTCTTTGCTAGCCGGCACAGGACTGCTGGCACCGCAGGTTGCGGGTTCAGCCAGAGTTCTCGACTACCTCGCGGAAGAGCAGAAACGCGGCATCACCATGAAAACCGCCAACATATCCCTGCTGTACCAAACCGCCGCTGATTCTTTCCTAATTAATCTGGTGGACACGCCTGGGCACGTGGACTTCACAGGCAAAGTTACCAGAGCCTTGCGCACCATCGACGGCGCAGTAGTGCTTGTTGACGCTGTTGAAGAGGTAATGGCTCAAACGGAACTGGTCCTTCGCCAAGCACTCGAAGAACGCGTACGCCCTGTGCTGTTCATAAACAAAGTTGATCGCCTGATCACTGAACTGAAACTAACGGAAGCGCAAATCCAGAAAAAATTCACCCGAATAATCGGCATCTTCAATGATCTGATAGAAATCTACGGCGAATCCCCCTTCAAAGAAAGATGGAAGGCAAATGCCGCAGAGGGAAACGTGGTGTTCGGTTCGGCTCTGCACAGATGGGGCTTCACCTTAAGCACTGCGCGGCAGAAAAACATCAAATTCAGCGACATCATAAACGCGTACAAAACCGCTGAGCACGAAAAACTGCAGAAGCTGCTTCCGCTTCACACCGCCATACTGGACATGACGGTCAAGCATGTTCCGAACCCTTTGGAAGCGCAGAGGTACCGCGTGGAAAAAATCTGGAAAGGCAACGCAGCCTCTGAACTGGGGAAAGCCATGACCGACTGCAACGACAACGGACCCGTGGTGGCGTGCATAACGCATGTTCAGACAGACTCGAACGAGGGTTTAATCGCCACTGGACGCGTGTTCTCTGGCACCCTGAAAAGGGGCGTAGAAGTTTACCTCGTTAACGCTCAAGCAACGCATGTCCTTCAGCAGGTTTCCGTTTACATGGGCGCCTTCAGGGAGCCTGTTAGCCAAGTGGCGGCAGGCAACATTGCTGCCTTATCAGGGTTGGAAACTGTAAGGGCGGGCGAAACCGCAGTTGCCGCGGAACACAAAGCGGGTATGGTTCCGTTTGAACGCGCGCGATATGTTTCTGAGCCAGTGGTGACGGTGGCGGTTGAGCCTAAAAACCCTCAGGAGCTGAGTGGACTTCTTGAAGCCATGGAGCAGCTTGTAACGGAAGACCCAAATCTCGCGGTTTCGGTAAACAGAGATACAGGAGAGTACCTTCTGAGCGGTATGGGCGAACTGCACCTTGAAATCGCCATCAAGCACCTTAAGGACACGCTCAACGACATTGAAATCGTGTTTTCTTCGCCACAGGTCGTTTACAGGGAAAAAGCTACGGCGGAAGGCATTGTAGCCACAACTAGAAGCCCCAACATGCAGAACAAGTTCACCGTGCAGGTGGAGCCTTTAGACGAGAAATCCATCAGCATCCTTGAGCAAGAAACTTCAGAAACGCGAAACGCCGCAGAGGTGCTTGCGGTTGATGAATATAAAAACGTGCTAGCGAATTGTACGGCGAAACCCGAGTTGCTTCAGGTTTTGGATTTTATCGTGTCAGGCTTCAGGTACACTTGCAAGGCAGGTCCCTTGTGCGGAGAACCCATGCGAGGCGTAAAAGTCAATTTGTTGGACATCCAGTTAAGCGAGAACGCAGAATTTCATGGTCCCGTTGAGGTCATGCGCGGCGTTGGCAAAGCAGTTTTTGGCTCGTTCTTAACCGCCAGACCCCTTCTGCTTGAGCCAGTTTACAAGACTGTGGTTTCCTCTTCTACAGAAGTGGCGGGTGAATGCTCAAAAATCATTAGCAGTAGACGAGGCAAAATCTCCGCTTTCGAACAGAAAGGGGCCTTCACCGTAATCACGAGTTTCGTTCCGGTTATGGAGACTTTCGGCTTGTCCAAGGAGTTGCGTTCTGCCACTTCTGGGCGCGCTTTTTGGCAGTCGATGTTTGACCACTGGGAAACGATGCCGCAGAAACTTGAGGCGAAAGTCATTACTGAAGTTCGGAAAAGAAAAGGGTTGCCCGCGGAAATTCCTAAAGCAGAGCGATTCTTGGAGGAAAACCCGTGAAGCTCAACGCGGTTCCTTTTAACTTGGATGTTACACTTTGTTGCGGACAAGTGTTCAGATGGGACAAAAAGGGCGACTGGTGGTATGGAGTTGCAGGAGACAAAGCCCTCAAAGTGCGCCAAGTCAACGCGGAACTGGAGTTTGCAAACGCAGAATGGAAGTTTATCGAGAACTATTTCGCGTTAGATGACGACCTGAAGAAAATCAGCGCCAACATCGGCAGGGACGAGCACATCAGAAAAGCACTTCGAGAGTTCTGGGGGTTGCGCATTATCCGGCAGGACCCGTGGGAGTGCCTCATCTCCTACATCTGCGCAACGTACAAGAATATCCCGGCAATACGGCACATGCTGCTGAGCCTTTCGAGAAAGTTCGGAGAAAAAACCTGGCTGGACGCCATGGAGTTCTTCACGTTTCCAACACCTGAACGGCTGGCCTGCGCATCAGCTAAGGACTTGCTGGAGTGCGGCTTAGGATACCGCGCCAAGTACGTGCAAGAAACTTCGAAGCGAATTTTCGAAACCAGTTTCGAACTTGAAAGCCTGAGGCAGTTGCCTTACCTGCAAGCCAAGAAGCAAATATGCAGCTTCGCGGGTGTAGGTCCCAAAGTGGCTGACTGCGTCCTGCTGTTTTCACTGGGAAAAACCGAGGCGTTCCCCGTGGACCGATGGGTCGAACGCGTCATCCTAAACAACTACGCCGAAAAACTTCCACATGAACTGGCACAGAAGCTTCAGCGAAGAGAGGGACTCAACAACTCTGAATACGCCAAGCTTAACGTCTTCGGCAGAGCATACTTCGGAAAATACGCAGGTTACGCGCAGGAATACCTATACCACTACGAACGAATGCAAAGTTAAAAACTTCCGCTTTCCCTCAAAACGTTCTTTATTTTCCGCAGCAGGAAGTTTTCGCTCTCAACGTGACCTTGCCCAGAATTATATATTCGCGGCTGCTATTATGTCCAGTTAAAGGTGAAAAATTGAACACGACCGATGACCAAAAACTGCTTGCTCCATGCGGCCTATATTGCGGCTCTTGCGTTGATTACGTGGAGTACAAGAGTTGCCACGGCTGCAACTGCACATGCGGAACATGCGCCAGCCTGGAACATCACGGATTCTGCGACATCTACAAGTGTTGCGTGGAGAAGAACCTTGACACCTGCGGAGGATGCGATGATTTACCTTGCTCGAAGCTAATCCAATTCTGCTATAGCCCTGTATGGGCGCATCATTTCCCTGTGATAGAGAATCTCAGAAGGCAGAAGGCTGTGGGAACCGAAAAATGGCTGAAAGAGCAGCGGGAAATCTGGAGCATCGACTGGTATCTTAAGCGGTGGCTCTGGCTGCAGAAAGAATGCGAAAAAAAGCTTCAACAGTTTAAAAAGGAAACCGAAAAACCTTGATAGGAGAACGCGGAAACCTCCCCAAACAACACGTAAAAGTTTAAATTCCGTCAAAAACAGCATAATAAACGAAGCACATCACGCGGGCCCGTAGCTCAGCTAGGCTAGAGCGCCAGGCTCATAAGATGCCCTTTGAGGCACTGAGAGACCTGTCGGTCGGGTGTTCAAATCGCCCCGGGCCCACCACCCACTCCAATTTTCACGGCACCCAGAACTTTCCAAGCGACCCCCAGTTTCACTGCCTGACTTAATCTATTTATAGTTTAAATAAGGGGGGTATAGACAAAAAATCGCAACAGTTCTCAGCTATCACTAAGCTTCTTCGCCAAAACCGCCACTTCTCTGCCAAGCGCCTCACAGCTTTCCAGGTCCTGAGGTTTCGGAGAGCCAGCAACCGCCACGCCGTAATGCCTGCCTGCAGCGTGACCAGAAATCACCATCCCATGGATAAGCATAGCCTGAACAATCGAAAGCAAAGTTGTTTCTGCCCCCGAAGCTGTTCCGCCAGAACTAGTGAACGCAGCACCCACTTTTCCGCCGAGTTTCTTATGCACCTTAACCGATTCATCAATCAGAACTTTGAGTTTAGCTGACATCTGCCCAAAATACGTCGGCGAACCCATAACCACAGCGTCCGCACCAAGCAAGTCGCCAAGACCCGTTTTCTCCACTTTCTTAACCGCCACCTCAACACCACTTACCCGTTCAGCGCCCTTCGCCACAGCCAACGCCATCTTCTCAGTGTTCCCAGTCTTAGAATCATAAACCACCAAAACCTTCACCAACCGCTCAACCTCCTAAGCTTCACCGAACTCCTTGACTATCTCGTCAACCGTCATAATCTTCGCGTTGTAAACGTACTCCAAATACTTCAACCCTTCTTCCTGATCTTTCTCCGTGAACGCTTCGGCTCCGTCTTTGGCGATTACTATCTTGTATCCTCTGAAAAAAGCATCAGCAGTCGTATGCCTCACACACATGTTCGTATGCAAACCACCAAGAATCACGGTTTTCGCGCCTTCACCCTTGTACAAACTCCGCAAAAGCGAGTCTAAACCCGTCTCAAAAAACCCGCTATACGTGCGTTTCTCCACAACATAATCCAGCTTGGCAGGCTTAAGCTCAGAAATAACCTCTGCACCCACCGTGCCCTTTATGGCATGATTCCCCCACTTCCGAGTAACCTCCACATCCTGCGGATAATGAGCATCATTACTGTAAATGACTGGCACATTGTTCCCACGAGCAGCTTCAACAAGCCTCTTGAGATTCGGAATTATCCACTGAGCTCTCTTAGCTTCCAGCTTACCCGTAACAAAATCATTAAGCATATCAACCACTATAACTGCTACTTTACCTTCCAAAAAGAAACACCTTCAACAAAACAACTGCACAAACAAACTATTTAATTTTGCCCAACACCACTGAGCTAAAGTTTTTATGGCGCATACCAAATTATGTTCCCGTTGAATCATCATTGGGGCTGTCGGCTAGCTTGGTCTAGGCTTGTAGACTTGGGCTCTATAGACCCCGGTTCAAATCCGGGCAGCCCCATCACTCTTTAGTTTCAGAAACTGTCATTAAACAACCAAACAAGAATAGATGCCATTTATGCGGGCGACCAAGCGCTTACATCACGAATAAATGTTAGTTCGAAAACAGAAAAGTGGACGCGTGAACCTATGATTGCTTGCTTTTTCTTTCTATGATTTCTCGGACCTCACTGTATTGAATCAGAGAGTTTATTGCGTTAACCGCTCTTCCAGGCGTTGGGTACGCAGGTATCTGGTCTTCCTCCAGCATCTTAACAAGCATCTGAGTGAAATCGCCGCCTATGGTACAAACAACCATAGGCTTTCCCGAGGCTAAACTTGCCTCGCTTATGGCATCCACCACGTCGGACTCGATAAATGAAGTTTGCAGAAGAACTATCACCAATATGAGCCCAACGTTCGGGTCGGAACTCACCGCATCCAACGCTATCCTGTATCTTTCAACATCCGCGTCCCCAACCAAATCCAATGGGTCATGTGGAATGGCGTAGTCTGGCAAGTTCGCTCTTAACCGCTCTAAAGTGTTTGAATTAAACTCTGCCAGATTGAGACCTTTTCTGGAGATTTCATCAGCGCTTATCACTCCGAACCCGCCCCCGTTAGTGACTATGGCCACGTTCTTTTGATTTCCAGGCACAGGCTGATAAGCCAACACCCGGGCATAATCAAACAGTTCATCCACTGTCCGCGCAGCGATTATCCCAGCGCCTTTGAACGCGCCCTCATAAATCGCAGCGGAACCCGCAAGCGACCCCGTATGCGACATGGTGGCTCGTGCCCCAGCCTTCGTCATACCACCCTTCAAAACAACCACGGGCTTGCGTTTAAGCGCCTTCTTTGCAGCGTCAAGAAAAGCTCGCCCTCTGCCGATGCCCTCAACATACAAAGTCACGCATTTCGTGTGCGGGTCATCCGCCAAATAATTCAGCAAATCCACCTCATCTACATCCACCTTGTTTCCTATGCTGATGAACTTGCTAATCCCAATCTCCTGAGAAGTAGCCCAATCAAGCACCGCAGCTCCAAAAGCGCCGCTCTGCGAAATAAAAGCGATAGGACCCTGCTTCGGACGCCTAAGCCGGTACTTAGGCAGAAACAATGTGTCCACGTGATTCACTGGGTCATACACGCCAATGCAGTTAGGTCCGACAATCCTGAGATTCTTGCCTTCAATCTTTTCCTTAATTGAACTCTCAAGTTTCGCGCCCTCACCACCAATTTCCTTAAATCCGCCTGAAATTATGACCGCAGCTTTAACACCCTTAGTTATGCAGTCGTCAACTATCGACGGAACTTTGAGCGCTGGCACAGCGATCACCGTCAAGTCTAATTCGCTGGGAACGTCCACCACCGATGGATAAGCCTTCAAACCCAGTACGGTCTCTGCCTCAGGATTTATCGGGTATACTTTCCCCTCAAACTCTGTATCCACAAAATTCTTGAAGATAACATGACCGAACTTTCTGGGCTTTCTGGAAGCACCAACCACAGCCACCGTCTTGGGCTTGAAAAAAGGTTCTAAATCCATTTACATACCTCCGTCGCTTTTTGCAAGAACAATCCGAGTGTCAACAGCACACACAACATCATGATACGCGATTACAGGATTAAGGTCAAGCTGGCTTACGGCGCTGTGTTGCAACATCAAAGATGAAACATTCAGCAAAATCTTCACTAGCGCATCCATGTCCGCAGGCGGCTGTCCTCTTATGCCCTCAAGTATTTTTGAGCCCCGAAGCTCATGAATAAGATTCAAAGCATCAATCTTATCCAATGGCGCAACACGAAACGCCACGTCCTTGTACACTTCGGTGAATATGCCGCCCATGCCGAACATGACTGAAGGACCGAACTGGCTGTCCCTTATCCCGCCCACAATAACCTCAGTTGACGGCGGCATCATCTTCTCGATTAGGACGCCCATAACCTCTGCTTCAGGCTTTTTCTCGCGCACTTCCGCCACTAACTTGGGGTATGACTCTTTAAGCGCCGCTTCGCCCCCAATGCCCAGAACCACGCCGCCCACATCCGATTTATGCAGTATCTGAGGCGAAATGATCTTCAAAACAACTGGAAACCCTATCAGTTTTCCCTTCGTAACTGCCTCATCCACGTTTTGCACCACATAGGAGACGGGTGTAGGTATGTGATGCAGCTTGCATATTTGCTGCGACTCTTGAATCAGTAGGGAAGAGCGTCCTTCCTGCAAGGCTTTCTGAATTATGTCTTCGCATTCTTTCAAATCAAACACCTGCCATAAGTCACTAAAAGTTTGGCGTTCACAGGTAAGCCTCCGTCACGTACCGCCGCATCATCCTGTGGCTGTTGAAGTAGTTGGCAATTTTTCCTATGGACTTCTTCATCATGTCAATCCAGCGGTCTTCGTCGTTGTAAAACGTGGGCAGGATCAGATACCGTAGCTTGCCGTACAAATCTTCCATTTCCCGCCGTCTTCTTTCATCGTCCCCAACGGGTTCGTCATGATGTGGCCCTATTGACCAGCCTGTTACGCCTTCTATACAGCCTTCAACCCACCAGCCGTCTAAGACGCTGAAGTTCAGCACGCCGTTGTGCGCGGCTTTCATTCCGCTGGTTCCAGAGGCTTCCATAGGCGGAAGCGGTGTATTAAGCCAAACGTCAACTCCCGAGGTTAGCTTGGCAACCATGTCCATGTTGTAGTTTTCAAGATAAACTATTTTGATCTGGTCCTTCAGCTGAGACATGTGACCATAGATTTCCTGAATCAGTCGTTTACCTTCCACGTCTTTGGGGTGCGCTTTCCCCGCAA
>Ga0315535_1000404_pt1 | contig 30549 bp, 28 predicted proteins | sample SalMarSW160220MG_2_FD_203092 | JGI IMG/M metagenome (GOLD analysis project Ga0315535, IMG submission 203092) | Salt marsh sediment microbial communities from the Plum Island Ecosystem LTER, Massachusetts, United States - Salt Marsh Sediment SW1602-20 ... | reverse complement strand
CTTTCTGAAGGTTAAAAAGATAAAGAGCATAAGCAATTTTGTACTTGTTTTTTATTCGATCGGTGTTTCTTTCGATATTACTGCAACAATTTTTATGATAATTGGCTCGACAAAGGGAATCATTACACCTCATGGTGTTATTGGTTACTCAGCGCTGCTGGCGATGCTCACAGATACAATTTTATTCTGGCGTCACAGGATAAAGTCCGGCATATCAGAGTTGCTTGGTAAAGGGGTCCAGCTGTATTCCAGAATTGCCTATTCATGGTGGGTGATTTGCTTTATTACCGGAGGACTGCTTGTCCTGGTCAGCAAGATGCCAAAATAAGGATCCTTCAATAGGAAATAATTATCATTTGCTCCTGGTCTTTTCCGGTTGAAATACATAACTTAGCCTTCATTATAAGGTAATTATGAAGGGTATAAAATCTATGTTCATTAGTCGTTTGCGCAGTTTCAGATATGCTTTCAGTGGACTGGGCGACCTGTTAAGAAAGGAACCCAACGCAAGAATCCATCTTTTTGCTGTTCTGGCGGCGATAGTATTGGGTATTATCACCAGAATAACTCTGGTGGAATGGACAATAGTAATAGTTGTTGCAGGAATGGTCTTTATTTCTGAAATTATTAATACTGCAGTGGAAAGACTGGCTGATCTCATTGATCAAAGCAATAATGAAAAGATCAGGGCAATAAAAGATTATTCAGCCGCTGCGGTCCTTGTCTCGGCAATTATTGCTCTGACTGCAGGATTGCTGATTTTCATTCCCGGATTGGTTGACCTGATCCGGTAGATGAATCATTTATCTGTAATTTGTAAGGGCAGGCCCGTTCGGACATGCATCTTACTTACGTTTAAGAATTGATTCTGCTTCATGCCAGTCGCTTTCAGGCGTGCCATGTTCGCCCCTTGCGATCCTTTCATAATAAATTTCCCTGGCTTTTTCACGGATTTCATCTTCCGTCGGAGCCAATTTCCTTGTTGTAGTTCTTGCTTTTTTAGGAGCCGCGGCTGTTGCCGCTGGTTTTTTTGTCTTGCTGACAACCTTTTCTTTTTGTGTTTTCATTACCGGTAATTTTAACTTGTTTGATACAGCCTGTCTTCGGGGAACAAATTTACATGAATTAACTGTTCACTAATTTAATTTTGATCTCAAAATATTTAATTTCGGTTAAACTCAAAAGACATTATCTAATAATTTTATTCTGATTGTATTTTCACTTATCCTCACTTTTTCCCTTTTTTTCCACTACAATTGTACAGTGTGATGCAAGGGCAGCAAGTGTACTTACTGCTGCAAAAATAGGCGCCAGTACAACCCCTATGGCACCAACCGTAAGAGGAAATTCCATTATTGTCTCATCCTTCTCGTTCTTAATAATAACCCTGCGGGCGTTTCCTTCCCTGATGATCTCCTTTATTTTACCAAGAAGTTCATCTCCGGAGACTTTGAATGATTCCTGGTTTGTATTTTCACCATCTTTCATATTATCCTTATTTATTACAATCAAAGTTAGATTTTGTTTGGATCAAAGTCAATATTTTTACAGGGCTGACGATAATACTACCATGAATTAAGTTCACTGGTTAAGAGTAAATTAATATGCTTTCAACCATTTTGGAATGACAAAATATATAAGACCATACCTGTCGGATGGCCTCAAAATTGACAAACCGGATCAGTAAGGGTTTATAGTTGGTAAAGACAGAGCTGTTTATTATATAGTTATCAAGCTATTCTGGCCGTCTGTCAGGTATGTATATGTTTATGCAAGAGTACCTTTAGACTGATTAGAAATTCATCAGGGCCCGAAAAATCAAATGGATTATTTTTGTTATTGTGTATTTTAATTGAAATGGACTTAACATGAATATATCAAACAGAAATCCTTCATTTTGAATTCATCTGTCTGTTTTAGATTATTCTTGTGTTCGCTTAAAGGAGCCTTCAACCTCAATAAATAATTATTGGCATATTATTTTTATTCATCATCATGGCCGGTCATGACAAAATTATAGGGGACATTAAGAACTGAGGAAATATATTCACCCTTTTCAATTATATCTTCATCACCTTCCTCATAGTACCAGTTAACAATAAGCTTTTTATTTTTAAGCTTCACCTTTTCAATCTTTTTAAGCAACTCAACGTAGAACTTAAGATTATTGGTATTAAGGTATTCGAGGTGAAAGTCAACACAAGTTATATCCGCCGGATCAGCAAGATAACTATCAACAAGTGCTTCGACCTGTCTTGAGAACTCTGTTATATTGCTTATCATCGATCTACCCATGATCCTGATAAATCCATTTGAATGCAGAGTTACTTCAGGCGTGCTCTTGGTTGCATGAATTTTTTTCGTCAAAGAATTCATCCTGTTTTAAAACGTCAATGATATGATGTTGCTTCTTCTCTTATAGACACCTCTTCCCCGGGATGTTTATTTTCAGGTCTGGTTGAGTGATATATCGTCAGGGTATTACATATATCTCCTCCAAAGATAATATTTTTTCTAAAAATCATAATTTATCTTACAAATATGTCCCGGGGATTTCCTTTAACGGCTCTTTTGCACGGTGTAAGTCTTCCTGTCGGGCCCCACTCCCTTTATGGTCAGGGATTTCCATTTACCCGGTAATACCGGGTTCTTTTGTATTATGCCTTCATCCGTTATGTGCAATCCACCGAATCCGAATAATATTGTCTGCAGCATACCTCCGGCACCGGTTACAAAATAGGCGTTCTCAAACAGTGGTGATTCCGACAGTGAACCAAATGGAGGCCGTTTATTGGGTTCATAACTGTTTTTAAATAGCCTGTATGAATTTACAGAATCCCCCAGCCTGGCATAGATAAGCGCCAGAACTGATTTACCCATTGCCGGTCCCACATGTGCGAAACGAGGTTCATAATACTGAATATCACGGATGATTGATTCCTTTGAGGTGATTATATTGAGAGGATATGCCAGCAGGTTCACATCTGCCTGTTTTACTGTATCCCCTCTATAAGTCCTGTATTCTTTCGTGGTTCCGTCCGGAAATTTATGTATAACAAGATTATCCGCTACTGTTTTCCATAAGGGATTTACCGAAGAACCCGTTACTGCAGCAGCTTTGCCGGCTATCCTGAGAGCCGTTATAACAGCTCCATTGGTAAAGGCATCATCATCGACATTATGAGCATATTCATCAGCACCCACAACATTATTTACAGACCAGGTCCCGTCGTTATTCCTTGTAGACCTGCTCACCCAGAAGTCTGCTATCTTTCTTATCATTGGAAAGCCTTTTTCTATAAGCCATTTATTGTTTTTTGTGATCCTGAAGTAGTTCCAGGCTGCGATAGCCACATCTGCCGTTATATGATGTTCGAAAGTTCCTGTAAGGGCAAACGGGGGCGTTGCTTCTTCACCGGATCTGGCACTTTCCCAGGGATACATCGCTCCTTTATAACCATAGTTGGCAGCCTTTCTTTCAGCCGGTGCCAGCCTGTCTGTCCTGTAGTTGATCATAGACTCTGCAATACCCTGGTTAAACAACAGTACAGGGGGAAATATCCAGAGTTCGGCATCCCAGAAAATGTGTCCACCAAGGGTTGTCGCTGTAAGTCCCATAGGAGGTATACTTAAATTGCTGCCTGCTCTTCCCGATGAATATATGTTATATAGAGCCAGCCTTATATCAAGCTGAGCCTGGTGATCCCCTTCGATCTCAATATCACCCTGCCAGAGCTTCGTCCATAATTGCCTGTGGGTGCCGATTAGTGTCTTTCCCGGGGTAAGCATCAGGTAAATTACCTCCCGTTCCGATTCTGACCTGGGATCTACAAAATCGCGGGTGGTACATTCAGCCCCTGCCCAGGCAAACAGGAGAACAGAATCTTTCTTAACTTCCCTGGTGAAGGAGAGCCTGTTTTGGTATGCTGAAGGGATGGAAGAGATTAATGCAGGCCTCTGGTCTTTCCTGGTAGTATTTATATCATGCCAGATGAAAGCAGCCGTGGTGGATACAAGGTTTCTTCCCTGTCTGCTCCTTGCGACTGTTTTAATGAAAGGCATGGTAGTCTCATTGTCAGTTAGTATCTCGAACGTATCTGACGGTGATTTATAGTCAGGCGGAGTAAGTATTTCACCGGTAACCTTAACATCAATATTCTTTTTCGCTATGATTGTAAAGTCCATGTAGCCGGTGAACTGCAGGTTACGCAGGGCATAAATATCGTATGATATAACCGCCTTGTTGCCAAAGCTGAAACTTGTATTAAGACAGGCTCCCTTCATATCCAGGGTTTGTCTCCAGCCGGATATATTTTCAGCGGTAACCTTAATCCCGTCAATCTCTATTTCAAGGTTACAGAAATTCATGCCTGTCAGTACACTGTTGTTATCCATTGGCTTCTCATAGTCGAAGACATTATTCAGTATGATCTTTTGTGTCCTGAAAGGTACAGGTGAAGACAGTATTCCAATACGGCCGTTTGCCATTGTGACGCCCGTATAATTTCCTGTATCGGAGGCTGTGATGTGCCAGCCATCTTCCTGGCACGAGGCCCTGGTGGCCAGGATTGATACTGCAAAGCAAAGGAGGATTAAGGTTCTGCGATTCATATTATTGCCATATTTTACGATGTCCGGGTGTCCAAAATTGATGTTCCCGGGATCAAATTTACTATTTCCTTTTATAAGATGCCCGTTAGAAGTAAGTAAATCGTTACGCCTTCCCGAACAATTTTTCAATATCAGTGTTGGATAATTTAAGTATACTTAAAAAATAATTTAAAAAATGGGAACAAATGTTTCAATATCTACTGAAGATTTTCTGAAAACGATCTATAAAGTTGAGCAGGATGAAGGAACGTATACACGTCCGGGACTGGTAGCGCGTGAGCTTGGTATAACAAATGCTGCAGTTACTGATATGGCCAGGAAACTGGCTGTAAAAAAGTTAATTGATTATGAGAAGTACAGGAAATACAGACTTACGCCTGCAGGCAAAAGAATAGCTCTTGGTATTATAAGAAAACACAGGTTGTGGGAGACATTTCTAAACCAGGTATTTGGTCTTTCACTGCATGAGATACATCAGGAGGCTGAATTACTGGAACATTTGACTTCGGATTTTCTGGCAGAAAAGATCAATCTTTTCCTGGGAAACCCAAAAACTGATCCGCATGGAGATCCTATTCCTGATGAAAACGGTAAGATACATACTGACAGGGACACTATCAGGCTAAGCAGGGCTGATGCCGGGAGTAAATATGTGATAAGCCGCCTGTTGGGTTCTGATGAGGAATTTTTTAAATTCTGTAAGGCCAATAACCTTGTAATCGGTTCCCTCGTTAGTGTGAGGGTGCAATATTTAAAAAGCAGAATGACTGAACTTGAGGCAAACGGAACCAAAATCGTGCTTAACTCAGAAATCTCTGATTTGATTTTTGTTAAGAAGTCATAAGATTATGCCTTACCGGATTAAAAAAGTAAAATTAACCAAGCAAAATAATAAAATGAAAGTAGGATTGGCATTAATATTTGTACTGTTTTCAACAAACGCCCTTGCCCAGGATACAATACCCCCACTTATTACTGACAGGCCTGATCAGGCGGAATCTGCATCTGTTGTCCCATGGAAGTATTTACAAATAGAGACCGGATTTATAAAACAAAATGACTGGACAAACGGTGCCCTTAATAAGTCAATTGGCTTCAATACCACATTATTCAGATACGGGCTGTTAAATAACCTGGAGTTTAGGCTTGGGATTGATTATCTGGGAGATGAAATAAGGACTTTTTCTTCTGATAATGTCACTAAATTTTCAGGTCTGGCCCCAGTTTATTCAGGTTTCAAAATAAAAATTGGGGAAGAGAAAGGATTAAAGCCTTCAATGGCATTTCTTGCAGGAATATTTTTGCCATTTCCTGCCGGCAGTCATTATAAAACAGCAAATACGGCAGCCGACATGAAATTTGCTTTCTCCAATACACTAACAGACCATTTGTCGGTTGGATACAATATTGGAGTTATTTGGGATGGAGACACCACAATTCCTGATTACTATTATTCTGCTTCCTTCGGAATAAATCTCTCCGAAAGATGGGATGCATTTATTGAAAGCTATAGCTATTTTCCTGAACAGGGGAAGCAGGAATATCTGGCTGATGCCGGCTTAACCTGGAGGTTATTGCCAAATCTTCAGTTTGATCTTAGCGGAGGGATTGGCATAAGTAAATCCGCACCTGACAATTTTATAAGTTTTGGCCTAACTTACAGGATACCACGTTAGTAGGTATATTTATTTAATAATTATTTTAAAATTGAATACTTAAATTAAAGCTGACTAATGCAAAACGTAACTATACAAGCAAAACATAAGACTGGCGAAAAGTCGCTTGAGGAGGTTCATAACAGTGTAAAGACGCAGTATCCGACATTATTAAAGCGCATATTTGCTTTTGCCGGACCGGCTTTCCTGGTAAGTGTTGGCTACATGGATCCGGGGAACTGGGCTACTGACCTGGAAGGCGGTTCGCGCTTCGGCTACAAGCTTGTCTGGGTAATCCTTATGTCTAATATGATGGCTATTCTTCTGCAAACCTTATCTGCACGTCTCGGTATCGTAACCGGAAAGGATCTTGCCCAGGCATGCCGGTCAGAGTATTCGAAACGAGCATCATTCCTGCTCTGGATACTTGGTGAAATTGCAATTGCTGCCTGTGACCTGGCTGAGGTTCTTGGTACAATACTGGGTTTGAACCTGCTGTTTGGATTGCCTCTTCTGTGGGGAGCTGCTGTCACTCTTTTTGATACATTTCTTTTACTGTTAATCCAGAAGCTTGGAATCAGAAAAATGGAAGCGTTTATATTGTCCCTGATAACAATAATAGCAGGTGGCTTTATTGTAAACCTGTTTCTTGCAAAGCCTGACTGGGGATCAGCTGTAGCGGGCCTTGCACCATCTCTTCCTTCAGGCTCGGTTTATATTATACTTGGAATAATAGGTGCAACGGTCATGCCACATAATCTGTATCTTCATTCATCACTTGTACAGACCAGGCGTATTTCTCGTACAATTGATTCAAAATCCAGCGCCTGTAAATACAATTTACTGGACTCAACTATTGCATTGAATGCCGCGTTTTTTGTTAATGCTGCAATACTTATTCTGGCAGCAGCTGTTTTTTTCAAAAACGGCATTGTTGTTACTGAAATTCAACAGGCACATCAACTTCTTGAACAATTACTCGGAACGAAGACAGCTTCAATAGCTTTCGGAATTGCATTACTGGCATCCGGGCAGAGTTCAACACTTACAGGAACACTGGCCGGGCAAATTGTTATGGAGGGATTTGTAAAAATCCGCCTCAGACCTTACCTGCGCAGGTTGTTAACACGATCAATTGCCCTGGTACCGGCAGTAGTTGTAATATCCATATCGGGAAGCGAAGGTACATATAAATTACTCATCCTTAGCCAGGTGATACTCAGTCTCCAGCTTCCTTTCGCAATTGTTCCCCTTGTACATTTTACAAGCGACAGACTTAAAATGGGATCTTTTGTTAATAAGCTCTGGGTGAAAGTACTGGCCTGGATAACTTCGGTTATAATTATACTACTTAATAGCAAACTGGTCTATGACCAAATTAAATCATGGATGGAGGGCGGTGTGCCATCAGTAATATCAATCATGTCGGTAGCGGTTGCAATAGCGGTCTTCCTGTTTCTGATCTATATTATCGTTCTGCCCTTTATCAGGGGGGAGAAAGCCTGGAGTGAAAGAAAACCCAGGAGTGCGATGGGAGTCATTGAGAAAATAGAGACATTTAAAATGAAAAGTATTGCAGTAGCACTGGCGCGTGATGAAAAGGATGCTGCAATTGTCAGCCGTGCCTTATCGGTGGCCAGGTCTGAGAAAGCTGTTCTTACGCTGGTTCATGTGGTAGATTCTGCGTCGACATTAATCAATGATAAGGATGTATATGATGAACACACCAGGGATGATGAACAATACCTTTCTACAATCGCAGATGAGGCAAGAACGTTGGGTATCAATGTACAAATTGCTCTCTTATTTGGGGATCCGGCCAGGGAACTGCAAAAATTCGTTGAATCAAACAACATTGAAATGATTGTAATGGGTTCACATGGGCACAGGCTTTTAGGCGATCTGCTATGGGGTGAAACAGTTGATCCTTTACGACACAAGATCAGGATACCTGTGCTTATAGTCCAGTAAAAAGGCAGAAATTCTTATAATAAGAAACCACATTGTTTTAAAGCATTACAGGCAACAAGATTCCTTCTGTCCGGCAGAATAGTTATTTATTAAAGAGATTAACCGAAGAAAGAGTTTTTACTTTTTGAAATTCACTATATCGTTAAAATCATTTCTTTTTGACGCAGCACTGACAGCATCAACAGTCTTGTCAACATTACCGATACGCAGAACCACAACAGCATTATATCCTTCGGATATTCCATATGTATTCTTTTGTGCATTCACTTTTCCGGCAGGGCTGCCTAATATTCTGGCACCCAGACCGAGACCATGTGCAGCAATAAACATACTTTCGGCAGCAAGGCCGCAGTCAAATTCAGATATCGAACCGACCTGCTGTGATTCCCGCCCCGAAATAATGATTAGTACATTACCCGCAACAACATTATTTACAATCTCTTTCATCAAACTTTCATCCTGGATGACCGTGAATCTCCAGGGCTGTAAGTTCCTGGCACTGGGAGCCTTAATTCCGCATTTCAGGATAACATCGAGTTGGGCATCTGTAACGGGTTCTGTTGAGTAAGACCTTTCAGAGTATGCAGATAATAATAAATCAGTAACATTATTACCGGCAGGCTGGCTTTTCATTAACTGGCAGGTAGCTAGCATAATGATAATTAAAAATAGTGTTTTGATCTTCATGACGGATGGTAATAAAATGATGGTGCATAATAAGATGTAAGTTATGAAATTGAAATAAAACAGGGAAAAGATTCAGCGGATAAATGTCAATACAGGATATATTGCAGAGTTTTTCTGTTATTTGATTAACAAAGATATCTTTCATATTTTTAATTACTTAATTTATTATATGGCGAGTATAATTCAAGGATACACTTACGACATCTTCATAAGTTACCGGCATAAAGACAACAAGTACGACGGCTGGGTAACTGAGTTTGTAAATAACCTGAAACGGGAACTGGAGGGCACCTTTAAGGAAGAAATAAGCGTTTATTTTGACATAAACAAAAAGGACGGTCTTCTTTATACACATATTGTTGATGCATCACTGAAAGAAAAACTGAAGTGCCTGGTTTTTATTCCTATACTTTCTCAAACTTTTGTGATCCGAATCTCATGAAGAAGCTATATTTCATACTCGCAGCTTTGATTATTTTCTCTGCCTGCAAAAACGAAAAAACGGTTAAGCCTGAAGTCGTCGACTATACAAAATATGTCGATCCCTTTATAGGCACAGGATACCATGGTCATGTTTTTCTTGGTGCAAATGTGCCGTTCGGGGGAGTTCAGACAGGCCCTGTCAATTATGTAAAAGGGTGGGACTGGTGTTCGGGATATCACTATTCCGACAGTATTGTCACAGGTTTCTCACAGCTCCATCTCAGTGGTACCGGAATCGGTGACCTCGGAGATGTCCTGGTCACTCCCTATACAGGTGAAATAAAATCATCACCCGGAACTGAAAAGAACCCTCTTGAAGGATATGCATCATTGTATTCGCATAACGACGAAATTGCCAGGGCAGGGTATTATTCAGTTATCATGAAAAAGTATGGTATCCGTGTTGAACTGACGGCAACGGAAAGAGTGGCTTTTCATAAATATACCTTCCCCGAAAGCAAAGAAGCTCATATAGCCATAAATCTCATCAGTGGTATAGGATGGGACCAGCCTGTTGAGGCATTCCTTAAAAAAGTTGATCCCAGTACTTATATCGGATACCGGTTTTCTACCGGCTGGGCAAAGGATCAGCGATTATGGTTTGCAATCAGGACCTCAAAACCAATAGAGTCTATCCGGATGTTCAATAATGATAAAGCTGTTTCTGGCGATTCTGCCAGGGGCGTTAAAATTGTAGGGATACTCAATCTTTCAACATCCAATGATGAGGAAGTAATGCTGAAGATAGGAACTTCCCCGGTAAGTGAGGAAAATGCACTGGCAAATATCAATGCTGAGATACCCGGCTGGAATTTCAACAATGTGGTTGCTGAAGCAAAGGCCAGATGGAATAAAGAACTCGGGAAAATTGTTGTTAACGGGAAAAATGAAAGTGACATGAGAACTTTCTACACAGCTCTATATCATTCCTTTACACATCCTGTTCTGTTTAACGACCATAATGGAGATTACAGGGGAACCGACAAAAAGGTTTATCATAATCCCGGATTTACGAATTATTCCATATTCTCTTTGTGGGACACCTACCGGGCTGAACATCCTCTTTTTACACTTATCGAACCGGAACGCGTTCCTGATATGATTAATACAATGCTCAATATTTATAAGCAGCAGGGCAAGCTCCCTGTGTGGCACCTTATGGGTAATGAAACAGATTGTATGGTAGGGTACAGTGCAGTTCCGGTAATTGCTGATGCATTTTTCAAGGGATTCAAAGGATTTGATGTTAATCTCGCATATGAAGCTATGAAAGTATCTTCCAGCCGTGATGATAATGGCCTGAAATATTTAAAAGAGAAGGGATATATACCTGCTGATAAAGAGAAGGAATCGGTCTCAAAAGCATTGGAATACTGTATATCCGACTGGTGTATAGCACAGATGGCTAAGAAACTCGGGAAAAATGATGATTTTGAATATTATAGTAAAAGAGCTGAATTATATAAACACTACTTTGATCAGAAAAGGCAGTTTATGAGGGCAAAACTTGATAACGGGAAGTTCCGTGAGCCATTCAGCCCTTTCCGGTCGATACATGAATGGGGTGATTATACTGAAGGAAATGCATGGCAGTATACCTGGCTTGTTCCTCAGGATGTTGAAGGACTTATTAAGTTGTTCGGAGGTGATAAACCTTTTCTTACAAAGCTTGACAGTTTATTTGTCGTCCAGGGAGATATGGGAGAAGAGGCATCAGCAGATATATCAGGATTGATTGGTCAGTATGCACATGGGAATGAACCCAGCCATCATGTGACCTATTTGTTTGCTTATGCAGGAGAACAATGGAAATCGGCAGAAAAGAACCGTCTTATTCAGCGTACACTTTATTCTGATAAACCGGATGGATTATGTGGGAATGAAGACTGCGGACAGATGTCGGCATGGTACGTCTTTTCCTCGATGGGGTTTTACCCGGTTAACCCTGCAGGGGGAGCATTCGTTTTCGGCAGTCCTCTTTTTGACGAAGTAACAATAAGCCTCCCCGGGGACAAACAATTTACTGTAAAAGCGGTCAACAACAGTGATCAGAATATGTATATTCAGTCGGTTAAACTTGATGGTGCCATTTACACAAAATCATATATCACATATAAAGAGATTATGAACGGAGGCACTCTTGAGATAGAAATGGGGCCGACACCAAATAAACAATTTGGTGCCGCAACTGATGACAGGCCGGAATCGGAAATATATTAAAGACACTGAACAGGCCTCAAGACGGAAAACAAACAGGTGTGAGTGTCAGAGTGAGAGCGGGGGAAACAGAACGAGTGTGCTCGCTTCCGCTCCCACACTCGCTCTGTTTTCAGTACCCGGAGCCGGGATCGAACCGGCACAGCATTGCTGCTACTGGTGTTTGAGACCAGCGCGTCTACCAATTCCGCCATCCGGGCAGAATAATGAACTCGCCCCTGCCATCCGGGCGGTATATTAAGGTGTGCGAAAATAGAAAAAAATTCAGACTTTTTCTTTCTTGCCCTGTTCTTTTATCGTGTTGTTGCCCATCCTCACACCCATCTCCCTGATAGCAATCTCTATGCCCTCCCGGTCATAGCCGCATTCCCTGTAGAGCTCAGCCTGTGTCCCCTGTTCAACAAAATAGTCGGGAATGCCGAGTCTTCTTACTTCGGCCTTGTATCCATGGTCGCTCATAAATTCAATAACGGCACTTCCAAAGCCACCTTTAAGCATACCATCTTCAACTGTTATAATATATCTGAATTTCCTGCATACGGTGTGAAGCACTTCAGTATCGATAGGTGCAACGAATCGCATATCGTAATGTGCCACGGATAAATTTTCTTCTTTTAATTTTTTAACTACAGAAGCCACATCCATACCCGGATGGCCAATAGACAAAACAGCAATATCATTCCCTTCAGTCAGCAGACGTGCCTTGCCCAGCGGGATCTCGGAGAAAGGTTTCCGCCAGTCGGAGTATGAACCGCGTCCCCTTGGATAACGTATTGAGTATGGGGAATTGATCTTATCAAGCTGTGCTGTATATAGAAAGTTTCTAAGCTCTATTTCATCCATTGGGGCAGCCACTATCATATTGGGTATGGACCTCATGAATGCCATATCAAAAAATCCGTGGTGAGTGGCACCGTCGGAACCGACCAGTCCGCCTCTGTCAATACAAAAGACTACATGCAGGTTCTGAAGTGCAACATCGTGTATTAGCTGATCGTATGCTCTTTGCAGGAACGAGGAATATATATGACAATAGGGTACAAGTCCCTGTGTGGCCAGGCCAGCAGCAAAAGTGACGGCATGCTGTTCTGCTATGCCAACATCATAGGCCCTGTCGGGCATCTCTTTCATCATAATATTAAGAGAACTGCCTGTGGGCATAGCGGGTGTAATAGCCATTATCCTGTCATTCTGTTTCGCCAGTTCCAGTATAGTCCTGCCAAATACCTCCTGGTATGTTAGTACTTTATCATCACTGGGTGCACTGATCAGAACACCTGTTTCCTTATTAAACTTACCGGGAGAATGGAAGGCTGTCTGATTCTCCTCAGCCTGTTTGAATCCCTTTCCCTTTATGGTAAGGCAATGAAGGAGCTTGGGCCCCGGTATCCTTTTAAGGTCTTCAAGGACCCTTGTAAGGTGAAGGACATCGTGACCGTCTATCGGACCGAAATACCTGAAGTTCATCCCTTCAAACAGGTTGCTTCGCTCAAGAAAGGTACTCTTGAATCCTGCTTCCAGTTGTGCGGCAAGAGTCCGGGCATCAGGACCTATTTTACTGAATTTGCCTAGTACTTTCCATATCTTGTCCTTAAAGCGGTTATAGGTACGGCTTGTTGTGATATCAAGCAGATACTCCTTAAGAGCTCCCACATTTGCATCAATAGCTATATTATTATCATTAAGAATAACCAGTATATCTGATTTGCTGATACCAGCATTATTGAGTCCCTCGAAAGCTTCACCTGCAGTCATGGCTCCATCGCCTATTACTGCTACTACATGCCTGTTCTCGCCTTTCTTCCTGGCTGCTGTAGCCATCCCAAGAGCGGCCGAGATAGATGTGGACGAGTGCCCGGTGCCAAATGCATCATATTCACTTTCAGACATCCTGGGGAATCCGCTAATCCCCTTATACCTTCTGTTGGTTGAGAAGACATCACGCCGTCCGGTAAGAATCTTATGTCCGTAAGCCTGATGACCTACATCCCAAATAATCTTGTCATAAGGAGTGTTGAATACATAATGAAGAGCTACAGTCAATTCCACAACGCCAAGGCTGGCCCCGAAATGTCCGGGATTATTGCAAACAACATCAATAATATACTGCCTGAGCTCTGAGCTAACCTGGATGAGATCCGTAGGTTCAAGCTTTCTGAGATCAGCAGGAGATGCTATTTTTGAAAGCAGATTTCCTTCCTTGTCCATCAAGTAAATATTATTCCTATTAACCTGCAAATATAACAATTATTATTCCCTTGTGTTAACAGGTACATACCCGGGATTTTCTTATTTTTGTTTCCGGATTAGAGGTCTGAGAACAATTTTTAAGTCTTTCAGCTGTTTTATTATTAACTGATATTATGATAAACAGACCCATTTTGAATGAGTTACATACTACACTAAAATCTTGGTAAAGAATGAAGAAGTCATTATTTTACTTTTCGTATCTGACTATAATAGCTTTGATAGCCGTCTCATGTGTTTCCGGGAAAAAGTACGGCGAGCTTCAGGATACCAGCAGGCATTTCATGAATGAGAGAGATGCTTATAAGACTGATAATATTGATCTGGAAATGAAAAACAAAGAACTTGAGGCCAAAATGGTCTCTGTTGAAAAGGAGATAGAAACAGTAAAGGATGACATTTCCAGGGCCCAGGCGGAGAGAGATAAAGCACTTGCTGATTATAACAGTATATCAGCAAAGTATACAGAACTGCAGACCGCACAGGAAGACCTTATAAAAGGGAATGTAAAGGAGACTCAGAAGCTTCTTTCAGAATTACAGGCAGCACAGGAGAATCTTCAGAAAAAAGAGGACCTTTTGAAGCAGCTCTCCCAGAACCTGGATTCAAAAAAAGCTTCTCTCGATGAGTTGAATTTTGAGCTCGAGAAGAGGAATCAGCGTCTGGCTGACCTTGAAAAGGTTCTTGATGCCCAAAAGAAGATAGTTCTGGATCTAAAAACAAAAGTGTCGGATGCCCTCCTGGGATTTGAGAACAACGGGCTGACTGTGACAATGAAAAACGGGAAGGTTTATGTATCTCTCGATGAGAAACTTTTGTTTAAGTCTGCCCGCTGGGATATAGATGCCAATGGTAAAAAAGCACTGAAGCAGCTTGCCGGCGTGCTGGAAAGAAATCCCGATATACAAATCACCATTGAGGGACATACGGATAACGTGCCTTATAATCCCGGAAGCGGACAGTTGAAAGATAACTGGGATCTCAGTGTCAAACGAGCCACCACTGTTGTGAGAACTTTGCTTGAAGATTCACATATTGATCCAAAAAGGCTTACCGCATCGGGAAGGAGCGAATATGTGCCTGTTGATTCACGTAATACTCCTGAAGCCAGGCAGAAGAACAGGAGAACAGAGATAATCCTTACACCTGATCTTACTGAACTCTATAAGCTGATTGACAAATACTGATTGTTATTTGGCAAATTCCTGCAGCTTCACATTCATATTCTTGAGAGCCTGTAACAGGTTATCCTCAGGTTTAAGGAAATCCTGGTTTCCCCAGAATGTGGGATCATAATTGGTTATTGTTTTCGAGAAGATTGAATGAATAGGCGCAAGTTCCTGTCTTTCAAACCGGGTAACGTTATTTAGACTTACCTGTGTAATGGCAAGTTCGAAGAACACTTTGAACTGTGATTTGAAAAGCTTTTTCCTGGTCTTCGATTCAAAAACAAGATCACCTCTGACATGACTAAGAAAGTATCGGCCATTGATCTTCCTGTAACTGACTGTGTACTTTACTGATATCGGCCATGTATTATAACCGTGTAACTGGCTCGTTACAAATGAGTTTTTCATCTGGTGCAGGAAGGCCTGATTCAGTTCGAAGCTGGCATACAAAACAGCGTAATCGGACGTATTTATATATACTGACCCCTTGTAGAGGGGAAGATCAATATTCTGCTTTTGTGAAAAATCAATTACATATGCAGTCTCATCATCGTAGGTGACAATGTCCGTCATCCGGTATGAATAGTCATTCATGGCTTCAGGCGACAGGAAATCGAAGGTGTTCTTCATACCGTCAAGTTCCAGGCAGGTGCTAAGGCCGGCTTTCAGCCTTATGGCCAGGGTATCACGACTGTCGATATTCTCAATTTTCCTGCTCTTGTATACCTTGATCTGGTCTCCCAGAAGCGTGCCGGAATAAGCACTTTTATAAATCTCGAGTATTGCTTCCGAATAGGATTGTAATTCTGACTTTTTCAGTACTCCCTCCCTGTAAAAACCGGTCATATAGGCAGGAGTATTACCGTAATTTTGCGGAATTGCTTTCAGCACTTTATAAATAATATCCTGTGGTACCTGGTTTTTTATAAGGATCTCAGGTATCGGAATGAAATCCTTTTGCATGGTAATCGTATTATTTCCCCCGAGGGCTTTTTGTACGGGGATTTCTCTCCCGATGTATCCGAGATAGGAGACAGATAATGTATCCTTTTCCAGATCAGGTGTAATGTTCAGGTTGAATTCCCCGTTGCTGTTTGAGACTGTTCCCTTTCCACTCCGTTTAAGTCCTATTGTGGCAAAAGGAAGAGGTTCTCCGGTTTCATTGTCAACAACCGTGCCTGTAATATATTTTACTTTTACACCGGATGCGTTAGCCTGATTGTTGCTCTTTTGGGATGTGCGTGATATTATAATGAACCTGTCGATTACTGAGAATGACAGGGAGTCATTATGCATTATACTGTCAAGTATTACGCCAAGCCTGGTATTAACAAATGTCATTCTTGTCTTTGCGTCAGCATCAATGAGCCTGCTGTCGTAAGAAAAGTTGTACCCTGTTCGCCTGGTTATAATGTTGAGTGCATTACCTGTTTTTATCGATCCTGACCTGAAGGTAAAAGCAGAATCAAGAATCCCTCTCTGGCAGAATGCCCGATGTGGCGCAAACATGATAAAAAACAATGCAATGGCCACTGTATTCTTGAATATTGTGCCATTGGGGAATGACATTTTTACCGGGATATTTACTTTTTATAAAGATGATAAACATTACCATCTTTTGTATAGCCGAGGTTAAAGCTAGCACAAATTAACCGAATAATTGTATCCTGAGAAAGATTATTAATCGGTGAGGTCCAGGGATTATCAAGTATTGATGAATCCTCAGCCACAATATCCATATTATAGACTCTCTTAAGATCCTTGAAAACCACGCTGAGCTTCTGCCCGCTGTATTCGAGATTGCCTGTCTGCCAGGAAAGATAGTTAGGATCTTTATTGACTGTTTTCTCCGACTTCTCAGAATTAACAACACCGATATATCCGGGATCAAGTTGCAATGACTGAGATCCCGAAATGTCTGACACAAGCACTTTCCCGGTTTTTACATAGACTTCAACTGATGCTTGGCTGTTGCTTGTTATTACGTTGAAGGATGTTCCCACTACAGTGATACTAGCCTCTCCGGCATTTATTACAAAGGGTTTGGATTTATCAGGAGCGATCTCGAAAAAAGCTTCTCCCGCGAGTTTTACATCTCTGGAGGATCTGTTAAAATCAGACCTGTATGTGAAGCTGGAATTACGGTTCAGATAAACCTTACTTCCATCAGGGAGTGAAATAAGAACATTTTTCTGTTCATCATTGGTGGCAATAGTAATTTTCCTGCTAAGGAATCCGGGGTGACTCAGGTATAAAACTCCGGCACCAAGTGCTAACAGGATTATTACAGAAGCAGCTACTTTCAGAAATGTGCTTCTCATTATACGAAATCCTGAAGCTGAATTCTTTTGTTTTATACCGCTTTCATTCATCCTGGAATAAACCTTATCCCAGGCTTTATCAACATTTATTTCTTTATCGTTCCCCATATCACTTAATTCTTTCCATTGTTTACCTGTATTACTGAAGTCTTCAGCCATGAAGCGGTTGAAGAGATCATTATCTTCTCCCTTTTCCCCGGATAGAATGGAAGCCAGTACTTCCCATTCCCTGTCAGTATAATTATTCCTGGTTTTCATCACTACTTTATTCTGTTAGTTCTTTCCTGAATTCCTTTAAAGCTCTGCCCATATTGGCCTCGACCGTTTTTATGGACACCGATAATTTTTCAGCTATCTCTGAATATTTAAGACCTTCGAAGCGGCTCATGCAGAAGATCCTGCCACATCTTTCAGGTAACTTTTCCAGTATCCTTGCTATCCTCATTTGCAGTTCCTTATAATGAAGGATATCAGAGGGGCTGTCATGTGACTCCTGCCTTTGATTAAGCATTTCCGCCGCATGACGTTCCACAACATGTGTATGCTCAATGTGATGGAGGCACCTGTTGTGTACCGACCTGAAAAGGTAGCCGTTCAATGAACTTTCTATTTTTAATTTTTCCCTGTCCTTCCAGAGCCTGAAAAACAGGTCCTGCACTATTTCTTCCGAAGTATCATGATCCCTGACCAGTGTCATTGCATACCTGACCAGGGAAACATAGGAGGACCGGAATAGCGACTCAAACTGCCCTATATCACCGTTTCGGATCCTCCTTATCATTTCACTGTCATTGATCATTTATATGATCTTTCCTGTTGTCAAATATGCTTTTACTATTGATCCTCCTGTTTTCTGTCACTGAACTTAAGCTTCCTGCTGAGCCTGCGTATAGCTGATTCTATGCTCTGGTCTGGTTCAATGACATTGTAGTTACCCCAGAATTCCGGATCTTTGAAAGCACTTACCTCGTCAACAAACACATCATTGTATTTAAGCCTGTCTTTTCCTGCAAATTTAATAACTTCTTTGTCAGTACGATCTGTTACTGCCAATTCAGACATAGTTGTATAATATGTATTGAAGAGTTTTTTCTTCCAGTCTACCTTGAATTTTACTTCAGCCCTTGAGTAGGAGAAGTACCATTTGCCATTCTGTTCACGATATATTGTCTTATATGTGGCTACTTCCGGTATCACCTTAACACCAAGGGGTTTCTTCCTGATAAAAAGAGCTGCAGCTTTTTCCTTGTCGGAGAGGTTGATACTGAATTCAGCCTGCGTTATTGCGTATGAATCCATTTCTATATACAGACTACCCATGAAAAGAGGCATGTCAACAAATGGTTTCTGTACAAAGTCGATGATATAGTTAGGCTTGTTGTTTATTTCAATAACTCCGCCGAGAGAGTAGTTATAATTCTTCATAGCATCCAGGGTAAGAAGATTTTCCGTATTCTTGACTATATCAAGCTGCAATGCTGTTACAGGTCCTCCCTGCAGTTTGAAAAGAAGGGTATCCATTCTCTGTACATCAGTACCACTCCTTCCTTTATAGATCCTTGTATTGTCGAAACGTACATCACTGTTATACGGAGCCTTGAAGATCTCAAGAACAGCTTCTCCAAGTGATACATACGAGCGGTTCTTCTTAATGGTTTCCCTGTAGAATGCTGTCATAAGATTAGGAACATTTTCATAATTCTTTGGTATGTTGTTAATGGCCTTTTCCACAACGCTGTAGGGATTTACAGGTTTCACAATTATCTCCCTTATAGGTATGGGAGCCGGATCAAGACTGATGACATTTTTTTTGCCATTTTCCTTAAAATCACTTATCGGGACAACCTTGTTTTTATACCCGAGGAAGGAGATTTCAAGATTCTTGTTGGCATCTGCCGCATCGATCTTAAGTGTGAATTCCCCGTCGATATTGGTTATAATACCTACATTGGTCTCTTTTACAGCAACTGACGCAAAAACGAGCGGAGCTTTGCTTGTAGCATCAATGACTTTCCCACTGATGCTGATCACATCCTGTTTCGGATTTTTTCTGGTGCGGGTAGAATTCCCGGCAAATACGGCCTGAGTTGTAAAGGCAAGAAGGAGGGAGGCCGTAAAAAATGTAATTCTGCTAAAAGTTTTCATGGCGTTGATTTATTTGAGTTTAGTTCACACGATTAATTGTTTTTGACTGTCTGGAAATTTCCTTTTCAACTTAAAGACCAGCCACTATCAGTTATACCCTATATATTGTTATGATTTTTTTTTATCTTACTTCATATTTTGCCTCGAACGATGATCCGTTACCTAACCAAACCTGTAAATCTTCTTCTGGCCGTGTATACTTATTTACGAAGTTCAGTAACTGGCAATCCCGAAGTGGCGGCAATGCCGTTATCCATAGGGGTGGAACTCACAAATAACTGTAACCTGACATGTCCGGAATGTATAACTGGTTCCGGACGTATGAACAGGGAACACGGCTTCATGGATATCTCCCTTTATAGGAGATTGCTGGATGAGATACAGCCTTATCTTTTGAACGTTAACCTGTATTTTCAGGGTGAGCCATTGCTTCATCCTGATCTGTTGTCTTTTGTTTCAGCAAGCAGGCAGATTGTTTCAGTTATTTCAACCAACGGGCATTACCTTTCAGAAGAAAAATCACATGGCATAGTGAATTCCGGTCTCAGAAAGATTATTATATCACTCGACGGATCTGATCAGGAAACATATTCTGCCTACAGAAGAAACGGTGAAATAAATAAAGTTATCGAGGGGATTAAAAATGTGGCAGATGCAAAGAAAGCACTCCGTTCATCAATGAAGATAGAAATACAGGTCCTTGTCAACAAACTAAATGAACACCAGGTACCGGCAATAAAGAAACTGGCTGCAAGTGCTGGCGCCTCCCTGAGATTAAAATCGATGCAGGTCATGGATGAAAGGAACGCCGGGAAATGGATGCCTTCAAAAAACAGGCTCAGACGATATAGTCTTTCAGATGAGGGCTATAAAACACGTAACAGTATGCCTGACCGATGTGCAAGAATGTGGTTTAACCCTGTAATAACATGGGATGGGAAAGTTATTCCCTGCTGTTTTGATAAGAATGCGGAGCATATTATGGGTGATCTTTATACCGATTCTTTCAGAGACATATGGGATGGTCCGAAGTACAGGATCTTCAGGAAAAGTGTGCTGACAAACAGGGGTCTGATCAATATTTGCCGCACATGTACTTCAGGTCTTAAAGGCGTAGCGACCTGAACCCGACGGGAGATGTAAATCCAACCGGGAGATATAAACTGATTTTAGTTATCAAAATTATTTACACATGAAAACTCTAAAAACCGTCCTGACCATTGTTGCAGTTGTAGTGATCGCTGTGATTATAGCTGGTTTTATTATTGTCTCCGGTATCAGGAAATCCGGGAAGCCGGTCTATGATGGGCAGCTGACTGTCCCGGGACTTGGATCCGAAGTAACTGTTTATCGTGATGAACGAGGTATGCCGCATATATATGCGTCAGATGAACATGATCTGTATTTTGCTGCAGGTTATGTGATGGCTCAGGACCGGTTATGGCAGATGGATCTTATCAGAAGGGCCACAACTGGAAGACTTTCTGAGATCTTCGGACGGAAATATGAGCAGACAGACCTTTTCCTCCGAAGCCTGGATATGGCAACAAAATCCAAGCTTGTTATCAGTAATGAAGATCCTGCGATAATATCGTGGATGCAGGCTTATGCTGATGGGGTTAATGAATATATTGATAAGGCAGGGAAAAACCTTTCTCCTGAATTCAAAATACTGGGCTACAGGCCGGATATATGGAGCCTTGAGGATATAGCAAATATCATTGGCTATATGGGATGGGACCTTGCTTCCAGTAATCTTACATCGGATATTTTCTATTACCGCCTGGCGGAAAAACTCGGCCCGGAAAAAGCTGCTTTACTGATACCCGACTGGAAAGCCGTGGATAATTATGTTTTTCCGGGTTTCAGGCTTAATGATTCATTGCTGGATAAGGCACGCACTTTTATTTCATCGATGGACAAGCTTAAAACACTGGGCATAGCATCATTTTCGGGAAGTAACAACTGGGCTGTGTCAGGCAGTAGAACCACAACAGGTAAGCCCCTCCTTTCGAATGATATGCATTTAAGTTTTGGTGCTCCGGGAATATGGTATGAGATTCATGAAGTGGTGCCGGGAAAATTGAATGTGACAGGTGTGGCAGTGCCCGGACAACCATTCATAGTGGCAGGACATAATGAGAATATTGCATGGGGTATGACCAATCTTATGGTAGACGATATTGATCTTTTTGCTGAAAATGTTAATCCTGATAATCCTGATCAGTACCTTTTTAATGGGGAATGGAGGGATATGCAAATCAGGAAGGAGGTAATTAGTCTGAAAAGAGGTAAAAAGGATACCCTGACACTCAGGTTTACCCAAAGGGGACCCATAATATCAGGCTTCAGGGATGTGAAGGACCTGGAATTAAGCATGAGGTGGTCGGGGTACGATACCAGCGACGAAATAAGATCTGTCGCATTACTTAACAGAGCGTCAGACTGGAAAGATTTCAGATCGGCAATAAGTACTTTCAAATCGATAAGTCAGAACTTTGTGTATGCTGATACTCAGGGTAACATAGGGCTCAATACAGGGGGTGGCATTCCCATAAGAAAAGGACCTGGTACTATGATAAGAGATGGAGAGACTGATGAATATGACTGGAAGAATTTTGTCCCATTCAACCAATTGCCTTTCAGCTATAATCCGGATGAAGGCAGTGTCAGCTCAGCAAATAATAAGACGGTGGATGACAGTTATCCATATTACATAAGTTCAGACTTTGTAATGCCTTACAGGATAATAAGAATAAGGCAGATGCTTAATGAAAAAAATATTCTTGGTCCGGATGATTTCAAAAGAATGATACTTGATCAGCATTCTGCATATGCTGCTTTGTTGACTCCCTTCATTCTCGGGCTCGATTCAGTAAAGAGTAAACTTACTCCGCTGGGAGTAAGAATGCTGGATACTCTTCGTAACTGGGACTATAATATGAGTGCCGGAGGGACAGCTTCTGCAGTTTTTGAGTTTTTCCGGAGGAGCTTTGCCAGGAACCTCCTGGGGGATGAACTGGGCGATCTGTACAATCAGATTTTTGGAATTGCGAGGGATTACTATATTTACAGGATACTTAAAACAGGTCCCGATGAGTTTGTGGATGATATAACCACACGGGAAAAGGAGTCACTGGATGATATTATCTTCAGGAGTTACAATGACTGCCTTTCAAGCCTGGCTGAGAACTATGGCAGTGATCCTTCCGGATGGAAATGGGGGGATATTCACAAGATCATAATAGAACACCCGCTAGGATCTGTCAAAATACTTGAGCGTTTGTTCAGATTCAATTCACCTACATATAAAGTGGGAGGGAGCGATCATACTGTAAGTCCCTATTCTTACGGATCCGGATTCAGGGTTAATCACGGAGCATCTGAGCGACATATATTTAACACTGCCAACTGGGATGATTCATTCACAATAATACCTACAGGAGAATCCGGCGTTCTTTCCAGTGAGTTCTATCTTTCACAGATGAAGGATTATATTGATGGTAAGTTTTACAGGGATGCCTTTTCGGATGATGCTGTCAGGAAGGCTGCAAAATATATTCTAAAACTTGAACCGGCTTCAGAATGAAAAAAGGCGAAGTCTTTTGACTTCGCCTGGTGAAATATACATAGGTCAGGCAGGTAATCAAACTGTCATTACTTCTTTTTCCTTTAGTTCCATGACCTTCTCAATCTTCCCGTTGTAGGAGTTGGTCATGTCCTGAACCTTATCGGCCATCTCTTTCTCTGTATCTTCAGGGAGGCCGTTTTTAAGCAGCTGCTTCAGTTCATCATTTGCCCATTTACGTGCATTACGTACACTTATCTTTGCAGTTTCGGTCTCATTTCTCACCTGTTTAACAAGCTGGTGTCTCCTTTCTTCTGTAAGAGGAGGGATGTTGATCCGGATCACCTCCCCGTTGTTTACAGGGGTAAGACCTACATTAGCTGCCATAATTGCTTTTTCGATCGGACCGAGCATGTTCTTTTCCCAGGGCTGGATAAGAATAGTCTTCGGATCGGGTGTATTAATATTGGATACCTGTGACAGGGGTGAGTTTACCCCGTAATAATCTACGGTTACCCCATCCAGTAAAGCAGGATTGGCTCTGCCTGCCCTAAGCCTGGCAAGTTCGTGCTCAAGATGATCAACTGCTTTTTCCATCCTGTCCTTGGTCTCCTCCATTATAAGTTCAATTTCCTCGTTCATGAGTTACAGGTTAGATAATTTAAAAACTGAAGCAAATTACAGTTTTGCAATTAAATTCCAAAACAGCAAAAACAAAAATAATAAAATAGCCGGAAATATAACATTTCTTTCAGACGGATACAAGTGTACCTGTTTTTTCTCCTCTGATCACCTTAATAAGATTTCCCGGTTTGTTCATGTCGAACACTATCACAGGCATGTTATTATCCAGACACATGGCGAAAGCCGTAGAATCCATCACCCTGAGTCTCTTTGACAATACCTCGTCAAATGATATTTTCTCAAACCTGCGGGCATCAGGATCTTTCTCTGGATCTGAGGAATAAACCCCGTCGACACGGGTTCCTTTTAGCAATACATCGGCTCCTGTTTCAACTGCTCTCAGTGCTGCAGCTGTATCTGTGGTAAAAAAAGGATTGCCGGTACCGCCCGAAAGAATACAGACTGTCCTTTTTTTCATGGTCTCTACCACCTTATCCCTGTTATACAGTTCCCCAACCGGTTCCATCCTTATTGCCGTGAACACTTTTGCATTCCCGCCAAGCCTGGTAATGGCACTTTCAAGAGCAAGACTGTTTATCACAGTGGCAAGCATGCCCATCTGATCACCTTTCACCCTGTCAAATCCTGAAGATGTTCCGCTGAGTCCGCGAAAGATGTTTCCCCCGCCGATCACAACAGATACTTCACATCCTTCACCGATGATTTCAATAATCTGCCTGGCATATTCCTCAAGAATAGCCTCGTTTATACCATGACTGTCTTTGCCTGATAGTGATTCGCCGCTTAATTTGAGCAGGATCCTTGAATATAGCATAATTTGAAAGGTTAGTATAGTATGTGCCTCAATTAAAAAACGAATTTAATAAAAGTGGTGAAAATAATTTCCTTAAAGTGAATGATATTTTTAATTAAAAAGGGCTACTTTTTTTATTCTTCTGATAAGAAATTATTCAAATAAGTGTAATAATGCATGACAAATGTTATCTTAGAAACAAATTTTCAGAAATTAACCCTAATAATAATACGTTTTATGGCTGAAAAAAACAACAAACAAAACAAAGCCCTTGTGATAATAATCGCAGCAGTGGCAGCAACCGGCGGATTACTATTTGGTTTTGATACCGGAGTAATCTCGGGTGCAATTCCTTTTTTCCAAAAAGCTTTTAATATACCTGATAACTGGGTAGAAATTATTACTACATCAGGACTGGTAGGAGCGGTTATTGGTGCAATGTTCAGCGGCAGGATAGCCGACATTGTTGGAAGAAAGAAAGTAATCCTGGCTTCAGCAGTAATTTTTGCTGTAGGTGCAGTGTGGTCAGGTGCATCATCAAGCGCTATGATGCTTGTAGTTGCCCGCTTTTTTCTGGGTATAGCAATTGGTGTATCATCTTTTGCCGTTCCTCTGTACATTGCCGAGATTTCCCCCACAAGAAACAGGGGAACCCTGGTGTCAATGTTCCAGTTGCTTATTACAATTGGTATTATGGTTTCATATCTGAGCGACTCGGCTTTTGCTGTGCCTGATAATGATCCTGCTTATGTAACGTGCTGGAGACCAATGTTTTATGTTGGGGTAATACCTGCTTTTATCATGTTTGTCGGGATGCTCTTCCTTCCTGAGACACCAAGGTGGCTTATCAGCAAAGGATTCAATGATAAATGCCGCGATGTGCTTGAGAAAGTTGAGGAGCCACAGCTGGTTGATGAGGTCATAACCAGGATGAAGAGCGATATTGAGGCTGATAAAAAGAATAAGATCAACTGGACTCATATTTTCAAAAAATGGCTTAGGATACCACTTATTATAGCGATCGGGATTATGTTTGTTCAGCAGTTTACAGGGATCAATACCATTATATATTACAGTCCGAAGATATTCCTTATGTCAGGATTCGCAGATGCTCAGGCTGCTGTATGGGCTTCAGTCAGTGTAGGCGTTGTCAATGTGGCATTCACAATTCTATCGTTGTTCATGATAGATAAGCTGGGACGAAGAAAACTGTATTTTATTGGTCTTTCGGGACTTGTGGTCGCACTCATTGCAATGGGTACATGTTTCGCACTGCAGTCAACTCTTGGAGACTCGATCAAGTGGGTAACCATCGCCCTTGTATGGGTTTATATAGCATTCTTCGCAATAAGCCTGGGGCCACTCGGCTGGCTGATAATATCTGAAATTTTCCCGCTAAGCGTAAGAGGCATCGGTTCAAGTATCGGAGCTCTTTCAAACTGGCTGTTCAACGGCGTGGTTGCCTTTACATTCTTTAAAATTGTGAAAGGTCTTACATTGCCGGGTTCAGAGATAATGCTTAAGGGTGAAGATCTTGGTAACCCGGCTGGCGCATTTTACCTGTATGCCCTTGTTGGTATACTTGGACTTATCTGGGGATACTTCTTCATTCCTGAGACTAAAAATGTTACTCTTGAAAAGATAGAAGAACACTGGAGAGAAGGAAAACTACCCAGGACTCTGAAACAATAATATATTCAGTATATTAAAGGAGGTTATTTCAAAAAGGAAATCCGTTAACCGCAGAGAGCACAAAGATAAAGCGCAGAGATCGCAAAGATCAAAATGCTAATATTTTAATCTTTGTGTTCTTTGCGCCTTCTTAGCGGGCTTTGCGGTTAATTTTCTTTTGAGACAACCTCCTATTTATGCTATCCTCTCAAAGGCACAAAAAAAGTGGCGCTCTGAAGCGCCACCTGAATATTGGAAATATGAACTTACGTATTACAAATTTAGAGTGTATCTTTTAAATTCTGTAACTGTAAGGTCTTTATTGGCCGACTGCATATATTGTTTCACGGTCATTTTGTTGTCCTTTACAAATTCCTGGTTGAGAAGTGTGCTCTCTTTGAAGAATTTCGCAAGTTTTCCCTGGGCAATCCTATCAAGCATTTCTTCAGGTTTCCCGTTACGCCTGGCCTGATCTTTCCCGATCTCGATCTCCTGAGCAATAACTGATTCAGGAACCATATTCTTATCAACTGCCACAGGATTCATTGCAGCAACCTGCATCGCAACATCCTTGTAAACCTGAACGTCAAGACCTTCCTTTGTAAATCCGACTATTGTGGCAAGCCTGTTTCCGGGATGAACATAGGCCTGGACAATAGGAGCTTCAATTTTTTCATAATATGAGAGATCGAGCTTTTCACCTATTATACCTATATATTCAACTACTTTTTCTCCAACTTTGGCGCCTTCGAACTGCAGGGCCTTTAATTCTTCGAGGTTGGCAGGCTTCTTTTCAATAGCCAGGGAGAGTATTTTATCTGCCAGTTCTATAAAATCAGCATTTTTTGCAACAAAATCAGTTTCACTGTTAAGTACTATCAAAGCACCTGTCCTGCCGTTTTCTGATACTCCGGAAAGAACCACCCCTTCTGTGGCTTCCTTGTCGGCACGTTTATTGGCAACAGCCTGTCCTTTTTTACGTATTATCTCTACTGCTTTGTCAAAGTTGCCATCAGCCTCTTCGAGAGCTTTCTTGCAGTCCATCATTCCGGCCAGGGTTGCTCTTCTTAGCTTGGCAACATCAGCTGCACTTATATTTGCCATGTTAATTTATTAATTTGTTTATATTACTGTTATTCCTCGTCTTCATCGTCATATATTGCCTCAAGCTTATCATCTCCTTCATTATCTTCAGAAGAATCATCATCAGCATCTTTTTCATCTGTATTATCCTCGTCACCCTCTTCATCATGGTCATCATCGTCCTCAGAAGTTTCTTCACTGTGTGCTAAGGAAGCTTTCTGGGCTTCAGAATCCCTGGCTCCTTTCTTCTCTTTATGGAGAGGTTCCTTGTCTTTTTCTATTTTTCTTTCATTAAGACCTTCTTCGATGGCCTGGCAAAGGATGCTAACTATAAGGGCAATAGATTTGGAGGCATCATCGTTGGCAGGAATCGGAAAGTCTATTTCCGAAGGGTCTGAGTTGGTGTCGACCATCGCAAAAACAGGGATTCCAAGTCTTTTGGCTTCCTTGACGGCTATGTTTTCTTTTGATATGTCAACAATAAAAAGTGCTGAAGGAAGACGTGTCAGGTCGGCTATACTACCAAGGTTCTTTTCAAGTTTTGCCCTCTGTCTTGTAACCTGTAGTCTTTCCCTCTTGGACAGGTTTTTAAAAGTGCCATCGGTAGCCATCTTATCGATTGAAGACATTTTCTTTACAGCCTTACGGATAGTCGGGAAATTGGTAAGCATGCCACCTGGCCAGCGTTCTGTAACGTATGGCATACTAACGGCCCTGACCTTTTCAGATACTATTTCTTTGGCCTGTTTCTTTGTTGCAACAAACAGGACTTTCTTGCCCGATTTGGCAATGTGCTTCATTGCAGCAGCAGCTTCATCGATTTTTATGACTGTCTTTTCAAGATCGATGATATGTATTCCGTTGCGCTCCATAAAGATATAAGGAGCCATGGCCGGATTCCACTTTCTTTTAAGGTGTCCGAAATGTACACCTGCATCAAGTAATTCTTTGAAATTTGTTCTTGGCATCTTGTGTGTTTTAAGTTTACATTCTGTTCAATCAATTGTAAAGTAGCTCCATGAAGGAAGTCTTTACAATTTAGATACTAAACTTGCATCTATATCGACTGATATCCTAAAGACTAACGTTTACTGAACTGGAATCTCCTGCGTGCTTTAGGCTGGCCTGGCTTTTTCCTTTCAACCTCGCGGGGATCACGGGTAACAAAACCTTCTGCCTTAAGGGCTGTTTTATATTCAGGATCAACCTGTATGAGTGCCCTGGTGATTCCCAGACGAAGTGCTTCAGCCTGCCCTTTCACACCTCCCCCATCGAGGTTGGCGCTAATATCATATTTATCGGAGATATTAAGATGAACAAGTGGCTGTGTCACTACATACTGAAGTGTTTCAGCTCCAAAGTATTCCTTGTAATCCCTGCCATTGACAGTGATCCTGCCTTTACCATCACTGATATATACCCGAGCTACAGCTGCTTTCCTTCTTCCAAGAGCATTGATTGATTCCATGTCTGTTGCTTAATATTTTTTAAATTTCAATTGTTTTTGGTTTCTGAGCTTCATGAGGATGTTCGGTACCGGCATAAACATACAGATTCCGGTAAAGAGCACTTCCAAGCCTGTTTTTAGGAAGCATTCCTTTTACTGCTTTTTCAACAAGTGAAACAGGGTTCTTTTTCAATAACTCACTGGCAGTTGTTACACGCTGTCCGCCAGGATACCCTGTGTGCCTGACATATAATTTATCAGACATCTTATCGCCTGTCAGAACAACTTTTTCAGCATTGATAATGACTACATTATCACCACAATCAACATGAGGCGTATAATTGGTCTTATGCTTTCCTCTCAGCATGGAAGCTACAACTGTGGCCAGCCTTCCAAGAACTTTGCCCTCTGCATCAATAATTACCCACTCCTTGTCTACTGTGGCTTTATTTGCTGAAACTGTCTTATAGCTTAAGGTATTCACTTGTTCTTATTTTTAATTTATACACTTAATTTTCATGTAAAAACCCGGTATTTTAGGGTCTGCAAAAATACAACATATTTCAGAAAAAAAAAGAATATTCAGTATAAAATATCAGTCTTATGCAAAAGTAATTTATTTTTATGGCCTGATACTGAAAACTAAAGTTTCCTGTACATTATGATTAATGATATTTCTTTTCTTTCCCGGGCAATTGAAATAGCTGCAAAAGGATTGGGCAATGGAGGAGGTCCTTTCGGGGCTGTGATAACAAAGAACGGAGAGATTGTATCGGAATGTTATAACAGGGTTGTCCTTGATAACGATCCTACAGCTCATGCCGAGATACTTGCCATCAGGGAAGCTGCGAGAAATACAGGGTCTTTCGATCTTAATGAATGCACCCTGTATACCACTTGTGAACCGTGTCCAATGTGTCTGGGTGCAATATACTGGGCGGGAATAAGAAAAGTAGTCTATGCCAGCGACCGTAACGATGCCGAAAAAGCCGGCTTCAGTGATAAACTTATTTACGACGAGATCAGGCTTGATCCTTCCTCAAGAAGAATTAAGTTTGTCCGGATGACAGATACAGGCGCTGAAGAGTTGTTCAGGAAGTGGGAAGCCCTGGATAACAAAACACCCTATTAGTTGTATGACAGGGAGTCAAAGACTTACAAGAGAATTTTTCACCAGGGATGTACTGGAGGTTGCTCCGGGCCTGTTAGGTAAAGACCTGGTAATAAGACATAATGATGGCTCTGAAGGAAGGTTCTGCATCACTGAAGTTGAAGCGTACCGTGGTGAAGAGGATAAGGCCTGTCATGCATCAAAGGGGCGTACCGGGCGTACTGAGGTCATGTATCATGAAGGGGGGAAATTGTATATATACCTTATTTATGGTATGTACTGGATGCTGAATATCGTAACAGCGACCGGAGACATCCCTCAAGCAGTACTTGTAAGAGGCGTTGTCAACATAAATGGCCCGGGCAGACTGACTAAATACCTGGGTATCGACAGGTCGTTTTACGGTGAAGACCTGGTTATTTCTGAACGTATCTGGCTGGAGGATACGGGTCTTAAACCCGGTTTCACAACTGACACAAGAATAGGGGTTGATTATGCAGGCGATTACTGGAGATCAATGCCCTGGAGATATAATATGATATCATGACCGGTGTCGGGGATCAGTTTTTAAGTGTGGTCAGCCTTATAAGTTTGTCGAGATCAAGGTGAAGAGTAAAGGCATAATCGAGATTTTTCATCTTTACATCATAATAGGTTTCCGCTCCCAGGAATATCTGAAAAAATTTCTCAGGAAATAAATCAAGATATAATGTGTTATTGATGAT
>Ga0315535_1000403_pt1 | contig 30582 bp, 22 predicted proteins | sample SalMarSW160220MG_2_FD_203092 | JGI IMG/M metagenome (GOLD analysis project Ga0315535, IMG submission 203092) | Salt marsh sediment microbial communities from the Plum Island Ecosystem LTER, Massachusetts, United States - Salt Marsh Sediment SW1602-20 ... | reverse complement strand
ACTCGAGCGTTTCAGCACCATCTCCGACATGGAGATTCCGCGCTTATGTACTCCGACGGATCTAGCTGACTACGATTACTCGAATTGTCTCGGCTTGCCCGGGTGCTACCCGTACACTCGCGGCGTTTATCCCACGATGTACCGTGGCCGGCTATGGACAATGCGCCAATTCGCCGGGTTCGGTACTCCCGAGGACACCAACAAGCGGTTTCATTACTTGCTAGACCAGGGACAAACCGGTCTTTCGGTCGCCTTCCATTATCCAACCTTGATGGGCTACGATTCCGACCACCCGAGATCACTGGGAGAGGTGGGCAAGTGCGGCGTTGCCGTTGATAGCCTGAGAGACATGGAGGTAATGTTCGCGGGAATTCCCCTCGAACGGGTGACCACATCCATGACCATAAACGGCCCAGCCGGTATTCTGCTTGCTATGTACATTGTCGTAGCAGAAAAGCAGGGTGTCTCGGCCGATAAAATCGGCGGCACCATTCAGAACGACATCCTCAAGGAGTACATCGCGCAGAAATCATGGATCTTTCCGCCCCGGCCTTCGATGCGCATCATCACCGACATTTTGTCCTACTGCACCCGGAAAGTTCCTCGCTGGAACACGATTTCTGTCTCTGGCTACCATATCCGCGAGGCTGGCTCCACGGCAGTGCAGGAGTTGGCCTTCACGTTGGCCGACGGAATCGGCTACGTAAAAGCGGGAATCGACGCCGGCCTGGAAGTCGACACCTTCGCTCCGCGTCTCAGCTTCTTTTTCAACGCCCACAGTGACTTCTTCGAGGAAATCGCCAAGTACCGAGCTGCACGTCGTATATGGGCCCGGGTGATGAAGAACCGCTTCGGGGCAAAGAAAGAAAGTTCCTGCAAACTGCGTTTTCACACGCAAACGGCTGGTTGCTCGCTTACGGCGCAGCAGCCTATGAACAACGTTGTCCGGACGGCGCTGCAGGCGCTTGGTGCCGTCATGGGAGGAACCCAGAGCCTGCATACCAATTCGCTGGACGAAACACTGGCTTTGCCCACGGAAGAAGCAGTCACCGTCGCTTTGCGAACCCAGCAGATTATCGCCGAAGAGACCGGGGTGGCGAATACGATCGATCCTTTGGCCGGCTCATATTTCATCGAGTGGCTGACCGACAAGATGGAAACCGACGCGATGCAATACATCGACAAGATCGACGAGTTGGGAGGAATCATCAGGGCTATCGAGTTGGGCTATCCTCAGAAGGAAATCGGCGACGCCGCTTATCGTTACCAGTGTCAAATAGAGAAAAATGAAAAGGTCATCGTTGGACTAAACAAGTTTACCATGGAAGATGAGGTGCCAATTCCCATTCTCAAGATAGACGAGGAGGTCACACGGCGCCAAGTGAGCAACTTGCAAGAGGTCAAACGCAACCGTGATGCCGGTAAGGTGAAAATGAACCTTACACACATCGGGGAGGCCGCCCGTGATGGCGGTAATCTGATGGAATGCTTCGTGGATGCCGTGCGCGAGTATTGCACGCTGGGTGAGATCATCGGCGTTTTGAGAGGAATATTCGGTGAGCACAAGGATCCGGGCATGCTGTAAGGCTTGGGTAAAATTCCGATTAGGGAGTGTAAAACATGTCAGACGAGAGAAAATTGAGAATTTTAGTAGCCAAGCCCGGGCTTGACGGGCACGACAGGGGAGCCAAGATCGTGGCCCGAAGCCTGCGTGACGCCGGAATGGAAGTCATCTACACAGGCCTGCACCAGACGCCGGAAATGATAGTTTCAACGGCTATCCAGGAAGACGTCGATGCCATCGGGTTGAGCATCATGAGCGGCGCTCACAACGTACTTATGCCCGCGGTCATCGATGGGTTGGCCGAAAAAGGCGCCGCAGACATCGCGGTTTTCGGCGGCGGAATCATTCCAGATGAAGACATCTCCACACTGGAAAAAAAGGGCGTCAAGGCTGTTTTCACTCCGGGCGCGCCGACAGCCGATATTGTGAAATGGGTCAGGGACAACGTCAACCCCAGGTAGTCAACGAGAAGAGGGCACCTTGAAATACCCGCAAGGCAAATCGAAGAGTGGGGAAAAACCGGCTTACGCTCAAAAGCGCTCACGTCCGGATGTAAATGAAAAGGCAGCCAAGGGTTGGGTAAAGCGCAAGAGTGTCTGGCATAACGAACATAACCGACCGCCCAGGGCTGTTAGGCCAGACGACGAAGACGGGCGCCTGCGAGCGGCTGCCCGGGCATCTACCGGTCCCGGGGGATTTTTGAAATTCGGTGATATCCCCGCCCACAAGCTGGGCCGAGCGCTGCGCGGCCGGATTTACAAGATTGCCGGCTCATTGGGCGAATCAGAAGCCGGCAACCTGGCCGGTCGAATGAAACAAGCCGTCACTACCGTTACTGCATCTCTGGCAACCGGTTTCGGCGAGGGCACATTTCGCTCCGGAACCAGTCATGCGCTAAAGAGTCGCGGTGCGCTTTTTGCGCTCCAGGATCATCTCGAGCAACTGGCAGACGAGAGCTTTCTGCAAAAAGGGGCCTGTGACGAGCTAAAAGCCGAGGTGGACGCGGTTGTAGCGGCTGTAAACGAATACCTGGGCTTGCTGGTCAAGGAAAACAACAAGGCGCTCCGGGCGGCAACGGAACACAAATGACCCTCCTCGACGATGTTCTCAGGCGTGAGACTCGCGCCTGTGCCCGCTTACTGCGATGGATTGATGACGGCCTTCCTGAGGCGCGAACCATCCTCAAGCAGATCTACCGGAATACCGGTAAAGCTTTCATCATTGGCGTCACCGGAAACCCCGGCGCAGGCAAGAGTACACTCACTGACCGTTTGATCGGTAGATTTCGTGCAGCCGGCAAGACCGTTGCCGTTGTAGCGGTTGATCCGTCCAGTCCGTTTTCCGGGGGAGCCATCCTTGGCGATCGGATCCGAATGCAGGAACATGCCACAGACGAGGGTGTCTTCATTCGCAGCTTTGCCACCCGTGGCCATCTGGGAGGATTGACCAGCACAACCAGCGACGTGGTTCACGCGCTCGATGCCATGGGCTGGGATCTGATCCTGGTAGAAACTGTCGGGGTGGGGCAGGATGAGGTCGAGGTACAGCGTCTGGCACACACGACCATGGTGGTCATGGCACCTGGAATGGGGGATGAGATCCAGGCCATTAAAGCCGGCATCCTGGAAATTGCCGATATCTTCGTGGTCAACAAAGCCGATCGTGAAGGAGCTGATCGCACGGTAAATGAGCTCAAGATGATGCTCGATATGGGTTTCGTGCCCAGCGTGGAGACACAACACCACGGTCCAGTTGCTCTGGCCGCAGAGAGCAAACAGCCGCGAGTCACGCCGGGCGGCTGGGTTACCAAGATAATAAAGACTATTGCGACAAATGGCACAGGCCTCGACGATCTGGTAACTGCTATCGCCGAGCACCGCAAGGCGTACGAGCTTGCTGCGACCGATCCCGAGTTTGTCCGTTCCAGGCTGCGGCAGGAGTTCATAGACATCTACAGACGCACTCTTTTCACGCACGGGTGGTCGTACTTGATGCACGAGGACCACCTGAACCAGGTAATCGATCGCTTGGTCGACAGGAGCTCAGATCCTTACAGCCTGGCCGAACAAACGGTAGCCGCTCTGGGCCGCGGGTAGACCAAGCCGTAACCTCGATTGACAGTCTCGCCTGTCCGACTGTAGTATGTGAAAAGCGTAGGATTTTCTCAACGGAGGTAATGGGATGAAAATAGTGCATGTTGTTACGGCCTTTTTACTGGTATCAGTGACCTCGTTTGGCATCGGCGCCTGCGGACTTCTCGGCGGAGATATCAGGATCGATCTGCCGGACCAGACCTTTCCATTTTCGCTCGATGCCGGCCTGCTCAGGCAGTCTCTGGAAGACAATCTGGGGATTAGCCTTTCCGGTCAAACCGAGATACCGGCCGGCTATGACATAAAACAGACCTTTTCATTCGAGCTTGATCCGCAGAAAGTTGATTTTTCAGACAACCAGGATCTCAAGAAGTATATCGATGCCGGCAAGGTCAGCGGGGTCACGGTCAAGTATGTCCAGTACACGATTTCCACAAACAGTCTAAACTTCGCCTTGCCGTCTCTGGAAATGTGGCTCGACGGTTACGATGCTACCGGCATTACTGCTTCTTCAGAAAAAGTGGCAGTGAGCGGTTCGATTGCGGCCGGCTGGATGGGAACAGATGAGGTTCAGTTCACGACCGACGGTCGCCAGATCCTGAGCGACTTCCTGATGTCTTTGAAATTCGCTTTTATCGGCAAGACCGATGTGACTGTAGACACCAGCGTGACACGCACCATCCCCAGCGGCCAGATAGACGGACAGGTAACGGTGGGCCTCTACTTTACGGTTTCCCCTCTGTAGTGCATGACAACCAAATCAATCATAGCAGCGATTGCGGTTGTGATCGCCGGAGTTGTTGGAGTGGTGCTGTTTCTCTCATCGGGCACAGGCCACACGGTTTTCGTTACGGACGATGTCGCCCGTCATCGTCAGCGAGGCGAGTTTTTACTTAATAAGAGGCTCCACACCACCGATCGCCAAAAGAAGTCCGAGCTCTTGAGCCAAGCAATCGAGGAGTTCAAGAAATCAATAGAATTGAAGCCTGACTTTGAAGTCGCCTACAACATGCTGGGGCATTGTTACATGGAGAAGGGCCAATGGGAATCATCCCTTGAAAACTTCAACCATGCTCTGAAGTTGCGTCCAGACTATCCTGCCGCCTTGTACAACAGGGGCCATGTTTACCAGCGCCTGAGCGTGGGTCGGCGCGACCACGAACTTATCGACAAGGCTATTGCTGACTACAAGGCAGCCTTGAAATCGGAGCTGGCGGCGAATATTGTCGGGGACATCCACAAGTCGCTGGCCGACGCCTACAACCAGAAAGGTGAGACCGCCAAGGCCATTGCCGAACTGAAAGTCTACCTGAAGAAAGCGCCTCATGCGCAGGATGCTGTTCTTGTTCGGCGCAAGATCCGCGGCCTGACTCTTATGCAAAAAGGCAAGGCCCCGGACCTGAGCGCTCCCGTCGAATAGCAAGCTCAGCCACTAGCCTCAGGGAATATACTGGAACTGCAGCGTGTACGCCTGGCAAATTGAATTTGACGTGGCTGCGTATACGCAAACCAAGAAGTCGTTGGTATTGCCGGTCTGGCAGTTGACGCCGGTACTTGAGCAATTTGACACGAACGACACGTCTCCACCGCACACCTGCGCCGAGCAATTATTGCGCCAGACCTTGAAGGCCAGGTTGCCGGGATCCGGGTTGAGCTGGATGCGAAAAGTTCCGCTGCCCGGAGATCCACGCGAGTAGGTCACCTTGTAACAGTCATAGTCGTCCCTGTACGATGTGCGATGCACGATAACGCGATTCAGGGAAATCAGGGTATTTGAAGGGCTGATCGTACCGACACTCGATACCACCGCAGCGCAGGTCTCGACACTGTCGGAGGTGTCACCGCACTCACACCCGTCCCCATTCAAGCTATTCACGTTCCACCAGTCGGTGTCACAACTGGTTATCAGACAGCTGCCCGAAGTGCAGTTCTCACTCGCATGGGCCAGGTTGCATACAGATCCGCAACCTCCACAGTTGTTCAGATCTCCGGAGATGTAAGTCTCGCAACCGGCCCCGGTGTCGCAATCGTCCCAACCCGAATCGCAACTAGTGATCAAGCAAGTTCCAGTGGTACAGCTCTCCTGGGCATGCGGCAAATCACACGCAACGTTGCAGTTGCCGCAGTCGCTGAGTGTATTGGTTGGCGTCTCGCAGCCGTCATCGGGATCACTATCGCAGTTACCCCACAGGCTGCTGCAGCTTGGATCGCAATTACCAGAGGTGCACTGTGTGGTGCCGTGCGAATTCGTGCACTGGTTGGAACAGGCTCCGCAGTTGGAAACATCCGAGGCAGTGTTGATCTCGCAACCGTCAATGTCCAGGCCGTTGCAGTTATTATAGCCCGAGTTACAGGAGGAAATCAGACAGCTTCCTGTCACACAACTTTCGGCAGCGTGCAATAGATCGCATCCCTGACCGCACGAGCCGCAGTCGCTCAGCGTGTTTATGGGCGTCTCGCAGCCATTATCGGGATCAAAGTCGCAGCTTGCCCACAGAGGAGCGCAGCTCGGGAAACAGCCACCTGACAGGCACTGGGTCGTCCCGTGAGCGTTACTGCACACGTTCCCGCATGATCCACAATTGCTGGTATCCGTGTCGGTGTGCACTTCGCAGCCGGTCGAGGCAGTCGCATCGCAATCATCGTATCCTGAATCACAACTGGTTATCAGGCAGCTCCCGGTTGAGCAACTCTCACTAGCATGAGCTAAAGAGCAGCCCTGGTCGCACAAGCCACAGTTGGACAACGTATTGAGAGCAGTCTCACAGCCGTCGTCCGGATCGCTGTCACAGTTGCCCCACAACCCGACACAAGTCGGATTACAACTACCCGATGAACACTGGGTCGAGCCGTGTGCGTTGCTGCAGGTATTGCCGCAGCTTCCACAGTTATTGACGTCTGCCGCCGTGTTTGTTTCACAGCCGGCGGCGGCCGTGCAATCGGAGTATCCGCTGTCACAGCTGGCAATTAGACAGCTTCCCGAGGCGCAGGTTTCACTGGCGTGTGGCAGGCTGCAGCCTGAATTGCAGGAGCCGCAGTCCGACAATGTGTTGAGAGGTCTCTCGCAGCCGTTGTCGGGATTGCCGTCGCAGTCGCCCCACAGTCCCCCGCAAGACGGCACGCAGGCGCCGTCGACACATTGCGTGGTACCATGGGCGTTGCTGCAAACATGCCCGCAGGAGCCGCAGTTGTTCACGTCATTGCCGGTATTGATCTCGCAGCCGTCCGCGTCTATGGAATTGCAATCGGCGAAGCCTGAATTGCAGCTTGTAATCAGGCAGCTTCCAGTCGAGCAACTCTCGCCGGCGTTCAGAAGATCGCACCCCGAATCGCAAGAACCGCAATCTGTGAGGGTATTTACAGGCGTCTCGCAGCCGTTGTCCGGGTCGCTGTCACAATCGCCCCACAGACCGACACAGGCCGGATCGCAGTTGCCGGATATGCACTGAGTAGTCCCGTGCGCGTTGGTGCAGGCGTTCCCACAGGTGCCGCAATTCGCGACATCTACGTCGGTGTGTGTCTCGCAGCCGGGAGCAGAAGTACAATCGGAATATCCCGTGTCACAACCCGATATCTCACAACTGCCCGTGACGCAGGTTTCTCCGCTTCCAGGCAAATCACACACCACCCCACAATCGCCGCAGTCCATGAGCGTGTTCAAAGGCTCTTCGCAGCCGTTGTCCGGGTCGCTGTCACAATCACCCCACAGACCAGAGCAAGTCGGGGAGCATGTGCCGCCAGAGCACAATGTTGTTCCATGACCGTTGGAGCAAATATTACCGCAAGTTCCGCAATTCGCCGTGTCCACTGCGGTGTGCACCTCGCAGCCGTCCGCATCCGTCGAATTGCAGTCCGTGTAGCCGGAATTGCAACTGGTTATTACGCAGCTCCCAGTTGAACAGCTTTCAGTTGCATTGAGAAGATTGCAGGTCTGGCCGCAGCTACCGCAGTTGGTCAATGTGTCGAGCTGTGTCTCACAGCCGTTGTCCGGGTCGGAATCACAATCTCCCCACAAACCGGCGCAGACAGGAGCACAGGAGCCCGCCGAACACTGGGTGGTGCCATGAGCGTTAGAACACACATTCCCGCACGTGCCGCAGTTGCTAGTATCTACGGATGTGTGCACCTCGCACCCGTCGCCGGTGACCGAGTTACAGTCGGTATAGCCGGAAATGCAGCTCGAAATCACACAGCTGCCGGTAGAACAGCTCTCGCTGGCGTTTTGTAGACTGCAGGCCAGGCCGCAACCGCCGCAATCGGCCAAGGTGTCAAGCGGACGCTCGCAGCCGTTGTCCGGGTCAGAGTCGCAGTCACCCCACAGGCTTTCACAACTCGGCGAACAAATCCCAGTATTGCACTGCGTAGTCCCATGAGCGTTGGTGCAGGTATTGCCGCATGAACCGCAGTTGTCGACATCGGCGCTGGTATGCACCTCGCAACCATCCGCGTTCTGCGCGTTACAATCAGTGTAACCGCTGTCACAACTCGTAATCGAGCAACTGCCTGAAGAACAGCTTTGACTGGCATTTTCCAGGTCACAAGCCTGGCCGCACGTTCCACAGTTGGTCAATGTATTGAGCGCAGTTTCGCAACCGTCATCCGGATCGAAGTCGCAGTTGCCCCACAGTCCCTGGCAGCTGGGATCGCAACTACCGGCCACACACTGTGTAGTCCCATGTGCGTTTGTACAGCCGTTGCCGCACGAGCCGCAGTTATCCACATCTGCATCAGTGTGTATCTCGCAGCCGTCCGAGTCATCCGTGTTGCAATCGGAGAAACCGGTATTGCAGGAGCTTATTTGGCATGAGCCCGTGTCACATGTCTGGCTGGCGTTGGGAAGGCTACATGTACTGCCGCATGTTCCGCAGTTGGCTAATGTGTTCAGGGGCGTCTCGCAGCCGTCATCCGGGTCGGAATCACAATTGCCCCACAGACCGGCACATGTCGGAACACACACCCCTGATGAACACTGGGTGCTACCATGGGCGTTGGTGCAATGATTCGAGCACGACCCGCAGTTGTCGACGTCGCCTGCTGTGTAAGTCTCGCAGCCCGGCTGGGAGTTGCAGTCAGTATAGCCGCTGTCGCAGCCGGTTACCACGCAGCTGCCGCCCGAGCAACTCTCGCTGGCGTTTGGCAAATCGCACGGGTTGGCGCAGCTTCCGCAGTCTGTCAATGTATTCAGCGCCGTCTCGCAGCCGTTGTCCGTATCTGAATCGCAATCGCCCCACAGCCCGGCGCAGGTCGGCACGCAATTGCCAAACAGACATTGTGTGCCTCCGTGAGCATTGCTGCACAGGTTTCCGCACGTTCCGCAGTTGGCAACATCTCCGCTGATGTTTATCTCACACCCGTCGGGAGTGCTCGTGTTGCAGTTCGCATAACCGGATTCGCAACTCAAAATCACACAGCTGCCGCTCTGGCACTGGTTGACCGCATGCGCCAGATTGCATATGTTGTCGCAAATGCCGCAGTTTTGCTCGTCTCCTTGCAGGTCAACACATGAACTTCCACAGCAAGACAAGGGCAGTGAACAGTCGGGCCCAACTCCGCCGCAGTTGCAGTTTCCCATGTTGCACAACTCATTCACGTCGCAGCTATTATCACAGTCACCGCAGTGCAGTGCCGAGGACAACGGGTCGAAGCATGCTCCGGTGCAACAGATCTCGTCCTGAGTACAATCCGGTCCGGTGCCCGAACAGCTACAAGACCCGTTTACGCACTGCTCGCCCTGCTGGCAGATAGTGTTGCATCCACCACAGTTGTCGTCGTCAGTCTGTGTATCTACGCAATCGATGCCGCAGCAGGTTTCACTAGCCGTGCAATTTGGGCCGACCCCGCCGCAACGGCACTCTCCGGAAACACAAACCTCGTCCTGGTCACATGTGTTGCCGCAGCCGCCGCAATTCAACTCGTCCGTGTTGGTGTTCACTTCGCAGCCGTTGTCGGGATTAAGATCGCAATCGACGAAGTTGCCGCTGCAGTCGCCCTGGACGCAGCTTCCGTCTACGCACAACGCAGGTGCATTATTGAAATGGCAGATAATGTCGCAGCCGTTGCAGTTGTCGGGATCGTTCATGGTGTCGATCTCGCATCCGTTGAAATCAACCAGATCACAGTTTTCGAATCCTGTCAGGCACGACGATACGACACAGTTGTAGTTCGAACAGGCGGGCACCGCGCTATATAAGTCACAAACATTGCCGCAGGCTCCACAGTTGGAAACGTCCGAATCCAGAGTAAAGTCTTCGTCAGTGAACGAATCACAGTCGTTGTCGATATGGTCGCAGGCTTCGACTCCGCTGTTGCTGGTCGTGCAGGTGTATTCACAGCCGTCCGTCGGATCGGCGTTGATGTCCCAGTGTCCGCTATCGCAGGCACCCAGGGCACAACTTCCACCATTGCACAGACCAGTTGCATGATTGTAGACACACCCGACATTGCACAACCCGCAGTTATCGGGATCGCTGTCCAGATTAAAGTCTTCATCGACTTCTGAATCGCAATCGTTGTCAATGTAGTCGCATGCTTCGACCGCCCCGTTCGTCTGCACGCAGGCATACTCGCAGCCGTTGGCCGGATCGCCGTCGATGTCCCAGAAACCGTTTGGGCAACCGATGGCGTTGCCCAGCACGGTCAGCATCAGCGAGGGATTATCGAGATCGGAGCTGTCGATCTTCAGCGCAACTGAATCGGCTCCCTCCGCTGGGGGTGCATACTGCAAGACAAAGGAGAGTGGCTGGCCCGAGTTCTGTACCGTGGCCGGTAGTTGCGGCAGGTTGACCAAGTCGAAATCTGAAACCGAAGGAATCAACTCGATGTTGGTCACCTCCAGCGGCCCCATGCCGGCAGCGTAGATCTCGATTGTTTTCTGGTTGACTGTACCGCGGTATACCTGACCGAAATCGATCGGTGCTGGCGGCCAAACGAATATGTCCGGATCAATCGATTGTCCGCTCATCGGTACGCTTACCACCGGATTGGCGGGATCGTTGCTGGTAAAAACCAGGTCGGCCTGGTGCGAACCGGTGGACAGGGGAGCAAAGGTTACTTGCAAAGAAGCCTGCTCGCCGGCACCCAGATTCGGCACTCCTGCCGGCAAGAATGAAAACGAGTTGATACCGCTGATCTGGATATTGTTTATTGTAAGAAAGCGCTGTCCTGCGTTGCTGACGACAAGCGGCAGGCTCAGCATGCCGTTGACGTGAAGCTGGCCGAAATCCAGCGTGGCCGGCTGAAATTCGATTTCGGGTGGAATGAATCCCGTGGCTCTGACCACAACTTGACGCGGCGTGGGATTGATATCCGGGCTGTCAATCAGCAAGGTCGTCAGATCGAGTCCGTCGTCTTGCGGTGTGTACTCGATTGCAATCTTTCGTTCCTCGCCGGGCATGAGCAGTTGAGGATGTGAGGCGTCGAGATTCGCTAGATCAAAGCCGTTGACAGGATCAGACGTAAGCACGAATTCAGTTGAGCCCGCCTGTAGCGATATCCCGGTAATCGACAGAGGTGCGCCTCCGTCGTCTCGCAGTCCTACTTCCGTCGAGATGGCAATTGACACGGGTGTCTCACCCATGTCCACGGGCGACGGATCGACCGTAAGGTTCGGTTCTACACCTCGCCCATCAACAGAAACCTCGATCTGTGGATTGTTCTCGTCACTCGACACGATCACCACCCGATCAATCGCGTCGCCTACGGCGGCTGGATGGAACTTGACAGAGATATCGAGGACATCTCCCCGGTTGAGGTAGAAAGGAAACTCCGGCAAGTTATCAAGTTCATAATTGTCATTCACCATGCTGGCAAGCTGGATGCCCTGCAGGACGATCACTGCATTGCCGCTGCCCTGATTGGAAATGCTCAGCGTCAGGCTGCCTGTATCTCCAAGCACCACGTCGCCGAAAGACAACGTTGCCGGATCGACCGAGATCTTGGCCGTGCCCTTGAATTCGCTGACCAGCTGAATCGGTATCCGGGCCTCGTCGGGATCGTTGCTGATGATGCTCAGCACACCCAGGTCGCTGAGGCCGTCCGAGGCGCGGTAAAGAACATCGAACCCGGTTTCCTCTCCGGGAGCAACAACGATCGGCAGACTGTCGAGGATGTCCTGGTCGACGAAGAAATCGTCCACAGTTCCGAGTTCCCGAACCAGATCGACAATGCGCAAGTCAGCAGAACCGTCGTTGCGCAGGCGGACGCCCTGCGATGTGGTCTGTCCTACCATGACCGAGCCGAAGTTGAGAACGTAGGCCGGCGGATCTCCACTGAGCAGAGGCGCCAGGATCTCAATATCGGGAGCGTCTGATGTATCGCCGCCGTCCGTGCCGCCGTCGGACTGTTCGACGCAATGATTGCTCAGGCAAATCCAACCCGATGGACAATCGCTATCGCCAACGCAAAAAATATCATTGTCTCCGCCCGGAGTCTGGCAAACACCCTCCACGCAGGCTTGACCGACCGGGCAATCGCCGTCCTCGGTACAGGTAACCGAACTGTCGCCCGGGCCGATAGTGCTGCCACCGCAAGATGCCAACCAGATCCCGACCGTGAGCAGAAAAAATATAGAGATCAAACCTATACGTTTACTCAGCATGACTGCCTCCAGCACCTGTGGGAGTGCGGAACTAGTCAAATATTAGCATATATTCAGTATTCTGAACAATACGGATTCCGGCCGGCAGCCTTTTGCCGATCTTCTGCTTGCATTTTGTTCGCGAATGGATTTTTCTTTCTGGCAAGTAGGTTTGGACATCGTTTTTCAACGGCAAGCGGGAGAGAATCATGTCGAAGTTGCTGTGGAAACCATCTGAAGGCCGCGTTAGAAGCACCAATATGTTCAATTTTCTGGAAGAGGTGAACCGGCGCTATGGAAAAGATTTTTCCGACTATACCCAATTGTACCGCTGGTCCATCGAAAACATCTCCGATTTCTGGGCCACCGTCTGGGACTTCGTTCAGATCAAAGCTTCCAGGCCTTACGAGAGCGTAGTTGACGACCTGAACAAGTTTCCTGGAGCCGATTGGTTTCCCGGGGCAAGACTCAACTTTGCCGAGAACCTTCTTCGCTTTCGCGATGATCGAACAGCCGTGATCTTCAAGGGTGAGGGCCAGGCGCCAGAGAGGCTCACTTACCATCAACTCTATGACGAAGTCGCGCGTTTGGCCGTCTCGCTGCGAGAGATGGGTGTGCGAAAGGGAGATCGCATAGCCGGATTCATTCCCAATATGCCCCAGGCCATTTTCGCCATGCTGGCCACTGCCAGCATCGGAGCCATCTGGTCTTCGTGTTCGCCAGATTTCGGGATAAAGGGAGTTCTGGATCGCTTCGGACAAATCCAGCCCAAGGTGCTGTTCTGCGCCGACGGATACAGATTCAAGGGCAAGCAGTTCGACTCGCTTTCGCGCGTGGCAAAGATCATCAAGGATCTACCGTCGATCGAAAAAGTAGTCGTTGTTGACTATCTCACGGACAAGATAAAAATAGATCTCCCAATCGGCGTACGTTACAAGGACTTCATATCCCAGTCGGAACATTTAGAACCAGTATTCGAACAACTCCCATTTTTACATCCGCTGTACATCATGTTCACTTCAGGGACAACGGGCTTGCCCAAATGCATGGTGCAGGGTGCAGGCGGCGTGTTGATCAACCACCTTAAAGAACTAGTGTTGCACTGTGATCTTAAAAAGGACGAGGCGATTTTCTACTTCACCACCTGCGGCTGGATGATGTGGAACTGGCTGGTTTCGTCGCTGGCAGTGGGCGGCAAGGTGGTTCTCTACGACGGGAACCCTTTCCACCCGGATCCGCAAACACTCTGGCAGATGGCAGCGGACGAGAAGATTTCAATTTTCGGAACCAGCGCCGGATATCTATCGGCACTGCAGGCTACGGGGGCCAAACCCAAAGAGTCTTTCGACTTGTCGGAACTCAAGGCGCTGCTGTCGACCGGTTCGCCGCTTTCCGAAGAAAGTTTCGAGTATGTCTACCGCGACATCAAGGCAGACATCCAATTGGCTTCGATTTCGGGCGGATCTGACATCAATGGATGTTTCGTCGGTGGAAACCCGATCGGGCCGGTCTACTCCGGCGAGATTCAGGGCCGTGGTCTGGGTATGAAAGTCGAGGCCTTCGGGGAGGATGGAAAACCAGTTATCGGCCGGGATGGCGAGTTGGTTTGTCTGGCGCCTTCGCCGTCGATGCCGATACACTTTTGGAACGACCCGGACGGTCAGAAATACCTCGACGCATATTTCAGGCGCTACCCTGGAGTATGGCGGCACGGAGACTTCATTTCGATCAACGAACGCGGCGGAGTAGTGATCCACGGTCGTTCGGACGCTACACTCAACCCCGGCGGCGTCCGTATCGGAACCGCCGAAATTTACCGCCAAATGGAAAACCTGGATGAGATCGATGACAGCCTGGTGATCGGGCAGGACTGGAAAAATGACGTCAGGGTGATTTTATTCGTCAAGTTGGCTGAAGGAGTCGAACTTAGCGAAGAATTAGAGAAAAAGATCAGAAAGACGCTCAGGGATAACGCCTCTCCCCGCCATGTGCCCGCCAAAATCATTGCCGCGCCGGACATTCCTTACACGCTCAATATGAAGAAGGTGGAACTGGCCGTGAAAAAGGTTGTCGAGGGCAAGCCTGTGCTCAATCGCGACGCCCTGCGCAATCCCGAAGCCCTCGACTATTTCGCCAATATTACCGAACTCAATCAAGAGTAACTTCTTGTCCTCTAAAAGGATTTCATTTAGGATCAAATTGTGAGCGACGAGAAGCGAAGAAAAGACCGGATTCCATTCGAGGTCAAGATCGAATACCGCACGGTGGGCAGCTTTTTGTCGGACTGGTCTGCCAATATCTCGCAGGGCGGCCTTTTCATCCAGACCGCCAATCCTCTCAAAGAAGGAACTTCGGTGCGGATGATCTTCTCTTTGCCCGGGATCCCATTGCTCTTCGACCTGAATGGAAAGGTCAGATGGACTAAGTCCGGTGGCGATAAAGGGCAAGAATCGGGTATGGGTATCGAGTTCATCCATGTTGACGACCGCATCCGCAGTCGCATCGAGGGTTATATCAAGCGCCTTAGCGAGGAGATTCCTCAAACTCAGCGCGGCCGAAAAAAACCGATACCGAAAAACAACAATTTCCTGTCCGGATCGTCTGCGGGAAGAGAAGAAATCACTCAGCCGAACGTTAAAATAATTGAGATCACAAACGAGACAAGCCGTCGGAAAGACGACGGAGAATGAGCGGCCAGGACACCGGATGAATAACAAGACTAATAAAAACAGACCCGGATTTTTCAATGAGTTTTCTTTCGATCAGATGCGCTTTCAATGGGTGGAGATCGTCTCTTCGGGGATCCTCTATCGTGGCGTGCTGATCGGCGCCGATGACAAAGACATTTACCTCAGGGGCGCCTTGAGATGGCTGATACTGCCGATGGACAGAATCACCAGCATCAGACCTGAAGGCTTCAAGACATCGTTCAATCCCACCAAGCAAATCAGCGCCGACTTCTACGAAAGCACAATCAAAGATCAAGACTGACCTGATGTCTGTCTATCAAGAGATCAAGACTTTTTATATCAAGACCTTCGGCTGCCAGATGAACGAGCATGACTCGCGCCGCATGGCCCGCCTGCTGAAGGGACTTGGGATGAGTCCGGCTCGTTCCAGACAGGAAGCCGATCTGGTGATCGTAAACTCCTGCAGCGTTCGAGCGAAGCCTGAACACAAGGCGTTGAGCGAGGCGGGAAGATACCGCCGCAACCAAAAAAATAGGCATGTAAGAGTGATACTGGCCGGATGCGTTGCCCAGCAAGGCGGTGCGGAGCTGATCGAGAAGGCGCCCTATCTCGATGCAGTACTAGGGCCGGACGCTATTGGCAACTTGCCCGATATTGTAAAGCGGCTACAGAATAATGAGGGCCCGATCACCGACGTTATCGAGCACGATCTTGACAATCCTTGTTTCACTCCTTTGACTACCACGAAACATTCAGACGTGAGCGCTCTTGTGACCATCATGAAGGGCTGCAATAACTTTTGCTCCTATTGCATCGTACCACACGTGCGCGGTCGCGAGGTGAGTCGAGCACGGGATGAGATCTTGAGTGAGATCGAGAAGTTGGCTCATTCAGGCTGCAGGGAAGTGACTCTACTTGGTCAAAACGTGAACTCCTACCGTGATCCGTCCGGTCTCGGATTTCCGGACTTGCTTCATGAGATTGACAGGCAAGGCGCTGTCGAGCGCATACGCTTCACAACCAGCCATCCGAAAGATCTTTCAAACGAGTTGATATCCGCGGTTGCCGAACTGGAGCGAGTATGCGAGCACGTTCACCTAGCTCTTCAGTCCGGTTCGGCAAGTGTGCTGCAGCGCATGAACCGCGGGTACAGTCCGGACAATTTCGTTGATTTGGCAAAAAAGCTACGAGGGGCGGTTCCGGATATCAGCATCACGACAGACATCATCGTAGGCTTTCCGGGCGAAAGCGACAGAGATTTCGAAGATACACTGGATGTAGTTCGCCGGGTGGCCTTCGATCAGGCCTTTTCCTTCAAATACTCGCCGCGCCCGAAGACCGCGGCGGCAGGAATGAATGATGACGTACCTGAGCGGATCAAGGCTGACAGGCTAGAGGTCCTGCAAAACTTGCTTGCGAGGATTGAAGCGGAAAGTCTCGTGCGACTCGAGGGAAAAATGCAGGAAGTGTTCATCAGCGGCCCGAGCAAGCGTGACGCGCAGATCTCAAGCGGCAGAACCCGTTGCAATCGGGTGGTAAATTTCGAAAATGCAAAAAGCGCCAGGGCAGGCACACTGGTTGACGTGCAAATTCTGGAAGCTCGTGGTCATACACTATGGGGGCGTGTTCCCCTGGCTACTTAATCTCTGGAAACTACGGGGTTGACAAGGGGGCTGAAAGAGCGGATAGACTCTTTGCGGAGGGTATGATGCCAGAAAACGGTTCTGCGGATGGTCTGAGGTCGGACAACATACCGATGAAGGTGGCCGGCATCACCCTGGATTCCACTAACAACATGCCGATAATCATTCTCAAGGGAGTTGACGATGAGGTCGCGATACCGATCTGGATCGGACTAATCGAGGCCAGCGCGATAGCAACTGAACTCGAAGGAATCAAACTTGCCAGGCCGATGACGCATGATCTTCTGAAGAACGTCCTGGAAAGTCTGGGCGGCAACCTGCAAAGAATTGAAATCTGCGATCTTAAAGACAACACATTCTATGCCATGCTGTATGTAAAGAGGGAAGGAACGGACATCCAAATCGACTCACGCCCTTCGGATGCCATTGCTCTGGCTCTCAGGACCGGCTCTGAGATCCTGGTGGCCAGAAAAGTTGTCGAAAAATCCCAGCGAGTGGATCTGGCGGTGCTAAAAAAAGTTTTGAAGATGTCCGAGTCCGGAGATGAAGCGGGTAGTGAAAAGGACAAGTGGGCGGAGATACTTGAGAATCTCAACCCGGAGGACTTTGGCAAGTACAAGATGTAACCAACCCGACAGCGCCCGAGGCGCGAGGCACCGATATTGCGTTCCTTTCCGAGGTACTGGCTTCCTTTATTGGCCTATGTCGCAACCATTTTCTTTCTGTCCTCGTTTTCGCGAGTACCAATACTATCTTCGCTGGGGATCTGGGATAAACTGCTGCATTTCATCGAGTATGCCCTGCTGGCAACCCTGACCGTAAGGGCTTTCAGCTCCATCTCCTGGTCGCGCAGACGTTGGTGCGCCTGGCTGATAGGCCTGTTTGTGGTCGCACTCATGGGTGCGCTGGATGAAATTTTCCAGAGCACTATCCCGGGGCGCAGCAGCGACATATTAGATTTCCTGGCAGACGTTCTGGGCGGCGCAACGGGAGGCGGCACCTACCTGTTGCTCAAGTGGTTTATAACCCGCCGTAAAAAATAACCGGGGTGCCGTCAGTGCCCTGACTAGCTTTCTTGCAGAATGGAATCGAGACGGGTGAGAACTTCCCTGGTTTGTTCTTCCGTGCCAAGGCCGATCCTGATCATTCCTGGTATCTGTTTCGACCTATCCCGCACGTGAACTCCATTCTCGGCGAGTTTTTTTGCCATCTTTGTGGCATCGTCAAAACGCAGCAGGATGAAGTTGGCATAAGTCGGCCAGCAGGGAATTTCCCGCTCGTTGCAGAATCTCTCAACCATGATTGCCGAACGCTTGACGGAACGAATGTAGCTCTTGTAGTAGGGCAGATCGTCCAGGGCGGCAATTGCAGCTATCTGCGCCAGCATGTTGACGCTTTTCGGATTATGCACTCGCCGAAGGTTGCCAATCACGGTATCGGAAGCAACCAGATATCCAATGCGCATTCCTGCCAAACCGAAGCATTTCGAGAAAGAACGGGTGACCACGATATTGTCGATCTCGTCGACTAAGCGGGCACAACTGATGCCGGCAAACTCGAAGTATGCCTCATCAGAGACGACCAGGCACTGAGGATGGCGCAGCGCGAGTTGAAGCACTTCGGCAGGGGAGTAAAGATTACCGGTCGGGTTATTTGGATTCGCCAGGTAAATGATCTTTGTGTTACCGTCCACTGCGCGAGATACGTCTTTCAGGGAAGGAACCAGGGGATTATCTCCCAGGATCTTCTTCACCCTTGCACCCGTCCTCTCGGCGAACTGGATGAAGTGGTTGTAAGTCGGGACGGGGGTGATCACGTTATCCTCGGCGTCCAGGTAACTCTGGCAGATCAGATCCAGGGCGTCGTCAGAACCGTTGGTAACGATCAGCTGAGACGCTTGGCAGCCGACATACTCGGATATTTTCTCAAACAGTGCCTTAAAATGCATTTTCGGATACCACTGTAACTTGGAGCCGTTGTTGAGATAGCCGACCAACGCCTCGGTTACCCGTGGCGAGGGCGGAACGGTGGTCTCATTCCAGTCGAGTTTGAAATGCGAGATTTCGGGGTGTTGAAATATTGTGTCCAGTGAAGAGACCGGATCGTACGGTTTCAGGTGCTTGATCCGTTGGGAAATCACAGGCATGGGATCGAGGAGAGGATGATTTTTTCTGGCTTCCATTTTCTTATTCTCCCTTCATTATCGTGCTCGCATCTCGCGAGTAACTTCCAGCAGTGCAATCCTCGCGCCATACAGAATTTCCAGCCCTTATATGCAAATATCATGCCACAAAATCCCGTTATTTCAGTTAGTTCCAAGGAGTATGAGTAACGGCGGCACAGCTCCCTACATTGTCCTACCTTACCGTAATAACAACAGAATCCAGATCGGAGATAGCTACGGTTTTCCTGGAGCTTACTATCAACTGTCTTTTTTTGGATACCGGGGGTGTGAATTTCGTCAATAGTATTGCAATAATAATACACTGTGAGGTTCACACATCAGGTCTTTGCAGTCGCCTTACGCATCTTCTGGGCATCCTTTTTTTGCCTGCGCTGCTCTATCAGGCGAACGATTAGCGGCACCATCAATACGGCGGCTGCCAGACTCGCAATTTCGCCTATGTCGGCCAGGATCCCGAATGACACCAGGGCCTGATTATCGGCTATCAACAGCGATGAGTAACCAATCAGGGTCGTTAAAGAACACAAGATTACCGCGCCTCCAGTACTGCCGATAACCTTCCTGATCGATCCGCGTCCCTCTATCCTGTACCGGTTGAGTACGTTTACGGTGTAGTCGATACCAATGCCGAAAGTGATCGGTAAAGCTATGAAGTTGAGGAAGTTCAGCCGCATGTCCATCATGGCGACCGGACCGATCATCCAGACGATGCTGTAGAAAAGCGCAAGCATAATCAACAAGATGAAGTACCAACTGCGATATGCAATCAACACCAGCAACATGATTCCCAGAAGCGAGGCCAGTACCGCTCGTGGGCCATCTCGTTCTATCGCGGCTATCATGTCTGCGAAAACAGTGGATGTGCCAGCCGAAGTGACCTGCTCACCGTCAGGCAGAGTTACCACCCGGGATGCCTCAGCCAGTTGCATCAGGAAATGACCATCCCAAATCGAAACTCCATGGCGTGGATAAAGAGCTATGGGCATGCCGCGCGTGCCGTTCAACTCTGTGAACATGCGGGTCAGCGCAAAGGGAAGGTCATCGACGGTTATCGGCTTTACGTTCTTTGGCGGCAGGTAATCTTCGACTTCCTTACGCTCTTCGTCGGTCATCCAACTCAGAGCGCTTTTACTCAGCAGTTTTCTCAACTTTTTGAGAATCTTGATTTTTTCTTGTTGGTGATCCGGAAGGAAGGAGAAAATCGAGACTATCGACTGGAAGAGTTTCTCATGCGGTCCGGCATTGTTCTCACGATGCAAGACTGAAGTTATCAACGGGACTTGATCGTGACGGTCGGCCAGGATGAAAAGCGGATTGAGTCTCTTTTCGAAGATTTGGTCGACACGGTTAGTAAGTGCCCCTGAGCCTGTCATACGAGCCGATTGGTTCCTGAGGTTGCGAAAATCGTACTCGAAAGGATCTTTCAGGTACGGCACGGCCACCAGGATACAGATCAGAGCGAAAATTGCCGCCAAGATGTGCAATGGCACTCCGAATCGCAGCACGAACTTCGCATAGGGCCTGGCGAACAGGCCTGAACGCAAGCGATGCCCGCGCGACTTGTATTTTTCCGGCAATATCTTCTCGAGCATTACCATCAAAGCCGGCTGGACGCTGAAAGCGGATATCCAGCACAACACCATTCCCAGCCCGCCCATGTAGCCGAATCCGTTGAATCCCCTGAATCTGGTTATAATCAACGACCCGTAGGCAATTGAAGCCGCCAGGGCAGCGGTCGACGTGGCCTTGGCAGTGCGTGCCATGGCATTGGTGATGGAACTAGCAATGTCACCTCCGGCGCGTCGTTCCTCGATGTACCGGGCCAGTTGTATCAATCCGAAATTGATACCGTTGCCAACTATGATGGCCGCTAAAAAAGCCGTAGAGGTGTTGAGGTGCCCCACAATGTATATGGATATTCCAAAGGTCCAGGTAGTGCCCATTATCAGCGGGATACCGATGATAGGCAAAGAGCGGATGGTGCGGAAATACAGTAGCACAACCAATGCCACGAAAAAAAGGCAGATGCTGGTAACCAGCACCAGGTCGTCGATGATGGCCTTTTCCTCATCAATTGCCGTCACGACAGATCCGGCAAACCCGACCTCTATTGATGATCCATAGCGTTTTCGACAGCTGTCATGGATCGACCTGTCGAGTTCGTCAGAATTCCCCGTATATGGAGCGTTTGTACATACCTCGGCCACTGCTTTCTTGACGGTGACAAGCATCTGCCCGCCGAAATCGACGCTGGTCGACGAACCGGGAGGGTAGACCAGAATGGCATACAGGTGTCCTTTCTCGCCGGTGAAGTAGCCGTCAATGTAGCGATCGTACGACTTGCCCTTCTTCTTGTACTTCTTCTTGAGATCGGAGATGTCGAACCCGACCGGTTTGAGTTCTTCGCCGTCGAAGTCGATGTCTAGTACAGGATTGTTCTTGATGCGCTCGTATCTGATCTTCGCATGCAGGCGCTTGTACAACTCATCAAGGTCGTCAAGATCAACATAGAGGTGCTTGTGTTTCTCGTAGAATGATTTCTCAGCCTTATAGTTATACTTTATATATACCACATATTCTTTCGGTAATGACGACAGTTTTTTTACAAGATCATCGGTCAGCCTCCTATTGGCCTTTAGATCGTCTCCACTTACCGTGACGATCAGATTCGAAAGACCGCCCATGCGTTTCTTGGCCCGATCGAGATCCTTCACGGAAGGTTCGTCCTGAGGAAGCAATTCGGCAAAATCGGTTTTAAGCTTGAAGCGGGATGCCGAGATCGCGGCCAGAACGGTCCCAACCAGGGCAACCGCCAAGATCAGCCAGTAGCGGCGAATCACGAATGCAACATAGCGTTCGGAAAACTTTGCAAGCAGTGTTCTCACAGACCGCCCTCGTCGCCATTTTCGGGTTCGGCCAACCAAGTCTGGCCGTTTACTTCTGCCCGATATGCTCCACCGAAGCAGATCCAGCCGGGCTTTAGCGCGTCCGGGGTGCAGACTATACCCACAGGTGTCGTCGGCCCCTCCGCCATTTCAAGCCGTTCCCATTTTCCGTCCGGTTGTATGCCACACCATGCAACTCGGGAGATGGCCTCGTCATCACGTTTTATTTCGACGATGCATAGTCTTTTGGATTTCGCATCCGCCATGGTGATGCTATATGCGGGATTTGGCGCGCCCATCTCCGCCAAACGAGTCCATTTGTCGGCCGCGCGGTCCAGTATCCAGCGTTGGGTCGAGGAAGGATTGAAGGTTCCAAGCCGGCCGAAGATCAGAAGTTTATCTTTATCAGCAAGCGGCAGCAGCGCGGGACGACCGTTCATCTTGGGCCCGCCGTCAGTCGCTGCCCGTTTGAACGACAGATTTTCCAGATCCATCTGCCAGACATCGTCCAAAAATGGACGCGGCTCGCTCGAATATCCCCCGAAGATCACAAGTTTTTCCCCAATTATCGCCGTTCCATGCCAGGCACGCCCGCTCGGCCCCACCTTGAAATACTCGCGACTCCAGCCTTTCGATTCAGTGAAAATCCAAAGTTGTCTAAAGAATTTGATCTGTCCGAATTCGTCTGTAGTGAACCCTCCGAACAGGATCAGTCGCCCGGATTTCTTATCGTAAACAAGGCTGTGGCCGCTACGTGGGGCAGGGCCCTGCCCGGTCTCAATCTTGCGCCAGGACATTTTCTTTTCATCGAGCACCCACAGATCATTGAAAAATCTTTCACCATCGCGTCCACCGAAGAGGAAGACGCGCCCTGATTCACGGTCGGTCGCCATGGCCTGGTCGAACCTGGGCTGAGGCGCCGGTATGGTCTTCAAGGATAAAAAGCGCAACTCTCCAGCCGAGGCCCGCTCGCCGTGGGCGAGAAGGCAACAACCTGTAAGAAGCAATATGAATGTCCGCATTATCGACATCGCAACCCGAGTATGGTCACAAGAAAATGGATGCAAAAATCGTTCCTCAGTCAAGCTTCTTCCAGCGAGAGATCAGTATCTCGGCGTTCGAGAGCATCTCGGGCGTGTCCACGTCTTGCCAGAAAGACTCTCCGATGTCGACGACTCTTGCTTTGCCTGTTCCTGCCATTGTGCGCACTCCGTCCGAGAGACTGCAATCACCGCCGGCCGCTGCTGATTGCAAGTGTGAAAAAATCGCATCCGGACAAATAAACAGGCCGGTATCTATCGCATCAAAGTCCGTCAACTTCTTGTCGATATCGACGATCCGCCCTTTTTCGAGCTTGACCTTGGTGGCGTCGTCCATGTCGAAGATTGTCTCGATCTTGGAGTCCACGGCCAGGTAAAGGCACTCCGCGTCGGAAGCACCTCGTTGCAGCGCCGTAATCATCTCGGGATCGAAGATGTGGTCTGACATCGAGAGAAAGAAACGCCCGTTGACATGACCATAAGCCTTCAACAGTGAGACACCGTTGCTCAACCGCCAGTCGGAATTGTCGATGAAGTGCAGTTCGGCGCCCTCTGGCAAAGCCTCGCGGATGCCGGGCATCAACTCCTCGGCCTCGAAACCGACGACCACGAAGAACCTTTTGACGCCCTGGCTGAAAAACGCGTTCATGACATACGAGATCAATGGTCTATCGAAAAGTGGGTACAGCGGTTTAAGATAGTCGCGATCGTTTTTCCTGAGACGAATACCCTGGCCCGCCGCGAGAATGATCGCCTGGTCGACTGGTTGCGCCATCGAGTTTTTTTCTCCTGTAGGACTTCCCTCTGCCTGGCATCGTAAAATACGGCAACAAGTGTGTCATCACAAGTGCAAATTTGGTATAAGAACTTGTTTTTCTGCAGATCGCCTGAGAGTAAGGAGACGGCGGTAGACAGCCAATGAACAGAGAGCTTACAACCCTGTGTGCAGGACACGTCACTCACGACCTGATCGGGCGGGACGTTGTTCCCGGTGGTTGCGCCTACTATGCGGCCGGGACCTTCCTGTGCCTGGGCGCTCATTCGCGGCTGGTATCTACGGTCGGCGAGGATTTCGCCTGCGATGCGGACCTCGAGGCAATAGAATGCCTCATCGAGCGCCGGGGGCTGACCACGGTCTTCAGAAACAGTTATCCCGATGGAGCCATGCGCGTCCAGACCGTTACGGCTCTGGCCCCAAAAGTAATTCCCGAACAAATACCTTTTTCTTGGGCTCGACCAAATGTGCTATTTGTCGGCCCGGTCATGGGCGAAGTCGACCTTGGAGCCTGGAAGCAGGCAGTGCAGCCTGGGATTTTGGCCATCGGAGTACAGGGTTTCATTCGCAAGAGATCCGACAGCCGTGTCGTCCCTTTCCGCTGGAGCCCATTCCCTGAGGATCTTGCCGGGGTCGACGTGGCCGTTCTCAGCGAGGAAGACCTGGTCGGGCAGGGGGATCTTCTTGAGCGCTTGCGAGCCTCGATCCCGATCGTTGCTGTGACCCGCGAGCGCAGGGGTTGTGACATCATCACCGCCAAAGGTTCCTGCTGGATCGGGATACATCCCGCCAGGGTCGTTGATCCAACAGGCGCCGGGGACAGCTTTGCGGCTGGATTTCTCTACGCCCTGGCCACGGGTCGGCTACCCGAAGATGCCGCCAGGCTGGGTGCCGCCGCGGCATCGATCATCATTGAAGGCCGAGCGGGGGAAGGATTTACGCGCATGGGCGAGGCCTTCGCTCGCGCCGAATCTCTGTGACACTCATCCTCGGCGCTAAACCCGGCTACAGAAAGAAATAGCGAAAGAATGCGTCGAACAAAGGCAGCGAGATGCGGGAACGGAGGCGATCCAGCGGGCCCGGATTGATGGGCTGGCATTCTTCCAGGTCGGCTGCGATGTGCCCTCTTACTGCCTCGCCAAAGCTTCTGTCTTGCACGAAGAACTGCATTTCCAAATCGGCCCTGGCCGAGCGCAGGTTCAAGTTATACGAGCCGGTCGAGACATAGAAACCGTCCGCCACGGCAATCTTGGAGTGCATGATAGCGCGCTCGAAACCCTGCAATTTCGCGCCGGCGGCAATCATCTCGGGATAAAACCGGTCACACTCCAGCCCCAAAAGCCTGGTGTCGTAATGCAGCGGCACCACCATCGTAAAATCCTCCAACGAGACGGCGTGGCGGGTCCAGTGCGTAAGCAACTCCGCGTCCGAAGGATAGCAGTGCTCGACATAGAAATCGTTTTTTGCAAGCTCCGGAAGTTGTTGCACACGCTTGCGGATGGGGTTATCGCCGGCGGTCCGCGGGCGCAGGTCGGCTCCCATCATCGACAGGATGAATCTGCCGAGATTTTTTTTCATAGGCAGGCTTACCATGCCCGGAATCGATTTTACGATTGTAACCGCTGCAGTTCCGACTCTCTCGGGAGACGGCGTGTAGAATGAATCTTTATGATCAAAAAAATCACCGCCGGAAAGCGCCCAGCGCTCCGCGAACTGCTGGTTGAGATCCGCAATACAGCCGCCTTCGAGGATGGCGGCGTTGTCGTGCCACTGCCAGCGCCGAACATTTACCCGAGGATCGTGAGACAACTCGTTCTGATACAGGTAAGAATCCGCGATGTTCATGCTTCCGATGAACGCCCGTTTGCCGTCGACGACGATCATCTTGCGATGGTCTACGTTGGAAAATCCCAATGCACATTGTTTGTCGATGCGCTGCTGTTGTTCAATCCAGGCATCGGGCAAACCACGCTCGCGCGCCCATTTTTTATAGGCTTGTGCGTTATTAACACCCTGGGCACGCAGCGCTGATCTCCTCCAGTGCCTGCCTATCGGAGCGCTGTCGACCAGCGAAACCCCCGCTTCTGTAAGTTCACGGACTATCAACTTGCGAACATACCTGTCGTTGTACAGGTAGGAACGCAGCCTAGAGAGGCGATTTACGAAACCGGTTCCCGAAGGACTGCCCGAGATGACGAAACCGCTGGCGGTAAACAAAACCCTGACTTCGACTCCTTGTCGCTTCTTGCGGGCCAGCAAGCGGGCCATGCGCAGCCCGACCTCTCCACCGATGATGTACATCTGAATATGGATATATTTCTCGGCGCTCTCAAGCAGGCGAAAAAACTCCGCCTCAGACTCCGGCCCGCCCCAGACCGGACGTAAGCTTTGTCCGTAGCGCCTTAGATCGCCAAGACGTTGCGTAAGTGTATCCAACTCCCTCTTGTCAAAGCCCGGGATGCCGACAAGATCCGCAGGCGACTCAAAGCCTCCCTGCGTCCTGCGCCGCTCAAGCAGGGCCACTCTGGCAGGCCCCTGGATCTCGAAGGCCAGTTCGCTTCCCAACTCCGGCGGTCCTTCCCGATCGGCATAGCAACCCACAGGGGGCAGGTTCAGATAGGCCAGCACGGCCTTAGACATTTCGCTAGAGAGCCCTTCGATTTGTTCGGGAAGGAGAGTCGGCGCGCTGTCTGTCATGCCGTCATCCTGGAAACCCGGATATCGTTGACCAGAACAGCCAGAAAAGTAGGGTAGGTGCCGCCGGCGAAGATGAAAAATGCCACCAGCGGCAACTGCGCGGCGGTAAACACGGCGACGATGAAGACGAAGACATCTCGCTTGGACAGGACGCGCATGAATCCCATGAACTTACCGAAGATCGTATCGTTGCGCGTCGTAACCGTATCAGGGATTGCCAGTAGATCTCCGGTACCCATGATGATCATGCGTCGATAGTTGATGCCCGATGCCGCCCATTGAAAGATGAAAGTCAGGCCTCCAAAAATGTACAGCCAGTTTTCGCCGCTCACCCGTGCCTGGCCCAAGGCCAGACCGAGGCAGAAGATGTAGTTTGTCAGATCGTCTCCTATCGAATCGAGCCACTGACCGAGATGCGAAAAACGATATGTCAGGCGGGCCATTTCGCCGTCACAACCATCGAGCACCGATTGGGCCTGAAAAAGCAAGCCTGCCGCAACCAGTGACCACCAATATTCGGCAAACACCGCCATTAATCCGGAAGCAATGCCTACCAGTGCGAAGATAACCGTGAAGGTGTTCGGTCTCCAACCGGTGCGGATCAGAAGGGGAGTAATCGCCAGAGAGAGATGCCGGTTGAGGTGGCGCGAGACGAAGCCGTCGATCGGCTTGCGCAGGGAGTCAAGCAAAGATCTTCGGGCCGTGCGGGCCGAGTTCCTGTCGCCGACCCTGACTGCAAAGCCTGGACCGCTGCCTGCCTTGCCCGGGCTTCTCTTTGTAAGCCACAAATCTGGATCGGCAAGCACACTCTCGATATACGCACCCGGCATCCAGCAAATCGGAGCTCCTTCGTCACGCCTTGACGGGTCAGCCCATGCGCTTTTGTCGAAAACGACGTCCGCTGCAAGAACCATCACATGCTCAAGCCTATCAATATCGGATAGCTCTACGACTTCGATCGCTGCCTGCCCTGACTCCGGCCGCGGTCCAGTGCCTGCGAAAGCCGCCTTCTCGATTCCGCAAGCTGCAAGCGATAGCAGCAAGCGTTCGCCAATCGTCAATCCCAACAGGCGATGTTCAACCCAACTGCCTGTCGGACAGAGGATAATTGCTTGCGATCCGTGCTTGTTGTCTGCCATCTTGCTGTCCTCTTGATTTTCCTTTCCGAACCTTCAGACACATGGAATGCTGTAGTCCTCTATACGCCTACAGACTGTGAAGTTGCTCCTGCGCCTGAAGAGCGGCTCGACCTTCCAGCCGCTGTCCTCGATGAACTTCAAAGTCAGCCTCTCTTTTTTTCTCCTGGCGTCGTGCATCAAGATAGTGTCGCACACGCGCATGGCAAATATGCTGCTGTTCAGGCGCGAAAAATAGCGGTAGTAGCGGCCGTAGGGCGAGTCGACCAGGCAAACGTCAAAGGTCTGGCCCTCGATCTCGGGTACAACCAGATCGTGCTTCAACTCCACCTTGAACAGCTTCACATTATCCTGCTCTTTGAAAGCCTCGTCGGCCGCGGCAAGGTATTCATCGCCAAACTCTAGACTCCATACGCTGCAGCCGGCTTCGAGGAAAGCCCAGGTAGTGGCTCCCGGTCCGAATTCAAGGACCTTCTTGGCGCCCTCCTGTCTTATGAACTCGACCAACTCAATATAATCACGCCTGTCGATCGCAAACCCGCCCAGGTTGGCCTGCTCGAGGTATTTTAGCTCTTGCATCAATTCAACTCCTTGGGAATCAATTTTGCGTTATGGTCATCAGCGGTCACCCTTGCTGCGGGGCCAGAAACCGATGATCAGTCCAATGCAAATACTCAGCAAGCGCCTAACACGTCGAACGAGTTCCATGGCGAAGCCCTTGATTGGATCGAGTCCTAGCAGCTTGAAAAGCAGCGCGCTGAAACCCTCGGCCACACCAATCTGGCCGGGTACGAAGGTCGCGGCCCAGCATAAAAGTTGCGTTGCCGTTTGTGCCAGCAAAGACAAAAGCAACAAAAAAGCGACGCCCTGTCCGGGCATTAAAGCGATCAACAGTATAAAAAGCTCCAGAACCTGCATCAACTTGACACCGATCAGGCTGACTATGAAGATCCAGAAATCGCCCGGGCGCCTGCTGCGAAGCTCGCGTATTTCCTTGTCCACCGATTTGGCCTTGACAAGCAGGGCCTCGGGGTCGCGTATTTTTACGAACGGAATCTTGGAAAGCAGGCGCACGGCCCGGCTGGCGATCCCCCAGCGAAGCAACAGGTAAACAAGACCGATGGGAATGAACATGACCAGCGCCACGCCGAACAGCACCAGAATAACGTCCGTGGGCAGATCCAGCGCAACCAGGCAAAGTGCCGCTCCGAAAAGAGTAAAGATCTGGCTGACAAAGGTGCTCAGAAAGTTGAAGGAAATCAGCGAAGCGATGAGGCTGTCGCTGTCGATGCGACCCTTGAGAATGGTGCCCTTGAGCACCTCTCCCAGGCTGGCTCCGGGTGTCACCTGGTTGATGGCATAACCGACCCAGAAGGCTGCCAAGAAATCCCGGTAACGCGCCCTGGATGAGCGCGGATCGACGATTTTTTTCCAACCGTATGCATTGAGCATCAAGCTGACTATGAAAATGAAAAAGGCCAGCGCGAAATACCAGCCCACCTGGATCAGATGCTGCTTGACCTCGTTGAAATCCAGCTTGACCAGCAAACCGGCAAGCAAAGCGGCGCCCAGCAGCAAGAACAAGATGTTGACAATTTTTGCGACCCTGGACTTCAACTTACAAATACTCCTTTTTGTCGCTCAGACATCCTGTCTTGCAAGAAATCCAGGATGCGCCTGCCGCGTTCGGACCAGGTGTTGAATCTCCTGTCGTGCAAAGCGGTTTTCGAAACTCTGCCCGAAAGCGCGTCATCTTCGATCAATCCGCGAAGTCGAGACGCGGCTTGATCCGCGGAGTCTATGGGATATAGCACGGCGTTGTCACCATCTTGCAAGATCTCCCTGAGGTAGGGAAGATTAGGTGCAAAGATGGGTATGCCCGTGGCCGCGTACAACATGATCTTCATCGGCAGTCCCGGCAGCACTTTGTAAAGACTCAACGAAAAACCCGAGCCCTGCGTGACCAGATCGGCATTGCGTGGTACGACCGACAGCACGTCCGCGGCATAGACATATTGGCGCACTTCGGCAGGAGGCCTGTTGGCAACGAAGATCACGTTATCCAGGCCCATCTCGCGGACTACTTTTCTCCAGTAGGCCTGCTGTCTGTCGTACCCTCCGACAAAAAGAAAACTATACTGGGGAAGCCTCAAGGCCATGTGCAATAGCAGGTCGATGCGGATATAAGGATCGATGTTACCCAGGTGCAGCACAACCGGTCTTTGGATATCCAGGCCACACATTTCCCGCGCGGCCTTTTTTTCGAGCCGTGGTGACACCTCTTGAGGAAGGTAGCCGCTGTATACCGTTAGGATGGCCTCTCGCTTGTATCCCATCTCACGCAGGCTGCGCGCCGAAAGCTCGGAATGTGTGACGGCGGCCAGTGCATGGTCGAGCGGTAGGAGTCGAGTGAGATTGGGCAGCCAAGGTGTCTCCTCAACGAAGCGCCGGTAGGTTTCGAAAACCCAAGGCTTACCCATCAACTCTGCGAAAACCAGCGGAGCCAGATTGCGCGAATAGATCAGGTCACAGCCCCGCGCGAGCGCCACCCAGGGAGCCAACAGGGCGTGAGTCATTTTCTCGGGACGCAATATTCTCGTAATGGGCGCGGGCGACGGCAGGCGAACCAGTTCGAACGTCGGCGGTACACCATAATAGGCGCACAACTCGTCACGGGGCAGACCACCCTTGTACATCCATGGAACCAGCAGTTCTACACGTGCCCCGGCCTCTCCCAGCGAAGAAGCGGTCCTGACGACGTTGATCGTGTCGGCCGCCTTGTAGGGAAACTGCTCGTCGTTGATCATGCAAATGCGCAGACCCAAGTTCACTCCTTCAGGCCGAGAGAAAACATAGGGGACATGCTGACGGGTTTGAGTCCCATTTCGGCGCAGGCATCGAGCACCGCCGGCAATGCCCGAACGGTCTCGCTGCGGCTTTTTGCATGGGCCGAGTGGCCTCCCACGCCGTCATGCAGCAGAACGATTGCACCTGGAAAAATAAAACGCCTTACCCGGCGCGCGATGCCGGCAGCATCTCTGCGCGAGTCCATGGACGAAAAGCTCCAGTGGACCGTTCGCAGGCCGAATTCGGCGAGAATTCTATGTGGTTTCTGGCGTCCCAAATAGGCAAAGGGAAAACGCAGAAACCGCGGCCTGGCGCCAGTAGCCCTCTCGATCTGCTCGATGGATCCCTCTACTTGTTGGCGAAAAAGATCGTCATGATCGGCCACAGCCCGCTCGTGGGTAAAAAGGTGCACGCCTGGCTCGTGTCCCCGGTCAAGGACTTCGCGTGCCATA
>Ga0315535_1000400_pt1 | contig 30691 bp, 22 predicted proteins | sample SalMarSW160220MG_2_FD_203092 | JGI IMG/M metagenome (GOLD analysis project Ga0315535, IMG submission 203092) | Salt marsh sediment microbial communities from the Plum Island Ecosystem LTER, Massachusetts, United States - Salt Marsh Sediment SW1602-20 ... | reverse complement strand
ATGCTGGCTGTTGTCTCGCTGCCTCTGCCGATTATTGCCAACGAACTGGGCTGGATCGCAGCCGAGGTCGGTCGTCAACCCTGGATCGTCTACAGATTGTTCAGAACCTCGAATGCCATTTCCAAAAGCGTGCCCGCCGGGCAGGTACTGGCTTCGATCATCATGTTCACGGTCATCTACAGTCTGCTGTTTGCATTGTGGATCTTCCTGCTAAGGCGTGAGGTCAAAAAGGGCCCGGGGCTTGCCGAAAAGACGGAAGGTGAGTCATGAGCGCCCTGCAGGTTACCTGGTTTCTGCTGGTCGGCTTGTTGCTGACGATCTACGCGGTGCTGGACGGCTTCGACCTGGGCGTGGGTTTCTGGCACCTGTTCACTAAAAAAGACCAGGATCGACGCGCACTGATCAATTCGATCGGTCCGGTCTGGGACGGCAACGAGGTCTGGTTGTTGACCGGGGGCGGCGCGATATTCGCGGCCTTTCCTCCTGTATACGCCACGGTTTTTTCGGCCTTCTACCTGGCTTTGATGCTGGTGTTGCTGGCGCTAATATTCAGGGCAGTCTCTTTGGAGTTTCGAAGCAAACTGGAGTCGGCCCGCTGGCGTAGCATTTGGGATCTGGCTTTCGGTATCGGAAGTTCACTGGTGGCGCTCTTGCTGGGTGTGGCACTCGGAAACCTGCTTAGAGGCTTGCCTCTCGATAAGTATGGTAACTTCAGCGGAAGCTTTTTCAGCCTGCTCAACCCATACGCCCTGCTGATCGGATTGGTCGGCCTGGCGATGTTGGCTACCCATGGAGCGCTCTACCTGCAATTGAAAACCGCGGACGAACTGTCCGCACGCGCGCTTTCCTGGGCCAAGAAAGCATGGGTTGCCTACCTGATCCTGTTTATCGTCGCTAGCGTAATGACCATCATCACCCATGCAGATCTGCTGGACAACTTCAAGGCCGTCCCGGTCTTGTGGGTTGCACCTGTGCTGGCGCTTGGACTGGTGATATCGATCGGGGTTTTTATGCTCAAAGGCCGGGCTGGGTGGGCCTTTGTTTCATCCAGTCTTTCCATTGCCTCGCTGATGGCGCTGGTGGGCGCGGCGCTGTTTCCCAGGTTGGTGCCGGCGATTGGCAACCCTGAGCGCAGCTTGACGCTGTTCAACTCTTCATCGTCCGAGTTGACCCTGAAAAGCATGTTGATACTGGCGTCGATTGGGATGCCCTTTGTGATTGGATACACCATCTGGATCTATCGGGCCTTGGCCGGCAAGGTTGAACCTGGCGAAGACTACGGTGTCGGCGAAAAATCCGAACGGACCTGATTCATGCCCGAACTACCCGAAGTCGAAACCGTCGTCCGCAAATTCGCGCCGATCCTGGTTGGGAAAACAATAGAGGGGTTCGTCTCTTACTGGCCGAGGCAGATAAGCCCCTCGGTGGCCAAGCTACGCCGGGCAATAACCGGCCGCACCATCACGGGTCTTAGGCGACGCGCGAAGCAGATCGTCATTGAACTCGACGACCAAAGCGCCGTCTTGATCCACTTGAAGATGAGCGGCCGATTCGAGTGGTCGGCCGCCTGTGTGAATCCACCCGACCACGTCAGGGCTCGCTTCCTGCTTTCCGGCGATCAGACCCTGCTCTTTTGCGACACACGCAAGTTCGGCAGAATCAGACACGTCAAGGATCCCCAAACGACACTTTCGCATCTGGGCCCGGAACCTCTGGCCGCCGAATTCAGCGCCAAGGCCCTTGCCAATTTGCTCACAGGGCGCAAGCGCAGATTGAAACCCCTGCTGATGGACCAGACAGTGATCGCCGGGATGGGCAACATCTACGCCGACGAATCCCTTTTCCGCGCCCGGCTGCATCCTTTGCGCTCAGCCGACAGTCTTAGCTGGGATGAAATCAAGCGACTGCATCGCGCCATCCGCCAGGTGCTTCGCGAAGCAATCAGGCGTTCGGGAACGACGTTCGACTGGGTCTACCCCGGTGGCCGGATGCAGAACCACCTCAGGGTGTACGGCCGCAAGGGCCGGCCTTGCCCGGTTTGCGGCCGCCCGATTGAGCTTATCAGGGTAGCCCAACGCTCGACTCATCTGTGCCCGGCCTGCCAGAAGCCGAAATGAGCGACCCGGCGGCAAGTGCTTGGGTGTCCGCCGCTTGAAAAGAGAAAATCTCTCTGAGATTTTTCAGCGCAGAAACTTTTTGGCCTTCTGCTTGTCGGCATCGAATTCGAAGTGATTGAGAATTTGGCTGCTTTTTGCTGAATTTCAGGCGGGCAGTGAAGACCAGTCGAGTTTTTCGGTTTCCTTGCTGGCCACCACTTTGCGAAAGACCTCCTTGGGCCACTTGAGCACGCCGTCAACGGTGAGCAGGTCGTTGCGGATCGAAATGCCGAACAACTCGTCGTTCTTCCGCAGGAAGGGCAGAATCACGTTCCAGTCGGCCTGACGGAAGTCCACGAAACTCGCACCATTGAGCTGGTTCTCCCCTACTGTCCGGTAGGGGTCGTTCAGGTAGCAGGCTCCGCCCGAGGCCAGCGAGAAGAGATTATTGCCCGGGTATTTCAGATCTAGACCAATTACTTCTCCCCGTTCATCATAGCGCAGACCATTGATGATCACGAAACCCCCGTCCAGCTGCTCGCCGGCCATGAAGCTTTCGGCGCAATAGTCCAGGCAGGTGCCGTTGATCACCGCACGAATCTTGCCGACGGCATTGATCAGCGGGCGGCCGGCGGCTGAACCCATGATAAAGGCCTCTCCCCCTTTGGCCCCGTATAAAAGTGTCTGACCTACGCTGCCAAAAACCACTATTCGACCGGAATTCAGGATCTGACCCACCTGATCCTGGGCGTCGCCGTGGACATAGATTTCTGCACCGTCCATGCCCGATCCCAGATAGTCGCCCGAAGAACCAAAAACATCGATGCGCACATCATCCGTTTTGGAACCCAGGCCGCAGCCAAGAAACCGATCTCCGTGACAGCGGTAGATGATAAATCTCCTAAAACCCTTGCGGTAGGCCGCCACCAGCAAGCGTGACACACAATTCCGACCCTCCGGCGGGAACTTACGGGCATCGACTATCAAGACGGCATCGGCGCTTGGCGCTGGTGCGAGTTCTTGTTCTCTGCCGAGGCAGTGATCCACACGCACCGCAGACTGATTTGCCTTGGCATCCGCGGCGGGAACCGCATCCAGGAGTCTTTCGATCTCCCGGTCGAGAGTGGACAACAGTGTGGAACGTCGCATACCCGTTCGAAAAGGGCGATCCCTCAGAAAAGCGAGCGCCTCCAGAGCCTTCTCAAACCCTCCGGGTTCCAGCAAAATCTTGTCAACAGCTTCAGACAAGCTTTGGTGATCGGCCTGCAGCAACAGTTTCCTCAATGCCTCCACCTCGGCCGGTGGAATACTGACAATCGATTGAACCTCTTCGGTGATCTCCGGGCTGAGAGTCGTGTCGCGACAACTACCGCTTTCCAGTCTCTCCGGCGACGGCACCAGAGTGCGTTGTAGCACTTCCGGAACCAGGCGCCTGGAGGCAGGCAGTCCCGAATCATTTGCCATGATGGAGTTACCGAACTTGTCGCGCACGTCCAGCATTACGCGGCCGTTTTCGGTGCGCAGCGAATATGTGAATGCTCCGCCGTCGGTGCAGCTTCCTCCCCGCGCCACCCAGGTGCGGTCGGCCACCGCCGGAACTTCGGGCCATAACTTGGAGACATCTTCGAAGAAGGCGTCTATGGCCTGCTTCTCGGAGGCTATGGCGCCGAAACTCTTCTCTCCTGTCTGCAGGGCAAACACCTGGGGACGCAACATTGAGACATCGGTTATTCCGATCAGCTGGGGTGCCAGCGTGCCGGGCTCGGCTCTGGCCACGATGAAAAACCAGGGACCGTCAGGGGAGCCGTGCAAATGGGCGGTCTGTAGTGCCCGGTAAATGCGCTGGCGTCGCTTGGAAAGCCGTTCGAAGTCGCCCTCCGGCGTGGGTCCCAGCGCTTCGATGACGAACTCCAGAGGATAACGCAAAACGCGGGAGTAAAAGTCGAACAACAGAACCGATACCTCTGTGTCCGTGACGAACAGCGTGGATATTCCCCGCTGGAAAAGATACTCGGTCACCGCGTGGTAGTTGGCGAAGTCTCCGTTGTGAACCAGGGCCTCGTGCAAGCCGACAAAAGGATGCGCGCCGCCCGGATGCCAGACACGGCCGCGGGTAGGATAGCGCTGGTGGCCAATCCACACGTGAGCGGTCTGCTCATCGAGCCTGTAGTAGCGGGCGATTTGCTCGGCAAAGCCCACTCCCTTCAAGACCATCAAGTCGCGACCGTGAGAGAGGACAAAAGCACTTGGATGTTCCAAGCCTGCGTAATGCCGCCGGTTGAGCCGGAAACTGTTCTGGAAAACAAATTCATCCTCGGCTGCGTCGCGCTCCTGGATTTGTTGGCTTGCGGCGAAGTCTTCCAGCACTTCGGTTTTTACCCGGACAAAATACCTGAAAACCTCAGGAGGCTTTACCTCCAGGCCGAGGGCTCGGTGGTCATCCAGGCTCGGCTGGCGCTCCTGGTGCGCGACGGTGAAGCAAGGTTCGATAAACTCCTTCTCTACATCGCCCCTGACACCGCTTTCCAGATACGCCACCTGCAGGGCGTAGTGCTCTCGAAGATCGCCGAACAGCCCCGCCGCCGCCACTCCGCCTCCCTTGGCGTTGCCGCGATTTTGCATTTGCTCGCACGGCCGGATGATCAGGCTGCCGGGCAGAGATGCATCCGAAATAATGCCGATCACTCCGCATCCACCCTCGCAGTCGGGTTTGGCCGCTACATGGGAAAAACAGGGCAAGCTCCGCCGGGAACGTATTATAGCGTCCGCATCACGCCAGGCGTTCAGGGCTTTGCTCATTGTGTTCCTCCGGGCTCGACCCAGCGCAGCAAGTCGCGTCGACCGCGGAACTCGCGGATGCTGGAAATTCCAAGCCGGGCAAGTCGCTTGCGCAGATAACTTGCCCAGGCGGTGTACAGGTTGACAATCCGGTCCCTGACGAATTCCGGGGTCAACTGCGCCGAGAGAATCGGATCGGTCGTTGCGATACCTATGGGACAACCGCGGTTGCGCTCGCAGTTTCCACAACGCACACAGTCGATAGCCACCAACTCGGCGGTGCCGATGACGACCCCATCCGCTCCCAGGGCGATCGTTTTCAGAACGTCGTCCGGGGTGCGGATCCCGCCGCTGGCCAATAAAACTACTTTGTCGCGGATACCCTCCTTGACCAGAAAGTCATGCGCCTGGATGACACCGTATTCAATCGGCTGGGCGATGTTCTTCTTGGCAATGTCCGGGGCCGCCCCGGTACCGCCATAGGAGCCGTCCAGGTGCACAATGTTGGCACCGGCGTAATAACTGCCCACCGCCACCATGTCCACGTCGGCAGGCGTGGACACCTTGACCGAGAGCAAAACATCCGGATGAATGGCGCGAATCCAGTCGAGGTGTTTCTTGTGGTCCTCCACCGAATAAACGCTGTGAAACGGGAAAGGAGAGAACAAGCTGGTGCCCCTGACGGCTTGACGCATGACGGCTACGTCGGGCGTGTTTTTCTCGCCGAGCAGGTGGCCGCCCAGGCCTGGTTTGGCGCCTTGCGCATACTTGAACTCCACCAGGCGGGCGCGCTGAATGGTCTCCTCGCGAACTCCGAACAGTCCGGTGGCAACCTGGGTAATAACGTTGTCGGCATAGGGAATGAGTTCCGGCGGGTAGCCGCCTTCGCCGGTAGAAGTGAAAGTGCCCAGAACTTTTGCGGCCTGGGCCCGGCCGCACATGACCGCCAAGGAAATCGAGCCGTAGGACATGCCGCCGCCGTAGATCGGGATCGGGATGGAAAGTTGAGGTCCATCCTGGCGCCGATTGAGCGAAATGCCCAGATCAACCGTGTCGGATGAGATTTCCGACTGTGCGGCTCTGTCGCTCAGCCGAAGCAAGTCGAAACCGCCCGCGGAATCGCCCCGTTGCACCAGATCTGTTTGCTTGGGCAGACTGCCAGTGCGAGCCACGCGATAAGTCTCCCGTAAGATGGAAGGCGTCCAGCGGCGATCGCCAAGCGATTGGGCTGCCGGATCGGTTTCAATGGCCAACGCATCTAAGGGGCAGACGTTCACGCAGCACCAGTCATTTTTCAGACACTCCGGACCGATACAGCGGTCGTGCCTGGGCTCATCCAGGGCTAACTTGCCCTCCGGCCGGCGGTGCACTGAAAACCGGCAGCACTCCACACAAAGAGTGCAGTTAGTGCAACGCTCACGATCAACGCGGATCTTGTAAGCACCTGTCGGATTCGCGAAACGATCAGGGACCAGCCGGCAAGATGCCAACTGAGAATCACCAGCCGCCAAGGATACCGAACGCTCATTTCCCCCGGCATGCTCGGCTTCTTCTTCGATTCGCCTGCGGAAGTCCTCCCGGGCCCGATCGGCGAAAATAACGCGCCCGGTTTCTCCGCGCAGACGGCGTACGTCCCTAAGCCCCATGGCTCCCAGGACTTCAAGCAGTTGATCCCGCCAGGCAAGCATCAGATTGATCACCCGCGTCGCACCCCAGCGACGGTCAATGCCGTCAATCTGGCGTGGACACGGTTTTTGCTCGCGACATTCCGCGCAGATGTCGCACTCCAGGGCAATCAGCAACGGTACATCAATCACCACCGCATCGGCTCCAAGCACTATCGTCTTGGGTACATGCTCGGCCGCCGCAATCCCGCCCGAAGCCAGAAGGGTGACCCGATCGCGAACTCCCTGCTTCACCAGCAGCCGGTGGCTGTCTCTCAAGGCACCTAAAAGCTTGGTGCCATCGGTGCCTTTCCCATGGGTGTCTGCGCAAAGGTGCAGCGTTTCTGCTCCGGCCTGAGCCAGGTCGAGAACCGTCCGTTCCACAGCGTGTCGCACCGGGAGACGCAAGATGGTCAGTAGTTGCGGATTAATCTCCCGCACCCGGCGAATGTCGCTGATCGGATCTTCGGTGGTTTCGAACTCGACAATCGAGGCCCATTCCAGAAGTTCCCGGTGGCGCTCGATGTCTTCGGACTTCAGTAAAACGATCAGGTGGTTGAAATACTCGGCCAGGGGCGTGATGTCCGATCCGGCCCGAACCGTTGCGTAGGTGGTAAGCTTGCTGGCAGCCAGTGCCAGCGAGGCCTCCATCGCACCACCGGGAGAAAAGGGCAACACGCCGAACAGGATTGGCAGGGCAATCCCTCGGGTCGGCGGTATGGGAGACTTGAGGTTTCCCTGAGCATCGAAGTGCAGGCCGCACAGGTCTTGGACCAGGCGCCCCAACGTGATGGTGGTGGAGATATTTTCACGGCCGTGGATACCGTCGCGAGTGGGCCGAACTATTTCGGACATGTCGGTCCAAAGGTTGTCATAACCGGGTCCGTCGAAAGGCCCGCCGTAGCCGGCGCCGGAAACCGGTATCTTTCCCTCGGCAGCCTGTTCCAGGAGGCTGCGAAAGACATCGGGTGTGTAGGTGGTGTCACCCTGGGCGAGATAATCCGTGTCTGGACAAAGCGAAAGCGCACCCCGCGGGCAGCGCAGCACGCAAGCATAGCAGTTCTTGCAACAGGCAGTTTTGGGATCGGCCATCTTTCTGGGGTCGTCAGTCCGGCGTTCGTGGCAACCGAATAAACAGGCTTCCAGGCACGTGCCGCAGTTGATGCAACGATCGCTTCTCTCTACCCGGCGCGGGCGAAGCAAAGGAAACCGGGGAGGCGCGGGCCGGGGCGAGAGCTTCCATGAACTCATGGGTGCACCCTCCAGTCCGGCAGATCAAGACCGAAAGTGTCCTGAATCCATTCACGGTTTTTTTCCAGTTCCTCGATAAACGAGTCAATCTGTTCGGTCGGCCTCCTGTGGCTTTTTTCCAGCATTTCCTCCAGGGCCAAGTAGCATTCCCGGAGCGGGAGTCGAGTTTGGCAAACCTCCTCGCACAAGCCGCAACGGAGGCATAAAAAAGGTTTGGCCATCTCGTGTGGTTGCACGTCTTTGCCTATCAGGAGCGTCTCGGCCAGACGAAGCTTCGCCCGGCCGGTTACCAGTTCATCTCCGGTCAACAAGTATGCGGGACAGCTCGAGACACATGCGCCGCAGAATGTACAACGCAATGCCGATTGCCTGAGAAGGGCCTTGCCGGCTTCTACCTCCCGCTTGGGCACCGACCAGCCTTGGGCTGCTACGGGAGAAGCACCCCTGACCAATAAGCCAAGCAGCGGGGAAAACAAGCGCGCCAGACCTAGTCCTGCGGCAAATACCGGTCCGATGAAAACAAATCCGGGAATGTTGAACAGACGGGTGCGCACCCGAAAGAATTTCATCGGATTGAGCAGCAGCTGCGGGTCGACCTCGATCTTGCGCCGCACCAACGCTTTGCGCTCGGCTCGGTTGTAGCGGTGGCTCAGGAAAGGCGAGTTCCAGATCCCGAATCCGTAGGGGCAACCCCTGTTCCGAATGCCCAGGTAAGTGAGCTGCTGAACCAGCAACAGCTGGAGCAGGTATCTAAAGCGCCGCCGGGCGTCGCAAAGGAACGAGGCAATCACCACGCAATCCTGCGGCGTGTTGGTCCTTGCGACAAAGACCTCGACGGACAACGGTCGCCCGAACCGGCGGGCCATCCGCTTGGCTCGTTTTATGAAGGCCGGCACCGTGCGGCGCGGGAGAACCACCTCGGAGGCCAACATACTCGGGCCCAAGCGCTGGGCGTGGAGCGGAAAGTACCTCTCTGACCAAAGATAAGCGGCATCTCTGACCGGGGCGATAGCGCCCAAACCGATGTCTTTCTGGAAATCGAGAAAGGCGCGTTCGTTCTCCCGGGTTTCAAAATGCAAAAGCAAACTATCTTGCTCACTCAAGAAAGAACCGGCCTGACCGAAGCGATCGGCCATCACCTGGTTTTCTTCGCGCAGTCGCTCCTCGTCGAAAAAGGCCACGTGCGAAGGTGACAACCCGGCATCCACCAACTTGTCGATAAAATGAAATGCATCTTCCGCGCTATTGAAAATCAACAACCACGATGAGGAAAAGGCCGGCTTCGGTCTTACCCGCAACTGAAGCTCGGTAATGATTCCCAGTTGTCCTTCGGTTCCGCATAGCTGTTTCAATGCAGAACCTTCGACTACTTCTCTGGACCCGTCGGGAAAGACCACCCGCGCCGAAAGCAGAGCCTGGCTGAAGGGTCCGTAGCCAAAACCGTCGATCCCCAATCCGCCGGTGGAAGCCCATCCCCCGACCGTGGAGAACCGGCTGGAGGGAGTGGTCACCGGAACCAATCCGTAAGGTGCCAGCGCCGTCGCCAGATCGACCCAGCGTACTCCCGGCTGGAGACGTACTCTGCGCTGTTCTGCATCGACGACCAGAATCCGGCGCATAACCGAAAGATCGATGACCAGACCGTTCTTGGTGGGAACGGCGCCGCCGAAGGCGGACGACGACACCCCGCGAGGGTAGACCGGAAGCCGTTGCTCTCTGGAAAAGGCCAGAAGATCGACGACATCCTGTTCGGTTCTCGGTTGGGCCACCAGCAAAGGGGTGGTGCGGTGGAGCGCCCTCTCCAGTGCACGCGGCACCCGGGCCAGGTCGCGGCTGTACATGCGCCGCTCGAAGTAACCCTGTAGCACGCGGCAATCTTCCGAGAGGCGAGCGCGAAGTGCCTCGGCCATGCCCTCGATTCGGCGCCGCCGTCTGGGAGTATCGCGGTCGGTCAGGTAAGCCCACCACAGGCGGAACCATTGCCTCGGGGAACCAAAGACGACGTACAGAAACAGCCGAAGCGATCCCAAGAATCCTACCCGCCCGGCGAGCAGGCCGGCGATTCTCTCCGGTGTATCCAGGGCGTACTTTCGTCGCCGTTTTTGGGCGGCGGCTTGCGCCTTTTCTTTCCAAAAACCTGTCCAGCTCAATTAAACTGCTCCTCGGTCGAAACAGACCGACACCCAACACAAATCTAAAGCGATTCTATTTCTGTCAATCAACCGGTCGGACGACACACTATTCCATGATCAATGGTCGCCTCAAGGATTATTGTCTGCCGTGGCTGGCATAGCCGGTCTATTGTCTCAAGTATCCCTGTTCCATCTCGTACCAGTTGGCCCTAGCGCCCAGGCGCGCCAGCACCGAGAGAAGTCCGAAGCGGATGCGAAGCAGGAACAGAAACTCGCCGGGGATGGCGAGTTTGAGCAACTTGCGCTTGGCCTTGATGGTGGAATAGGTTCTGTGCTTGCCGTTCTGGTTTTTGAGCTTATTGTTTGGATGCGAAAAAGAGCAGGACAATAGAAAAAGGAGGCGTTTGTATAAAAAGAGGGCTGAAGTGGATTTACCAAAGTGGCCGGCAGCGGGCTGGGCGCCTCGGGCCACCTCGGGCTGAGGTCCATTTCAATCTACTGCGCTGCCTTTGGCATCCACGGGCTGCTCTATAGCTAATTTCTTCAGTTGCCGTTTCTTTTGATCCTTCCAGTTTTCAAGACCACTACCCTTACCGCCCATGATCAGGTTGGCGACCAGGGGCAGGGTGGGTTTTTCTCCAGGTTTCAGTTTGCGCTTCTTGTACTCGATGACCAGAGCGGTTTTGGAGGACAAGATCCAGGCGTGGAGTACATATCCGCGATGCTGGCGCAGCTTGCCGACGTCCTTCGCCCGCTTGGCCTTGATGAAGCGCAGGGCGGCCTCGGCTCTTTGTACGGTCATTCCCTCGCAGATCTGTTTCGGCCTTGCGTAACCCAGGTTCACCGACACCTTCACAAGTCGGTGGCCGAGCTTCGGGCTGATAGTGGTGTTGGCGTTCTCGAGCACGGTGTGATTGCCCTCGATGGTGGCCTGCCGCATCCAGCTGTTTACGCTGGGCACCGGCTTTTCATCTTCTAGTTTGAACTTTTTATGCATGTAATGCAGGTCGATTATTTCACGCACGTAGATTCCGCTGCCCGCGGGATCCTCTTTGAATCCTTCGGCCATCAGCCGCTTGGCGAGGTCGGTCTTGGCGATCTTTGCGGCATCTATCAACGGCGTGTCGCAGGCGAATTTCGGCCCGGCCGCGGTCGCCGGGACGGCTGCCGTCGAGATCATGATCGAAAACAGTATGACGTATCTCGTTCGCATTTTTTCTCCCTTGTGTATCTTGCCAATATCTATCGTTCATACTCCATCGCGATCTGTTCGAGCAGCTTTGCAAGCTGGGCCGAATTCTTGTTCTCATCGTACCACTTCTCGGTCTTTACAATCGCCTTTTGGAGCTTCGCTTCCTCGGCCTTGACTGAAGCTTCACCCACCGACTCCCACGGTTTCGGCCCCGTGCTGTTGAAATATCCCTTCAAGTGCGGCGGCAGCGCGTCGGCCAGCCACATGGCGGCCCAGGCGCGGCGCTTTGAATCGGCCTTCGTGTTTTTCACGGTTTTCAAAAGTGCCGGGATCGACTCGCGCTTGTAATCTACGCTGAACTTCAGCCGGTTCGATTTGCCGTTGCGATCATCCACCCAGCATACGTAATCACCCGGGCGGAAAATGCCCTTCGCGCGGCCTTCCAGGATCTTTGCAACCAGCTCGGCCCGCCGGTGGACGGTCTTGCCCGGGCCAATCGCCAGCTCGGGAATGGGATACGGCCCGCGGCCGTTCCAGATCACCGCTAGCTGCCTCTTGCTCAGCGAACGGCTGAACGAGAAGGCGGCGGCATTCGACGACTCGATCCTCAACACGGTCTTGGGAGTCAGGTCTGGATTTTCCCGGTAGACCGTGCGGTCGCTGTCGTTGACAAACAGGATCTCCAGCAGGATCGGCTCGCCCCAGGCAAACGCCGTATGAAGCAAGCGGATCTTCGGCGCCGAGGCCTGCGACGAATCTCTCTTTTCGAGCGCGAAGGCGCAAAGCAATTCCCGCATTCTTGCGTACTCGGGCGCGGCCGCCTTCTTGGCCAGCGCGGGATTGTCGGCGAAGGGGTAGCTCAAGCCCTTCAGCGACCAGGGGTAAGATGGATCGGCGTCGGCCAGAACGAATTCTACGCTGCCCGGATCCATCACTCCCATCCGGTCGAACACGGTCCGGGGTTCTTTGTCCTTCTCCAGGGCGGTGTAGGCCAGCTTCATGCCCGGCACCCAGGCAATCGTCATAGGCGAAGCGCCCGCCGCCGGCACCTCCCCGTTCGCGCCGGCCGTCGCGAAGGCGAAGTCGTAGGTGTGGCCGTTGCCCACCCAGGCCTCGACGTACAGCCCGGCGCCCGGCAGCGGATGTCCGTAGACGTCCTTGATGACGCCGCGGATGGTGATCCGCTCACCGCCGAACGACGGCCCGGCGAGCATGAGCGCCACAACCATCGTCACGGTTGCGATCGTCGAGCGCATGGGAATTCCGGTTCAGTCCATTCTGGCTACGAGAATCTCGTCAGCGACGACGAGGAAGAGCAGGCCGTGGGCTGAATCGTACGCCATACCCTCCACCCTGCTGCCGTCGTAGCTTTCCAGCACCTGAACCGTCTTGACCACGACCTGATCGACGATCTCATGCACCAGCAAGGCCGGGTTGTCTTCGAACGAATCGGAGACGGCCACGAAGATGCGGCTGGGGTCGGAAGGATCCACGACGACGTCATGATTGTCGGAGAAAGGCACGCTGATCACGCCGGGCGCCTGGCTGACGGTGTCGACGGTTCCGATATAGCCCTCTCCGAACGACTGGATTCCCGTCGCCACGTACAGGGTGTCGCTCGAACCCGCCATGGAAAGACCTTCGATGCCGTTTGCGAGTATGTCGTGCGCCGCGCTCATGTCCACGTCGGGCAAAAACTGCAGATCGAAGGGCGCCGACTGCGGGATGCTGATCACCCTGATCTCGGCCCCGCTGTAGTTGTGGTCGGTAAGGTACAGAAGATCGTGGTCCGACAATGCATCCGGATTCTGCGATTCGTTCGCCCATTCGAGCCCCAGCGTATTGCCCTGCGTTCCCAACCAGTGGCAGTCCCACGGGGGCGGATCGGGCGGCCAGGTGCAGCCGCTCTCGAGCCGATCGCGGTAGGATTGGCGCTCCCAGGAGACCAGCGCAGTGCCGCTGGCGTCGAGATCGAGAATGTCGATGTTGCCGCCGACGATGTCGTGGATGAACAGGCGCGTGGGATTGTCGCCCTCGCTCTGGGCTTCCTTGATGGCGAAGCCGGCGATCGCGATGTTGAAGTCCGCCGGGGCGGTCGACGGATCTCCGCCGTCGATATTGTAAGTGAACGACCCCGCTTCGGCGCGACCCGCGACGGCCTGCACCCAGATCTGATCCCACCCGATCCCGGCGCTAGTGGTCTGTCCGTTCAAGCTCACAACGTAGATCAGCCCGTGATTGCGGTCGTGGGCGAACCAGCCCTGCGGTATTCCGCTGGTCCAGGGGACGGACACCTCTTCGGTGCCAAGCTCGAAAGAAAAGCCGTCGAGTTGATCGTCATAGTCGACCTGGAAAAACCGCAGGTGCGGCCTGTTGAAGGTGTTGTCCGTATTGGCGTCGAATACCATGAGATTCTGCGAGTCGTCGACGCATAGCGCGCCGGGCTTGCCGTCGGGAATGGAAAGCGTGGCAATCAAAGCGTTTTGCGGACCATCGGACCGGCTGACCACGTAGTAGCTCAGGTGCTCGACCTGAAAGGAGGCCTTGTTGTCGGCAAAGCTCACGCCACTGACGGGATCCCAGGCGCTGTCCGCGTCATCGTCCAGCACCAGCACCGAAAGTCCGACCAGGCTGCCCGAGTAAGGCAGTTCGATGGTGACCGGGCTATCGAACGCCTGGCCGTGAGGTGTGAAGCTGTAAACGGAACCGACCTGCGTGGCACCATCGGGCAGGGCTACCGGGGCTTCGGTGGTAGCGACGGTGAATTCCACGTCCTCGCTCATTGCGCCCGCGGGTATCACCAACCGGGCATCAGCGTGGGTGATCGAGCCACCGTCGGGTCCGATGGTGACGGTTGTCGGGGAAGCATTGTCCGATCCATTATTGCAGCAGACTAAGATCATTCCCGGCGCCAAGAGAACCAGAAGGCCACCAAGGGCGCGAAACGCAAGTTCCCTGAATGCGTTCATCTGCCAACCTCCCAAGTTTACGATTCTCCGCGTCATCTTACCACAGACATGGCTATAGTACAGAAGAGACCATGGTCGTAGTCGAACGTTCGGATTCGGGTGTATTCCTACCGACGACGGCGTCCTTTTCGCCGGGAGTAATTGCGGTGACTCGAGCGTCCCTTTCTGTATCTGGAGGAATCCGGCATCCGGGGCAACTTCCAGCTCGACCGCCAGATGGTCCTCCACCTGGGAGCCTGCGTTCCTTCGATCTGCAGAAATCCAAGGTCGTTTTCCCATTCAATAAGCACAACGTTTTCGAGAATGGCTAAGACCCGGGCGTCTTCGCCTATGGAATCATCTACTCGGACGAGGTAGAGGCCCGGTTCGCACTCAATCTCATCCACTGATTCATCCAGCCTGAAAACCGCGACGGGTTCGTCGGTTTCTTTTGTGCTGGTGTCAACCAGTTCCAGACCTTCAAAACTAACTCTTCGGGGACGGGTCCAATCCGTGGAGTGAACCAGATTGATGAAGTTGTCGAGGCACTCCACCTCCTCGAGAGAGTTTTCACGAGAAACACGATTCTCGTCGTGCTCGCGCCGGTCGCCAAACAGTTCGGGACACTCCTGTGCCGGTTTGGCCCGGATCACCCATGAGCCATCATCATGATCGTTGTCGCTCCCCTCGGCCGGTATAGTCGGAGCACCGAGCAGCAAGAACACCGCGACCAATCCAACTCTCCCCGTCAGGCTGAGGCCGATCATCCGAATCGCCGACTTCCTTTCAATGTCAATTCCCTTCGAAACCAAACGAGCTTCCGAAGAAGGCAGAATATCATAAATATACTTCTTATACAAAGATTGTCTATTAAATGGTCCTGTCAATATAATTTTTGTCTCATAATAACAATCAGATAAGGACTACAACAAAAATGGAATCTGGAGTTCTGACGAATTACATTGCGTATCTCTCATAATATCTATCATATACAGGTAGTTATAATATGTTTGAATCGAAATTATATGTGTAGTAAGATAAAAGGGTTTTGGCCCTGATTTGGGCACCAATACGTCGTCAAAATCTTTGTGTCGTTTGTAAAATCTGGAGTCGTCATGCCTGAGAAATGCAAATACGAGGATGACATTCTTCGGTCCCTGAGAAGAATTAGCCGGGCCATTGACCTGCACAGCCGGAAACTTGCCAGTCAGTACGGCCTGACCGGCCCGCAGTTGGTATGCCTGCGTATTCTGGAAAACCAGGGTCCCCTTACTCCGAGTTTGCTGGCAAAAGAGATATCCCTGAGCCAAGGCACGATCACCGGCATCGTCGATCGTCTGGCCGCAGGCGGGCTAGTGACCCGCGAACGCAGTACAAAAGACCGCCGTTCGGTCACGATCAGCATCTCTTCTTCCGGCCAGGACATGGTCAACAGGGCCCCCTTCCCGCTTCAGGAATCCCTGACTCTGAATCTCAGAAAACTACCGCCCGAGAACCAGACTGTCATTCATACGGTTCTGCAGCAGATCGTCCGCATGATGGGTGCCGAGGAGGTTGATGCGGCTCCGGTCTTGTCGACTGGATCCCCGGCTGTGGCTGCCAGCGAGGTAAAGGAGTTTTTGGATCAGGCCCCCTCGAACATCACGGTACTGCCCGGGGCAAAGGACAATCAGGAATCCGAAGGCAGAGAACCAACCGGCTCGCAAGAACCAGGATGTGATGCATCCTGATTTACACTCGAAACAAGAAGTCCGGGCGCCGGTCCCGCAACTGGAGGAAGCCGTGTTGAAAAACCTGGCTCTTGCAACTATCTTTCTGGCCCTATGGTCGGGCCGGCTTCCGGCCGCGGATTTTCCGGGTGAAGAGCAGCCTGTACGCTATTTTCAGAATTTTACCAGGAACCCGCTTCCCGAAGGAGCGGTTTCCGATCCAGAAACCGGTCAGCCGATCATCTTGATCGTGATCGATGCTTTAAGACCGGATCATCTCGGGTGCTATGGCTATGGTCGTGACACCTCTCCCATGCTGGACAAGTTCGCCGACCAGGGAATCATTTTCACCCGTTATTTCGCCAATTCCTCCTGGACTCGCACCGCCACGACCTCGATGCTGACAGGCCGCATCCCCACCCGCCATGCGGTGCAATGCGACAAGCACAAGCTACAGGCCTCGATACCCACCGTGACGGAGCAGCTGAAAAAGGCCGGCTACGCAACACTGGCGGTGGTGGGCAACGGAAACGCCAGTTCGGCCTTCGGGCTCAACAAGGGATTCGACGTCTTCGAAGACACCACCAGGAACTGGAAGGGACTGCCCAGGGCCAAGCAGGTGTACGACAAGGGCTTGGAACTTTTGCGCAGATACCGGGGCAAGAAAAAGGTGTTTTTGTTTCTGTTCGTCCTTGATACACACGATCCCTACCGGCCCGCTCCACCGTACGACGAAATGTTCCTGCCCGGCTACCATGGAAAGATAGTGCACTCCCCCCGCTGGGAACCCAACAACGCCTATCCCAAAGAGGTGCGGGAGAAAATCGTCGCACTCTACGACGGTTTGATCCGCTTCACCGACGATCAGACAAAAGTCTTTTTTGACAAGCTTGATCGGCTAGGCTTCTACAATCGCTCCAGCATCTTCATCACCGCCGACCACGGGGAAGCCTTCGGTGAACATGGCGTCTACAAACACGGGTATCAGCTGTATGAAACCCACCTGCGCGTGCCCCTGCTCATCCGGGCCCCCTGGCTGAAGGTCAAGGGTAAGTACTCCTCGGCCTTTGTCCAGCAGCTGGACCTGTTTCCCACCTTCTGCCAGCTGGCCGGAGCCCGGGTACCCGATGACCTGCAGGGCATTTCGATCATCGACGCCCTGAAAGACCGATCGTCGGTACCGGTTCCTCGCTACGTCCTGTCGGAGTACAAGTGCTACGGGATTAAGCGCACCTCCATCAGGACCCGGGGTTACAAGCTGATCTACCAGCAACCCGCCGACCGGGAACAGTTCATGAAGACGGTCAAGAAGCCCGAATTATTGCCGTCCGTATCGTTCGACCGAGAGGTCTTCTCCCTCTTTAACGTCCTCAAAGATCCTTACGAACGCAAGAATATCTGGACGGTTGCCGACCAGAAACTAAAGAACCGGCTTCTCGAACTCTTGAAGGACGAAATCGACGAAAAAAAACCGCCAAAGAAAATCAAGAACCTGGATCCCCAGTTAGTAGAAGAGCTTCGCTCCCTGGGATATGTCCAGTAGGTAACTTCTATGTCCGATAAGACAATCCCACACGCCGGCAAGTTGCTGTTGATGGTTGCTGGAATAACTATGCTCCTGGGACTTCCCGATGCAAACGGGCGAGGGAAAAAGAACCAAAATATCCAGAAACCGAGACAGCTGTTTGTCAACAGTGGATTCGAAAAGGGCCTTGCCGGCTGGAAGCCGAAGCGTATCCGGCTGATCGAGGATCCCACGGTAGCCCATAGCGGCACCAACTGTGTTTTGGGAGAAGTCCGGCGTCGCAACACCGGGACCGCGATCCGGCGCACCCTAAGACTTCGCAGCGACCACATGTACCGGCTTGCTGTATGGGCCAAGGCAGACAACCACAGTCGCCTGACCATCTGGAAGATAACTGGAAATCAACGACTGGTCATCGCCAATTGGCCGAGCGTGCCCAGAAAATGGAGCAGGTACCGGGTCAATTTTACGGTCGACTCCGACGGCCCGGTCACCCTCCTGATCGTCGCCCCCTCGTCGTACTGGGCACCGGTCGGGCGAATGTGGCTGGACGATCTGTCACTACTAGAGTTGCCTAAATGGGAACGGCTCAAGGTATCCGATCAGAATGGATTCAATGATTTTCCTTCCATGGTCAAGACCGGAGACGACTCAGTCTGGGTATCCTGGCTTTCTTTCAGAGACGGCCACGATACCCTGCAGGTGACCCGCCTGACGTCCGCGAACAACAAACTTGAACGTCAGCGGATCCGGGAGGTCGCCGGAATACGGAATAGTCGAATTCTCGATCCAACCCTGGTCGCCGGCCCGACCGGCGCATGGTTGGTATACGCGGCCGAGCTCAACCAGAACTGGGATCTGTTCGCAGTATTCCTCGACGATGCCAAGGGTCCGCAAGAGCCCATTCGCATCACCCGCCATAGCGGCGTGGACGTGCATCCCTCGGCGGTGGCGGATGGGGAAACCTTGTGGATCGCCTGGGAATCCAACCGCGACCGGGGATACAGGCAGATCTACCTCGCCGCCCTTCGCGCCGGAACCCCGGGACAGCCACTCTGTCTTTCAGCACCGGGCACCAATAACTACCAGCCGAGTATCGTGAAACGGTCCAGCGGACCCCTTCAGGTGGCCTGGCACAGCTTTCGAAACAACAACTACGACCTTTTCACCCGGGCCATATCGGGCGGCAGCCCGGGTCCTGAACGTCGCTTGACAACGGCACCCGCAATCGACCGGGGAGCACGACTGGAATCCTGGAACGATCAGGTGTTCTTGGCCTGGGAACACGCTTCCTATTCCGGGTATAAGATCGGCAAGGCCAGTATCAAGCGCGTGCTGGTGGCCCGCTTACTGGACGGTCGACTGCGCATGCCCAAGGGCCTAAAGAAGACCAGCCTGTATTCTCTGGCGGAGTCTCCGGACCTGAAGTTGGACCAGCACGGAGGTTTATGGATCGCAGCAAGGGTTCCCCGCGATCGCAACTCGGGCTGGGACGTCGTCTTGTGGAGGTATCTTCAGGGAAAATGGGCAACGCCCAGGGTACTTTCCACCCGCAAAGGGATGAACCGGCGCCCGCAACTGGCCGTACTCGAAAAACTGACTGCAATCTGCTACCAGGGAGACGATCTCCCCGGACGCTGGCAGAGTATCGAAGAAAGCGGCAAGGGATCCAGCGGTGTTTACCTGTCGCTGGTAGACAACTCCCCAACCCCGCCCGGCGGGCGCCTGCGCCTGGTAGCATTCGATCCACCGCGGGATTTATTCGAAGCCGGCCGCCTGAGAGTCTCCCGCGGAGAAGACCGCCAAGGCTGGACAGTCTCCCAGCGCGGTAAAGACTTACGCCTGCTGTTCGGAGACCTTCACGAGCACTCGGACTTGTCTGTCTGCGACCGAACCCATGACGAGTCTCCGGACCAGACTTACCAGATGATGCGTGACGTGGCCCGCTACGATTTCGGCGGCCTGACCGATCACGGGAAATGTTTCAACTCCTACCTGTGGAGTCACCTGGGCAAGCTGACCCGCGCCAACTCGGATCCGGGACGCTTCCTCACGCTGCTGGGCGAGGAGTGGAGCTCGTCGTTCGAGAAACCCTCGAAGAAGTACCCGTACGGCTACTATGGCCATCGGAACATGTTCTTTTCCAATCCTTTCCATCAGACCTGGCACAACGCCGCTCAACCGGAAACGCCTGCGCAACTCTGGAGCCGGCTCCGCAAGGGTCAGATCGACTTCGTCACCATCCCCCACCAGTTGGCCGACACCGGAAACGTTCCGGTCGACTGGGACTTCAACGATGAGACCGCCGAACCGGTGGCAGAGATCTTCCAAATGCGCGGATCCTACGAGTGCAAAGGATGCCCGCGGGAGGCCTACCGAACCATGCCAACCCGCGGGAACTTCCTGCAAGACGCCTGGGCCCGGGGAATCGTGATCGGCGTGGTGGCCGCTCCTGATCACGACGGCGGCTCCGGCAAGGCCGCCGTATACGCCAAGGAATTCTCCAGGCAGTCAATTTTCGAGGCATTGCGAGCCAGGCGAACCTACGGCACCACGGGAGCAAAGATTCTTCTGGACGTCAGGGTGAACGGATTGTTCATGGGAGAAGTAGGCAAGCCGCCGGGAGACGAGCCGGTCAAGGTGCAGGTCAAGGTCGACGGCACTGCCCCGATCAGGAAAATCGAGATCCTGCGAAACAACCAGATTGTCTTTGTTGCCCGTTGCCACGGTAATCGTCTGGAATTTAGTTTCGTCGACCACCCTCCTCAGGGTTCAGCATTTTACTACGTTCGGGTTACTCAGCGAGACAACGAGATGGCCTGGTCTTCCCCTGTCTGGCTGGGACGTCCCGCCAAGCCGAAGGACTACTAGCCCAAGCCCATGCAATTCGCGTCTGGTGAAGCGATCCAAGAGGTAATGAACATGAGCCATTCAAACAGTCGAGCAGGCCACATCACTTGCTGGACCGTCACCTGGCTGTTGCTCCTCGGTGCCGGAAGCGATATTGCCGCAGGCAACGGACACCAGACCAGGTCTTTGGTTGACGAGGCATCCCGCGCCGAGGTACGGGAGCGCGGATTATTTATCAACATGGGCTCTCCCGACCAACACAAGTACATCCGGGGCGGCTGGCGAACCGGCTGGGGAGTTACCCGGTCTGAAAAAAACCTGGCCGCGATCGTGTCCAAGACCGCATGGTTGCATTTTTGGGACTGGAAGGGCGGTGCCCGCTCCATGGTGATGCGAATCCGCTCACCGCACAGGGGCCAGCGACTGAGCGTCAAGATCAACGGACTTGCTGCGGGTGGGCAGAAAATTCCCGGAGACTGGAGTGTTGTCGAATTCCCCTTCAGTCGTTCACTCTCGCCGGGCCGTAATGACATCTCATTGCATTTCGCCAAGGAAACAAAGGGAAAGCCAGCCGCCCAGGTGGACTGGATCTGGTTCAAGGCCGAAGACGGCCCGCCGCCCAGCCCTGCCAAGGAGATTTCACCCGTATTCGTCGAGGCGCGCCCTTCTTTAAAGGCTGATCCTCCCCGATCCTATTCATACTACCTGGAAATCCCCCCTGAGGCATGGCTGTCTTTCTCTTATGCTGCAGTGTCGACTTCGACCTTCAGCGTTGACGTCACCCTTGACGGCCAAAAATCCCGGAGACTGTTTACCTCCCCGGCCAAAAAGAACGAGTGGAGCGTGGCCCGGGTGGATCTGTCGGAATTCTCGGGCCGAGTGGTCAGACTCGACCTGGTCAGCGGCGGGCCGGCAGGATCGGCGGCCTGGGGGCAGCCATCGATCCGCGTGCCCGGCCCGGCTCCCCGGGTACCGAAAGTCACTCCGGCAAACCGTGCAAAGAACCTGATCTACATCGTCATCGACACCGCCCGCCAGGACGCCTATCGGGCTTTCAAATCCGAAACCCGTGTTCAGACTCCGTTCTTCGATGCCTTCGTCGCCGACTCGATGATTTTTCCGAATGCCTACACGAACGCACCCTGGACCAAGCCATCGGCGGCGACCTACCTCAGCGGTCTCTATCCGGCGACCCACGGTGCCCAGCGCAAGAAAACCGTCCTGTCCCGCAAGGTGCCATTGATCCAGGAGCATTTGCAGAAGCAAGGATTCCTGACCGCGGGGTTCATCGCTAACGGATATTTGTCTAAAAAGTTCGGATTCAGGCGAGGCTGGGACACCTACCGCAACTACATCCGCCAGGGAATGCGCTCGGATGCCCAATACGTGTACCAAGACGCACTGAAGTGGCTGGCTACGCTGAAGGACCAGCGATTCTTTCTTTTCATTCAGTCAATAGACCCGCACGTTCCCTACCAGGCGCCTTCCAAATTCATGAAGCCCTACTGCGATCCAAAATACCGGGGTCGCTTCAAGCGATTTTTTGACGGCTACGCCACCGAAAAATTCCTCAAGGGCGAGCTGAAGCTGACAGAGAAGGAGAAAAAACGAATCGTCTGCCTGTATGATGCCGAAGTGAGTTACCACGATGAGTACTTCGGGCGCTTCCTGTCCAGTCTGCAAAAGCGCGGCCTGCTGGAAAACACCCTGGTGGTTGTCAGCAGCGACCACGGCGAGGAGCTGTTCGAACACGGCAAGCTCGACCACGGACATGATCTGTGGGAAGAGTTGATGCGGACTCCCCTTGCCATCCGCTACCCCCGCCTGTTCCCGGCAAGCAAGAAGTCGGATGCAGTCGTGGGCCTGGTAGACTTCGTGCCCACCGTACTGCAAGTGTTGGACGTCGAGGCCATGCCAAACCTGGAGGGCGCCTCACTGCTGGATGCCGCTTATGGAAAACCGGTCCCCCCACCCGGTTATGCAATTTTAGAGCGACGCGATCAGCAACGCGCCGTGCGGGTAGGCCGACTCAAACTGATCGAATCACTCAATGGCCGGACCCGGCTCTTCGACTTGGCAACCGATCCGGGCGAGAAGAAAAACCTGGCGAGAAGCAGACCGCTCGCCCGGCGGGCCTGCGAAGTCTACCTGGGCGAGGGTCTGGAGGTCCGCGCCAAGAAGAACAGGCTCTCGAGTATGGGCCGCAAAAGGGATTTGACCGGTCCCGAGACGACAATCGGCGACGAACTTCGCGAACAGCTGAAATCCCTCGGCTATGTTGAATAAGCGGGTGTACGGGCGTGATCATCGCTTCAATCCTCTACACCACAACACGAGTATCAACAAGAGCCACGCCAGGCAACCGGCATTTGGATCGGTGTCGCAACCGCAAGAGCCGGCCAGGTCTCCGGCGCCGGGGTCCGCTCCCTGGTCCGCGGCCACGCCCGGATCGCCAGCGTCCTCGTGGTCTGCGTCAGGCGAGCCCTGGTCGCCGGCGTCCATGCCCGGGTCTGCGCCCGGATCGGCGTCTACACCTGCATCGACGTCGGCTCCCGCATCGGCGTCTGCGTCCCAATCTCCGGGGCCTGCGTCCTGTATGCCCGCATCGGGGCTCGAACCGGCGGCCTCGATGGCTTCGGCGACCGTATCGAAGTCGCGCGAGCCGACCAGGCCTATCAACAATGTCGCGGGCGTCGCGCTCATCAGGCGATCGAGATCCTGTGCGTGCCTGCCGAAGCCGAACACGGTCATCGGATCCATCAGGTAGTAGCGGTCGACCAGGTCATCGTCGTCATGGGCAAGGTAGAGCGAACGATCGAGAGTCCCGTCGGCGAAAAAAACCCACTCCAGTCCGACCGCCCGGCCCGACGTGTTGGCAAGGTCGCCCTCCCAGCCGTCGGCCAGCGAAGTGTTCTCGGAAGAAGACCTGAAACAGCTGTCATCGGCGCCGACGGTGCCGCCCGGCGTGCCCTCGTAAAGAAACCAGTAATTCTCGGCCACCGAGTGAACCGTCATTCTGGCGTGGGTCGCGAAAAACTCCCAGGTCACGCTCCAGCCTCCCTTGCTGGATTGAATGGTCGCCTTGTCGAGCGGCGTGCCCAACGGATCGCCGGTGGTGCTGGTCGCACCCGTGTATCCCGGGTGACCGAATGCGTCCAGGCCCATGTTTGGGATGCCGCGGTACCAACCGGATTGACCGTTGGGAACGCCCGCGCTGCCCTCGGGGTGAAAGTTGATCCAGTCGATTCCGTCGCCGTCGACGATACTGGTGAACCCGGCCCCGACCTTGTCGAAGTAGTAGGTCGCGCTGTCGGTGACGACCTTGAAGACTGCAATGCCTTCATCGGTGTCTTCAGTGATGGTCACATCGCCGGAGGCAAAAAAAGACCAGCCGAAACAGACGAACACCAAAGCGACTAGCGAACCGGGTTTTCCGGGATATAGCCGCCTGTAACGGTCATCTCTTGGTCTCATTTCTTACCTGTTTTAGACAACTGGTCCTTTATATCTCTTACCGAACAAGATAGCCATCGCGGAGTGTTATACACGAGGATTCCCCAGCATCCGCGGGGACACTAATGGATCTGTCGCAAGGCCCGTGCTAACATGTTGTTTCGGAATTTTCTGTCGAAGCTGGAGAAAAAAATGAATACCAAATACATAATATCTTTTCTGTTCACTTTCGCTCTCGCGTTGGGCCTGTGCTTCACGTCGGCATGCAACAACTACAGTAGCGGCAACGTGGATGCCAACCTGGACGGTGATGTGGACGGCAACCAGAACGGCGATCAGAACGGCGACGAAAGCGGCGATAAGGGCGGCGACGAAAGCGGCGCGGACATGGCGCATCCGTTGTGCACCGCCGTCGGCGGCACCTGCACCGAGGAACGCTGGATCTTGTGTCCGGTCGGGACCGAACCCATCGATCCGGATCCACACCAGGACTGCGGTAGCAACCTGGGGTCCGGCGGATGGTGCTGTGTCGACGCGCCCCCCTCCACTTGCTCGGATTCCTCATACGCAAACTGCATCGCGGGCACCAAGTGCGAAGGCTGTTGGGCTTCAGTTCAGGACCTGTCTTGTGAGGCGGGCCGGGTTTGCTGCACGGACATCTGCGACTGACCGAGATACGGGGACGGCAAGGCGTTCAAGTTCAGTGTCCATGGCGGCGTCGAGATTCCATTCTCCCTATACGAAGTCCCTGGACTGCGGAAAAGAGAATAGAAATGAATTTTAAGATAATTGGTAATGTTACCAGGCATGTCTTGGTTTTTCTGGCCGTTGTATTGACCACGATCTTTGGCTGCAGCAACGTTGATGATGGGTCCGAGCGCATCGATCCCAGGCTAACACCTGCTGATCTCGTCTTGACGCTCGACCCCGAGCCGCAGCCAGAACTACCCGACGGATTGCGGCTGCGGGCGGCCAGCTTAAACGTGTACGGCGGCCAGAACGCCACGGCAGAACAAATCGGTGATTTTTTCGCCGGCCTGAATCTGGACCTGATCGGCCTCCAGGAGTGCCCGGCCGACCTGATCGAATCCATCGCCCAGGCCGCGGGCTTTGAACACTTTGCCGGTGACGGCGTGGGTCTATTGTCCCGCACAGCACTGGAAAACGTCACCCGGGTTAACCTGCAGTCCGGCCGAAGCTTCGTCCATGCCCAGACCCAGATCGACGGAGTGCAATTTTCGGTCTACGCCGCCCACTTGGGCTGGAATCTGGACGGAGACCGGCAATGCCGTGAGTTCATCGACCAGCACCTAACCAATGATCCAATCCCGCACCTGTTAATAATGGGAGATTTCAATGACGAGCACTTCTCTTCGCAAATTACTATCCTGGAAGAGATGCTAAGCGACGTCTTCACCACAATGAACTGGTACCCGGGCGAGCGAATCTCGTGGCCAAGCACTCAATTTGATGACTCCGAGGGCTCCCAATTGATAGATCTAATTTTTTTCAGGAGCAGCTATCCGGCCATCGTAATCGATGCCGAAGTGTTCAACCTGTCACCGGTACTATCGGATCACAAACCTGTAATGGCCCAACTACTTTATCCTCGCGACCCGCAGCAAGCCTGGACCAGCGACCCATTCGCACCAATACGTGACTCCTTCGCTGGCTGGCCGCCTCAGTCCCAGCGACCCGCCAACCTGCTGGTCAACCCGGGCGCCGAAGAAGGTCTAAATGGCTGGACAGTTTCCGGTGATGCCCAGGCGGTTGAAACACGAGAAAACCAGAACCCCTTCTCGGGTGTCAAAATGTTCACCGGTTTCAAAGAGCAGCCCGAAAGTAAAGACCGGATGTCAAAAGGCAGCCAGACTGTCGACCTGATCGAGTCGACTACTACAATCGACGAGCGGATGACGGTACTGTATGCATCAGGCCGGATGGCCACAGGTTATATAACCGAGAGTGACGGGGATATTACCAGCGATAGACCCATGCCCTACGATGACGGCGAGGTGATCGTAGAAGCCCTGTCAGCCGATGGAAGTGTGCTTGCTTCTAAAACATCCAAACGCCGCGACACCCTTGGCTGGCACCCATTCGCAGTTGCATTGCCCATACCACCCAATGCGCGTCAGGCCCGTCTGACCTGGATATCCCATCACAAAGCTTTCGGCGGTGAATCGAACGATGCTGTATTCGACGACCTCTACCTGGGACAGGGAGTGCTTGCTGAGCCGCACCCGTGGCTGTCGGGTAATTTACTTTCCAACCCGGGTGCCGAAACCGGCGAGAGCGGCGGTTGGAAGACAGAAGGCTGGCAAGTCCTGGCCGATTTGGTCCCCTTCGGGATCAATATCTACGCCCCCTGGAGCTTTTCGGGCGGCTTCTTCTTCCAGGCCGGCGGCCCACCGGGAATCAGTGGCGGCCCGGAAGGCACATGCAGTTTGGCTCAACGGGTGTCTGTCAATCAGCTGATTTTGCATGAAGGAGCGGGCAAGCAAGTGGCTTTGCATTGGGGCGGCCGGGTGCGCACCTGGGCGGCTCGCAGCAGCATAAAGCTGGCGCTCGAGATCTACGACTCGGATGGCAGTCTATGGGGAACCCTCGAAGCCGAACCTGTCCGGGCAGCCGAGTGGACCCTGGTCGAACAACGCACTCGCATCCCGAAAGGAGCCTCTGCAGTCCGGCTGGTGGTTGAGACCCAGGTCAGCGAGATGGACACTGGCGCTTTTGGCGACGAATTTTTTCTTTTACCTGAGATAGTCTCAGCCACTGATTGATCGCCGCCGCTCCCGTATCCGCAGGGTCCGGCACCGTTCGCCCAGCCTTTGGCTGGACTCAAGAAGGAGGTATTTTGTCCACCTATTTCTACTCCTAACTGTCAAGGATTTCGGGAAGGGGTACAGCCGGGGCTACCAGAAGGTGCGAGACCAGACGGTGCTGCCATCCTTGACGGCGATGGCCGCCGCGTAGATGTCATCCACACCACTGCCGTCCTCGGCCACTAGTAGCAGCTTGTCTTTGTACAGGGTGACGAACCTCAGGTAACGCAGCGGATCGTCCTCGTCCAAAGCGCCGAACAGCTGCCGGTCGGAGACGCTCCACACGATTTGCTCGCCCCGCCGGCGGCCGATGACGAAGTAGTGTGTGCCGCCCGAGGCCACCGAGCGCAACGTGAACCTGTCCCCGTCGAGTTCCAGCGGACGGCAACCGCGGAAATCGAGCAACCGGCCCCGGTAGTCGAGGCGGCAGCTCTTCCAGGAGGCCATCAGCGTCGGGGTTCGGGGTGGCTTGTCCGGCGACAGTTTCTGAAGCTTTTGCTGCCGGGGCAGCCAGCGGTAGTAGTATCCATTCAGCGCCCTGATGAGCAAGTTGCCCTCGAGGCCGTCGGCCCAGACATCGTCAATGATGTCGGCGACCTCGGGAGCGATGTGTTCGAGATCGTCGAGGTCGTAGAGACGATCCAGAGCGGGCAACGAGAACTGGACCAGCCGCTTGAGTTTCACGGAACCGGTGTAGAGCCACAGTGCACCGGGAGTCACCCCGATGATCCTACTGGCCGTCGACTCCACCGCCTGCCCCAGCACGGCGCCGTCATCGGGATCGATGGTGAGCACCCGCTCCCAGGCGATGCCCCAGCCCGGCGGATCGTTGTTCATCTTCAGCAGCAGTACTGATTGCCGCTCCCGCGCCACGAAGCCACTGACGGCCAGCGACCAGTCGGTGAGGCTCAGGTGCATGTCCGCTATGTTCAGCAGCGGAATGAAAGGAGCCAGGAGTTTGATGGCCAGGAAAACAAAAAGCGGGCTCATAAAAAGCGTGATCTTCAGGGTCCGCAATTTTTGATGGCGCCTCTCCACCTCGGGCCGCTCAATGGTAACGCACCGACCAGGCCGGCTTGCCGGAATCGGATTTCAAGACCACCAGCCTGGCATCACCGGCTGCGTCCGCCTGCTTCAGAACCAATACCACTCCGTCGGGCAGCCTGGTGGCGTAATCCACCCGGTAGCCGTGCGCCTGGCGGGGCCGCGCTCTGAACAGTTCTTTTTCTCCGGTCTTCCAGACCCAGTGGTTGTCCTTTGCCAGCCGACCCAGCAGCAACTTGCCCCGATCCTTCTCGAGATCCTGGTAGGCCACCAGGCGATCACCGTCCCCGAGGTCGAGAAGCTGCCGGCTATGGTTGTCGCAAACGAACTTGCCGTCGAGCAAGAGTTCGCCGCCGATCCGCCGGGGAACCGCAGGCCGGTCCTCGCAGGATTTTATAATCAGTGCGCCGCTGCCCATCGGATTCAATCCCGGCTCGCGGTGTTTCGGCGGCTGATCGAACTCCTTGACTCGCTTCAGCTCCGGAAGCGAGTAGGCCACCCAGGTCTTGCTGCGGAACCCGCCCTGGCGGACCCACAGCCGCCCGGAAGTGAGTCCATAGGGCCTCATCCAATCGCCGGTATCATACTTGCCCAGGGCGGTTCCCTGCCGCAGATCCAGGCAGGTCAACAGCTCGTGGCTGGAACCGCCTCCGCGGCCGCCGGACCGGGTGCGCCCCAGGTAAAGCAACAGCACCGGTTTGTCCTTGTCGCCGATCAGCTTGGCGCCCTTGACCTCCCAGCGCTCCCGGCCGCACCCGCCGACCAGGAACACAGCCAGCGCTAAAGCGAGCATCAGTCCAGCGCTCGTCTTTACCTGCCATCCGGGCAATGCTCGTCTCCTTCCTGTGTATTAAAGGTTCCCGCCGGCCGCACTCCGGCCGCAGCGAAACCCGAGAGCCGAATCGTCAGGCTGACCAGCCAGATATCCTGGGTTTTTCTTGATTGTTCCAGGTATTCTCCGCAAAGGCAAACAATAACCAGGCCGATATCGAAGGGATTGGCACCAGGAACCGGGGAAGCCTTACCTGCCGCAATTATCTTGACACTATTTCGACCGGGAAGTGGAAAGTGTATTATACCTACATCATAGAGAGCATCGGAAACCCCAAAACCAGATACATCGGGCACACGACCGATCTCAGGCAACGACTGGCCACCCATAATGCAGGCGGATGTAAATATACATGCAAGTTTCGACCATGGAGAATCAGTGCTTACTTCGCTTTGAGAGATATCGAAACCGCATATAGATTCGAGCGCTACTTGAAATCTGGATCGGGACATGCTTTTGCCAAGAGACACTTCTGAAGGATGGAGGCGGCGGGAATCGAACCCTAAAATAATAAAATCAATAACCCATGACAAAGCATGCCCTTAGATCACTTTTCCCAATGTTCTCCAAAGATTGCGTTTGACGTTTGGTGCCATCCTGTTCCGCCTGATTCCACCCCATGGTGCAGGGTTGCGGCCCCATAGCGGCCCCAACATTACTGCACAGACTCCCATATGTCTCAATGAACACGAGGATTGAGATCGGCATCTTTTCAACTACATCGAACATACTAGACCCAACTCGGTAGCTCGACCTCGGTTTTGTCAATAGCGTAAATGTCGCGTTCGACGCGGTGGAGGTTCTTTACGTATTGCGGAATTTCGGCTGCACGAGCATCCATGCTGAACCCGTCCACGGCAAGCCGAAAACGATCAATGAGCACATCGTGCGGAACCAGGTCGCGGTCGACCATGGCCTCGATATCGCTCACGTCGTTGGCATTGAAACGTTTTAGCTTGCTGACGATGACGTCAACCACATCGAGTACTTCGACCTCGAAGTGACGAAGTGGCGCGCTGAGCTTTGGCATCGAGTTCCACTGCGGAACCTGCGGAAGAAACGGCATGGCAGCCGTCACAATGTCGATGTAGATACGGTGCCTGGTGCGGAGCGCCGAATCCCTCCCGGCAATCCCGACAATCCGTGCCTGGATTTCTTCGGTGAGCTGCGCAGTCTCTAGCACATCGCCGTCCTTGGTGCCTCGCTCGTAGTCTGCTTGGAGCATCAGGGCAGCCGAGCCCAGAACTTTCAGCAGGATCTTGTCCGCAGCAGGCCACTTCCAGCTGGCGTCGATATCCTGGAAGAAATGTTCAAAGACCGGCACGAGCTTCTCTCAGAGCATGCAAGAAGTCTTCGGGCTGTAGGTCGGTCACGATGTTCCAGCGCTGTGAGATCGGAGATGATGATGCCCTCACCTCTTCGAGCGTCCGCTTGGTGCGGATACTCGGATCGAGTATATCCAAACCGACTGCGTCGTTGGGCCGCCTAAATGACGAAGATCGTGCATACTCGAGAAATGTATCGAGGACGACCGCGGCTCTGCGGTAGCGCCTGGCCCACGACCGAGGTGGGGCCTGCTTCAGCTCGCTGCGGATCGCATCAAGGACATTGTCGATGAGCCAACCGAGCCGGCGCTCCAGTCCCGCCTCGGTTAGCCGTGCGTGGAGTTTCTTCAACTGGATATGATCGATATGATGCACGAGTACCGGGCCGAGCGCGGTTAACAGTCGTGGCGAGCCCGCCACCAGCGTCTCTCTCACCACGACGCCGGGATCGTTGTAGAGCTCGTTGGGGACAATCTCGTCACTCTCGTGGAGATGACTTGCTCCGAGCCTTGCCAGTGCCTTCTGAAGTAGCGCATAGGGATCCGACACGAGCTCGGGAGCGAAGTCGGTGACAGTGACATTGAACAAACTCAGTACCGTGAGGAATTGCTCGGCCGTGAACGAACCGGCTCCGCGTTCGATCTCGCTCAGGCGGCTCTGCGAGAGCCCGAGACGTCTGGCGAGCTCGGCCTGGGTCCAGCGGCGCTGCTTTCGAAGCTCGCGGACTTTAGTCGCAATATTTTCTTTGGTTTTATTTTTTCTTATTGACATGTTACAGTCTTTTCTATCGATATTTCGATACTTCTACCGGTATATCGATATCATAGGCTCCGCAATGTGTATTGTCAACTTTCGGTTGTGCATCCTCAAAACCGTACTCCGCGAAAATACGTAACCGCACGCCGAGATTGGATTATGAGTGTATGGTACAAGCGTGTGTCATGCGCACCCTCTTTGTAGCCGTTTGTGTTTTCTTCCGAGGCCTGTTGATACCCAAAGCCACACTTGCTATTGAAAACGCAGCCCTCCGTCAGCAACTCGCGGTCTACATCAAGAACCAAAAGCGA
>Ga0315535_1000399_pt1 | contig 30698 bp, 25 predicted proteins | sample SalMarSW160220MG_2_FD_203092 | JGI IMG/M metagenome (GOLD analysis project Ga0315535, IMG submission 203092) | Salt marsh sediment microbial communities from the Plum Island Ecosystem LTER, Massachusetts, United States - Salt Marsh Sediment SW1602-20 ... | reverse complement strand
CCGGCGTCAGCTCTCCATAAAATGCCCGTTCATTTTTTCTCTTACTTCATCCAGGATTTCAGAAAGCCAGAGGACATCATCGATGCTCAGGCGTCCTGTTCTTGTTGATCCTTTTGAGCCGTCCTTTTTTGTATAAGAACGAGGACCGATCTGCAGTTTGGGATCCCCTCCCGCGTACCGGTAAATACTGACCATCAAACCCGTCTCACTATTTTCCCACGACTCAAGAATCTGATCTTTTTCTGCTTCGTACGCCATCTATACCTCCCATCCAAATTCCGCTGCTTCACCAAGATCTTCTTCGATTCTCAGGAGCTGGTTGTACTTGCAAATCCTCTCGGAACGGCAGAGAGAACCTGTCTTGATCTGACCGGTGCCGGTAGCCACAGCCAGGTCCGCGATAAACGTGTCTTCCGTCTCTCCCGAACGATGAGAGATCACCGCGTTCCATCCCGCCTTGCGGGCCATCTGAATGGCCTCGAGGGTCTCGGTAAGCGTCCCGATCTGGTTCAGCTTGATGAGTACCGCGTTCGCAGAGTTTTCCTTGACGCCTCTCGCTATCCGTGTGGTGTTGGTCACAAAGAGATCATCTCCCACGATCTGTATGCGGTCGCCCATCTGCTCCGTCATGTTATTCCAGTTTTTCCAATCATTTTCCGCGAGGCCGTCTTCTATGGAGATGATAGGATACCGGTCTACCCAATCCTCGTAGAACTCGATCATTTCTTTGCCTGTTCTCTTGGACCCATCGGATTTGAAAAAGACATATTTTCCATTCCTGTAGAAGGAAGAAGCGGCAGGGTCCAGCGCCAGTGCCACATCTTTCCCTGCCCGGTACCCTGCCTCTTTTATGCCCGCGAGGATCATTTCAATAACCTGCTCGTTGGACTTGAGGTCCGGGGCGAATCCCCCTTCGTCACCAACGGCAGTGGAATAACCGTTCGTCTTCAGGACCCCCGCGAGGGCATGAAAGACTTCGGCACTCATCCGCAGTGCCTCACGAAAGGTTTTCCCGCCGATGGGCATGATCATGAACTCCTGGAGGTCCACGTTGTTGGGCGCGTGCATCCCTCCGTTCAGGATATTCATCATGGGCATGGGAATCCTGCAGGCATTGGTCCCCCCGATGTACCGATAGAGCGGCATGTAGAATGCATCCGCCGCGGCCCTGGCAACGGCCAGGGAAACGCCCAGAATGGCGTTGGCGCCCAGCTTGCTCTTGTTCGGGGTACCGTCCAACTCGATCAGCGTCTTGTCCACCAGGCGCTGGTCCTGGGCTTCCATCCCCCTGAGGGCAGGTGCGATGACCCCGTTCACATTTTTTACCGCCTGATCGACGCCCTTTCCCCCGTACCTTTTCTTGTTCTTGTCCCTGAGTTCCACCGCCTCATACTTGCCCGTAGACGCCCCGGACGGAACGGCCGCCCTCCCGAAACTTCCGTCGTCCAGGCCCACTTCCACTTCAACGGTGGGGTTGCCCCTGGAATCAAGGATTTCCCGTGCGCTGATAAATTCTATCTTTTCCATGGCTTCCTCCTTGCATCACAGGCCCGAAAAGGGCGTTCACATCCCGTTCCCCTGCTTTCTGAGAACAACCGATTTTGGACAGGCTGTATCTGGAGACGCATTTCATTTTACAGAAATATAGTGGATTAACCGGTGCATGACAAGGCAAAAGGAGTGAAACCTGAACGAGAGAGGGAAAGTGAGGCTCCCCCTCTGAGCATCTCTGAAAACCTGGGATAATGCGCCCGGGAACATTTGCCTGGAGATGCTGTCCAAAATATCTTAAAGTCATAAAAATGAACAGAAAGGATCCCATTTTCCCAAAGATCCCTATTCGGGTTTTTTTCAGCGTCATTCTCGCAATGGTCCTGGTGAGAGCGGCGTTTGCAGAGCCCCTCCATGCCCTTCAAGACCGGTACATCACGGTCTATTATGACGATTCATTACGGCCGGCCGCGGAAAGAGTCCTTCAGCTGTATCCACAGGTATACCATGATCTGGTGAAGATTTTTGGGTGGAAACTTGCAGCCGGGCCCTCGGTCCTGCTGCTCCAGAACAGGGAATATTTTCTGAGAATGGTGGACAGCCCCCTTTCGGTCGCCTTTGCGGTTCCCGAAAAAAACCTTATCGTCATAGACTATTCCCGAGTGGTCATGCACCCCTTTCGTCTTTCGGTAACGCTGAAACATGAGCTCTGCCACCTCCTGCTCCACCAGCACATACCCCTTTCTTCCCTTCCCCGGTGGCTTGACGAAGGCCTCTGTCAATGGGCAAGCGACGGAGTCGATGAGATCGTCATGGATCAGGAACAGTCCATCCTGAACAGGGCCGCTCTTACAAAAGATTTCATTTCACTTGGAGATTTGAAGCGCCGGTTCCCGCGGAATGAGAGGGGACTCATCCTGGCCTACCAGGAAAGCAAGAGCTTCGTTTCTTATCTCTCTTCCCGTTTTGGGAAAAGACAGCTCCTTTCCATGCTCGACCTCTTGGAAGAAGGCACCGGAGACGGTATCGCAGCGCAAAAAACTTTTTCCACTCCCCTTGAAGAGTTGGAAAAACAGTGGCATCAATCGCTCACGCCCAGATTGGCCTGGCTCGCCCAGATAAGCTATCATCTTTACGAAATCCTTTTCGCCTTTGCCGCGATCGTGTGCGCGTACGCATTCGTGCGCATCCTGCTGCGGAAAAGGCTGTACAAATCCGGCGATGATGGTGTAAATGAAGATGATTTTTCGTGAATAAATCCGTGCAGCCAGGCGGACATGCCATCCAACGGCGATCCCGGTGCTCCCTATCGATCCTTATCACGTGAGGAGGGTTCCCATGGCAAGCCCATTCCCGTTTCAGTCAATGCTTCTCTTCGGTTTTCTGGCCATCCTGCTCCTCGCGGGCGTGGTCCTTCGGGCCCGGGTCCCTTTCTTTCAGAGATTTCTGTTTCCCAGTTGCCTCATCGGCGGGCTTCTTGGTCTGATCGCTGTGAATACCGGCCTGATCGGTTTTACTCCGAACAGCCTGGAGACTTTTGCCTACCACCTGTTCAATATCTCTTTTATTTCAGTTGGACTCACCCGGGGAAGGGAAAACCACGGCGAGAACGGCCACAAAAAAGAGGTGTTGAGAGGGTCCCTGTGGATGGCCATCACCCAGGGAGTTACCTTCCCTCTGCAGGCCGCGGTCGGAGGTCTGGCGGTCATCCTGTTTTCCCTTTTCGGCGTCAGGCTCTTTTCCACCTTCGGCTTCTTGGTCCCTTTGGGTTTCAACGAAGGCCCGGGACAGGCATTGTCTTTCGGAAAAGTGTGGGAAACAGTGGGCTTCAACCACGCAGCTACCATCGGCCTCGGCTTCGCGGCCGTCGGATATTTTTTCGCCTTCTTCGTGGGGGTTCCACTGGTGAATCACTGGGTCAGAAGAAGCCCCTCCGCACGAGAAAGCAGGGGTCTGCCGCCGGACTTCCTGATCGGAATTACGGCCCGGGACCAGAAACGGGATCCGGCCGGTGAACTGACCCTTCATTCGGGAAATGCCGACACCCTCGCCTTTCAGGCGGCCCTGGTCGGTCTTGTCTATGTGCTGACCTATCTCTTTGTAAAATACTTCGGAAAAGTTCTGCCGCCCGACGCAGGAAAGATGCTGTGGGGATTCTTCTTCTTTTTCGGCCTCGGCATCGCCCTCTGCGTCCAATGGGTCATGAAAAAGATGGGGCTCGAGTACCTGGTCGATCCCGGAATTCAGAGAAGAATAACCGGATGGTCGGTGGACTTCCTGATTGTGGCCACGGTAGCTGCCATCCAGGTGCTGGTGGTCTGGCAATACATCCTTCCCTTTCTCACCATTTCTCTGGCCGCCGGGGTGCTCACCACCCTCCTGGTCCTCTACCTGGGGAAAAGGCTCCCCTCCTACAACGTGGAGAGAACGGTGGCGATCTACGGAACCGTAACCGGCACGGTATCGTGCGGGCTCTTGCTTCTCAGGATAGCGGATCCGGACTTCCGGACCCCGGTGGCCCTGGAAATAGCTCTCATGAATGTATTTGCCGTTCCCATCGTGGGCGGATGCACCGTCCTGGTGAACGGGCCCCTCTGGTGGCACTGGAGCGTTGCCTTGAGCATCCTGGTCTTCGTCGCCATCATGGCCGCCGCCCTTGCCGCTCTCAAGGTTCTCGGCCTTTGGGGACAGAAAAAGGCATGATTGTGCCTTCCAACTCGCGGCTCACGCAACAAAATTTTCAGGGTCTCGCGCCCCTGAAATTCATCGCAGCAGCGCTTCGACGCCTTTTTCTATTCTTTCGAGCGCTTCCCGGATGCTTTCCATATCCAGGGCAAATGATATGCGCACGTACCCTTCTCCTCTTTTGCCGAAGACACTTCCCGGCACTACCGCGACCTTGTGTTCTCTGACGAGATATCTGGCAAACTCCCATGATGTCATCCCGCAACCCGATATGTTCGGAAACGCATAGAAGGTCGATTCGGGAAGGATGCACGATATGCCGTCGATGGCGTTCAACCCCTCGTAAATGACTTTTCGTCTTTTATCATACTCTTTCACCATACCTCGGACGCAGTCCTGTGGACCTGTAATAGCGGCCAGTGCAGCCCGCTGGGATACGGCCGTCACGCCCGAGACCATGTGTTCCATCAGTTTCTCCATTTCATCGATGAGTCCTTTCGGCGCAACCGCATATCCTACCCGCCAGCCTGTCATGGCATACGACTTGGACAGGGTGAAGGCGGAAATCGTTCGTTGCATCATGCCGTGGAAAGATGCGGGGCTCACATGTCTTTTTCCGTCAAAGATGATGTGCTCATATGGCTCGTCGGAGAGAACGAGAATATTGTTTTCCTGTGCTATTTTAGAGACTTCCCGTACTATTACTTCATCCAGGACTGCGCCCGTGGGATTGGCAGGAGAATTGAGAATCAGGAGCTTGGTCTTTTCTGTAATCGCGGATTTTATGTCATCGGGATCCACCTTGAAGAGATTTTCCTCATAAACGGGGACCGGCACCGGCACCCCGCCGAACAGCCTGACCTGGGAATAATAATCGTACCCTGGATCAATGAGGATCACCTCTTCTCCGGGCTCGACAAGGTGCAGGATGGTGTTGAAGATGACCTGCATGGCGCCGACAGCAACGAAGATCTCCGTGTGGGGGTCGGCGACGATGTTGTTATCTGTTTTCAGTTTCTGCGCAATCGCTTCTCTTAAATCATCAAACCCCTTCGCAGGCGGGTATCGCGTGTACCCATCATCCAGGGCCTTTTTGGCGGCTTCCCGGATAAATACGGGCGTATCGAAATCGGGTTGACCGATGCCGAGATTGATCACTCCCGGGATCTCTTCAGCCAAGGCGACCATCACCCGGATGCCGGACCATTCAGCAGCCGTACTTCGACGGGCCAATTCCTTTTCCATTTCCATGCCTATCCTGCCTCACATGCTCAATGTCATAAAATCGAAACAAAACCGATGCCCGTGACTATACAGATGCGGGAAGGACAAGATCCGCGGTTCCCTTTGGAGATGTTTTGAGTTCCGGTGCGTGCCGCGAGACAATTTCCTGCACGATGGAAGCGATTTTCACCTTCTCCCGGATCAGTCCTTGATGCCATGACTCGGCGATCCAGGGTTTGTAGATGTCACCCTCCGAGGTACCGGGCTCGAATTTGAAATAACAGGGCGATCCAATCCGTGCAATTTCGGGGGCTTCGTAGGCCCTGAACATTCCGCCGAAAGAATCGACAATAATGATGTAAACATCCAGCGGTATATCAACGGCCTTGCGTATGCCTCCCAGAATCGGCAGCGAGACGTCAGATGAGGGATTGAGGGAATTGGCGCCCATCGATTCAACCACCCGGGCGCCGGCCGCACTGCAATACCCGCCAAAGACGGAGAATTTGAATATGGTTTCCTGTGGAATCAGGCCTTCGGTACGCATCTTGTGCAAAATATTCAAAATCCCTTCATCATAAACCAGGAAGCCGCGATGCCCTGCTTCAATGCTCCGCATGATATCTGCGATGTGATAGGAGATATGATCCGACCCGCGCAGTCTGAAGGCCTGCATGGCGCCTTCAGAGGTCGTGCTTTCTTTCGCGCCGACATCCCAGCCTTTTCGGTGCCCGACTGTCATCACCACTTCGATCTTTTCTTCACGGGCCATTTGTGCCATTGACTTAAGTTCTTCGAAGTCACAGTAGGTGGAACCGCCAACGGCTGCTATGACGCGATGTACAACCAGGTTTCGCTTGCGGGCTTCATCGATCAAGGCCTCCATGGTTGAAGCCCTTTCGACTCCTGCAATTTCGATCCGGTAATTTGCACCATCGGGGAACGTTTTCTGCGAGGTGGGCAGCTCATACGCATCACGACCGGGGATTCCTTCTTTTTCCATGAATTCTCGTATCATTTTCAATGTATTCGGCATGGCCATCGCTCCTTTTCAAAAGCCGAGGTTGATTGTTTCATTTTCCCAATTTGTTCGCCATGTGTGACACTCTGCTACTATGTGTGACAAATATAAATCAAAAAGAGCGGCAGCTGCCAAGGTTTTTTCCCTTGCTGCTTCTCCAGGCACCTTCCCGGGTATTTCGGCTTGACAAAAGAATAGTCGTTTGCTACCAAATGTTCGTATGCGAACATTTTTTCCAGAGCCAAGATACTTCATCTGTTCCCTGTCTACCCAGGCAGCCAGGAAGATGGTGGCCTATTATAACCGCGTGCTTGCGCCCCTTGGCCTGACGGCCCAGCAGATGATGGCCCTTGGGACGCTGTGGCGGGAAGAAAATGTCAGTCTCGGGAAATTCGCACGGCGGGCCGGGATCGGAAAAGCGGCCGCCGTGACCATGATACAGCGCCTGGAACAGATGGGCCTGGTTTCCCGGAAACCCGATCCCGATGACGGGCGGCTGAACCTTCTCAGGCTCACGGACAAGGCACGGAAACTCGCCCCGCAGGTGGCTGAAAAGGTGGCGGTTCTGGAAGAAAGCGTTGAATCGGCAATCGGTCCTGAGGATACGGAAACACTCATCAAAGCCCTGTCGGTCATCCGGGATATGGAGCTGTAGCATCCCGGGCGGCAGCAGGTTCGTATACAGAGGAAACCATGCTCAAATCCATTAATGAGAGCCCACTTTATCTTATGCTGAATCCCGGTTCAATCGCCTTCTACGGCGCCTCCAACAATTTCTCTGCCATGGGGACAACCCAGTTCGCTAATCTTCGTGACCTCGGCTTCAAGGGCGCCCTTTACCCCATTCACCCCAAGCTCGACGAGGTACAGGGCGTCAGGGCTTACAGGAGTGTCCTGGACCTCCCCGAGACGCCGGACCTGGCGCTCATGGTTCTGCCGACCCGCATCGTTCCACAGATGATGGAAGAGTGCGGCCGGAAGGGAATCAGGCACGTCATTATTGTTTCAGGAGGGTTCAATGAGGTCGGGGGTGACGGGGTACGCCTCCAGCGACGGATCGTGGAAATCGCAAAGGAATATCACATGAGGTTCCTGGGGCCCAACTGCATCGGCGTGGTCAATCCGTGGCACAAATTAAACACCACCTTTTTCCCCTACACCGTTTCACCGGGATTTATCGGGATGGCCTCCCAGAGCGGGAGCTTTGTGACCCAGATGTTCGACTACCTGGGAGGGTTCGGGTTGGGATTCAGCGAGGCCATCAGCGTCGGGAACGAGGCCGATACGGATATCGTGGACTGCCTGGAATACCTGGCCGCCTGCCCGCACACGCGGGTCATTGCGCTGTACATCGAGACCATACGGCGGGGCAGGTCCTTCCTGGAGACAGCCAGGGCCATCACGCCCCAAAAACCCATTGTGGCGCTCTACGTGGGCGGGTCGGACGCGGGAAAGCGGGCCGGTCTCTCCCACACCGGGGCCATGGCCGGACCGGACCGTCTTTATGACGGGGTGTTCCGGCAAAGCGGCATCATACGTGCCAGGTCCATAGAGGAATTATTCGATTTCTCCTGGGTGCTCGGTGCCTGTCCTGCCCCCAAGGGCAATAACGTAATTATCCAGACCCATTCAGGAGGGCCGGGCGTCGCGGCCGCCGATGCCTGTGGCCGCGTCGGCCTGGAATTGCCGCCCCTCTCATCCGCAACAAGGGACAAACTCGCTCCCTTCCTGCCCCCTACAGCGAGCATGAACAACCCCGTGGACCTGACCTTCACGAAAGACCCGCTGGACTACTTCCACGCGATCCCGGGAGTCCTCCTGGAAGGGCAGGCGGCCGACGGGCTGATGGTCTACTTTCTCATGCCCACCCGGACGGTGCGCAGCGCCCTGCAAAGTCTGGGATTCTCCGAGGACCAGGTTCTTGAGCAGGGTGAGAAGATCATCGAACAGCAATCCGATGCAATAGCAGGCCTGCCCGGAAAATACCACAAACCGGTTATTGGGTATTCCGTTCGCACCCGGGATGATCTTTTTATCGCGAAACTCCAGGACAAGGGGATTCCGGTGCTCGGAAGTCCTGAACGAGGAGCGCGGGCCATGGGAGCGCTGGTGCGATATGCCCGCTGGTGCAGAGAAGCCGGCCGACCGGCTTTATAACGGTATTCAAGGAGAAACAGATGAGTCGAGTCGTCAAGACGCTCTGCCAGATGTGCTATTTCTACTGTGGTCTGGACGTGACGGTAAAAGATGACCGGATCGTCAAGGTAGCGGGCATGAAAGAGCATCCTGGTAGCCGCGGTCGCTTGTGTCCACGAGGTTTGGCGGCGCCCCAGCTGGTTACCGACCCTAATCGCCTGACCTGCCCGCTGCGCCGCAAGGGTGAAAGAGGAAGCGGACGCTGGCAGGAAATAAGCTGGGAAGCGGCGCTGGATGAAATATCCGAAAAGATGTTGTCTGTCCGTGAGGAGTCGGGTGCGGAATACTGTGCCTATTATCGGGGTCAGGGCCCGGGGTGGGTCACCAACTTCAACTATGTCTGGCGCTTTATGAATTCATGGGGTTCACCCAATCTTTTCTCTCACTCCCACCTCTGCTTTGTCCCGCGCGCCGTGGCCCACGCAGCCACCTTCGGTCCTTTCCCGGAACCCGACTACGAAAATACAAACTGCATCCTTTTGATCGGATACAATCCCGTCAATACCTCTCCGGTTAATTACGCCCCCCGCGTGGTATGGGCCAAGAGGAGCGGCGCAAAGCTGATTGTCGTTGATCCCCGCTTTACCAGCATCGCTTCCAAGGCGGACCTTTATCTTCAGGTCAGGCCGGGAACAACCGGCGCTCTGGTTCTGGCCATGATCCGGGTTATCATCGAAGAAGGCCTTTACGACCGGCAGTTCATCGACGCGTGGACGGTTGGGTTTGATGCACTGGAAGCCCTGGTTCAGGATTACGATCCAAAGCGGGTGGAATCAATCTGCCAGGTTCCTGCGGATCAGATCAGGGATGCCGCCAGGATGGTGGCCACCATAAAACCCTCGGTGGTGGTTGAAGGCAACGGACTGGATCAGCACACCAACACCGTCCAGACCGTGCGTACGACCTCTATCCTAAGGGCACTGATCAAATCGGTCGACCAGAAAGGTGGCAGCGTGATGGTTCCGTCGCTGCCCTTCAAGGACGTTCAGAGACGCGGCGATCAACCCGCCGATTTCTATGATCGGTCCGTCTGTGAATATCCGCTGTATGCCCGCGGTGGATTCGGCCTGACAGGCATAGAGATGATCAATTCCCTGGAAACGGGCAATCCTTTCCGGGTCAAATCGCTCATCGTCCAGGGGGGTGACCCTGTGGCGGTGCTTTCAGAAAGCAAACGGGTTGTCAGCGCCTTAAATAAGCTTGAGTTTCTGGTTGTGCACGATCTTTACCCCACCGCGACCTCCCGGATCGCCGACATCGTGCTGCCGGCAGCCAGCTTTTTGGAAAGGGATCTGGTGCTGAATTATCGGTATCGCCCATCGGCCGACAGCAACTTGATTGCCATGCAGAACCAGTGCATATCCCCGATAGGTGAGAGCCGGTCCGACCTCGATTTTATCTTTGCGTTGGCTCGTAAAGTCGGGCTGAGCGAACATTTCCCCTGGAAGAACGTCATCGAAGCCTTCGACTGGGAGCTCGAACCCAACAACATCAACGTGGCGTGGCTGAAAAAGAACCCCGGCGGCTTTCTTCGCAAGTATTCACCGGAAGAGTTGTATCGAAAGTATGAAAAAAACGGCTTCCCAAGCACACCCTCCGGAAAGATCGAGTTTTATGCGAGCCGGTTTGAAGAATATGGTTACGATCCCTTGCCCCGGTTCAAGGAGCCCGCATTGAGCCCCAGGTCCATGCCCAACCTGGCGGAAGGTTATCCCTTGATTGGCTCCACCTGTTTGAAACTGGGCCTTCACACGCACACGCAATTTCGTTCATTGCCCTGGATCCGGGCCAAAGAACCTGAACCGTTTGCCGAAATCAATCCCGAAACGGCGGTCGAAGCCGGGATAGAAGACGGGGACTGGATGTGGATGGAGACTCCCAAAGGACGCACCAGACTGCGGGCCCGCCTGACCCTGGCCGTGCATCCCCGAGTGGTAATCGCCACCCATGGATATGGTGAGCCTTACGCCGGCTGCTTTGATCTGGCCAATAATATTACTTCTCATGATGAACGCGACCCTATCGCCGGTCCCACGGGGAACCGTTCATTTCTTTGTAGAATCAGCAGGGTGTCGACATGAATTCAAAGACCGGACTTATGGGACTCGTCGTTGATCTGAATCTTTGCATCGGATGCTATGCTTGTGAGTTCGCCTGCAGGCAGGAAAAACGCCTGGCGGAGGGAATTGACGGGATACGGGTTTTCACCATCGGCCCGTACGAATGGGAAGGTCGGCTGGCCATGGATTTTTTGCCTCAGGCCACGGATGAATGCGATCTGTGTTCGTCGAGAACTGAATCTTCGGAACGGCCTTTTTGCGCTGAAGTCTGTCCCACTCAAGCGCTGAGTCTTCTGCCGGGGGAAAAAATATTGAATATGTTGCAAACCAGAAACCGGGTCCAGGTCTGCAAGACCGTCGGTCCCGTGAAGGGCGCGGTCCCTGAGAAAGCATTGCGTCACGGCTAGTCCCAGGGCAGAAAAATTCCCTACCGGCCCTCTTCCTCGTGCCTTTCCAGGGTTCCCCGTATCATTTGCATCAGTGGGCCGTCTTCTTTCCAAAGCTTGCAACTGTTGATCAGGGTGGTTAGCCCTTGAAACTCATCCAGGGACCTGGGAATAGGGCGACGCTGGCGCGACTGCTGTGTCCAATATCCGTGCAGGGCCGCAGGACCCATGGTCACAATGAGATGTGTCAGATGTGCACATCCCTGAACCCCGCCCAGGCGCCTGTGCACCTCCTCGCTGTAACCGGAAACAATTGATAGGCCCACTATCCTCTTTACTGATTCCAGGGTGGTTGGACAGAGCTCGTGTGGAATATCGCGCATTTCCGCCTCAGCATCCACGATGGTAACGGGCCAGCCGCCAACGAGCAGCCGGACGCACATCCAGTGTACTACGCCGGTCGGCCGTTGCTCACCATTCCAATGGTATCCTGGAACGAGTCGCTCATCTCTGAGCCAGCCTTCTACGATCAAACGGTCGTCTTCTAAAGGGCAAGTACGAAACTCGAGACGCCGTTCATGGACCGGGGTGTTCTGAATAAGGTCTTTAAGTCGGGACATGGTATTGCTCCTTGTTTCGGCTATAAAAAAAGCAGATTAGCTGATCACTAAGCTGATTTTTTTATGAACAATTCTAGTCGGGACGTAGGATTGACGCCGTGATCTGAAATTTCTCGATTTGATATTATAGTAGTTTAGTAGTTTGTCAGCTTGTCAAGAGATAAATTAAAGCTCTTTAGTTTCCAATTTAGAAATGGGTTTTCCGCCTTGATTGATCTTTCCTGGGATTGCGGGATAGAAGAAAGATGCTTGACTTCCCCGGCGGCGATCTTAGTTTTGTAAAAATGTGCCCAGAACCCGGCGCCGGAAGGGGAAGGCCCACGCAGAGGGGCCTGCCTCGGAAGAATAATCATGTGCGATCGCACATGGGGCCGATGTTCCAGAGAAGCGTTCCGCCCCGTAAGACAGGGATGAAGAACCATGAAACGGCTGTTCCCCCATATGGTCATTGTCGGCATCGCGGCCGTTGCCCTGGCCGGTTGTACCGTCCGGACCAATCTCCGTTCGCCGGAAATTGCCGCCCCCCGATCGTACACCACGGTGCCCCTGCCCTCGCATACCGTAAGTGCGCCCACCGGTTGCGGTGAAGAACAATGCTTCAACTTTGTGGAGACCCTGCCCGAGCAGTGGTGGACCCTGTTCCGTTCGCCGGAGCTCGACGAACTGATCAAGCAAGGACTGGCGGGCAACCCCTCTTTGTCATCGGCCCAGGCGGCTCTTCGCGAAGCGGAGGAGAACCTGCGCGCAGAAAGCGGGGCATTGCTTTACCCGAGCGTCAACGGGAGCCTGCAGGCTTCGCGGGAGCGCATGTCCGGTGCGACCTTCGGAGCTTCGAGCTTCACATTCAACCTGTATAACGCCTCAGTGAACGTATCTTACACTCTGGATCTCTTCGGGGGATCCCGAAGCCAGCTGGAAGCACTGGCGGCTCTGGTCGATTATCAACGTTACCAGTTCGAGGCGGCCTATCTCTCGCTCACCGCAAACATCGTGACTGCCTCAGTCACAGAAGCCTCTCTGCGGGCACAGATCAAAGCAACCCAGGACATCCTTGCTGCGGAGCAGCAACAGCTCGAAATGGTAAAGAGGCAGTTCGAGCTCGGGGCCGTCTCCAAGACATCCGTGTTGTCCCAGCAGACGGAGCTGGCTAAAACAAGGGCCACTCTGCCGCCGCTCGAGAAGCAGCTCGCCTACACGCGGCATGCTCTCGCGGTGCTGGTCGGGCGGATGCCGAGTGAGGGAAAGCTGCCGGAATTCCACCTCAGCTCGCTGGGTTTGCCGGTGGTTCTCCCGGTCACTCTTCCTTCGACGCTCGCACGCCAGCGGCCTGACATCCGTGCGTCGGAGGCCCTGCTGCGTCAGGCGGCCGGCCAGGTCGGGGTTGCCACCGCGAACCTCTATCCCCACATCACTCTGAGCGGCGGCTACGGACTTGAGTCGGCCAATACGGGGCATCTATTCAGGGGCAGCAGTGTGATCTGGAACATCGGGGCCGGCCTCCTGCAACCGATTTTCAATGCCGGTGAACTCAGCGCGAAACGCCGCGCCGCAATCGCCGCGTATGATCAGGCGGCAGCGCAGTACAGAGGGACCGTGCTCAATGCTTTTCAAAACGTTGCGGATGTCCTGAGGGCGCTCGAAACCGACGCCCGGCTGCTCCGGGCCCAGGCAGAAGCGGAGGCCGCAGCCAGGGCGACCCTCGACTTGACCCAGAAACAATTTGAACTGGGCGCAGTGAATTACCTGTCGCTCCTGGTGGCTCAACGTGACTTCCAGGCGGCGCGGATCAGCCTGATTCAGGCGCAGGCTGAACGCTTCTCCGATACCGCTGCTCTCTTCCAGGCACTTGGAGGTGGCTGGTGGAATCGTACCTCCAAATCCGCCGGCGCCGCACCGGAACAGAAAACGGATTGAGCGGCCGGCCGACGCTCCTTTCTTTTCAATGAAGAGGTTGAGAATGACCAAACGTATGGTGATCATGCTGATTCTCGTAGCTGTGTTGTTCGGCGGGATTTTCGGCTTCCAGGCGTTCAAGGCCCGTATGACAAAAAAGTTCATGGCGGCACAGAAGATGCCGGCGGAAACCGTGTCGACAATAACGGCAGGTGTACAGACCTGGCAGGCACAGCTCGAAGCGGTCGGCTCGCTTCGAGCCTTCCGCGGAGCGGACATCGCTCCGGAAGTCACCGGCATCGTCTCAAGCATCCACTTCAAGTCAGGACAAGACGTGCCCTCGGGCGCTCTCCTCGTAGAACTCAATACTGACACAGATATTGCAAAACTGAAATCTCTTCAGGCTTTAGCGGAACTGGCCGGACAAACGTATAAGCGGGACAAGCAGCAGCTCAAGAACCAATCGATCAGCCAGGCGACACTCGATTCCGATACCGCGAACCTGAAAAGCGCTGAGGCACAGGTCGCCGAGCAACAGGCGTTGGTGGACAAGAAGCTTATCCGTGCACCTTTCGCCGGGCGTCTGGGCATCCGGGCCATCGATCTTGGCGAGTATCTCAATGCCGGCACCAAGATTGTCACCCTGCAGGCCCTGAATCCTATCTATGATGATTTCTACCTGCCCCAGAAGTCCATCAGCCAGATCGCGATCGGCCAGAAAGTATCGGTCAGGGCCGATGCGTTTCCCGGCCGGACTTTCGACGGAGAGATCACTGCGATCAGTCCCAAGGTGGACCTCAACACGCGAAACGTGGAGATTCGTGCAAAGGTCTCCAACCCGGAATCTCTATTGCTGCCTGGTATGTTTGCCATAACGGATATCAAGGTAGGGGGGCCGAAACAGTATGTCACGCTTCCTCAGACGGCCATCAGCTATCAACCTTACGGGAATTCAGTCTTTCTGGTGGAGACCCATGGCACGGGCCCCGACGGCAAGCCGATCCTGGTTGCCCAGGAAAAGTTCGTGACGACCGGCGACACCCGGGGCGATCAGGTGGCCGTCCTTGATGGCGTGAAAACGGGAGATACCGTGGTGACAGCCGGTCAGATCAAATTGCACAGCGGGACGCCCGTGGTCATTAACAACACGATCCAGCCGACCAATGAGGCCGCACCGAAGGTTAAAGACGAGTGAACAGGAAAAATCGATGAAATTTACCGATATCTTCATTCGCCGCCCGGTGCTGGCGACCGTCGTGAGCCTCTTCATCCTCGTGCTGGGCCTTCGCTCGATAGGGCTGCTGCCCGTATTGCAGTTTCCGCGCACGGAAAATGCCGTGGTGACCGTGACCACGGCCTATACGGGCGCCGACGCCGACCTGGTGGCGGGCTTCATCACCACACCGCTCGAAAACTCCATCGCCCAGGCGAACGGCATCGACTACCTCACCTCCACGAGCACGCAGGGCCTCAGCACCATCACCGCCAATCTGCGGCTCAATTATGATTCCGACAAGGCATTGACCGAGATCAATACCAAGGTCAACGCCGTACTCAACAAACTGCCGCCCGACGCCCAGCAGCCTATACTGAACATCCAGATCGGCCAGACAATAGACGCCATGTACATGGGTTTCTCCAGCGAGGAGCTGGCCTCGAACAAGATCACCGATTACCTGATACGAGTCGTGCAGCCGAGACTACAGGTGGTCCCCGGCGTCCAGACAGCCGAAATCCTGGGTGAAAAGCTGTTTGCCCTGCGGGCCTGGCTCAATCCCAGGGAACTCGCGGCCTATGGGCTAACCGCGGCGGATGTTTCGGCCGCCCTCGCAAGCAACGACTATCTTTCCGCGGTGGGCAGCACCAAGGGTCAGATGGTACAGGTCAACCTGACGGCCTCGACCAGCATGCATTCACTCGACGAATTTCGCAATCTCATCATCAAGCATCAAAATGGGGCCGATGTTCGCCTGCAGGACGTGGCCAATGTGACACTGGGGTCGGAGGACTATGAATCCCAGGTGGCTTTCGACGGTCAGAAAGCTGTCTTTATCGGCATTCAGGTTGCGCCGACGGCAAATCTCCTCGACGTGGTCAAGGGCGTGCGCAAGGTCTTTCCCGAGATCCAGAAGCAACTTCCACGAGGTCTCAAGGGGCGGATTGTCTATGACTCCACGGAATTCGTGAACAGCTCAATCGACGAGGTCTTAGCCACCCTGGTAGAGGCGATATTGATCGTCACGCTGGTGGTGTTTGCCTTTCTCGGGTCGTTTCGATCGGTATTGATTCCAACCATCGCGATTCCTTTGTCGTTGATCGGTGCCTTTACCATCATGCTGGCGTTCGGCTTTTCCATCAACCTGTTGACCCTCCTCGCCCTCGTCCTCGCGATCGGGCTGGTGGTGGATGACGCCATCATTATCGTCGAGAATGTGACTCGTCATCTCGAGAACGGCATGAAACCGATGCAGGCGGCTATTCTCGCTGCACGGGAACTGGCAAATCCCATCGTGGTGATGACGGTGGTCCTGGTTGCAGTCTACGTCCCGATCGGCTTCATGGGAGGGCTCACCGGGGCTCTGTTCACCGAATTTGCTTTCACGCTCGTGGCCGCGGTAACGATCTCGGCGATCGTGGCGCTGACCCTGTCTCCCATGATGTGCTCGAAACTGTTCCGAGCACATGACCCGTCTCAAAAGGGATGGCAGGCGGGGTTCGCGCGGTTCCTGGACCGCCGATTTGAGGCATTTCATCGGCGATACGAACGGCTGCTCCACAGCGCGCTCAACTACGTGCCGGTGACCATGGTATTTGCATTGATCATTCTCACCAGCATCTACTTCCTGTATGCCGGTTCGCAGTCCGAACTCGCACCGCAGGAGGACCAGGGCGTGATCATCGCTTCTTCGACGCCGGCCCCGGACGCAACACTGCAACAGAAGGAACTCTACTCACACGCTGTCTATGAGATTTACCACAAGCATCCTGAGACCGATCATGTGTTCCAGCTCGACTCGCCCGGCGCCTCCATCGCCGGCATGGTGCTGAAGCCCTGGAACAAGCGGAAGGAAACCACGAACCAGCTGCAGCCGATCGTCCAGCAGGAATTGAACCATATTGCGGGCATTCGAGCTGTGGCGTTCCAGCCCCCCTCTCTCCCGGGCGCCAGAGGCCTGCCGATCGCGTTTGTTATCCAGACGACGGACCCGTTCACCCGCCTGAACGAGGTGGCCGGGAAGTTTCTCCAGGCCGCCCAGAAGAGCGGGATCTTCATGTTCCTCGACAGCGACCTCAAATATGACCTTCCGCAGTCCACCGTGGTCATTGACCGCCAGATGACCGCCCAACTGGGACTTTCCATGCGGGACGTGGGGAGCGCGCTCTCCGCGATGCTCGGCGGCGGCTATGTCAACTATTTCAGCCTCTCAGGCCGGTCGTACAAAGTGATTCCTCAGGTGCAACAGCGTTTTCGGCTCAACACCGACCAGCTGATGCATTACTATATCCGCACGGCAACAGGGGAGGTGGTGCCGCTGTCGACCGTTGCGCATATCGAGACCAAGACCGTCCCTGAATCGCTGAACCACTTCCAGCAGCAGAACGCTGCGACCATATCCGGCGTAGCCTTTCCCGGGGTGACTCAGGGTGAAGCACTTGCCTATCTCAAAGACCTGGCCGAGCGGACCCTGCCGCAAGGCTATTCGATCGACTACTCGGGTCAGTCGCGGCAGTTCGTCCAGGAGTCGAGCGCCCTGATGGTCACGTTCTTCTTTGCGCTGGTCATCATCTTTCTGGCCCTGGCGGCCCAGTTCGAGAGCTTCCGCGATCCGGTAATCATCCTGGTCACGGTACCCATGTCCATCTGTGGTGCGCTGATCTTCATCAGCCTGGGCGTGGGGGGTGCCAGCCTCAACATCTACACCGAGGTCGGCCTCGTGACGCTGATCGGGCTCATCAGCAAGCACGGCATCCTGATCGTCGAGTTCGCGAACAACCTGCAGAAACAGGGACACAGCAAGCGGGAGGCCATCGAAATGGCGGCGGGCATCCGGCTCCGGCCGATCCTGATGACCACGGCGGCGATGGTGCTTGGAGTCGTTCCGCTGATCACGGCTACCGGCGCGGGCGCGGTGAGTCGGTTCAACATGGGGCTCGTCATCGCAACGGGCCTTTCCATCGGGACGCTCTTCACGCTTTTCGTGGTTCCGGCAATGTACATGGCCCTCGCCGCCGAACATAAGAAACAACCGTCCGAGGCCGACATGGAGCCCTCCCACTAGTTCGCGCCCATCCACAAATAGGTTTTTGGCGGAAGCGAGTTTCCAATCCAGAAATGAGATATTTTTTACAAGATCAAGAAAATCCAGGGATTACGCGGAGACGTACTTGTAATGGTACGTCGCACAAGTAATCCCGCAGATTGACGATGAGATTGCCAAAAATAGCCATTTATGGATGGAAACGGGCTAGAAGTTGTAGGTGAGCCAGAGATAGAGCTGATCGGCAGGCGCAACCTCTACCGTCCGACCAGCGGCCGCCGTGTCGAACCCGCCGTATTCAGTGCCGTGCCCGCCCCAATGGAGACCGGCGCCGGCGATCAACTGGACGTTGGAGGTCACATCCCACACGAGGCGGGGCTGCAGGATGCTCGAAGGATCGGAGAGATTGACGATGGCCGTCCAATAGGCGTGCACCAGCGGGTGGAGTTCGATCTCCAGTTGACCGGCAAGATAGGTCTTCCCCAAGGTGAACAGCTCTCCCCGTTCGAGCCGCCGCCGGAGGGGAACATCGTTCAGGGCCTGAGCGTACGTCCCGGTGCGGCCCAGTTGGTCGTAGTAAAATTCGATGAAACCATAAAAATTCCTCCCTCCCCATTGCCAGGCATAATCCAGATTGGCCGTCAGCTGGAGGAAGCCGTGCTGTGCCTCATTCGAGGTTAAGAGAGTGTAGACGGCGTCGGTCCGCCATGCCGCCCCGCCCAGGACGCCCACGGCGCCCAAGCCGAAAACATCGTCGCCATAATGACGGGCCGCCATGAAATTCATTTCCAGGGGGCCGGACGTGGTGAGGTGAAATTTGCCGGCATAAGAGGACTGGTCCCCTTCCACGTGACCGTCCGCAAGGTCGCGGCGAGGAACATAGAGCAGCTGGAGGCCCCCCATGCCGGCGGGCAGCTGGAGGAAAGCCATGTCATCGCCCACCTTGTAGTCCCGTAGGATGGTGGTGGGCGGAAATGGGTTGAAGAGATCCATGGGGTTGAAGATGAAACCGTCGCCCCACGTCAGGGCCTGGCGGCCGATGCGCAGCGTGCCCCAGTCCGGGGTGTAGGTCAGATTCAGACGGTCCAGGCGATGATACACCACATAGCTGTCTCCCGTACCGAGGGTGTGGGTGAGATTGAACAGCCGGCGGTCATCATTGATGGTCGCGGTCCCCGTCAATTCCTCTACCGTCGAAGCAGGCAACAGCCCGTCCAGCTCATGGGTCTTTTCCAGGGTGTCGCCGAATTGTCCTACCAGCTCATAGTGGGTTTCCACGATCCATCGAGACCCGATGAATATCCGGTTTTTCAGGCGCAACTCGGCCTGGCCGTCGTCATAGGGGTCCGTGCCCACCAACCCATAAATCGACCGGTCGTCCGGGAAGCTCACGGTGCCGATGCCGCGCAGGTAGCCGCCCCATTGCACGTCGACGCCGGACGCGGGAGAGAGAGAGGAGTTTCCGGTCTCCTGGGCCCAGGCCGGAAGCATCCAAAGCCACACGAGCAACAGACCGCCCTGGATCAGCCCCCTCCATATGATCCCGGATGCGGCCCTATTCTGCCCTCCGCGGCGGGGAGAAAATGAGCGGGTCATGCAGCCTTGTCCCGATCTTCTGCAACGCATCCATCCCGAATGAGGATGATGCGTCGTGCATAATCCATGACCATGCGGTCATGGGTGGAGAAGATAAAAGTGACCTGGTGCACCTGGTTCATCTGCAGCATCAGCTGGAGCAATCCTTCCCCGGTCTTGGAGTCCAGGTTGGCGGTGGGTTCGTCGGCCAGTACGATGGATGGGTCGGAGACGATGGCCCGGGCCACTGCCACACGCTGCTGCTGGCCGCCTGAGAGTTCCGCAGGCCGCCTGTCGTATTTGTCGGCCAGCCCCACGTCGTCCAAGATCCGGCGGGCGCGGCGTCGGCGCTCTGCAGCCGCGACTCCCTGCAGGAGCATCACGTATTCCACGTTTTCAACCGCGGAAAGGACCGGAATCAGGTTGTAGGCTTGGAATACAAAACCGATGCGGCGGAGCCGCAACTCCGCCATGTCTGAGCTCGTCAGGCGGTTGTAGTCCCGCCCGTCCACCGTGATATGGCCGGCGTCGGCGCGGTCAAGTCCGCCGATAAGATTGAGCAGGGTGGTTTTGCCCGATCCCGAGGGGCCTGCCAAGGCAACGAATCCTCCGGCCGCCACGGACAGGTTCACGTCGCTCAGGGCCCGGACAGTCACCTTGCCCTGTTGATAGGTCTTCGACAAGCCTTCACATTCAACGATTGCCATATTGTCTCAGCTCCTCTTCACTGACTATTTAGGAAACCGGTTTTTATGGGACAAGCCGGTTTTCAGTAGTGCATCATGGCCTCTACCGGCGTGAAGCGGGCCGCCTTGATCGCCGGATACAGGCTCACCAGCAGCCCCAGACCCAGAACCACCGCGTTGGCACTGAGAATGTCCCTGGGCCACAACGAGGGAAAGATAACCCGAGCCATGCCCGCATACTCCGCCCCCTGTGCAAGGGCCGATAAATCGATCCCTTTGAAGGACAACCCCCAGCAACTGAGCCATCCGAGCAGATTGCCGGCGGCCATTCCGCAGAGCAGAAGCAACAGCGCCTCGATGAGGATGCCCTTGACGATGCGCCGGGGGCGCATCCCCAGAGCCTTGAGCAGACCGAATTCGCGCATGCGTTCAAAAACAGCCATAAGGGTGGTGTTGACGATGCCGAACCCCATGGCGATAAACACTACCACGAACCAGATCAGGACGAAGTTATCGTAAAGATCCAGGTAGGCTGTCAGCAGGGGCAGGGCCTTTTGCCAGGGCCGGGCCGTCAGATCCTTACCGGCAAGGCGAGCCTGAAGGGTCGCGGCTACCTGACGCGCCTGCTCGTGGTGCGGCAATACCACCGACACCTCGGAGACGGCCCCGTCCATTTTGAGCATTTGCTGGGCGGCCCCACGCAGGATGAAGACAAAGTGCTTTTCGGTGGATTCCATCTCGGCGCGAAAAATGCCGCTGATGCGGAAGGCGCGGGAGGCGATTTGCCCTTGGGTATCCTGGGACATCAAGATCAGCTTCTGTCCCAGGTGCGTTCCGAATTCTTCGGCCAGGGCACGCCCCATGAGGATGTCGTTGTTGTCGCCTGCTTTCAGATAGTTCCCGCTCGTGATACTGCGGCCGATGAACGAAACACGGGCTTCTGACTCCGGATCGATGCCCACCAGGGTCACGCCGTTGCTGTGCCGGGCGTTGGCGGCCACGGCATTGACGCGTACACGAAAGGTCCAGCGGCTGCCTGGCGGAAGGACCCGAGGCAGGATCTTCATTACGGCCTGCGGGTCGCGGATGCGGTGCACCACGGAGGGATCGTCGGGATAGAGCCTCTGCTGGATTTGTACATGGCCGGTCAGGGTGCTGATGCCGTTTTTCACCATGCCCGCAACAATGCCCCGCATCAAAGCACCCAGAAAGATCATGCTCCATACCCCCATGATCACTGCGATCAGGATCACGGTCGTACGCCGGGGATTGCGCCAGATATTGCGCCAGGCCATTTGAAAGTCCATCATAGTGTTCGTACCTCTTTATCCCTCACCGGATCAGGCATGCCCTATGGCCTCCACCGGCCGCAATTTCCGGATGCGCAGGGCCGGATAGAGGGCCGCCAGAAGGGTGATCACGAAGACCGCTGCGGGCCCTGCCGTGGCCGTCAACGGCGTCAAGCGCGGATAGAATATACTGGGAATCCCGAATTGACGAAGGATTTCAGATGAAGAGCCCAGGTCCAAACCATGGACCATAAAGTACCCGGTCAGCAGGCATCCCATCACCACACCCGCCAGGATGCCTACCAAAGTCATGCTCACCGATTCAGCCAGCACCAGCCGGGTCAGGCGTCCCGGTTTGGCCCCCATGGCCATCATGATCCCGAATTCATGCGTTCGTTCGAGGATACTCATCAAGAACGTATTCAGGATGCTGAAGGCGACGACCATGATCAGGATCAGGTAGAAGACGGCGCCGCTGATCAGATCCATATGGATGGCCTGCCGGAGGCCGGGCATCAGCTGCGTCCAGTCGAGCACAGCCAGGGGAGGATCAGCGGGGATGCCGGGCAGCTTCCGGGCGATGGCGGCTTTGACGGCCGGGACGTCCGCCAGATCTTGGGCCATGATCACTACTTCATGGACCGCTCCGGCCATGCTGAAAACGGATTGAAATGCCTTGAGCGGCATCTGGATGGTGCTGCGGTCCATCGCATCCTGTCCGGAGGCAAAGATTCCCCTGACTTTCAGGACCGTAGCCGCCACCGATCCGTCGCGTCCCTGACCCAGGACGGTAAGTTCATCACCCAGCGTTACCTTGAGATTGCGGGCCAGCAACCGCCCGATCAGGGCACCTGGCATGCTGTCCCCGGCCGATTGATCAGACAAGTAGCGGCCCTGCTGGACGGTGCGGGCGAGGGTGGAGATCAGAGCCTCTCGGCCCGGATCGATTCCGGTGATCATGACGCCGTACGTGCGCTCAGCCGAAGAGACCAGAGCAAAGGCATCGGCACGAAAGGTGTAGGCCTTGACTCCGGGGATTCGGTCCAGCATGCGGCCTACGGCTTCGGGGTCCTGGACGACCAATTGGATTTTCGGGTCTTGCTGGTAGCCCCGGGCCTGTATCTGCAGGTGACCGGTACGGATTCTGACCGACGAGTTGATCATTGTGGCGTAGCTGCCGAATTGGAACGAGAGCATGAAGACCAGCAGCACACAGGCGAAGGTGATGGCCAGGACGGTCAGCAGGGTTCGGCGCGGATTGCGCCAGATATTGCGCCAGGCCATTTTCATGTCGATGTTCACGAGATCACCTCCGCCGCGGAGTCCTGAGTTCGCTGAGGGTGAACAGGCGATCGGGCAGGTCATCCAGAAAGCGCAGCCGGCCATAGCGCAACAGGGTGTATTGATTCTTGACGCCGTGCTTCCGCATCGTCCAGATTTTGGGAAACATGCGGCCGCTGATCATTTGGATCTCGTCCACGGTCATGAGTTTCACCGGTTTGAGATCTTCGTCGAAAAATTCCTCTGAGAGGAGCACATGGTCGTCCCGGATCTTGAGCACCTGCATCCCCCAGACCACCGGCGCTTGGGGCTTGGGCATGGATTTGATCACATAAACCGTGTGTCCTTCGCTGGTCTCACGTGCGGTAACGGTATGGGTGTAGTCGTTGAGGATGCTGTCAGACTTGGCGAGGTCGTTGTTGGAGAAATCGGATCCCATCCAGGACTGGGTCATCATGGAGGGCGGCAGCTTGATCACGCGGTTGACCTTGGGATTGTAAATCCACATCTCGGAGCTCTTCTTCAACGTGCCGTTGCCCGCGTCCTTGGCCGGTGCCGTGATGCGAATCAGGCTCTCGCTGGTTCCCTTGGTCCAGGCGTCCATTTGCATGGTACGTTCCCAGGTGGGGCGATGAATAGTCATTTCTACCGTGGCTTCCGATGCCTTTCCCCGGTAGTGATCGAAAGCCGCCTTAATGATGGCACTGCCGTCCTGGGCCGGGACGACCCGGGAAAGTCCGCTCAAAATGAGCAATGTCACTGCGGCGATGAAAGCGAAGTGTCTCATGATGGCTCCTTGATCTTCTTGCTGCGAAGTCCGTTGAGCAGCACCTCCACAAAGGCCCTGGAGGCGCCCAGGGGATCGAAATCCGGATCGAGCCAGGCCTGCAGCAGCAGCGCGTCCCAGGTGCCGATGAGGGCCGAGGCCGTCTTATGCGCATCTATGTCGTCTGCGAATTCACCGGTCGCCATACCGTCCTGGAGCAAAGCAGTAATCACCCGGCGAAACCCATCGTAGGCCTGTTGAAAGGACTCCTTGAATCGCCTGCGCAAGGGAGAGACGGTGGCGGCGGACCAGAATTCCATGACCAGGGCATAGCGATCAAGCTTGGGAAGCCATGCCGTGACCACCGCATCTGCCACGGCTCTCAAACGATCGGCCGCCGAACCGCTGACGGTGGCTATGGTCACACTTATCCGGCTGTCCGTGTCCGCCATCATGTCTTCGAAGACGGCGAAAAACAGGTCCTCTTTACTGCGAAAATACTCATAGATGGTTCCCTTCCCCACTCCGGCCGCTTCTGCCACCTCGATGACGCGGGCGGCCGCATATCCCTTCCCGGCAAACACCTGGGTGGCCGCCTCGACGATTTGTCTCTTTTTATCTGGATCGGGCTTGCGCGCCATATTCAGCTATATCCTAATCTCAACGGGATTATAATCTCCAATACCGACCGGTCGGTCACTAAATAACAATGTACCGGCCGAATGTCAACCCTTATGTTGCAATCTTGTTAAAATCTCCAAATTCAGTTTCTCTTTCGGGGATGGTGGAAACCCCCTCGTCTTGCGGTAGAGGGTTGTTGAGTTGTTTTCGAGCGCTCGTCTGCATCACCGAACATTTCCCGTGTAATAGGCTCCGGGCTATCCGGTAAGGTTTCTGTGGCCAGACAGAGGGAAACATGCTAAGGGAAATGTGTGAGATCTCCCCGAACCCGTCCGGAGATCCTGTTTGGTCTGGAGAATAGGAAAACCAGGAGGTGTGAGAGATAATTTATGGGAAAACGAATCGTTGTCTTGCTCGGGAGTCCGAGAAAAAAGGGCAACAGCAGCACGCTTGCGGAACAGGTGTCCAGAGGGGCCACATCCAAAGGAGCATCGGTCGAGGCCTATTATCTCAACGGTATGAATATCAAGCCGTGCCAGGCGTGTATGAAGTGCCAGGAAGACGGCTCTCCCGGATGCGCCGTCAAGGATGATATGCAGACCTTGTACCCAAAGCTCAAAGAGGCCGATGTCGTCGTTGTTGCCAGTCCGATTTACTGGTTCAATATCTCCGCCCAGACAAAGACCGTCATCGACCGGTGTTATGCCGTGGGCGTCGGGGAGAGGAATATTTTCAAGGGAAAGCAATTCGCCTTCCTTCTTTCCTATGCCGACGCGGATCCATTCTCCTCCGGAGCGGTCAATGCGCTCCGGTCTTTCGGGGACATATGCAACTACCTCGAAGCCGAAATCGCCGGCATGGTTTACGGAAGTGCCGGCGACCCTGGTGAGATCGGGAAGAACCGGGCGCTCATGGAAGAGGCATACCAGCTGGGGTGTCGGCTCGCAGGGTGGAGGACGGACCTCATTTCGGATAGCAACGGCAAAAGGTAGTAAATGAATCAGGTGACGGAAGAATCGAGACTTGACGCAAAAGCGATTTTTGCGCTGACTCTCGTTCATTTTACCGGTGATTTTTACGCTTCATTCATCAACCCACTGCTCCCCGTCTTCATGGAGCAGCTTTCCCTGACCTTGACTCAGGTCGGCCTGATCACGGGAATGACCCGGTTTCTGTCATTTGTGGTCCAGCCTTCTGTGGGATATGTCGTGGACCGGTACCGAACGCGCCTGTTCGTGCTTGGAGGTCCGCTCGTGGCCGTCGTGAGCATCCCTCTGGTAGGGATAGCGCACAGTTTCATCATCCTGATCACTTTCATAGGACTGGGCGCAATCGGCCAGTCCATGTTTCATCCGCCCTGCGCGGGCATGGTTCCTGCTTATTCGGGCCGGCGTTCCGGCCTCTGCATGTCGATTTTTCTCCTGGGCGGGACCTTTGCTTTTGGGGTGGGACCGCTCTTTATCAGCTACTTTGTGACGACCTACGGGCTTGGAGCGTCTCCGGTTACCATGATTTTCGGTCTAGGCCTGACGGCCGTTCTTTTAAAGATCGTGCCCGTTCCGGTTGGAGAGGGGCTCGGAAATCTCGGTTTCATCGGTTCCCTCAAGGAATCGCTCGGAACCGTCTGGAAATCCATCATGCTCATCTGGGCCGTGATGGTCCTGCGGGCATTCGCCGGACAGTCTTTCCTGACCTTCATACCGGTATTGTATGCGAGGAAAGGATATTCCCTGGTCTCTATCGGGACCATCGTATCCCTCTTTACCGTCGGGGGCGCCGTCAGCGGGCTTCTCGCCGGCCATCTCTCAGACAGGATCGGGTACAAGCCTATCTTTTATGTAACTCACAGTCTGGCGACATTGAGCCTTTACCTCCTGCTTTCTCTTCCCGGCAAGTGGATCTACCCCTGCGCCTTCGTGTCGGGATTTCTGGTCCTGGCAACTCTGCCGCTGGGCGTGGTTATGGCGCAGGAACTGGCCCCCAAGGGGAGATCCATGGTAGCGAGCCTCATGATGGGTCTGGCCTTCGGAACCGGGGGGATGTTGACGCCCCTCACAGGAAAACTGGCGGATACTTTTTCGATTAGGCCGGTTCTCAGCTTCGTAGCCTTGGTACCCTTGCTGACGACCGGACTGATTTCTTTTCTGCCCGGGAAGGTCTTGAAATAATCTGGTTTTGGAGTATGATAGAATCCAATCCTGCTCAAGGCGGGACTGCAACGGCGACCGGCCGGCTGAACGCGCCGAAGCCCGCGGTTTTCAAGGATGTTCGGCTTCTGATTTTGGAGGAGGATAGTGATGGCTAAATCGAAGGACACCAAGAAAGATGCCAAGAAAAAGAAGAGCAAATCACTAAAGGAAAAGAGACAGGAAAAGCGGGGCAAGGAAAAGAAAAAAGAGGAATAGCGGTATAACGGAGGCACGACCCGCCCCCACAGGCGTTGGAAGAAAATGAGCGATTCTGCAAAGTCAAGAGCCTCGGGAGGTCTGCCCGTTGATGATGCACCGCCTCCCCATTCGGATGACGATTATTTTGCGCCTGTTCCCGAGTTGGAACAGGCAGGGGAGATGGAAAACACCTTTCCCAAAAATCAAAGAGCAGATACAACCGACCGAAAACCTGCCAGGGTGTTGGAAAACGGGAAAAGAACCGCTGCAGCCGTATCCGCAACTCTCGAAGGTATCCTGCGCGATGTATTTCATTTTGATTCCTTCCGCCCCTATCAGCAAGCGGTATGTGAATCCGTCACTCGAGGCAAAGACCTCCTCCTCGTCATGCCCACGGGATCGGGCAAATCTCTGTGCTACCAGCTCCCCGGAATCGCCCGGGGAGGAACCACCCTTGTGGTGAGCCCCTTGATCGCCTTGATGGAGGATCAGGCCGCCGGCCTCAGGGAATGGGGGTTTGCTGCAGAGCGGATCCATTCCGGCCGCCCGCGACTTCAGTCGCGTGACGTCTGCAAAGCGTATCTCGAGGGGAAACTGGATTTTCTCTTTGTTGCTCCCGAAAGGCTTGCGGTACCCGGCTTTCCCGAAATGCTTTCCCGGCGCAAGCCTGCCCTTGTGGCAATAGATGAAGCCCACTGCATATCCTATTGGGGCCATGATTTCAGGCCGGACTACCGGCTGCTGGGAGAAAGACTGCCCATTTTTCGCCCCGCGCCCGTGATCGCCATGACCGCGACGGCCACCCCGAGGGTCCAGAAGGATATCATCCGGCAGCTCGGGATGGAAGGACCGGAGATGCATATCCACGGGTTCAGGAGAGACAATATCGCCATCGAACTTATGGAGCTCCTGCCGTCGGAACGTACCCGAAAAGTCTCGGAGATCCTGCGAGATAAGAAGGCCAGGCCCGCCATCATCTATGCCCCCACGAGACAGAAAACGGAAGATCTGGCCGACGCGCTCGGAAATGCATTTCCCGTCGCCCCCTATCATGCAGGCATGTCCCCGGAGACAAGAGATCGGGTGCAGACATCTTTCTTTGCAGGGGAACTCGACGCGATCGTGGCAACTATCGCATTCGGCATGGGCATCGACAAACCGGACATACGCACCGTGATCCACACCGCCTTACCCGGAAGCCTGGAAGCCTACTATCAGGAAATCGGTCGTGCAGGACGTGACGGAAAGCCTTCTCGTGCTATTCTTCTGCATTCCTATGGCGACCGGCGGGTCCATGAGTTCTTTTACGAGAAAAGCTACCCTCCCGAGAACATCCTCAAACGGATCCACAACCGGCTTGCAGGGCGTCCAACTCCTTCGGAAACACTGCGTAGTGATTTGAACATGGAGCAGAATGAGTTCGAGACAGCCCTGGAAAAACTCCGGATCCACGGCGGCGCGGTGGCCGGTCCCGACGGAACGGTACTCCGGGGCCATGACAGGTGGGAAATCACTTACAAGATTCAGCGCGATCACAGGCGCAGCCAGATTGACGAGGTGTCACAGTTTGCCGGATCCTTTTCCTGCCGCATGCTCTATCTGGTGCGGCATTTCGGCGACCGGGAAGATCACGGACGCCAATGCGGTCTGTGCGACTTCTGCGCCCCCGGCCGGTGCGTCGCCTCCCTGTCCCGCAAACCGGATGAAATGGAAAAAAGGATCATCGGGGAAGTGATCTCTTTGTTGAAGCACGTCGACGGGCTCGGTACGGGAAAGCTTTACAGTGATGCCTGCCCGGGGTCCGTGTTGTCGAGATCTGACTTTGAGAGCCTCCTGCGATCCCTCGTCAATGCCGGTCTGATCGTCCTCAGCGAGCATACCTTCGAAAAGGAGGGGAAACGGATTCATTATAAAAGGGCCGAGCTCACCGGAGGGGGACGTGCTTCGGGGCCGGACGAGATCGGTTCCCTGGACGTGGCATCCCGGAGCGGAGACAATAGAACAAAGGGAAAGGCGCCGGCCGTGGGGAAGGAAACGAACCTTAGGAAAGGTGTCACACGAACCGGAAGACAGGGAATGGAAAACCCCGCACTCCGGGATAGGTTGAAAGAATGGCGAAGGGACACGGCCAGGCAGAGCGGACTTGCCGCCTTCCGTATCTTCACCAACAGGGTCCTGGACAATCTGGTGTCGGATCTGCCCACATCTTACGATGCATTACACAGGGTGTGGGGCGTCGGGCCTTTCTTTGTGGAGCAGTACGGCAAAGAAATCATCCGGATGGTGAAGGAGTATTTGAATAACGACACGCACTTCGGCCCGAGATAGACGGAGACCTGATACGACCCATTCCCAGATAGAATTTGGACACTGGCAGGTTTCCAATCCAGAAATGAGATATTTTTTACAAGATCAAGAAAATCAATGGATTACGAGGAGACGTACTTTAGTACGTCGCACAAGTGATCCCGCAGATTGACGATGAGATTGTGAAAAATAGCCATTTATGGATGGAAACTAGATAAGTCTCGTTGCCATGAACAACAAGAGCGCGGTCACCATCACCGCGACAACCGGCAGGAAGAGATATTGGTAGCTGCGCGCCAGGCCCGCCTTGAAATAGTCCTTGGTGACAAGAAAGCAGAGATGCACGGGAGAGAGCATCATACCCATGTACCCGAAGGTGTATGCCAAGGCGGCCCATGACAGGTAGGTGAACAGATCGGTCGCCGGCAACATGGGAACGATCAGAGGAAAGGAGGTCCCCACAAAGCCGATGGCTATGCCGGTAATCAGGCCGGATAGAAACGGCATGAGCAGGATGACCATGATGATGGGGATCCTGTAAGCCAGCAATTCATCGCGAATCTGGATGACTGCCTTGCTGTCGTTCATTATGCCCTTGAAGATCATGATGGAGGCCACCAGGATCAGCATGGGCAGGATCCCTTTGCCTGTCGCTTCATGAAAGACTGTTTTCATCTTGATGCGATTCACGAAGCATATCCATATGGTCGAAGCCACAAGACCCGGGAGGATGGAGACTGACCCCGGGATGCGGGCTCGAATTCCGATCATTCCGAGCAGCTCTGTGAGGCCCCCCAGGGTCAGAATGACGCCCACCACAATGAGTATAGGCATGATCTCCCAGAGGAACCTGTGGATATCCTTGTAGGAAAAGGTGCGGCTGCTTCTCTCTCGTGTCCGGCCGAGGGGTCTCAGAATGAAAAATGTCCCGGCAAAGACCGACACCACGGTCATGGGGATCATGACGGCCATGAACCGCCAGACCTCCACCTTAAGCAAGGCTACTGCAAGCACCACTCCGGGATAGAGCGGCCACCAGTATTCCCAAATGTGTCGGAACCAATAATTTATCGCTGTCTTTTCCTCCCTGGACATTTTGTTTTTGCACAGGGCTGTGTCCACCATGGGCGCGGAGAAAAGGGCTCCACCCGGCATGGGGAGAAGGCCTATCAACGCCGGCATCACGGACCCTGCGACCCGCGGGTCTTTGGAGAGGGCGCTGAAACTCGCTACGATCCTATCCAGGTGTCCTGTTTTCTGCATGAGGCGGCTCATGAGGAGTATGATCCCCACGATCATGATGAGGCTGATGGTCTGAAGGTCCGTAAGGCTGCCCACGCCGCTTTCCAGCAATCGGCGCGGCCCGAGATGCATCCATATCCCCAGGATCAGGGAACCGCTCAAAAGCGCTATGCTCAATTCGATCTTCAACCGGTTGAGCACGAGGATCAGCCCGAAGACCGAAAGCACCTTGATTATTGCCGGGATTGCAAACATCTCTCTGATGAACCTCAGGTTTTCTATGAGGGGATGTGGGATTCAGCTCCATTAGCACCACCAATACCGTATGTCAATCTTTACGGAATGTCCTCTTCCTCATATCATTGGGAGGAAGCCCGGAGGCTGCACGGCTTGACATCACAGGGGCAATGCTCAGATTTGCAGAAACTGAACATTCCCGGAGTGTGTCATGTAGCCTCAGGGTGACAAATTTGAGCAGTAGGATGCCCCCGGAGGAAAGGAGGAGCAAGATGAACAGTCACAAAAAACGCTTGGTCACTCCGTCACTTTTCGCAATTACCGTTCTTCTCTCCATGCTGCTGGTTCTCTTTCAGGTACCACCGGCTTCGGCGAACGACAAAATGGAAGCTAACCAACTGATTGAAAAGGCACAGCTAACTCTTCAGAACTTTATGTGCGACCAGAATATGGGAACATTTCACAAGCTTAT
>Ga0315535_1000398_pt1 | contig 30699 bp, 21 predicted proteins | sample SalMarSW160220MG_2_FD_203092 | JGI IMG/M metagenome (GOLD analysis project Ga0315535, IMG submission 203092) | Salt marsh sediment microbial communities from the Plum Island Ecosystem LTER, Massachusetts, United States - Salt Marsh Sediment SW1602-20 ... | reverse complement strand
CGAGCTTCCATGCGAATCCTGTTCACGGTTCAGGGTGAAGGCCGCGGACACCTGACGCAGGCCATGGCGCTGTATGAGCGCCTTCTGCGGTGGGGACATGAGCTCGTGGGCGTCGTCGTTGGGCTCCGGTGGCTCCGATCGGCGCCGCGGGCACCACCGGGAAGTCTCCGCGAGAACGCGCCTCGCTTGCCCCCCGTCGCCCTCCATCCTACCATGCCCTCCGAAGTCGACGGGATTTGTCGGCTTTCCTGCCCTTCCGTGATTTACAACTCGATTGTGACACCGTCCTCCACGCCGGCCTGAAGGTGGCACACGCGGCTGGCGTTGCCGGAGCTGCGGTCCTGGCGGTCGGTGCTTCATCGCGTGCCCGGCTATGAACCGGGCCCGTGGAGGGGTCAGATGAAGTCCTACCAAGTGGTCCTCGCGGCAGCAGTCCTCACCGGGTTCGCGGTGCTCGCCGGCTGCGCCGACTCGACCGCCCCGAAGCCAACGTCGAGCACCCTCGCGGTCGCGCTCGATCTGACTGGAGGCCCCAACACAGGCCTCGCCGTCGGCGTCGACGGCGGTGCGTCCGTGCCCCTCGTGGCGGGCGACACCGTGCTCATCCCCGATCTCGAGCCGGGCAGCCACACGGTGACGCTGGTCGGCCTGGGGTCGGCCTGCACGGTGAGCGGCGAAAACCCGCTGCAGGTCCAGACGACGGCGGGCGACACGACCCGCACCGGATTCTACGTGACGTGCGGCGATGCGAATCCGTCGCTGGACGCTGCGGGCATGGACGTCCTGGGCTCCGGGTACGACATCGGCGGCAACTACGCCGACGTGGCCGACGTGCGGGCGCCGGTCCTGGACCTGGCGGCCTTGGATCGAGACGGCGTCCTGCGGCGAGTCCAGTACGAACGGGCGAGCTACGATGTCGTGAGCGGCCAGACCAGTCGCGAGTACCTGAACAACCTCCAGGTCAGCGTGAACGTCAACGGAGGGGGCTTCGGGTTCTCCGGATCCCTCAAGACCGCGTTCAGCCAGAGCCGGTACGAAAGCGCGCAGTACTCGTTCGCCACCGTGCAGAGCATCATTCGCAAATACGGACTGCGCGTGGCGCTCTCGGTGACGCCGGACCAGCTGCGCAGTTATCTGACGCCGGCCGCGGCGGCCGCCATCAACGATCCCAACGTCGATCCCCTCGACGTGTTCAACACCTTCGGGATGTACGTGATGAGGGGCATCATCGTGGGCGGCCGTCTCGACTACATGACGTCGGCCAACATGTCCTTCGACAAGTCGGGGCGGGGCATCGACGTGTATGCCAGCGCGAGCTTCAAGTCGCTGTTCGGCTCCGCCTCCCTCCAGACGCAGGTCATCGATGCGACGTCGGAGTCCGAGTTCTCGGCGACGCAGAACACACACCTCGAGGTGTACGGTGGCCGGAGCGAGTACGGCCAGTACATCGTGAACCAGGGACAGTACGAGAGCTGGATCGAGTCGGTGAACGACAACCCGGTGTTCATGGACTTCGAGTCCAACGGCCTCGTAGGCATCTGGGAGCTCGCTACCGACGCCAACCGCCAGGCCCAGCTGAAGACCGCGTTCGAGACGTACGCGGAGGCGCACGGCATCAGCCTGCTCTCGGCGGGACCCATCATCAGCAATTTCGCGGACGGCGACGAAGGCTGGACATACGACGACTACTATGGCGCCGAGCATACGCCGCAATTCATGACCGAGGGCGGCTATTTCGGCGGATACATCGTGGGCGACCAGGGGGCGGCGGTCACACCCGAGGATCTCAGTTTGGGCCTCCGCTTCGTGGCACCCAGCAAGTTCTCGGGCGACAAGACGGCCTATGCCAACGGCACGCTCGAGTACTATCTGTGGTTCTCACCGGATCCGTACGACTTCCACACCGGCCTGCCGGCGTTCTCGACAAGCCTGGAGGAGTACGCCGACATCGTCAGCGAGAACGGCAACCTGACCTACAGGGTGGCCAACTCCGACTACGCGCCCCCGGCCCCCCCCACGTTCGTGCCGGGGAACTACTTCAGGTCGCCGCCGAAGCTGTTCATCATCAACCTCAAGCCCGGCATTCAGGATGGGAGCGACGGGAGCGTGCCGGGGGAGTGGTTCCGCTGGGACAACACTCCGGCCGACTCGGCGGACATCTGGAATTCTCTGGCCAGCGTCGATGCCATCCGAATCTGGGGGAACTACCTGGCGAGTTACGCGGATACCCTCGCCCTGGACAAGGTGGCGCTGAAGGCGCCGCCGTCAGGCTCGTAGCCCGGCGGACGTCCGCCTTCACGAGGTGCGAGATCGATCCCACCGAAACGACGACCGCAGGCGCGAGAGCGCCGCGGCGACGGCCACGATGTCGGATCGCGCCCCGGAATCGGCGCCTCTCGTGACGTAGCCGCGAGGCGGATCGGCGTCAGACGGCGCATGGGCAGTCTGGGCGTTCTGGTCTTCCGGGAAGGGTGGAAGACGGATCGCGGCACCGACATGTGCCGCCAACGGGTACCGACCCACCTCGCGGCTACGCGTCGTGCGTCACCGCTTCGGCAGCATGAGCCCGGCCAGGACGCCGGCGTGATCCGAGAGCCACTGCCCTTCCGGCGTACGGTCCGACTGTCGGGTGTCGAGGACCTCGACTCTCATGGAGCCGCTGACCTTCCCGCTCATCGAACGGTTCTGCACGTCCCGAACCAACACGAGGTCGATCCGCTGGTAGAACTGTGCGGGCCAGGGATCCCGGAGATCATCGGCGTGACAGCACGTCAGGCCCTCATCGTGAGGGTTGCCACCGGCCTGTACCCACGCGTCGGTGAAGCCCCCGTCCAGGAGGGTCTGGTACGTCGGGGTCCACGAGGGGTCGCCGGGACCGCCGGCCGCGTTGGAGTTGAGGTCGCCGGCGATGATGGTCACGCCATCCAGCCCGGCGGTGACGCTGTTCAGCAGCTCGGCCGTCTGTAGCGCCTGCACCTGCCGAGTCGTCTGCGTTTCCAGGTGAGTCGCCACCAGGTGGTACGGCACCCCTTTCCGGTCGGTGTCGACACGGATCCACCCCCGCGTGACGGTAACACCGGGAGCCAGCGGGATGTCCGCCGCGTAGGTGCCTTCGGTGACGGCGGTCACGTCCATGTCGGTGCGACGAAGCACCGCGATGCGGTCCGTCGCCATCAGCACCTTCGTGACCGTGCCCGTGGTGAAGTCCACGGCCATGGGGAGGGTCACCGAGGTGTTGGGCTTCGCCTGGACCAGCACGTACGGCAGCCCGCGGCGCTGGATCTCGCCCATGATGGAAGCGAGGAGATCGGCGCCGTCGAGGACCTGGCCGGTGGTGGCGTCCACCACCGCCATCTGGAAGACCTCCTCGAGGGTCACGAAGTCGGGCCGGCGGTCCGCGATCTGGTCGACGAGAGCGGCCATGCGCTCGGGCACGTGGCTGTCCTTCACCTGTCCCCAGAACGTGTTGGTGGTGGCGAGGAGCAGGGGAATGTCGCTCAGGTCGATGGAGAAGAGGGGATCGGTATTGCCGCCCAGATAGGCGTTCTGCTGGTAGACGGTGAACGCTTCCTTCTCCAGCCCGAACGCCGAGCGGGCGTCCGCGGCCGTGACCTGGTCCGGGGTCGGGGTGAGCGGCTGGGTCCTGTCGGTGCACCCGGCGAGACCGGCGAGGAGGAGCGCCGCGACGGCGGCGCCTGCTCGGAGGAACGTGCGATTGGACATGGTGCGTCTCCGGTTGGGGTTCGTCAGGCCCCGGAGGGGCCGACGGCAAGATTGCCGGAGACGCGGGCGGCCTCTCTCCGTAGCTCTACGTAGTCCTGGATTACAGACGACGTAGAAGGCGGACCGGACACGCCGGGCCCGCCGTAGACGCTGGTACACCTCGAGCTCGTGCACCCACGCCGGCGATTGACAGCGCCACGGGGGCGCTCTACGCTCGATCTTCGGAGGAGATCCTGCCCATGAGCACCATCGGCCTGAAGGTCAACGGCCAGTCGCACGCCGTCGACGTCGATCCGGCGACGCCGCTGCTTTACGTGCTCGACGCAGAGCTCGCGCTGCGCGGTCCGAAGTTCGGGTGCGGGCTCGGCCAGTGCGGCGCCTGCACGGTGCTCGTCGACGGTCGTGCCGTGCGGTCCTGCGTCCTCCCTGTCAGTTCCGTGGCGGGCTCGGAGATCACGACCCTCGAGGGACTCGGCACGCCCGAGCGGCCGCACCCGATCCAGCAGGCGTTCGTCGACGAGGAGGCCGCGCAGTGCGGCTTCTGCCTGAGCGGCGTCATGCTGACGGCCAAGGCCTTCCTCGATCAGCATCCGCGTGCCACGGACGCCGAGATCCGCCGGGCGATGTCGACGGTGCTGTGCCGGTGCTTCACCCATGCGCGGATGTTCCGGGCGATCAAGAAGTACCAGGCGACGCTCTCGTGACGACCCGCGAGATGCTGGACCGACGAGCGTTCTTGAAGGCGTCCGGCGCGCTGGTGGTGGGCTTCGGCGCCTTTGGGGCGGCCACGACGCTGGAGCGGGCCGGTCTGGGGCCGGGACCGTTCGACACGCACGAGTCGCACATCGATCCCGGGCGGCTCGAGTCGTGGATCGCCGTGGGCAGCGACGGCCGGGTGACCGCCTACACGGGGAAGGCGGAGCTGGGACAAGGCATGCTGACCGCGCAGACCCAGCTCATCGCGGAAGAGCTGTGCGTGCCCATGGATCGCGTGACCATGATCCAGTGCGACACGGACCGGTGTCCGGACCAGGGCACGACGTCGGGCAGCCAGTCGACACCGACCAACTTCAACCATCAAAACCTCGCCCTGGCCGGCGCGACTGCGAGAGAGACGCTGCTGCGTCTCGCCTCGGCGCGGCTGGGCGTGCCGGTGGCTCGACTCACCGCGGCCGCCGGGGTCATCAGCGTCACGGGCCGCTCGGCTACGCGCGTGAGCTACGGCGACCTGGTCGCCGGACGGGCGATGGACGTCCCTCTGGATCCGGCGGCCAAGCGCAAGCCGGCCAGCGCCTGGACCGTGCTGGGCAAGCCCGTACCCCGCGTCGACATGACGGAGATGGCGACGGGCCACTTCGAGTACGTCCACACGGTCCACGTGGCGGGCATGCTGTATGGCGCGGTGGTGCGCCCCCCGTCGGTGGGGGCGACGCTCGTTCGCGTCGACGGCAGCTCGGTGGCGGACCTGGCGGGCGTCGTCAAGGTCGTCGTCAAGAAGGAGTTCGTCGGCGTGGTGGCGGAGAAGCCCTGGCAGGCGATGCAGGCCGCGGCGGAGCTGCACGCCGACTGGGCACCGGGGCCGGTCCTGCCGCCGCAGCACGAGCTGGAGGCGTTTCTGCGCAAGCAGCCGTCCCGCGACGGCTACGTCGTGAACTCGGGCGACGTGGACGCGACGCTGGCCGGGGCCGCCGGCGTCGTCGAGGCGACGTATCGGTACCCGTATCAGATGCACGGCTCCCTCGGCGCATCGTGCGCGGTGGCCGACGTGCGTTCCGGCAAGGCGACCATCTGGTCGCCGACCCAGTCGGTGTATCCCACCCGCAGCGGCATCGCCATGCTGCTGGGGCTCCCGGTGGAGAACGTCCACGTCATCTTCGCGCGCGGCGCGGGGTGCTACGGCCTCAACGGCGCCGACACGGTGTCCTACGATGCCGCCGTGCTGTCGCAGGCCGTGGGCAAGCCGGTCAAGGTGCAGCTCACGCGCAAGGACGAGATGGCATGGGAGAACTTCGGTTACCCATACGTGATCGATCAGCGGGTCGGCGTCGCCGCCGACGGCACCATCGTCGCGTGGGATTACCAGGCCTGGTTCGCCTCCCACGGCTCACGTCCCGGCTATGACACGCCGGGGAACGTGATCACCGGCTCGCTCCTCGGGTTTGCGCCGAGGCCGTTCCGGCCCGGGCCGCCGACCGCGCCCCGGTCGTTCCGGAACGGCAGCAACGCCGCGCCGTCCTACGTCAGGGGCCGCGTCGGCGGACGCGACGGCGGCGCCGGGACGGTGTCGAGCGAGCGGGTGCTGACCCACATGATCGACTCGCCGTTCTTCACGGGCCCCCTGCGGTCGCCGTCGCGTTTGCAGAACACGTTCGCGCACGAGTCGCTGCTCGACGAGGTCGCGGCGCACGTCCAGGCGGATCCGGTCGCGTACCGGCTGCGGCACCTGAGCGACCCGCGCTTGAAGGCCGTCGTCGAGGCGGTGGCGAAAGCCGCGAGCTGGACCTCGCGGCCGTCGCCGCGACCAGGTGTCGCCCGAACCGGTGTCACCTCCGGCCGGGGCATGAGCTGCGTCGCCTACGAGGGCGACAACGGCTACGTGGCCATGGTCGCGGAGGTCGAGGTGGACCAGGCCACGGGCCGGATCGTGCCGAAGCGGTTCATCGTGGCGCAAGAGTGCGGGCCTATCTCCAACCCGGACGGCATGAGGAATCAGATCGAGGGCGGGGCGCTGCAGGGCATGAGCCGGGCGCTCGGCGAGGAAGTCACCTGGGACGACCACCGCATCACGTCCGTCGACTGGCGGACCTACCACAGCCTGACGTTCGAGTTCGACATGCCGGCGGTGGAGAGCGTGCTGCTCGATCGGCCCGACCTGGCCGCCACCGGAGCCGGGGAGACGGCCATCACGGCGGTGGCCGCCGCGATGGGAAACGCCGTGTTCGACGCCACCGGCGCGCGCCTCCGGCAGGTGCCGTTCACGGCCGAGCGCATGAAGGCGGCGCTGGCGGCGCGCGGGTGATCGTCGGAGGGGAGCCGCGGCCCTCTCGGTGCCGGCCGCTCACGTGTTACAGTTCATCCAGTACGACATACCCTCGCTGACCTGCCGCGCCCGGCGCGATCCGTCCAGGCTCGTGCCGAGACCATCCCTGTCCGTGGCCTCATCCTCGCGAGGACGCATCGGCATCCCTGCCCCACCGGTGGAGGCGCTCAGGCCCGCATTTCCGCGAGGGGCATTCCGCCATCCGGAACGGAGGGAACCATGCAGACCTACATCCTCATGACCAAGCTGGCGCCCGATGTGTCCAGAGCCGTCGGAGAGCGGGAGAAGCTGGGCAGGGCATGGATGGCCCAGGTCAAGGAGAAGTGCCCCGAGGTGAAGTTCGTCGCCCACTACGCCCTTCTCGGCCGCTACGACTTCCTGGACATCTACGAGGCCCCGAGCGAGGAGAGCGCCGCGAAGGTCTCCATGATCAGCATGTCGAACGGAGCCTTCCAGTCGGAGAGCTGGCTCGCTATCCCCTACAAGCGCTTCGTGGAGCTCACCGAGGAGATCTGACAGGGCGGGCCGAGGCCCCGTGCTCCCATGCTTGCACCCTCTGGTGCAAGCCCTGGAATGTGGCGAGCTTTCAAGACCTTCCGAGCTCATTGGAGGTGCCCATGGGATGGTCCCGTGCTCCCCTGGCGCTCTTCCTGCCCGGAGTCGCCTTCTGGCTCTTGTTGGCGAACGTGGGAAGCCTGAAGGGTCAGCTTCCCGCCGATGTCGACACCCTCTCCGACGCGGCTCTCTTCGACGCCGCCTGCGCCAACTGCCACGGCAGCGACGGCCGCGGTCTCGACCGGGCGCTCCTGGGCTTCGAGGAACCCCTTCCGGACTTCACCGACTGCAACTTCGCCGCTCGCGAGCGGAGCGCGGACTGGGTCGCGGTGGCCCACGGCGGGGGTCCGGCCCGGGGCTTCAGCCGGATGATGCCGGCCTTCGGCGAGGCCCTTTCCAAGTCGCAGCTCCAGCGGGTGATCGCCTACGTCCACTCCCTGTGTTCGGAGCCTACCTGGCCCCGCGGGGAGCTGAACCTCCCCCGTCCGCTCCTCACCGAGAAGGCGTTCCCCGAGGACGAGTGGGTCGTCGAGAGTGACGCAGCCATAGAGGGCGACGGTTCGGTGTCGGGCGCCTTCGTGTACGAGCGGCGCTTCGGACGCCGGGCCCAGCTCGAGGTGGTGATTCCGTACGGCTGGGTGGAGGTGTCCGTGGCCGCCGCTCCGAACGCGACGAAGTGGGTGAGTGGATTCGGCGACGTCGTGCTCGGGGCCAAATATGCGGTCCACCACAGCTTCTCGGCGGGCAGGATCTTCTCCCTCGGGGGCGAGGTCGCCCTGCCGACGGGAGACGAATCCAAGGGAATCGGGGCCGCCGGGACGAAGCTCGAGGGCTTCATGTCCTTCGGGCAGATCCTCCCCGTTGGCGCGTTCTTCCAGGCGCAGGCGGGGGCGGAGTTCCCCCTCTACACAGGAGGGGAGAACGAGGGGTTCGGCCGCATCGCGCTCGGACGGACGTTCACCTCGAGGGGCTTCGGGCGAACGTGGACGCCGATGGTGGAGCTCCAGGGCAAGCGCGAGATCGCGGGGAGTGTGCCCATCGCTCTCGACGTGGTGCCCCAGATGCAGGTGTCCCTCAGCACGCGCCAGCACGTGTTGTTCAACGTGGGCCTGCTCGTTCCCGCCACGGAGACCTCCGGGCGCTCCGTGCGGCTGATGGCATATCTGCTTCTCGACTGGTTCGACGGCGGCTTCTTCGAAGGTTGGTGACCCATGTACCACCGTGCAGCCTTGGCTTCGTTGATCCTGGGCGCGGCGCTGGTCGCATCGGGATCGCACGCCCCTCGGAACGTCGCGGTGCCCGGTGACGGACACCCCGCCGTGTCGGCCGTCGCAGGGGACATCTTCCTCACATCGGACCGCTGTCTCGCCTGTCACAAGGGTGTGACGACGTCGGTGGGCGAGGACGTATCCATCGGCTACGCCTGGCGTCCCACCATGATGGCGAACGGCGGCCGCGACCCGTACTGGCAAGCCGCGGTGCGCCGTGAGATCACGGACCATCCGGAAGCGTCGGTGGAGATCCAGAACGAGTGCAGCCGCTGCCACATGCCCATGGCCAGCGTCGTGGGGCGGGTGGCGCGGGGGGTGGGCGCGGTGTTCGCCAACCTCCCCGTGGGCACCAGCGTGGCTCCGGAAGCGGCGCTGGCCGGGGACGGCGTGGCCTGCGCGGCGTGCCACCAGATCAGCGACGCCGGGCTGGGCACCGAGGAGAGCTTCGTCGGCGGCTTCCAGATCTCCCTGGCCGCTCCCGTCACGGGGCGTCCGGTGTTCGGACCCTTCGCGCCCGACCCGGGCGGCGCCGCCATCATGCGCTCGGCCACCTCCTTCGTTCCCACGGAAGGGACCCACGTCCAGTCGCCGGATCTCTGCGCGACGTGTCATACGCTCCTCACCCACTCCGTTCTGCCGGGGGGAGCCTCGGGTCCGCAGTTTCCGGAGCAGGCCCCGTATCTGGAGTGGCAGGCGAGCTCGTACGCCACCGGGGGCACGGGGTGCCAGGCGTGTCACATGCCCGAGGTGGGGGAGCCGGTGCCCGTCACGGCCGTCCTCGGACGAGCCCGGCCGAACGTGTCACAGCACTCCTTCCGGGGCGGGAACTTCTTCATCCTCCGGGTCCTGAACCGGTACGGTCGGGAGCTGGGCGTGGCGGCGCTGCCTCAGGAGCTGGCGGCCGCCGCCGACCGGACCGAGGCACACCTGCGGGACGCCACCGCCACGTTGACGGTGACGGAAGCCCTCCTGGACGGTGACCGCCTGAGGGCGGAGGTGGAGGTCCGCAACCGGACGGGCCACAAGTTCCCCACGGCGTATCCCTCCCGGAGGGCGTGGCTGCATGTGACGGTCACCGCCGCGAGTGGGCGCAAGGTCTTCGAGTCGGGGGCCTTCTCCGCCGACGGGCATGTGGCGGGCAACGACAACGACGCCGACGGCACACGCTTCGAGCCCCACTACGCGGAGATCACCAGTCCCGACCAGGTCCAGGTCTACGAGGCCATCATGGTGGACGGCGCGGGCCTGCCCACCACCGGCCTGCTCATGGCGGACCACTGGGCGAAGGAGAATCGCCTGCTCCCCGTCGGCTTCGACGAGGCCCGCGCGGACCCACGGGTCCTGGTGCGCGGTGCCGCGACGCGGGACGCGGACTTCGCCCTGGGGGGAGATCGCGTGCGCTACGCCGTTCCGGTGGACCCCGGTGCCGGTCCCTTCACCGTCGAGGCCGAGCTCTGGTACCAACCCATCGCCTATCGATGGGCCACGAACCTCGCGTCGTACGACACCTTCGAGACGCGGCGGTTCGTGCGGTACTACCGGGAGATGGCCAGGGGCTCGGCCATCGTCCTGGCGTCGGATTCGGCCCGGGTGCGGTGACGTGACGGTGACGGAGCCGCCGCCGGTCAGATCTTCGTAGAGATCGCCACGCGAGTGCCGCTTCCCGGTGAGCTCGATACCTTCACGCCCACGCCCTGTCCCCGGTTGCGCATTCCCATGAGCTTCAGACCCGTGTCTGGCTCTACCCGGTTCGCTTTGTACCCGCATCCGTCGTCGGAAACGTGGATGAGCAGCTCGGATCGACTGTGCAGCACCTGGATGTCCACCCGACACTGGCCGGCGTGCTTCATCACGTTCTGGAGCGCTTCCTTGAAGACCCGGTAGACGTCCTGGCGCACCGCCATTCCCAGGGGCGCATTCGGCAGCGTGGGATCGATGGTGAAGGAGAAATCGATCACGCCACCCAGGGGCGCACCTGCGGCGTCCTCCATACGAGTGACCAGGCCTTGAACGGTGTCGTGCTCCTCCTTCACCACCCACGCGGGCCGGCAGGTATGGAAGTCCGTGGCAACGCGAGGCACGCCCACAGGGCACGATTTCGGACATAAAAGTCCTAGGAGCACCATCGTCCTGGACAATCGTACATATATGTACGAGCTCGCCCTTGTCCGACGCGCCGGTCTCCGGTTACCTTGGACAAGACATACATGTCTGATTTTCATCAAGAAGGCCGACGATGGGACATATAAGTATAGATTCCACGGATCCCGAGGTCCTGAAGGAGATCGGCCTGAGGCTCCAGGCGCTGCGCCGAAGTCGGGATCTGACCCTGGGTCACGTGGCCTGCCTGTCCGGCCTCTCGGAGAAGACGGTGTCCCGGGCCGAGCACGGGCTCAATCCCACCACGTTGACCGTGGTGCGCCTGCTCCGTGTCTACGAGCGGCTCACGGCTCTGAACGAGTTCGTCCCGGAGCCGGCGATCAGCCCCATGGCCCTGATCCGGGAGAGAAGGAGCGAAGGCACGCGTGGCTGAGGTGACCGCGTCCGCCGAAATCCGCCTCTGGGGCCGCCTGGTGGGGGCCGTAGCGGAGCTCGACGACCGGAGCGTGATCTTCGAGTACGCCGACCCGTACCGTCGCACCGGGCTCGAGATCTCGCCCATCCACCTGCCGCGCACGCTCCGCGGGCCGATCCAGTTCCGCGAGCTCCTGCGCAAGCCCGCGTTCCGCGGACTGCCCGGGGTCCTCGCCGACGCGCTCCCCGACGCGTTTGGGAGTCAGGTCATCCGAGCCTACTACACGGCCCGCGGCCAGGTCGACCTCGCCCTCTCTCCCGTGCAGCATCTGCTCTACGTGGGCACCCGGGGGATCGGCGCCCTCGAGTTCCACCCGCCGGAGGACGTGCCCCCGCGTGCGGCCGAAGCCCGGGCGCTGGACATCGCCGCCCTGGTGGCCGACGCGCGCCGGATCCTCGAGGGTGACGTGAACGTGGTCCTCCCGGAGATCTATCGCATCGGCTCGTCCGCCGGGGGCATGCGGCCCAAGGCGGTGGTGCTCTACAATCCGGAGACGCGCGAGATCCGGTCGGGGTTCGCTCCGGCCCGGCCCGGCGACATTCCGGCCATCCTGAAGTTCGACGGCGTGGGCAGCGACGCCCGGAAGGGCCGGATGGGGGCCCCGCAGCCGCACAACCGCGTTGAAGCCGCCTATGCGGCCATGGCCCGGGATGCAGGCCTGGACGTCGTCGAGGTCATCGTCCTCGAGGGGCCCCAGGGACACGCGCACCTCGTGGTTCCGCGGTTCGACCGACCGGGAGACGAACCGCTCCATCAGCACACGCTCGGGGGTCTGCTGCACATCGACTACAACGACCTCGGCGCCAGCAGCTACGAGGAGTACCTGCGTACCATCCTGCGGCTGGGAATGCCGACGGCCGCCGTCATCGAGGGCTACCGGCGCGCCGTGTTCAACGTGCTCGCCGTCAATCAGGACGATCACGTGAAGAACCTGTCCTTCCACATGGACAGGGACGGGGGCTGGCGGCTCACTCCGGCGTACGACGTGACGTACGCACAGGGAACGGAATGGACCTCGGCGCACCAGATGCGGGTCGCCGACAAGCGGTCCGGCATCACCCGGAAGGACCTGGTCGAGCTCGGCCGGACCTTCGGGCTCCGGGCGCCACACCGGATCATCGACCAGACCCGGGAGGTGCTCGGCCGGTGGGACGTGTACGCCCGCGACGTCGGAGTGGAGCCCACCAGGGCGCGAGCCGTCGGTGACGCCCTGGCCCGGCGCCGGCAGGACGTCGGGTAGCGCCGGAAAAGCATCGCTCGGTCTCCCACTCGGGCGGACACCCGGCCGGAACGTTCGACTGGGCGAAGTGTGACGTAGTCGTCGACCCCGGAGGGGTGAGGAGCCGCGGATGCGGGTCGACGTGACCATCAACTCGCGATCGGGGCGGGCTCACGAGCCCGCGTCGAACGCTTCGAATCGTACGTTGGGGAAGGTCATGCGATACAACGAGCTGGGAAGGACCGGGGTGTTCGTCTCCGAGCTGTGCTTCGGCACGATGACGTTCGGGGGGAGGGGCTTCTGGGAGGCCATCGGCAAGCTCGGAAAGAAGGAAGCCGAGAAGCTGGTGGGCATCGCGCTCGACGGCGGCGTGAACTTCTTCGACACGGCCGATGTCTACTCCCAGGGCGAGGCGGAGCGCCTCCTCGGCGGCGCCCTCGAGGCGCTGGCGCCACCGCGGGACCAGATCGTCGTCGCGACCAAGGTGCGCGGACGCGTGGGTCCGGGCGTGAACGAGATCGGACTCTCGCGATCCCGGATCCTCGCGGGAATCGATCAGAGCCTGGACAGGCTCGGTCTCGACTACGTGGACCTCTACCAGATCCACGGCGTGGACCCCGCCACCCCCATCGAAGAGACGGTGCGGGCACTCGACGACGTCGTGCGGTCCGGCAAGGCCCGCTATGTCGGGTTCAGCAACCTGCCGGCGTGGATGGCGATGAAGGCCGTCGGCTTCGCCGATGCGCACGGGCTCGCTCGCTTCCAGAGCGCGCAGGTCTACTACTCCATCGCCGGGCGCGACATCGAGCGCGAGATCGTGCCCCTGGCGCAGAGCGAGGAGCTCGCGATCCTGCCGTGGAGCCCCCTCGCGGGCGGCCTTCTTTCGGGCAAGTTCGAGCCCGGCGAGCCCGGGCCCGAGGGTGCCCGGCGGACGTCCTTCGACTTTCCTCCGGTGGATGCCGATCGCCTGCATCGCGTCCTTCCCGTGATGCGTGAGGTCGCCGGCGAGCTCGGAATCTCGGTGGCGCGTCTGGCCCTCGCGTGGCAGCTCACGAGGCCGTTCGTGACCAGCGTCATCCTCGGTGCAAAGACCCACGAGCAGCTCGTCGACGACCTCGCCGCCGCCGACGTGGAGCTCTCGAGCGACCAGATCCAGCGTCTGGACGAGGCGAGCGCGCTCCCCAGGGAGTACCCGGGCTGGATGGTGCAGTGGCAGAACCGCGACACGCGTGGGGTCGTAACGGAGGGGTAGACAGGGCATTCCCCCACGTGGCGGTGTACGCTACCGTGCGGCCGTAAGGTGATCGCCGACCACGGAAGCGAACCCGACCATGTCCGGATGTACCCGCCCGATTCCGCTCCTCGCGACGGCGCAAGCTCTCCTCGTCGCCGGGTGCGCGGTGTCGGGCCCGCGGCCCGAGCCCCCGTCGGCGGTCGGGGTCGCGGCGCGCTGCTCTCTGGCCACGCTCGCAGCGGCGGGACACGACTCGGCGCTTGCAGCCGCGAGCCAGGGCGCGGCGCCCGCGGCGGAGGAGCGTCCCGTGGCGGGCGACCTGCGGGTGGCGCTCGAGCATCCCGTGGATCCCACCCGCGCTCCGGACCCGGACAACGCGAGCGCGCGCCTGGTGTTCCGGCAGCTCTACCAGACTCTGGTCCGCGTCGACTGCGAGGGCCGCCCCGAGCCCGCTCTCGCGGTCTCCTGGTCGCACGACGGGCAGGGCCGCCGTTGGTCGTTCACGCTCCGGCAGGACGCCCACTTCTGGGATGGAACGCCGGTGGACGCACAGGCGGTGGTGCGCAGCTGGACGACCCGGGGAGTGGCGACCGGGACCGGCGGCGACCGCCGCGCCGGCTCCATCGTCGACTCCGTGGCTGTTGTCGGGGACCGCGAGCTCGCGGTCTTCCTGACGGAGCCGTCCACGACGGTGGAGACGTTCGACAGGGCGGAGCTGGCGGTGACCGGCGCGGGAAGCCTGGGTCCCTGGCCGGAGGGGAGCGGACCCTACCGGCCTCTGGTGGCTCCGGACCTCCCACCGGGAGAGATCCGCGCGGTGGCCGGGGAGGCCCCGCCCTGGCGCGGATCCATCACGTTCAGCGCCGTGGGGACCTCCGGAAGCTCCGATGCGAGGAGCGCCCTCGATCGGGGTGTGGACGTTCTGGTATCCGCCGACCCGGAGGTGCTGGCGTACGCCCGAGCACTGCCGGGCTTCACCACCGTGCCGCTGCCCTGGTCGCGAACCTATGTCGTCGCCGCGGAGGAGAGGGGGAGCGGGACGTCAGCGGTGGTTCCCGTCGGGGCCCTGGAGAGGCTCGCGCGGGGCGCCGTGCGGGCGGATGCGCGCCCGGCCCAACCACCGTTCTGGTGGACCGCGGGCGGCTGCTCCCCGAAGGCAGACGCCGAAGAGAGCGCCACCCGCCAGGACGCCTCCGTTCCGGATCGTCCATCGCCCCATGGGTTCGGGCTCCGCATCGCCTACCCGTCGGGCGATCCGGTGGCCCGCTCCCTGGCGGAGCGCCTGGTGGGGCTCACCGACCTCGGCACGGCGCCGCCGCCCTGGCTCGCGCAGGCCATTCCGGCGGTGGGAGCCGGGAGCGGATCCCTCGTGGCGGCCGCTCTGGACGAACCTCCCCTGGTACGAACGATGCGGGACGGGAGCGCGGCGGCCTTCGTGATCCCGGTGCCGCGGGCCCCCGGCGGTCCCTGCGTCTCGGCATCGCTCGGCGCCGGAGACGACGTGGCGAAGTGGGCCCTCTCCTCCGCCTCGGGCCTCCGCGTGACGCCGCTCCTCGACGTGCGCTCCTCGGCCGTCGTCCGGAGCGGGATCACGGGCATCGGCATCGACGGTGACGGGACGCTGATCTTCCGTCCCACGGAACGCGTACGATGACGTTCCGCGCTCGGGTCCTCATCGCGTCCATCGTGGTCGCCCTGGCCCCGCTGGCCGTCCTCACCGTCGGCATCCGCAAGGAGGTCGACAGGACGCTCACCGCACAGTACCGAGCGAGGGTCCAGGAGCTCGTAGCGGTGATCCACGAGGACATGGCCCGCCAGAATCGGACCGTCGACGCCCGGCTCTCGGCTCTCGCGTCCGGCGTCGCGGCCGACCCTCGGGTTCGTGCCGCCGTTCTTCTCGGCCAGGAGAGCCCGGCGGTGTTGGACTGGGCCGGCCGCGCCATGCCGTTGGCCGGGCTCGACTACCTGATGCTCCTCGATCCGTCGGGGCGGATCCTGAGCTCCGGACACTTCCGCAACGAGTACGACAGACGCGCGACGGCCGTCGACTCCGTTCTCCGAGCGACCGCCGGACCGGTGCTGGTGCGGGCGCGCACGGCCGAAGGCTCGTTCCTCACCCTGGCGCGCGGACACGTGTTCGAGATGGGTGGACGGCGCTTCCTCCTGGCGGGCGGTATCGCCGTGGACCGGGGGTTCCTCGACCGGCTGGCCCGCCAACAAGGCGCCGGGGACCCCTCGGTGACGCTGCTCGGGCCGGGCGGCGTAGACGCGCTCGCCGACAGCGCCGTCGTGGTCGATACGGGAACGGCGACAGGGAACGCCGGGTCGCGGCCTGGTCTCGGAGCCGGTCCCGGGGCCATGCGGGCGGAGCTGGCCCTGCCCTTCCTGGACGACGCGACCCCGGCACCCGTCCTAGACACCGCACGCGTGGTGGTCACGCACTCCCTCGCTCCGCTGGCCGCCCTCGAGCGTCGGATGGACCTCTGGTTCGGCGGCGGGCTCATGGTCACCCTGCTGCTGGCCTTGCTCATCGCCCACGCGGTCTCGACACGCGTGAGCCGTCCCCTGGCCGAGCTCGCCGGGAAGACCCGGCGGCTGAACCTCGACCGTCTCGACGTGGATTTCCGCTCGGGTCGGCTCGACGAGATCGGCACGCTCTCACGTCTCATGGGCGCGATGGTCGAGCGCCTGAAGGCCAGCGTGGCGGATCTGAGGCAGGCCGAGCGCCGCGCCACGGTGGGAGACCTGGCCCGACAGGTGAACCACGACATCCGGAATGGCCTGGTGCCCATCCGCAACGTTGTCCGGCACCTGGCCGAGGTCGCGGGAGAGTCGCCGGACGAGCTGGCCCCGGTGTTCGCCGAGCGCCAGGGCACGCTGGACGGGGGCATCGCGTACCTCGAGAGCCTGGCGTCCACCTACGCGAGGCTCTCGCCGCGCGCCGAACGGCGACCCACCGACGTGAACGACGTCGCCCGAGGCGTCGTGCGGGACGCGGTAGTGCCCACCGGGGCCAGGCTCCGCACCGGCCTCGCGGAGCCGCTGCCGCGGGTGGCCGCCGACCCGGTCGTGTTGCGCCGGATCATCGAGAACCTTGTGGTGAACGGGTTGGAGAGCCTGGAGGGCCCCGGCGAGGTGGCGGTGGGGACGTCCGCCGAAGGTGGGCCACAAGGAGCCCTGGTCGTGCTGACGGTGGAGGACACCGGCCGCGGCGTCGAGCCCGCGCAGCTGGAGCGCATCTTCGAGGACTTCTTCTCCACCAAGCCGGACGGAACCGGTCTCGGCCTGTCCATCGTGCGACGCCTGGTAGCCGACCTCGGGGGTCGGATCGACGTTCGGAGCGAGCCCGGGCGGGGGACCCGGTTCCGGGTCGAGCTGCCCTCCCTGGAGGGTTCGGCCGCCGCGCACGAGGAGGCGCAATGAAGAATCACATTCTCGTGGTGGACGACTTGGCCGCCATGGCCGAGCAGTACGCCTACGATCTGCGGCGTCTCGGCGGCTATCATACGCGGGTGGCGACCGGAGGTCGCGAGGCTCTGGAGGTGCTCGCCGACGAGCCCGTCGACTGCGTCATCCTCGACCTGGAGATGCCGGGCTTCGACGGATTCGACGTGTTGCGCCATATGCGCGACCACGACTCCGACGTGCCGGTCATCGTCTATACGGGGACGGGTGACTTCGACCGCTGCGCCCAGGCGATCCGGCTCGGTGCCTACGGCTTCATCGACAAAGCCGAGTCGATGCAGCGCGTGATGCACGAGGTGAGCACCGCCCTGGAGCGGGGACGCCTCGCTTCCGAGGTGAAGGTGCTGCGTGCCAGGGTCGACGCGGAGACGTCCCTCGTCGGGGTGAGCCAGCCCATGCAGCGGCTCCGGGACGAGATCCGCCGGCTCGCGCCCATTCCGAGCCCGGTGCTCATCCTCGGCGAGAGCGGGTCCGGCAAGGAGCTCGTGGCGCGGGACCTCCACGCGCTTCGGGCGAGCGAGGGTGCGCCCTTCGTTCCGCTGAACTGCGCCGCCCTACCCGAGACGCTCGTGGAGAGCGAGCTCTTCGGTCACGAGCGGGGGGCCTTCACGGGTGCCGACCGCACCCGGCGCGGCGCCTTCGAGCAGGCGGGAAAGGGCACGCTCTTCCTCGACGAGGTCGGGGAGCTTCCGTTGCCGGCACAGGCGAAGCTGCTCCGGGTGCTCGAGGGCGGCGAGCTCGTCCGCCTCGGGGGAGAACGCTCGATATCCGTGGACGCGCGCGTCGTGGCGGCTACGCACCGCAACCTGGAGGCCGACGTGGAGTCGAACCGCTTCCGCCAGGATCTCCTCTATCGCCTCAACGTCCACGTCCTCAGGGTGCCTCCGCTGCGCGAGCGGCGCTCCGACGTCCCGCTCCTCGCGCAGCACTTCCTTACCCGCATCTGCGAGCGCTTCGGGGTCCCGGCCAAGTCCATCGACGACGAAGCGCTCGAGATCCTCTCGGCCTACGACTGGCGGAGGAACAACGTCCGCGAGCTCCGCAACATCGTCGAGCGGCTCGTCATCGCCACCGCGGACGACGTCGTGCGCGCCGTGGACGTCCCGCCCGAGATCCGGGACGGCTCGTCCGAGTCCGCACCCACCGCACCGGGCCGGACATTCACGGAGCTCAAGGCCGACGCGGAGCGCGAGATCGTCCTCGCCGCGCTGCAGCGCAACGGCGGTCACGTCACCCGCACCGCCGAAGAGCTAGGCCTCGCGGACCACGCGAGCCTCCTCAAGATCATGCGTCGCCTGGGCATCCAGCGGGACTGACCCGCAGGAATACGTAGCCGCACCTGATCGACCTCGGTGGCGGTGGGGTACCCGCGCCCCCAGCCGATCGTGTCCATCGGGACACAACCAGCCCTCCGCAGCCGTGTCCATTCGGACACGTACAGGCCCCATCCTTCGCCGAGTCATCCGCTTCAACTGAAGTGTGCACAACAAGTTACGGTGCCATGACCTACGGTCCTCCACCACGGCAGCCCCCTTGCCCGATACGATGCCGAGCAGCACGACACACCAACGGCGTCCACGGACGCCCGAGAAGAGGAGGCACCATGTCGGAGAAGAATCTGACCCCCTTCGGGGCAGGTCGACCGTACCGGGTGCTGGCGGCGGTGGTGGCGGTCCTGGCGCTGGGCCTGACGGCCTGCGGCGGCGGCGGCGACAGCGCGGCGAGCGTGACCCGCACCGCGCAGCAGCCCGCCGCTCAGACCAGCACGGCGCCGGAGTCGTCCGCACGTCTCGCGTCGGTTCCCCTGCCCCCCCCGGAGCCCCCCACGGACTCGGCCCAACCCGCTTCACCCGACCGGGTGGTGACCTACCAGGATGCGGAGACGGTCTTCCGCGACGGAGACTACGCTCAGGCCGCGACCCTCTTCCAGGCCTATGCCGAGCGCAAGCCCGACAACGTGTGGGGCCACTACATGCTCGGGATCTCGGCCTGGAAGTCGGGAGATCTGGAGAGTGCCGAGAGCGCGCTCGGGCGCGCCGTGGAGATCGACCCCGACAACGTGAAGGCCCTCACCAACCTCGGGCGGGTCCTGTTGGAGGACGGGAAGCCGGGTGAGGCGGAGTCGCACCTCACGCACGCGGTGGATCTGATGCCGCAGTCGGCCGACGTCTGGCGGGTGCTGGGCAACGTCCAGGCTTCACTCGGCCACGCGGACTCCGCGGCCGCGTCCTACAGGGAGGCCCTCGGCATCAACCCCAAGGACGTCTGGGCCATGAACAACCTCGGCCTGCTGATGATCCAGACGGGCGCCTACGAGGACGCGCTCAAGCCGCTGGCCAGAGCCACGGAGCTCGAGCCCGGATCCGCGGTCTTCCAGAACAACCTGGGCGTCGCACTGGAGCGCAGCGGCTACAAGGCCGCCGCCGCCGATGCGTACCGCGCCGCGTTGAGCGCCGACAGCACGTACGACAAGGCCACCGTGAGCCTCGCCCGCGTCGAGCCTCTCGTCGGTGACGCCCGCCCGGACGAGGTCGACCTCGAGGCCCTGGCACGCGCCTTCGAGAAGGAGGTGGGCACGCCCACCACCGCCGTCGCCACCACGGGCGGTGGGGACGGAGGGTCGGAGCGGTAGCGCCCGAGGCACGCCCCCCGGAGGAAAGCCGCGCCCGCCGTCCCCGACGGCGGGCGCCGGCGCGTCTGCAGTCGGCGGCAGGAAACAACCTCCAGCCCATCCACCCGCCTGAACTCGCCGCCGTTGGCCGTGACACCGCTTGGCCACACGACACGTCGACACGCAACCGTGCTTCCACAATGCGGCCCGGCGGTGTCCAAGATCCTTGACTTTAGTCGAGCAGCCGGCCGTATTCCGCATAAGAAGCAATTCCTGCCCGAGAGACGTGTCCGAGGAGGCAGGAGATGCTCCGATCTCGCATGGTCTCCGGCGCCCTTCTGGTCCTGACCGCGGTGCTGGCCAGTTGCACCAACCTGAAGGTCACCAACCCAAACGTGCTGGACGCACGGAGTGCCATCCCTGACGCCGCCACCGCCGAAGCCGTCGTCGGCGGAGCGTTCAACACCTGGTTCGACGCCGCGAACGGCTACTGGGGCGCTGGCATGCTGCTGAGCACCACCGCCTTCCAGTACTCGACCCCGTACTGTCAGGCGTCACACTATTCGTGGTTGCCTCGAAGGCCGGTGGACGACGAGGCCAGTGGGTATGGGGGATGGGTCACGTACCCATGGTACACGCTGTACGAGGCGCTCACGTCGGTGGCGGAAGGACTCCTGGCAGTAGAGTCCCGGCCGGAGCTGGAAAGCGAGCTCGGCGACGCCGGCACCCAGCGCATCATGGCGTTTGGTCGATTCGTCCAGGGACTGAGCCACGGCAGCCTGGCGCTGCTCTACGACCGTGGCGTCGTCCTGAACGAAGAAGTGGCGCACGACGAGACAGGACAACAGCGGGAGATACTCTCATACGACGACCTGATGACCACGGCGTTGAGCGAGCTCGAGGAGGCCGCCGCTCTTGCCCAGGGCAAGTCGTGGGAGATCCCGGCCGACTGGACCACGGTCCCGGTCTCCGCCGACCAGCTCGCGCGCCTCGCCCACTCTTTCGCCGCCCGCTTCCGGGCGGCCGTAGCGAGAACCCCGGAAGAGAGGGCGGCCGTGGACTGGGGCGCGGTCATTGCCGACGTGGACGAGGGGATCCAGGAACCGTGGATCATGGATATGGACCCCACCCAAGGGTGGAGTCTTTCCGCCCTCGAGTATGGCACCCGCGTGGCCTGGTCGGAGGAGGCCTACTTCGTCGTGGGCATGGCGGATCAGTCCGGCAACTACCAGCGGTGGCTGAGCATACCTGTCGTGGACCGCGTTCCCAACCCGGACGCCGACGGCGACGGCGTCGAGGACCCCATCCTCATCATCACCCCCGACACCCGGTTCCCGCAGGGCACGACCCTGGCGGAGCAGGAGGCGAACCCGGGGTCCATGTTTGCGATTCCCGATGGCCTTCAAGGGCAGGTGGGCGGTCAGGACCGTGCTTGGAATATCGAGGACATATGGCAACAGGCACCGCGTGGCACCTGGCGGTGGTCCTATTACTGGGACCTCGCAGGAGAGGCCTACAACAACTCGGTGGACCGGAATTGGCCCGAGGTATCCCTTGCCGAGATGCGGCTTCTGAGGGCCGAAGGCATACTGCGCCGGGGAGACGCGGCAGGTGCGGCCGAACTCGTCAACATCAGCCGTACCGCTGCCGGGTTGAGCCCGACGGACGGTTCCGGCACCAACCAGGAGTGCGTTCCCAAGCTCCCCGATGGCACCTGTGGGAACCTCATGGAGATGCTGAAGTGGGAGAAGCGCCTGGAGACGCGATTCAAGGGCCTGCTTGGAGCTCCATGGTATTTCGACGGGCGGGGCTGGGGAGACCTCTATTTCGGTACGTTCCTCCAGCTTCCCGTGCCCTGCTCGGAGTTGAAGATCGGTCCTGGCATCGACTGCTACACGTTCGGGGCCGGGGGTGAAAGCAGCGCTCCAAGGAGCGTCTACATGTGGCCGTACGAGAGCTGAGAAGACGGCAGTGAGACCTGTTCCAGCGACCGATATTTATTAGTAATATCGTTGACAGGGCCGCCGCGCGCCCCCATTTATCAGGCACGGGCTGGGCGGAGGTGCGGTGCGAAGTTGGAGACGCAAACACAGAGGGAAAGACGATGAGCGCCATGGAAGCCGAGCCGTCGAGCAAGCCCATCGAGGAGCTTGCCGAGACGGCGAACGACCGTCTCAAGAAGTCCTTCGGCACGTGGCTCTGGGGATCCATGATCGCGGCCACGCTGGTGCACTTCAGCGCGTTCGCGTTCTGGCCCCAGCTCTCGGCCGCGGACATCTCGTTCAAGCAGACCGAGCTGGAGAGCGTGACTCTTCCGCCGGACATCGAGATTCCGCCGCCGCCGAAGGCCATCGCCCGGCCGGCGACGCCGGTGATCGCGTCGACCAACGTCGACGAGGACATCACCATCGCCCCGACGACCTTCGAGGAAAACCCGGTGGAGAACCTGCCGCCGCCCCCGGCGGAGAAGACACAGGACCTGTCGGCCGCTCCGACGTTCACGCCGTACACGGTGGCACCGTCGCTCCTCAACGAGCCCGAGGTCAAGAGGGTGCTGCAACAGGACTATCCGCCCCTTCTCCGCGACGCGGGCATCGGCGGAACCGTGCACGTGAACTTCTTCATCGACGCGACCGGTAAGGTCATCAAGCACATCATCGACAAGAGCTCGGGTCACAAGGACCTGGACGACGCGGCCCTGAAGGTCGCCGCCGTGATGAGGTTCTCGCCCGCGTTGAACCGGGACAAGAAGGTGCCGGTCTGGGTGTCGCTCCCCATCACGTTCGAGGTGGCGCACTAGGTCGGGGACCTTCCCTCGGGGTCTGGAGCTGCGGCGACGCAGCATCCCGCTTCACCGCCTCTCGCCGGAATCGCTCCGCGAACGGAAACGGGAACGGCAGAAGCTGCGCGTGCGGCAACGCCGTCCGGACGCCGCTCGGCCGGGAGCTCGTGCCGGAGGAAGCGCGCCGGGAGGCGGGGGAGCGCCCGGAGGTGTCCGCGGAGCGGTAGCTACGCCACGAGGCCGGGCCTGTTCGACTCAGTGGCCCGCGGCCATCCCGTCCTTGCGCGGGTCGGACGCGGCCGCGTAGCCGCGTGGCAGCTTGATGATGAGTTGCGCTCCGCCGAACGTGACGCGGCTCTCGTCCACGATGTGGTGGCCCATGGCGGTGAGCTCGGCGCGGACCGCATCCCCGATGGGAGGCTCCAGCGCCACGTTCAGGCCGGAGAGGTGCCGGAACCGGGCAGCGTCCACGGCGGCCTGCGGCGTCATTCCGAAGACCAGCAGGTTGAGGAGCAGCTGCACGTGGCCCTGTGGCTGCATGGACCCGCCCATCACGCCGAACGACATGTACGGCTGCTGCGTGCCGTCCGGCCCCGGCTTCGTGACGAAGCCGGGAATCAGCGTGTGCAGCGGCCGCTTGCGCGGGCCCACGGTGTTGGCGAGGCCCGGCGTGAGCGTGAAGCCGGCGCCGCGGTCCTGCAGCACGAAGCCGGTGCCCGGGGCGACGAGGCCGGAGCCGAACAGGTCGTAGTTGCTGTTGATGAAGGACACCATGTTGCCCGCGCTGTCGGCCACCGTCAGGTAGATCGTCTCGCTGGAAGGCAGCTTCACGTCGCCGGGCTCGACCTCGGCGGCCGCGTTCAGCGTGTCGATCTGCGCGCGCCGCGCGGCGATGTACGCCGGCGACAGCAGCGCCTCGGGCGAGATCGTCATGTCCGCGGGGTCGCCGATGTAGTGGTAGAGGTCCGCGAAAGCGAGCTTCTTGGCCTCGATCAGGCGGTGCAGGTACGGCGCCGTGTTGTGGCCGAGCGCCTTCAGGTGATACGGCTCGAGGATCTTCAGCATCTCCAGCGCCGCGACGCCCTGGTTGTTCGGCGGCAACTCCCAGACGCGGTAGCCGCGGAACCCCGCCGAGATCGGGTCGACCCACTCCACCTTCATGGCGCGCATGTCGGCCAGGGTCAGGAAGCCACCCTGCTCCTTCACGTACGTGACGATCCGCTGGCCGAGCTCACCGCCGTACATGGCCGCCGGGCCCTGCTCCGCGATGGTGCGCAGGCTGCCGGCCAGGTCCGGATTGCGGAACCACTCGCCCGCGCGTGGTGTGCGCTCGCCGTCCACCAGGTACGTCGCGCTCGCGTTCGCGTTGTGTTGGAGCTTCCTCAGGTTCTGTGCCCACTGCCGGGCGATGATGGGCGACATCGGAAATCCGTCTTGCGCCAGCCGGATGGCCGGCGCCATGGCCTGAGCCAGGCTGATCGTCCCGTACCGCTCCAGCAGCGCGGCCCAGCCGGCGACGGCGCCCGGCACGGTGACGTCCTCGGCACGGCCCGCCGGCATGGTCTCGAAGCCCCGCGCGAGCAGGGCCTGCCGCGTCATGAGCGAGCCCGAACGGCCGCTGGCGTTCATGCCCACCAGCCGGTGCTCCTTCGCCGACCAGAGCAGGGCGAAGCAGTCGCCGCCCGGCCCCGTCATCTGCGCCTCCACCACGGCCTCCACCGCCGCCGCCGTCACCGCCGCGTCGATGGCGTTGCCGCCGTGCATGAGCACGTCGAGGCCCGCAGCCGTGGCCAGCGGCTGGCTCGTCGCGATGGCACCATTCGGAGCATAGACCGTCGAGCGGCCCGCCATGGACAGCGTATGAGCTGCGACCTGTCCCGTGGCTCCGATCTCCTGTTGAGCGGTGAGGGTGACAGGCATAGCGAGCAGCACGGAAAGAAGCAACGCGGACCGAGGCTGGATCACGGGCACCACCTGGATGGAGTAAGCGTGGCCAACGTACCCCGGGCCCCGCCACGAGGCCAGGAACGCCCGAACTCGGGAGGTGCGACGCCCCTCCCGGCCGACACCGCCGAGGGGCGTAACCACCGGGTCAGAAGTACACGGTGAGGGAGAAGCGCAGGATCCTCGGCTGCACGCGCTGCAGCACCGCCAGGTAGTACTGGTCGCTGGTCACGCCCGTCCAGGGCTTGGCCAGGTCCGGGTAGTAGTCCTGGCCGTTGTTGACCATCGTGTTGAGCTGCGTCACGGACTTCTCGCCCAGCACGTTGAACGCGTCCAGCGCCACCGACAGCCTCTCCCCTCCGAGGTCGAAGAGCCGCTCCAGATGCAGATCGACGTTCGAGCGCGCCTCCAGCTGCGGCAGGCCCCGGGGACCCACGAAGATGTACTCCCCCTCCAGGGGATAGAAGAGCCGGTAGTCGAGGGGCTGGCCCCCTGACAGGAGGGCGCCGCTGTTCGCCCGGTAGGTCCAGATTCCCAGCGAGGTGAGCCGGAACTGCGGCGAGTAGTGGTCCCCCGAGCGGTACGTCCAGAAGGCGCCGCCACGCATGTTCCACGGGAGGTTCCCCCAGACGGAGACCTTCCCCTCGGCGCCGGCGAAGTTGGGCAGGTAGCCGTAGGCATCCACCCCCTCGTTCACGTGCACGTACGGACCGGCGTCGTACGTGGTCGGGTCCACGTAGCCGCTCACGTTGTCCAGGTTGCCCTTCAGCGAGGTCAGCACGAACGAGAACGATCCGCCCCACGTCGGCCGTGATACGTCGACGGTGAGCTGGAACTGCCCGAAGGTGCGTGTGGCGTTGGGGGCGTTCGTCAGCACGTAGTCCGGGTTCCACGTCAGCCCCGCGGTGTCGGCAATGGTCATGTTCGGGATCGGTGGTACACCCGGGCAGTCCGTGGTATACGAGCAGATCAGCCGCGCCTTCACCACGTAGTTCGGCAGGTAGACCCTGTCGAGCCAGACGCTGCCGCCCGAGTAGCGGACGGGCTGGTTGGAGGCGTCGTAGACGCGCACGTACCTGAACATCGTGTAGTTCGACGCCGCGTTCCTGTCCACCAGCGCCGCCATGTCGTGGTTCGTGCGTCGCGTGTAGAGCGCCTGCAGCTTGACCGAGCTGCCCACCTGCTTCTGCAGCCCGAACAGCCACTCGTCGATGTAGGGCTGGTGGTAGTTCTCCACCGGCCCGGTCTCGTTCAGGGACTGGACCGTCTCCTTCGTGAAGATCCCGAGGGCTGCCAACGAGTCGCGCTGCTGCACCGTGAACGTCTGCGTGGGTGATGTCGGTACGCCGTGGTAGTACCAGACCTCCTGGTTCGTGAACACGTCCGAGCCCGCCGCCCGGTCGAACATCTGCGTGATCATGTCCTGGTGGTACCGGCCCCAGTGCCCCTTTAGCACCAGCGTCTTGTCGCGGCTCAGGTTCACGGTGATGCCCATCCGCGGGTCCAACGCCCGATCCTGCACCGCCAGGAACCGGTTCCCCGACTGCGGCGTCAGCCACCCCTGCCACTGGTTCCAGCGCACTCCCGGCGACAGTACCACCCACGGGCCGACCTGGATGGACGACTGGGCGTACGCCGCCGTGTTGGCCACCTGCGCGTCCAGGTTCACTTCCCCACCCCACTGGGTCGCGATCCAACTCACGTCCTGCACGTGCCAGGTGTTCGGGTCGTCCGGCGTGTACGTCGCAATCTTGCTGGGCTGCCACGTCATGCCGCCGCTGCGCAGCCGCCTGTTGATGAAGCTACCCTTCGTGTAGTCCACTCCCACCTTCAGCGTGTGCTCCCACGAGCCCGTGTGGAGGCGCAGCGACAGCTGGCTGTGCGCCGACGTGCTCGATGGCGCGCTCCTCAGGAAGTACGGGCTGTTCCCGTACGCGGAGTACGGCGGCCACAGCGCGAACGTGCTGATCCCCGGCACATCCATGCCGCCGTACGGTGTGTATCGCTCGTCCTGGGTGAACCGGTTCACCCGGGCCTCCCACACACCCCAGCCCCCCAGCGTCTCCGTCCACGTGCCGTTCACCAGCCATGTCGGCGAGGTGTAGCGCTGGGCCGCTCCCGGAGCCTCGTAGCCGGTGATCCCGTAGTTGTCCGCCTGCACACCCAGGTACGCAGCCGATGCCTCCACCGTGCTCCGTGGGCCCGGCGTCCAGGTGAGCTTTCCGAACGCCTTCTCGTGCTTCTCCGGCTCCTTCATGGGGGAGTACTTCCCCTCCACCAGATTCAGATGGTTGAGCACGCGACTGTCCTGCCTCACGTACTTGCCGGACACGTAGTAGAAGAGCTTGTCCCGTACGATGGGGCCCCGCGCCTCCGCCTCCATGTCGTGCCGGCTCTCGATCTCCGAGCCGATCTGGGTCCCCACCAGGTTCGAGGCGTCCAGCGCCTGGTTCTCGTACGACGTCTTGAAGAAGCCCTGGAAGTCGTTGGTGCCACGCTTCGTCGTGATATCGATGAGTCCGCCCTGGAACCCTCCGTACTCCGCACCGGCGCCGAGCCCCCGTACCTCCACCTTGTCGATCCAGTTGATGTTCGGCTGGATCGCGTCCCCCCCCATCCCCGGGTTGTTCGTCGACACGCCGTCCATGGTGTAGGAGTCCGCCTGGAAGTTCGCCCCTCCCCACACGTGCCCGGGGCGCGCCCCGGGGGTGAGGGCGACCAGGTTCTCCACCTGATAGGTCATCGGCAGGAGCTCGATGGCCTTCTTCTCGATCTGTATGCCGAAATCGGTGTTCTCGTGCTGAATCTGGATGCGCTGCGACTGCGCCGTGATCCCCTCCAGCTCCACCGCCGACTCCTGCAACCTCACGTCCAACACCCGCACGCTGCCGTTCTCCACCCGCACGTTCGTGTACGTCCGACTCTTATAGCCCAGCACGCCCACGGTGATATCGTAGGAGCCTGCCGCCAGACCCGTCATGCGTGCCGCACCCTTCGGGTCGGTCCCGGCGGTCCGCATGACCGTACCGCCGAACGCGACTTGTACGGTGGCGTTTTCCAGAGGCTGGCCACCGGCGCCGGTGACCCGGACGAGCAGGATCGCCTGGCCCGAGGCGCGGGCAGGAAGAAGCGCGGCCGCCAGCACGACCAGGACGGTCAGCAGCGTTCCCGCGAATCCGGCGTGTGAGAGTCTGACGACGAATCGACCCATCGCACTCTCCTTCTCCTCCATCGAGAGAACGAAGCGCTCAGCGCATGCGCTAGGTACCGAACTCCTGTACGACGCGCCGCCCGAGAGCTTTCCCTCAGCGGGTGGCCGCCTCCGGGACCACGTCCTGCTCCAGGACCCGGCCGGGGATCACGCCGCCTGTGCGGCGTAGTCATTCATGAGGTCGCCCAGCCCCGAATGGCAAGTGACAGGCTTCGAGCTCGACGGCAACCGCAAACGGGTCTCGGGAGGTAGCCGCGCCCGGGCGATCGACCTGCCGTCCGGATCCAGCACATGCCGGACATCATCCTGGTGCCATCCCTCGTTGGAGAGGGTGACGGCCGGCATGCATGCGGCAGCGAGGTCGCCCGTCGGGGACCGCACACCCCGAACCTCAGGGCAGCTTCCGCACCTTCATATCCCGGAGGAGCGCGTTGAGGGCTTCGGTCATGGCCGGACCGAACCCCCTCCCGGGTCGCCGCCCGAAGATCCACCGCCCGGTATCGTGCTCCACCACCGCCCAGTCGACACGACCCTCGTCATCCACCGACGCCCGGATGCGATCCAGGCGCCAGGGCCAGACCTCGTCGCTTTCCGGTCCACGGGCCGGGAGGAACCTCCACCCTTCCTCCGTTTCGGCCAATACCCTGCCGGCGCCCATGACCAGGGACGCCGTGGACCAGAGGTTCCGCTCCTGGCTCAGGATGGCCCGCCATCGGGAATAGTCTCCCGTCACCCCCTGGCCTCCGGGGACGGAGCCGGCCAGGACGTCGGCGAAGTAGCCCTGTAGCGGCACCGGAAGGTCTCGAAAGAGGTCGGCCTGTCGTGCCCGGTAGTAGGTTCCCCGTTCGTCGGCCGCATCGAAGGCACCGGAGTCGGTACCCGGCGGATACCAGCGGATGCGCAGGTCCGATCGCCAGAGCCCGACGTAGGCCCGGGGATCGAGCTGGACGTTCCACTCCACCTTGCTTCCCCCCGTGGAGCCGGCATTGAGGAGCACCGCCAGGATCTTCTCCCGCAGCAGAGCCGGCTCCCGATTGTAGGCGGCGATGAGAGCCCTCGGGGAACCGGTGACCGAGATGGTGACGGGGTCCCGGCTGGCTTCCAGAAGCCTCAGGATCATCCGGATTCCCGCCTGCTCGTCCTCCGGGGCGTTCTCACACGTGTCCCCCGGATGCGAGAGCGGACGATGGGGACCCTGGGCCACGGGAATCGTCCTCCCGGTGATGCGCGCCATTCCGGCCACGGACTCGAATCCCGGCTTCCGGGCGATGTCCCATCCCTCGGGCCTGGCGTGGAGGAACTTCTCGGTGATGTCCAGAACCACGCCCAGGACGTCGTATTCCTCCAGCGCCACGACGGTGGCCAGATCGATCTGGTCGTCGGGGTCCTGGGGAGGATCGTAGAGGTCCGTGACGTGGATCAGAGGGATGCTGCCCGCGGGCTCACCGGGATCCTCCCCCGTGCCGGCAACGGCGAGGGGACCCCTGCGCCCGGCCACCCCAATGACGGCCGCTGGAAGCTCACCGCCCGCCATCCCACTCCCGGCCACGAGAAGGCCCATCCTCCTGATCAACTCTCGGCGGGTGAGATTCATCACCGTGGCTCCGGCTGGGGACGGGACACAGTGGCCGGCGGCTTCCGCCGGGCGCAAGGCGCACCGCGTTGGGGCGCCGCGGCCATGCCTCTCGCGGCGGTCCGCCGTGCCCCCTGGAGGGTCGAACCGATCTCGTGTAGTGTCCTGAAGCAGGCCCGGTCTTCTCCGGTCCGCACGCATCCCCCCACCCTTCATCACCTCGGCAGCCTCCAACGACCATGGAATACACGAAGCTCGGCTCCACCGGTGTCACGGTCTCCGCCATCTGTCTCGGCTGCATGAGCTACGGCACCAGCAAATGGCGGCCGTGGGTCCTCGACGAGGACGACGCCCGCCCCTTCTACCGCCGCGCCATCGAAGCCGGCATCAACTTCTTCGACACGGCCGACATGTACTCGCGTGGTGTCAGCGAGGAGGTCACGGGGCGCGCGCTGCGCGAGTACGGGCAGCGCGAGGACCTGGTCATAGCGACGAAGGTCTTCTGGCCCATCGCGGAGGGGCACAATCGGGGCGGGCTCTCGCGTAAGCACATCGTGGAGGCGTGCGAGGCGAGCCTGCGGCGCCTCGGGATCGAGGCCATCGACCTCTACCAGATCCACCGCTTCGACTCCGAGACGCCGATGGAAGAGACGCTCGCGGCGCTGGACCACCTCGTCCGGTCCGGAAAGGTCCGCTACATCGGGGCGAGCTCCGGCTGGGCGTGGCAGTTCGCGCGTGCGCTCGGCCTCTCGGACCAGAACGGATGGGCGCGCTTCGTCACGATGCAGAACCACTACAACCTGATCTACCGCGAGGAAGAGCGTGAGATGATGCCGCTCTGCATCGACGAGGGCATCGGCGTCATCCCGTGGTCGCCCCTGGCGAGGGGGATCCTGGCCGGCACGCGGAAGTCCCTGGAGGACCACTCCTCCACCGTGCGTGCCGGCTCCGACACCTACGGACACGATCTCTACGGCGGGCCGGGTGACTGGGAGATCGTGGAAGCCGTCCGGGCCATCGCAAAGAAGCGAGGCGTCTCGCCGGCGGAGGTATCGCTTGCGTGGCTACACTCGCGGCCGGGCGTCACCGCTCCCATCGTCGGAGCCACGAAGCTCGAGCATCTGGATGCGGCGGTCCGCTCCCTCGACCTGAAGCTCGAGACCGAGGAGATGGAGAGGCTCGAAGCCCCCTATCGGCCGCACGAGGTCCGGGGACACCATTGAGCTAGCAGGGTGCTGCAGCAGCGCTGAAGTACACAGGGAGGCTGGTCCTTCCGTCTCCGGGCCACCCAATGGCCGCAGCTAGAGTGTGGTGTGGCGCAAGTCCGTTGAGCACCGAGGGTGCCGAAGCGCCGACGGAGCGAGGCGCGCCGACGAAGGAATAGCAGCGCTATTTTGAGGAGGCGCAACGAAGCGTCCGGCGGATGCAGCGGCGCCCGAATGCCAAGGGACTTGCGCCACACCACACTAGGGCCGCGTGGGGCTCTCCAGCCTGGA
>Ga0315535_1000397_pt1 | contig 30727 bp, 31 predicted proteins | sample SalMarSW160220MG_2_FD_203092 | JGI IMG/M metagenome (GOLD analysis project Ga0315535, IMG submission 203092) | Salt marsh sediment microbial communities from the Plum Island Ecosystem LTER, Massachusetts, United States - Salt Marsh Sediment SW1602-20 ... | reverse complement strand
TGAGCCCGCATGAATGCACGTCTTCCGTCTTCTGGAGTTATTGTCGCTAGTACCTGCGGGAGAATGTATTTTTAAAAAATTTTCTGCTGCTTCCCAAGCTGTTTCTTTGGCATCTTTGCGGGTAGGAAATACGTAGGTAGCTTAGTCCGGGGTCTTCACGATCGTCATTTTGCCAGGTAGAACTCCTGTTGGCCCGACTGGTAGGTGATCAGCAACGTCTTTTCCGCCACCTCAACGCGCTTGACCGACTTGTAGCGCCTGATCTCGTTCGCCGCTATGCACAGCGCTTCGATACGGGTGTGGCCTTCGTTCAGGGCCCGCTTGTAAAACTTGGCGCTGTCGTGCAGCGGATCTCCGACATCGATCGTCTTCTTCTCCGTTCCCTCGTTCGAATCCGGGCAAAGCGGTCCTGCGTCCTTTTCGGGAGCGACAGCCGGGGCGGGCCCCTTGTCGCCGGGCTCTCCCCGCCGGGCGACATCGACACCGGAATCGCGGTCCGGCACGAATTCCTTCAAACGGCTGTGATTGGCTGGCCGACCGGGCCTTTCGTCGCAAGCCGAGAAGGAACCCGTTGTTATGAATGCGATTGCAGCGAGGCAAAGGAGGGTCGCGAACTTCATCTTCTGCGAACCTCGTTTGCCTGCCCGGCCGGGAAGAGTTTTCTCACTTGGTCTCGAAGACCAGCAGGTAGGGGACCGCCGGGTGGTTGTCTGTGTCCCGGAAGGCGTTGTTCTTGCCCGAGTTGATCCAGATGACATAGGTCTTGTGCGGCTGGAGCGTGACCGGCAGCGTGATGGTGCGCGAGTCGAGGTAGCGGGGCGTGCCCGCCTTGGGAAAGGTGTCCTTGGAGACCTGCACGAAGGACCACATCTTCTTGGTCTGCATATCCTTGGAAAAGGTGACCTTGATCTCCTTCAGGCCCGCATCCACGGCGGTCTTGCCCGATTGGGGCGTGGTCTCGACCACCACCGGGGGCATCGACTTGACCGACGGTTTCCCGGCCGAGGCCGGACTCGCAAGCAATGCCACGATCGACAAGACGATCAGCGACTTCATGATTTCTCTCCTTTCGCTTGTATCGAAAGCCTACCTCGCCATGGATAGTTGTCAAGTGACGCCAGTGTTTGAGCCCGTTCTGGAGTTGACACTTTTGAGAGAGCCGTGACAGGCTTCTAGGCCGGTTATTGATCATATTGGTCAGAGATGGCACGAATATGCGTCGCAATCCTGTGGGTGGTCATCAGCGGCCTGACAACTCTGGTCGGGACGATGTTGATAGTCATGCTGTTCGCCGGAGGCAACATCCCGATCGGCGCGGCCGGTCTGTTCGCTTCGTTGCCGGTGCTGGGTCTGGTTCTTCTCGGGCTGGGAATCCTGGGCGTGCTGGCCGGCCGGGCCTTATTAAAGGACAAGTCATGGGGCCGCGCAGGCATGACAACGAGCCTGGCGCTGTCTCTGGTCGTCTGCATCGGAAGCGCGCTGGCCTTCTGGTCCTGGATGGGCCGCGATGAACTGATCGTCAAAGTGATCTTGCTTGGAATCGGCCCCGTCATCATGCTGCTCTTTTTATGGATAGTCTGGCGCCGAAAGCCGTCCGACAGACAGAGCCCGACCGGAAATGTCCGCGAATGTCCGGACTGCGGGCTCGTCAATCCTGCCGGAGCGCGAGAGTGTGATTGCGGCCACGTTTTTTCGGGAAAGGAAGCTTGAATCATTCTGTTTGTTGAAGACTAAACCGAGAAACTCCCCGATTCGGCCGTATCACGGATGCAGGAAGGAGGAACCCCGATGAGAAGAAACATGATTTGGCCGGTTGCTTACCTGGCCCTGTTGATCCTGGGATCGTTTTTCCTGTTTTTGGGGGCAGGCCACAAGAAGGCCGAAGCGCGGGAGACCGCCGGGGCGTCACTGCGCGCCGAACTGCGCGGCAACGATAACCGTCAACCCATCTTCAGGCACAACTACAGAAACGGCGTTCATTTCCTGCTGTTCTCGCTTCGCGACAACACCAAGGTCTTCCAGGAGTGGTGTTCCTGGGGCTACTTCACCCGCACCTTCACGGCTACCATGATCGGCGGGCCGGCCACGAGATACGTATTGAAGCGAAACCCGAACAAGATCTGGTCCAAGAACTACCCCGCTGCCCACAAGCTCAAAAAGGGCGAGTTCCTGATCACCTATGTCGATCTGTGCGACGGCAGCTGGATCGCCGAACCGGCGCTGCCCGAAAAAGACGCAGAACTCAGGCTGACGGGTCAGTTCGAGATCAAGCCCGATGATGAGAGCCGCAAGCAGAAGGTCTGGGCCGGCAAGCTGAAAACCAAACCGATCGAAATCATCTTAGGTTCAAAATGCGCCGCGAGGCTGAACGGGAAACAAGAATAAACGGGGCCGGGGCCTTCAGGTCTTCTTGCGAAGGAGCCGGTATGTCTCCTGGTAGATGTTACGGCGTGGACCCATGGCGACGAGTTCTATCGAGCGCCCACGCAGCCGATAGATGATTCTCAAGCGCCCCAGGCGCAAGCTGCGCAACCCTTCCAGTTCGTCCTTGAGCGCCTTGCCCAGCAAGGGATCCCCGGCGAGTGCCTGCAAAGCAGCCCTGACTTTCCTTTTGAGTCGAGGGTGGAGGTGGCGGATGAGCTCCGCCAGTTCGTGTGGTATTCGAAGTTTTTTGTCCCGCATGCCGCTATCAGTCGAATAGCTCATCGAGAGAATACAAGCGGCTCTTTTTGGGCAAGGACTTCAGGCCTTTCCGTATTTCCTCCATTAATTCGTTGTTTGACAGGATTTCACCGGTTTCCTTCCAGCTATCGTATTCGTCGGGACTTACCAACACGGCCGCTCTCCGGCCGTTCTTGGTGATCATGATCTCCTCGTCCGTCTGCCGAAGCGCCTCGATCAAAGCGCTCAGCTTCATCTTGGCCTCGGAAAGGGAAAGGGTCTTCATGCAAAACTCCTTAATTATGGTTGACCATAATTAAGGTCAGTTTAGCCTTGAAAACATTTTTCGTCAAGCCGACAGAAAAAGCCCCCACCTCCAACCGATTTTGAAATACTCTGTTTAGCCGGTGGGCTGCAGATAGTGATATGTTGACTAATGGCTGTCTGCCAGGTATCCCGTAGCCCGCAATTGGAGAACAGAGTGAGACAGGCGGCTTACACATTTTTAAAGGCTTCGATTCTGCTGATCGCGTCGGCGGCTGTCGGCCTGGTGGTCAACTGGGTTCGGCCGGAAGGGCTCGAGCTGGTCGGCGGCCAACCGTACGTTATCTACAAGGATTGTCCTGAGATTTCCAAGGAGGCCACGCCGGTCAAGATGAACCATCTCGAGGCCGACTTGTCGCCTTTTACGGTGATCGACGCGCGTCCGGTCAACGATTTTCTGACAGCACACGTGCCCGGAGCGCGTTCGCTGCCCTACGATCCCATCCGTCCCATGGACAAGGAAATCATGGACGAGTTGCGCGCGCTGGGTCCCAATCGGTTGCTGATCTACGGGGACGAAGAGATCGACTCCGGGCGCTTGATGGCCGGCGAGCTTTCAAGCGCCGGGTTGCTCGGCGTACGTTACATCGAAGGCGGCTTCGCGGCCTGGCGCAAGGCCGATCGCCGAACCGAGAGCGGTGGACAGCCATGAGCACCCGTACCGGAAATATCTTGTGCGGTATATCGCTGCCCGTCAGGGTTGCGCTGGGAGTGATTTTCATCGCGGCCGCCTGGTACAAGATAGCCGATCCGCAGGCTTTCGGTCTGAGTATCGCGAGTTACCAGATTCTTCCCGAAAGCATTATCAATATCATGGCGGTGACGCTGCCCTGGATGGAGATCGTCATCGGCCTGACGTTGGCGGCCGGCCTGTGGACAAGGGCCGGTGCGCTAGCCGTCTGCGGCATGCTCTTGATGTTCATGGTTGCGATTGGAATCGCCCTCTCCCGCGATCTGCCCATATCCTGCGGTTGCTTCGCATCGGCCGATGCGGGTGAGGAGATCTCCGCGGCCACCCTGTGGCGAGACGGCATCTGGCTGGCCGGGGCTGTCTTCGTGTTTTGTATAGACGACGGACGATTCGGCCTGGACTTCTTGCTATCCAGGAAACAACGGGCAAGTTGATCTTCAGCGCTCGACTTCGATGAACTCTGCGGCGACGTCGTACGGCGGCTTGTCGCCTTCTACGCGCACTACCCTGACCCTGGCCGTCATCGGCCTGAAGACACGCGAGAACTTCTGGTGCGTGCGGGTCAGCACCTCGATATCGAGAAGCATACCCGGCTCGAAGCGTTCGCTGGCTGATAGAAGAATGCCGCCGCCGGAGATATTCTTGCCCGCTCCGCGTTTCTGGGAGCCTTCCGGCACCTGCCGGATGTTGATCTCGGTCTCGGCCGGCAGCCTCTTGAAATCTCTTCTCTCTACCATCGCTTGATCTCCTTGAGGTCTACGGGCCTGTCTTAGAAAGATAATCCATACGCTTTTTCTCGAAAAGCGTTTCGTAACAACGACCGATACGCTGGGCCAGAATCAGCAAATCGCCGATGCTGGAAGGACAATGAGCCTTGTGCCCGTTGTCTCCGTACAGGATGTTGACCACTCGCCCGCGAACCAATATAGGCAACAGGAATGCACTCAGCGGAACCTGCTTGCCCATCACCTTTAAAAACTCGATGTTGACCCTGGTCTTGGTCAGGCCGCCCAGATAGTGGGCCCGGTTGTCGACGACCAGTTGGAAGACCGACGGGCTGTCGAGCGGTATCATGACCGATCTGAAAGACCAGCGGTCGACCCTGTCGCCGACTGCATCCCAGCCGAGGGCCACTCCGCGATGCACGGTGAAAAGCATGGCCCGGGTGAACAGCGAGCGGGCATATCTGAGCACCAGGTGGGCAATGTCGTTCCGGGCGCTGACCGAAGCAAGCAGGAGCGAGGCCTCTTCGAAGGTGAGTGGGCTGTCCTCTTCCTCCTCGGCGGGTGGAGGAAACGACGGCGCCGCGGAAGCAGCCTCGCTCAGCGCCCTGTCCTCGCTGCGTCGGTCTTGGACGGCCGAGTCGCGTTGCCAGACTCGACGCTCGATGTTGCCGGGAGGTCCGCTGGGTGGCTCTTCTTCTAGTTCTTCCAAATCCGCTGCCGTCAGCAGGGGCATGGCTTCCGAGGGCAGCAGTTGGTGCTGCCTGTTGTCCGCGGATGACAAGGAGGAAGTCGTCTCGTTGGTCTTGACATTCGGAAAACCGTCACGGCGCTGATAGAGCTTTGCAAAGGCGTCTTCACTGAGCAGATCTTCAGAGACGCTCGGTTCCACACCCGCCGCAGGCTTTCTCTCCATCAGTGTCTTGGCCATGAAGTCCTGCGCATCAAGAGCCACGTAGCGCAGCCCGCGCTTGATGTGGTAGCAGCGCTCGAGCAGTTCCCAGAAACGGATTTCCGCGACGACGATCGGGTCGGGCGTCAGCCCGGTGATGAAGGCCACTTCGTCCAGGATCTTGATGTTGCGTGGATCGACGCACAGCACCTGGAGACGCTTGCTCTCCTTGATGAAGGGAATGATCTCGAGACTGTTTGCTACCTCGGGGCCAATCATGGCCAGTGCTTGGGGATCGGGTTGCACGTTTTCTCCCGATACGGAGGGCAACTCGTGTTGGCGCGAAAGATAGCGGGCCAGAGTTTCTTCGTCGATCACTCCCAACTCGACCAGGTTGGTGCCCATTCGGCCGCCAAGGATGACCTGATTCTGGATGGCGTCCTCGATCTGCTGTTGGCTGCAGACCCCGTCCGCTACCAGCATTTCTCCCAGGGCAGGCATGCGCCAAGGCTATCGCCCCGGCGGTCGAAAAGTCAATTTCGCCTTCCACTTTAAGCCGGTCCGGAGTCGGGCTTGAAGCCCGGCTGGATTTGTGTTAGCTGGACAAATCAGGTTCTGTCTGCCTTCCGGGAGGTGTCATGTCTGGTCATTCCAAGTGGAGCACCATCAAGCACAAGAAGGGTGCCGCGGATGCCAGGCGCGGCAAGATCTTCACGCGCCTGATAAAAGAAATCACGGTGGCCGCACGCATGGGCGGTGGAAGCCCCGATCACAATCCACGCCTGCGATCGGCGATCGCCGAGGCAAAGGCCAACAACATGCCCAATAACAACATCGATCGGGCGATCAAGAAAGGCACCGGAGAACTGGAAGGAGTGGCCTACGAGGAAGTTACCTATGAGGGCTACGGCCCGGGCGGTGTGGCCATCCTGGTAGAGGTGATCACCGACAACCGCAGGCGTTCGGCCAGCGAGATCCGCAAGATATTCTCGAAAAGCGCCGGCAACCTGGGCGAGGTGGGCTGCGTCGGCTGGATGTTCGACGCCAAGGGGCTCCTGGTCGTCGACAAGGCCGCTGCCAGCGAAGACCAACTCATGGAAGTAGCGCTGGAGGAGGGTGCCGAGGACATACAGGAGGTCGATGACAGCTTTGAGATTACCACGGACCCTTCGGCTTTCCAGGCTGTCAAGGATGCCCTGGACGGAGCGGGCATCGCGGTGACCTCCGCCCGGCTCGACAAGATTCCGCAGAACACAATCGAGGTGAGCGGCAAGGAAGCTCGCCAGGTACTCAGGCTGGCCGAGGCGCTGGAAGAGAACGACGATGTGCAGAACGTGTACGCCAACTTCGACATCGATCCAGATACCCTAGCCGAGATTTCCGACTCCTGACGCGGAGAAGAGCGTGCGTGTGCTGGGCATCGATCCAGGCTCTGCTTGTTGCGGTTTTGGAGTGCTGGATGAAGGAACTCCCGAGCCCGGTGTTGTGGCCAGTGGCGTAATACGTGCGGGCAGAGGACCGTTGGCCAAGCGCCTGTCCATTATTTTCAGCGAGATCGAAAAGGTAATCGAGACACGACATCCACAGGTCATGGCGATCGAGGAAATATTTCACGCCAAGAACGCAAAGAGCGCACTGATTCTTGGTCATGCAAGGGGAGTCGCCCTGTTGGCGGCCGGCCGGGCAGGAATGAGCGTCAGCGAGTATTCGGCCCGCAAGATCAAGCAGACGTTGACCGGTTACGGCGGGGCCGACAAGCGACAGGTGTGCGAGATGGTCAAGATGCAACTGGGCCGGCAACCGGAGTCACTGGATGAGTCGGACGCCCTGGCGGTGGCCCTGTGCCACCTGCGCTGGTGCGGCGCTCACCGGAGCAGCGACAGATGATCGCATCTCTACAGGGGCGTCTTTTGCGCAAGACATCGAGCTATCTGGTGGTTGATGTCTCCGGGGTCGGCTATCGCGTTTTTGTATCGCGCCGGGTGCTGGAAAGCATAGGGCCGTTAGGTGAACGGGTGCAGCTATTGATACACACACAAGTCAAGGAAGACGCAATTCTGCTGTACGGTTTCCTCGATGAAGCCGAGCAAGAGGCCTTCGAGGCCCTGATTTCGATGAGCGGCATCGGCCCGCGGGTTGCCGTCGGCGTTCTTTCGGGGATCGATCCCCGGGAGTTGGCGCTGGCCGTGTGCGGAGCCGACACGGCTCGGCTGTGTTTGATTCCCGGAATCGGCAAGAAGAAGGCCGAACGTATGATTATCGATCTCAAGGACCGCCTGTTACCTTTAGCGAGTTCGACGGACGAGGGCGATATCTCGGCTGCTTCCATCATGGGAGATCTGCGTTCTGCGCTTTCGAACCTGGGCTTCAAGGTTGTGGAAATTGAGCAAGTGGTGGGCGATCTGCGTGAGAGAGTGCTCATGGGTGAAACTCTCGACAGGTTGCTGCCCGAAGCGTTGAGGCTACTGAGATGAGCACTTGTGACGACGATAAAAAGTCATCCCGGCGCGATCTGTCGCCGAAGCCCCTTCCGGACGAGGCCTCTTCAGAGAAATCATTGCGTCCGCAGACTTTTGCCGAGTATATCGGGCAGCAAGAAACAATAGACAACCTGAAGGTTTTCGTCGAGGCGGCCCGGCAGCGAGGGGAGGCTCTGGACCACGTTCTTTTCTGCGGGCCGCCGGGGCTGGGCAAGACTACGTTAGCCTACGTGATCGCTAACGAGATGGACGTCAACATTGTTACAAGCTCAGGGCCGGCCATCGAACGCAAGGGAGATCTGGCAGGCATTTTGACAAACCTGAAAGAGAACGACGTCTTGTTCATCGATGAGATCCACAGGCTGCCAAGAGTGGTCGAAGAGAACCTCTATCCATCCATGGAAGATTTCCAATTCGACTACGTGGTTGGCGAAGGGCCGGCGGCTCGTAACCTGCGGCTCAAGCTGCCTCATTTCACGCTGATCGGGGCGACGACTCGAACGGCTCTTCTGTCTTCGCCCATGCGCGACCGCTTCGGTGTGGTCTGTCGCTTGCAGTTCTATCCGCCCCATGACTTAGCCGAGATCGTCAACCGCTCGGCGAGCATTTTAGGTCTCGAATTGAGAGGCAAAGGAGCCAAAGAAATCGCTCGTCGCTCACGGGGCACTCCCAGGGTGGCAAATCGCTTGTTACGCAGGGTGCGCGACTTTTCCCAGGTGCTTGGCGACGGCACGATCGATCAAAAGGTTGCACAGACAGCCCTGATTCGCCTGGATGTTGATGAGTTGGGTTTGGATCGCATGGACCATATGATCTTGCGGACCATTATCGAGCGCTTTGATGGCGGTCCCGTAGGTGTCGAAGCCATTGCGGCCTCGGTGGCCGAAGAGCGCGAAACGATAGAGGACGTCTACGAGCCGTTCCTGCTGCAGGAGGGCCTGTTGCAAAGAACACCACGGGGTCGGCGCGCGACTTCACGGGCCTACCAACACCTGGGAATATCGCTGCCCGCGGGGCAGACGAAATTGTTGTGAGCTGAATGTAGCGTATTTGTTACGCACTGTGACAAGACTGTCGCGTTTTCGATATCATTGTCCGGGCTTGAATTTTTGGCCTGTTTTGTAAGTCATGAACTTGACAAGGATAATGTGCTCGGGCAAAATCGATTGAAAGTGGCACATGATTTGCACTAAAAGGCCCAAACTAGCTCGAACTACTAGGAAAAACGAGACCATGAGCCTAAACAGCGATCTTCATGACAACGTGCTGCACCAGAGGACGTTAGTTGGCTGGGTAAGTGTTGGCGGGATCGGTCTGCACACCGGTCAGCGGGTAGAACTGTCATTCGGGCCAGCCCCGGCAGGAAGCGGCATCGTCTTCGAACGCTCAGATCTTCAGGGTAATCCGCGAGTGACCGCGCGGCCGGATTCGGTGGTAAGCTCGTCTTTCTGCACGGTGCTTGGAAACAACGGAACGCGTGTCTCGACGGTTGAGCACCTATTGGCTGCTTTCCTCGGGCTCGGAGTGGACAATGCCCGTGTGGTGCTGGACGGCGAAGAGGTGCCGATACTGGATGGAAGCTCGCAGCCGTTCGTCGAGCTGATCAAGAAAGCTGGAATACGATCGCAGGCTGCTTGTCGATCGGTGACCCGGGTTACTCGTCCGGTGGAAGTCAGCCAAGGCGATCGCTATTTTGCACTCATTCCGGCCAGGACGTTGAGTATCGATTGCATAGTCGATTTTGATCATCCGATGGTCAGCGATCAGAATCTTTGTTACAAGCATGCGGCGAGCTTCTTCGAAAGCAAGCTTGCGCCTGCGCGTACCTTCGGGTTTCTCAAGGATGTAGGCGAAATGAAACGCAATGGTCTGGCGCGCGGCGGGTCGCTGGAAAACGCCGTTGTGATCGATTCATTTTCCGTGCTGAATCCAGGCGGTCTGCGTTTCCCTGACGAGTTTGTTCGTCACAAAACGCTCGATATCATGGGTGACCTGGCCCTTCTGGGAGGGCTCCTGACTGCAAAGGTTGTGGCGCGCAAGTCGGGTCATAGCCTGCACCACGCGCTAATGCGCAAACTGGTCAGCGATCCGGATTGTTGCGAACGTATCAAGATCGCTGAAGGCGATCACGAGTCCGATTTACCCTTCGACTTGGCTCCCTTCAGGCTGGCCGGCCTGCAAGGCGCCTGAATTTCCTTTCTGGTTCCCGACAGTTTTTGGCTACTTGCATCTGGGTGAGAAGGAAAATCTCTTTTTTACTATCTGCTTACCACGACAGGCAGTAAAATTGTCGGCCGCAATATCGCCCCATGGAAAATACAGTGGGTAATTTAGCGTTCCATCCTTTTGCACGCGCTGGTCGAGCCAGGAGCTTACCAGGCGGGTAACAGGGGAACTCGAGGAGTTGCGCCTGCGGTAGCGCTTCACGCCGACCTGCCCGGTCGCGATGTACAAAGTGCAGGGAGGAGTGTCGCCGTCACCGCGGCACTCGATTCGCACTAGCCGGCCTTCGAACTCGTCCAGCAGCCGATCTCCGAAGATGGTCAGGAAAACAAGCCCAATTAGCATGAGACCTATGACAGCAAGCATGATCCAACGAAGTTTGCCTCGCCTTCGGGTTCCGCGCTTGCGCCGCAACCTGTCGCTCTGCCGATGGAAAGAGGCCCGCCCCTGCTGGAACTCGTGGGCGGCTTTAAGTCGCGTAATACGACTTTCTTCCAACTCACTGTGTTTCAGTAGCCGGATGTAGTCACGAGCCCTCCAGGCAATAACCCAGCGACGAAAATCTTCGAGCGACTGCAGCGGATACAGAGTACCCCGATCGAAATAAATTAGGCCCAACCGGTGAGCTGAAGATTCAAGCAGATCCGTGCGCCTATCGGAATTCTGATCCAGAGAACGCAGTGAGGTTTCGGACGGCAAGGCGCTTGCGTCGGTCGTAATATCCGCAATCTGGAAGACTTCCCTGATCTCGGTAAGTACCTCGGCTCTCTTTTCGCCGAGACCGGCAAGTTCAGCTTCTGCATTACCTCCGATTTTGACGATGGCCGCTTTCAGGTTGGTCACTAGTCCCAGGCGGTTCTGCTGATCGAGCAATGCGGCTTGACGCACAAGTGCTAGTCCTTCCTCGCGATCCGGGCGCGTCTCGATGTAGCCGCTTCCCAGAAGCGAGATGGCTTCGGCGACCGTCGGCAGCGAGGCGGCGGTGTCCTGCAGCAAAAGATTCTCCAGCGGCATCGAAGCCTTGGAGTGTTGACCGGTCTTGATATAGCAGCGTGCCAGTAATATCAAAAGCGAACTCGGTCTTGGCGGGAAAGTAATTTTCCACCGCCGTGATAGTGTCGGGATGCATTCTTCGAGTACTTTTATGGCCTCTGGAACCCTGTTTGCCTCGAGCAGGATTTTCGCCTTGGTATGCAGCGCCCCGGGATGGTTTTCGTAGAGCGCAAGGCAGCGCGCGATCGCTTCGAGCGCCTCTTCATCGCGTTCGGCGGCAAAAAGAGCATCGGCCAGACAGGCCTGCGTGTCGGCCCGCAACTGCTTGGGAGCTTCCAGGCCGGTCAGGTCGATCAAGGAGTAGACGGCCTCGGTAACTTTGCCCGATTCAAACAGGACACATGCGCGGTAGAAGGCCAAGCGATAGCTTTCTATCCCCGCGCCAATTAGATCATCGGCCTGCCGCAGGGCCTCTTCGAGGTTTCCGCGTTGCATGAGTGCGAAGATCTCGTCGGTGCGCAGCTCTATGGTGGGCACGGCTACGCGTTGTTCGCGCACCAAGTTGATGTATCCGCAAAACGGACACAGCCGGCTCCCGGCACCCGGTTGGAATTGAATGGGCGCTCGACAGCCCATGCAGCGCATGTGCGGCCTGGACAAACTGCCTCCTGGGCAAGCTCGCAGATGGGGGATTAATAGCAGAAATGAAAGAATGAAGCAAAGTGGCTCCGGGCAAACACCGGAGCGGGAATCCGGATACAGTTACATTACCGAACTTTTCTCAGATCGTGCTTTTTCTTTTTATGCTTCAGCACTTTGTGAAGCTCGGGCTTCTTCTTCAGCATTGGCCTGATCCTCGGCCGAACTATCTTGAGCCTGGGGATCTTGCGGATGCTTGAATCAATCTGATCCAGTTCAGTCTTGAGATTGCCGAAAGTGGTTTGCTCTCTTTCGAGGTTCTCGAGTTCGGCAAGCCGGGTGCTGTGTCCGCACCTGCGGCGCATTTTGGCAATCAATCTGTTCAACTCGGCACCGTGGATGCGCATTTTCTGCATGACCCTGCGATACCTGCCGCGCAGCGCGGCCGCCGAGGCCCGCAGGCCGTTGATGTCTTTCTGCATCTGGTTCCAGCGGCTGAAAAGGTCGTTGCAGCGATCGATCGTCGCTTGCTGTGTCTGACCCGCGACCAGATTGTCGCAGTTGAGTTGCCTGTAGTTGGTTTCGATCTTGTTGACTTCGCGGTTCAGGCGTAGCGAGTCGGCGTTGCGCTCGCCGATCTCACGGCGAATCCTCCGCAGCCGTTCGGCCAGCGGTGCAATGCGCGACTTGAGAGCATCAATGCGCTGCTCGAGATTGCCACACTGCCTGAGGCCCGCGCACATGCGATTCATCATTCTCCTGTCAATGTGGATCCGTTTCTGGAGCTTCGCCTTTTCACGGGCCTTGTCGAACTTGTCCCGCAGCAGCTGTTGCTTCTGGCGCTCAAGATCCCTTATCTTGAGATCGAGATTGGCAATGTCGGCATCCATCTGCTGCGCCTGCTGTTCCATCTCGGCTATGTCGTTTTTCTTCTGCTGGCATTCTTCGAACACTGACTGGGCCATGGCTGTCGAGGCCAGTGCGCAAATGGCCAACATTGCCGGGATAATAAAAATTTTCCTCATGTCATGCCCTCCTTGAGTAGGGTGAAATCACGAAATTTTACCGATGTTGCAATATCATATTTTTCGCCGTCGCAGGCTGTCAACCAGTTTCAAGGTCTGGCTCACTTGCCGCGACAGCTGACACATGTTTATCAGACGCAGAATGGTGTGCGCCTATTCAGAATCGCCTAATTTGACCTGCCAACCGATTTACACCTACAATGCGTGCTGCCCTGCTCCTGCTTTCCGGAGGGTCGAACAGCATGCGCTACTACGCTTCTGACAAGCCGTGGGGAGATATCCTGCCGCGTTACGCTTTTCTGGGAACCCTCTTCGAGGGCCTCGGGATTCTAGAGATCGGTTGCGGTGACGGCAGCGGCGCGATGTTTCTCAAGGAGCGCGGCGCCGATCATGTTGTCGGGGTCGATCTGCCAGGCCCCGACCTGGACGCGGCACTCGAACTCGAACCGCTGGAGGGTATCTCGTTCAAGGCTCTCGAAGCAGGGCGCATTGACGCCCCTTCCGCGGCCTTTGACGTAGTCATTGACTTCGAACTTGGCGCGGAGCAGCAGGCGGGCGAGTTCGAGGAGGTTATACGGCTGCTCAAACCGACGGGAATCCTTGTCACTGGAATCCGTAATCCGGAGCATCCGAACTTATCGGATCTGGTCGGCCTGGAAGCCCCGCCGGCGCGGCTGTCTTTCGAGGATTTCATCGCGCGTCTCCAGGAGAGTTTCGCAAGGGTGACCGTGCTGGGACAGACGCCTCTTCTGGGCTGCACGGTCGGCTGGATGGGAGCAGGAGCAGAGGATGCGCCGCTGGTCATGGATAGCCTTGATGACGGCGACCAGGAAGAAGTCGCTTACTACATTGTGGTCTGCGGCCGAGAGAATTTGAAGCTCGACGAGCAATTGCTGATCCAGCTACCCTACCGGCGAGTTATTGAGGAAATCTCCGGCGAACTCGTCGAGGTGAGCGAGGAAGAAGAAACCGGCGAAGACATTCGGCACTCAAGTGAAGAGCTGGAAGACCTACAGCAGAAGCTCATTGAACTGCGACGGGAGAACGCCCAGCTTGCCAGGGCGACTGAAGATCTGCAGGATCAGCTCGCGGCGCGCGAGGGGGAAACACAGCACGTACGTTCCGAAGCCAGAGAACTGCGGCACCTGGTTAGGCGGCGCGAGGAGGAGGTGTCCGAGAAGCTGAGCTGGCTCGAGGGCGCACGCATCGAAGTTGAGCGTCTGCAGGGCGAACTGGCCGATCAGCACAAGCTTGCTGACGATTTCCGCAAGCGTATCACCGAACTCGAGAGCGAGATGCGTCTTAGATCGGTTACGCGCGGCGATGACGAAGTAGCTGTGACGATGTTGCGCCAGGAGAACCTGGGACTGAAAATTTCCCAGCGCAAGCTCGGGCAGGAAATTTCGGCTTTACGGAAAGAGCGCGACGACCGGCAAGCGGAGCTGGATGATCTGCGGAATTCCGTGCTCGAGCGCAAGCAACAGGTCGACCAGGCGCGCGACGAGGTTCAGAACTTACGGCAAGAGTGTGAGCGGCTGGAGCGCTTCGCAGAAGAGGCGCGCAACGGGCGTGCGACGACCGAGGAGCAGCTTGGCGTCTTGCGAAGCGAGAACGAAAAATTACTTGGCGACCTGTCGGCGCTGGAAGGGGAGAAAGAGCGGCTCGATCTTTCGCTTGGGGATTCCCGCCGCCGGGAAGATGCAGCTCGAGCCGGGCGACAGACAATCGAGGAGGTCTTGAACGACAGCCGCAAAGAGGCTCAGAACCTGCGCTCGCTACTGGCCGAAAAAACCGGAGCGCTTGCCGGAGCAGAGAGAGATCTCGCCGATCAACGGACACGCCAGCATGAGCTCGAATCCGACATGGTAGCACTGATCAACCGTATCGAGGACGGTGAGAGCAGGGACTACGATCGCCGCATGATGATCGACGAGCTTTCCGAGCGCAGCTCACAGAAACAGCAGGATCTGGAGGATGCCCAGGAGAAGATTGCCGAACTGACCAGGGAGCTGTATACGGCCCGCCGGCACGAGGAGGATCTGGCTCGACAAATCGAGAGCCAACGCACCGAGGCGCTGGACCAGGAGCGCGCGCGTGAAGGCCTGGAGGCGGAGATATCCAACCTGCGGGTGGGCGAGCGCGATGAGTTACAGCGCATGCTCGGGGAAGTAAGGACGGCCGAGAGCCGGGTGGCTCTCCTCGAGCGGGAAAAAGATGCGCTATCAGACGAGCTTGAGCGTGAGCGAGAATTCGCTCAAAAGGCACGTTCTGATTTCATACGCCAGGGGTCGCAGATCGAAGTTCTGCGCGGGAATCTGGCGGTCGCCGAAGGCCGCTTACGTGAGGAGCTCCAGCATGGCGCTAAGCTGCCTGCCCTTGAGCAGGACCTGGCCTGGCATCAGGAAGAGGTGTCCCGCCTGACTGCCGAGATCCAGGCCATGGGCGATGAACTCGAACACTACCGCTGGGATCTCGATCAAGTGCATGAAGAACTCGTTGAGGCTCGCGAGATTGCCGAAAAGGCCGAAAACGAAGTTTCCAAGTTGCGCTCAGCCGGGCTCGAGGAAGAATGCCAGAAATTGAAACATGAGCTGGCCAAGCAGCGCGAACTCTATGACGAACTGGAGTTGGGCGAACGCGACAATCAATCTTTGATCGAGAAGCTTAGCGGGCAGCTGAACGATCGGGACCGCGAACTCGAACAGACTCGGCAGGATCTCGATCGTGAGCGAGCCCATGGCAAGCTCCTGATTGAGAAACTGGATCGCCTGGATCTCGAACTGCGTGAAAGCGCCGGTCCGACAGCAGAGGAACTAAGACTGGCATTGGAGCGCGAGCAGACACTGCAAGCCAGGGCGGCCACTTTGCAAGAGCAGCTCGGTGAGCTGAAGGAGAAGACCGGCTCGGACCTGTCCGCTCTCGGAGAGCAACTCAGGCGGCGTGAAGAGCAGATGCGCTCTCTGACATCCCGCCTGGCCGAGATGGATGAAAAAGTGCTGGCGGGAGAAGATCGCTCGCAGAGCCTGCAACTAGAATTAGAAAAGGTAAAGGCCCGCGAGAAACAGTTCGGCGAGTTAGCCGCCGGCCTGGCAGAGATGGAAGAGCGGGCGCTCGCGGCCGAGATGCGCTGTGCAGAACTCGAGCGCAGGCTTTCAACACCACGGGATGATGACTGACGGCCGGTGTAATCACTGAGGAGCGGCTATGGACGACCAGGCCTTTCGTGAAGAAGGACTTGGGCATCTCAAGGCCCTGGTTGCCATAGACACCACTAACCCGCCAGGCAACGAGCTTCAGGCGGCGCGCTACTTGCACGAGGTGTTGGAAGGCGAGGGCCTTGAGCCTAAGCTTCTCGAATCGGCCCCCGGGCGCGGAAACGTAATAGCTCGATTGCGAGGGGACGGATCTGAAAAGCCGCTGCTGTTGCTGAGCCACCTGGACGTGGTTCCGGCCGACGCCGAGCACTGGGACGTCCCGCCGTTTTCCGCTGCCGAGAAGGACGGATATCTTTATGGGCGCGGCACGCTTGACATGAAACAGATGACGGCCATGTCGCTGATGGCCATCTGTCGACTCAAGCGCCTGGGCGTCGGGCTCAAACGGGATGTGATCTTCGCTGCTGTGGCCGACGAGGAAGAAGGTGGCCGATTCGGGGCGGGCTACCTGGTAGAAAACCATCCCGACCTGATCCGGGCCGAGTATGCTCTTTGTGAACTGGGCGGATTCAGGCTCGATTTGCGAGGGCGCACCTTTTTCCCGGTGCAGGTGGCCGAGCGCGGCTGTGCCTGGTGCCGGGTTAGCTTCGAAGGCCAGCCCGGACACGGCTCGATCCCCAACCCTCAAAGCTCAATAGCCAAAATGGTGCGAGGTTTGCTGCGATTGCAAAAGAAAGGCCTGCCGCATCATGCGACAGACACCGTCAGAGATTTCATTGCCCAAGTCTCGATCGGACAGAAGGCTCATGTACGCGCGGCCATGAAGGCCGTATTGAACCCGCTTACCAGCCGGCTGGCGCTGAGCCAAATGGATAATGAACAAGGGCGCGTATTCTATGCCCAGCTTCACTCCACGGCTACTCCCACCGTCCTGCGGGCAGGAGAGAAGAAGAACGTAATCCCGTCGCGGGCGGAGGTCATGCTTGACGGACGAGTGCTGCCCGGACAAACGTGGGAGGATTTCCAGCGGGAGCTTCAGGCGGTGCTGGGCAAGGAGGCCAAGATCGAGTTGCTGCGCTGGATGGATCCGCTGGTCTATTCGGCGGACACGCCTTTGTTCGACGTGATCCGGCGAGTTGTGAGCGATCACGAGCCCGGCGCGGAGGTAGTGCCGTACCTGCTCACGGCCTTCACAGACGCCAAGCACATGCACAAACTGGGAATAATCACATATGGCTTCTCGCCAATGAACAACGACCCGGACGAGAAGATCTCGACCTTGATACACGGACACAACGAGCGCATCGGTACAAAGGCATTCGGTTGGGGTCAGCATGTCCTGGCCGATGTGGTCGAGCGCTTCTGCTCCAGTCCATCGAGCGACAAGGCGGTCGAAAAATTGATGGACGAACTCATTGAGCCGGGGTCGGACGGTGAGTCACAGGGAGATTGAAATGATACCGAAGAAAATATTTTTGTTGATATTTATTGTCGCTGCCTCGGCAGCCATAGATTGCGGAGAAAAAGAGACACCCGTGCCCACGCATACGATTTTCGGCACATTGACTTGCACCAGTGTCGATCCCGGCAACCGTGTGGCCTGGATCAAGCTGGTCACGGCAGGGGGCAATCTCACCGATTCGTCCCTGTATTCCTCCTCGTGTCTGTTCCAGGGGCCCGGTTGTGACTTCAGCATGATGTTCGTTCCTGAAGGTGAATACACGGTTTATGCCTTTGTTGATATAAACGGCAACACCGAAGAACCCGCGCTCGTGCCGGATAGCGGCGATCTGGTGACCTTTGGCAAGCCGCTCATGTTGTGGTCGAAGACGCAGGTCGACTTCCCCGACACGGCCTGGCACATGATGCCATGAACTTCGTTTGAGCAGGGCTAAATTTGACATTGCTGCCTGCTCGACCTTACGATCGCTGCAAATGTCAAGATTACTTCCAATTGCGGGTGTGTTCGCTGCGCTGTTCTTGGTTGGCTGCTCGACAGTTTCTGCTCACCTGAAACGCGGCGACGAGCTGATGCAGGCCGATCTTTACGAAGAGGCGCTGGGCGAGTATCGCAAGGCTGCTGCTGCTGATCCGGAAAACGCGGAGGCAAAGATGCGCATTGAGAAGGTGCGCAGGGAGCTTTCCTCGGGTGCCAACGAGGAAGGCCTGAGCCTTTTGCAAATGAAGGACTATGCCGGGGCGATCGAATCCTTCAAGAAGGCAATCGAATACGATCCTTCTCAGACTTCCTACAAGAAGAACCTGAATCAGGCTGTCGGACAGATCATGCTTATGGGAAACAAGGCTCGCGAAAAAAAGGACTTCGCCGGAGCGATTTCCCTGTATCAGAAACTACAGAAGGCATTGCCGGGAGACAAGCAGGCCGAACAGGGACTGGAAGAGACCAAGATCGAGTGGGCCAAGAAATTGTTCGCCGCGGCCGGGGAGGACATGGATAGAAAGCTGTTCGGCAACGCTTTGGTATCGTTGGTCAGGATTCACAAGCTGGTCGGTATCTATCGCGATTCGGCCGCACTGGAGGCCGAGGCCCGCGGCGAGATCCAGAGCGCTTCCCGTTTCGGGATAGCCGTGCTTCCCGGCAAGACCAAGCGTAACCTGAGGGAGCGCACGGCCGGTCTGGTTCAAGAGCTGCGGCGCGTCAAAGTGAACAATTGCCCTACAGTCGATCTTCCGGCTACCGGCAAGCCGGAGCTTACACTACGGGTGTCGATCGGAGGTGTCACGTTCGACGAAACCCGCCATGCGACCACGGCCGAGCAAAAGTATCGCTCCGGGACGCGCATGGTAGACAATCCCAAGTTCATCGAAATGAAAAAGAAGATCGCCGCCGATCGTGAGCACATCAAGGATCTCGGACAAAAAATAAAAGACGACAAAAAGATAATCGACCAGGCCAGGCAAGCTTTCGCGGATGCAGGTCCAAGTGACGATGAGGAGTCATTACGCGGACGCCTGAAGAAGGCAGAAAAGGACAATATCGATCATAATGCCGACAGGGAAAAAACACAGGATGAGGTAGTGCAGCTACGAAGCACTCTTTCGCATACACCGCGAAAGCTTCCCGAACCTGTCTTTGATAAGCACTCTTACGAGGTTTACCAGGTGACTCGCACGGCCAACCTGGAAGTACGCTTCGTCGCCCGTGGCGAGGGAGGAGTGAAACTCTCGGATCAGGTTGTTACAGGAAGCGCTTCGACCAGTGACAAGACCAACCGGGCTGACTACAAGTTCGACGTCAAGGCTGATCCGCTTGCTTTTCCCGTGAGCGATGAAGAACTGTTGAGCAAGGCCATGACAGATGTCGCAAAAACAATCGGCAAGCAAATCGAGGGATTATGCGGACGTTGGCAGGATGAGATTCTATCACGCGCCCGGCAAGCCACCAATGCGGCTCCAATCGAGGCGACCGAAGACTACGTGCTATACCTGTTGGTATGTCCCAAACAAGCCCCTTCGGAAATCAAACAGTTTCTGAAAGAGCAGTTCCAGTTCGAAGACATAAAGGCGCTGCGAGGAAAGTAAGACTCACTCGTCAGTGACTTTCTCGCCCTCTTCTTTCTTGCCCGGGTTTACGATCTCTTTTAGCTCCTTGTAGGCCCCGAAGCGCACGACCTTCTTCCGCGGGATGTGGATCTTCTCGCCGGTTTTCGGGTTTCGTCCATCGCGGGCCTTATGCACCTTGACCTTGAGCACGCCCAGTCCCGGAAAGACGAACTCGCCCTCGGTCACCAGCCTTTTCTTGGCCAGGGCCACCAGGCCGTCATAGAAGCGGTTGATATTGGCCTTGCTTATTCCCGAAGCGCGCATGATGCCGTCAACCATCTCGTCCCTGTTCATCTCTTCTCCTCCTCTTGTATATATTACGACCTATAAAATGAGTTCTCTCTGGACGCAGGCTCTACGATCTTTTTCGATCCAGTCGACTTGTTCGTCAGTTAGTTTCAACGGGTAGCGACCGTCGAAACAGGCTGCGCAGCAATTCTCGGGAAAAGCGGCCCGCAGTCCGGAAAGAGGCAGGTAGGTAAGCGAGTCGAGTCCCAGCCGACGGGCCAGTCCTCGCTCAATCGCCGCCTGCGATGCTTGTGGTGTCGACAGATCACCCGCCTCACAACGAGGCAGGAAAGCCGCGGCCGCAAGCTCCTCACGTGTCGACATATCTATCCCGTAGTAACAAGGATAGATAACCGGCGGAGAATGAATAGCCAGGTGAATTTCGCTGGCACCCTGTTCACGGATAATCTGTATGGTGCGCTTGAGCGTCGAACCGCGCACGATGCTGTCGTCAACCACCAGCACCCTGCGTCCGTCGAACTCAGAGCGGATCGGATTCAACTTGAGCCGCAAGGCGTTGGTGCGCTCTCCCTGGTTGGGCATGATGAAGGTCCGCCCGGTGTAACGGTTCTTGATGAATCCCTCGCGGTAGGGCAGGCCGAGTTCTTCTGCCAGGGCATTAGCCGATGGCCGGGACGTGTCTGGTATCGGTATCACCACATCGGCTTCGAGTCCCTTGGCTTTGAATGCCTTGGCAAGTTCGTGTCCCAGCCCCAGCCGCACGCCGTATACACTCTGACCGTTCATGACCGAATCGGGCCGGGCGAAGTAGATGTACTCGAAGATACAGGGTGCCGAGCCGCGTGAGCCGAGATCGAAACGTACAGGTTCTCGATTTGGACGCAAGATCATGACCTCGCCCGGTGCAATGTCGCCCTCGAGGTGAGCGTCCAGGACGTCTAGTGCCACCGATTCCGAGGCTACAATGGCGCTGCCGTCCTTGCGTCCCCAGACAGCCGGACGAATGCCGAATGGATCACGGGCCGCGATTAGTGTCTGCTGGCCGTCGAGAATCATGGCCGCTACGATCGAGTAGGCTCCTTGGGTTTGTTCGAAGGTGGTTTTCAAAGCAGCAACTGCGTCCTCGGTCGTGTGGTTTTTGTGACGCCGGCGCATGAGTTCAATTGCGAATAGACACAGCACGGGCTCTATGTCGCAGCGGCTCATCAGGTGGACCGATTCGTCTTCCAGTTTGCGGTGCATCTGGGGAACGTTTATGAAGTTGCCGTTATGGGCCATCAAAATGCCGGGTTGCCGATACCAGAAGGGCTGTGCGTCACGCAAGAGACCCGAACCGAGGGTCGGGTAACGCACGTGACCGATACCCACCGTCCCGGGAGTCGCTTCCAACTCGTGCGGGCCGAACGACTGGCCAACCAGCCCGAGCTTGCGGACCACCGGGAAATCTTTCCGATCAATGGTGCCGATCCCGGCACTGTCCTGCCCGCGGTGCTGCAGCGCCTGGAGGGCCAGTACTATGTCTGCCGCGCACGAAGCGCGACTGATTATTCCGACGAAACCGCACATCAAAAGGAAGCGTACTCGCCGTCCGGGCCGCGGTCAACCTGAATTGTCGGCTTCAGCGGGTACTGCGAATGTTGCGGTCGATCTGCTCGATATCTTCCAGAATGCGGGCTGACCTGTCCGACGCAGCCTTGGCGGAGTCGGGCCCTTGTTTCCCTCCAGCGGCCGGGAGCATGCGCACGAGGTTGTCGAGAGCTCCGCGCGCCTTGGGATCGATGGCCTTCGTCTGCTCGATCAATTTGCGTATCCTGGCGATGCTTTCCTTGTCTGGCCAGGATTTTTGCGGTGGTGTGATGCCGTTTAGTTGAGCAGTGGCCAGAAACGTCAACTCGCCGGTCAATTTACCAAGTTCAAGGCCTGCCCGAAAGGCTTTTTCCGCCGAGGCATCTTCGGACAAGGCCGCAACGAAGACTTTTAGGCGGCGCACCGAAGAATCCTTTTCGATCTTACCGGCCGAGATCTTGTCCCCCAGATCGGCGGCGAAGGCGGTCAGGCGAGCGGCGTCCTGTCGGCGCGAAAGCTTGAGTTCGGCGGCCAGCGACTTGAGGATATTCGCCGTGACAGTGCGTGCCCCGGCCTCGTCCTGGTATTTCGACAATATACCGAATGCCTGAGCGGCACGACCCGCGAGGTAGCCTTCCACCGCAGGAGAGCCGCCGGCGGTCGAAAGCGCGCTTACCAGCGAGGCGTTCCTGGTCCAGGGCCGGCCTAGTCTTGAAAACAGCCGCTGCCTGGTCGGGCCGTCGAGGCTTTCTGTGAAAGTGTTATGAGCTATTGCGTCTGATGTGTGCGGCGCTCGGGTAGTTGTCGGCGCCCCGGGGCCCTTTTGGCCAGCGGAAGAGTCATCCCGCCTGGCGTCGACTGAAGCTGCGCCGGTACGGGGCGTTTGCCCGTCGTTTTTCGCCAGCTTGAGATCCTGTTCCTGCCCGGCTCTTTGCACGGGAACTGGCTCTGGTTGTTCGGTTGGCCCCGGTGAGAGTGTCACCACCAGCGCGAAGACAGCGGCGGCGGCCGATCCGGCCACTGCCAGTCTGGCAAAGATATTTCCAGAAAAGAGTCGTCCGAACCACGAGGTGCCATGTGTTCCAAGTGCGCGGGAGACCAGGCTCGCCGGGACGGAGGCTGGCCTGGATGCGGCATCGGCAAGAGATCGATCGAGCGCCAGCCAGGCGCCCAAACAGCGGTCGCAGCGGGCCAGGTGAAAAAGGGCACGCTCCTGTTCCTCACCCTCGAGGGCGCCGTCGTACAGCAAGGCCAGCATTTCGTCTGAAATGCAATCATTGCCGGCCCGGCCCTCGGGTTGCTCGGGCAACGACAGCCGGACTGCCGCCAGAAACGCAAGTTCGCTGCGGCATTCCTTACAATCGGCCAGGTGCCCGGTAAGCCGCAAGCGTTCGTCCTCGGCCAACTGGCCCGAAAAAAGTCTCTGAATATCTTTTGTTGTATCGCAGCCCACAACGCTCCTCTATTGCTATTTAGACGGAAAGGGATTGCCGTTGCCCGGAAAAACATGATCCTGATCACTGTCGGCCTGGTCGAATTCGTCCAGCAGGCCGTCGATTGCGCCAATTCCACCGCAGACGGCGTCCCACTCGAAGCCGGCCTGTCCCAGGGAATGCTTGAGATGCCCAACGATTTTATCGATATCGGTATAAATGCGCTTCTGATCGGTCTGTTTGACGACTTTGGCAATCTCCTTGGCGGTCATTCCGTGCCTGAAGCGGCACAACAGGACCAGTCGGCTGGATTCGTCCATTTCAGCGATAAGCGCGCGCAAGGCCCGGCCCATTGAGCGGGCGGTTGCCTGCTGCTCACCTTCGATGACAGCCACAGACGGCTGCGTATCAGGATGCGGATCGGCCACCTGGACTTGTGCCTGACGGTCGGGGCGATCCGCTGGGCCGGGTAACAACGGCAAGGCAGGCGTGCGTCGGATTACTTCGCTGTACAGGGACCAGCGGTTGGATTTCTTGAGTAGTCTGTTGATTTCATACAGGTTGTCGTCGAATTCCGCCCGGCCCAGCCGTGGATTCTCAGATCGCATAGTCTCAAATGTTTCGCGTTCGCTCAGGCAATCCCAATAGAGCAGCTTGAACATCTTCTGCGCCGACAGGTCGAGGCGCTGGATGGCCCGCGGCAAGGTGCGGCGCCCCTCACGCTCGCGAAAGTAGTCTGAAACCAGGTTTTGAGTGACCCGCCCTAGCCAGGTGGTCAGGCGCCCACGACCATGGTAACGCTTGATGCTCTGCAGGTAGCGCCTGAAACGGTAGAAACTTTCACCGCGTTCGTTGCTCTTCTTCAGCCCCTCTATTACGTACAGGTACAGATCAGAGCAGCGGTCCTGATCGCCGTTTGCATAGCGCCAGAGCAGTGAAAAGAGCAGGTTTGAGAACTGATGCACGAAAGTCGACCAGGCCTGTTCGTCCCCCGAGACGACCTGTTCGACCAGGTCACGGTAGGTGTGGTCGCCTTCGTTTTCCGCCGGGCGCATCTTGGCCGTGTTTTCGCCGGTCATCCAGACCACCTGAAATGGCAAAACTTTACAATTCTATGTCCAGTACTCTCGAAGCCATTATTGTCGCAATTGGCTCGTCTGGCTCCCGCTTGCCGACTAATCAGTCCTCAATCATCTTTTTCAATGAATCCTGTGATCGTTGAACCCCGGTTCTCGCAACGCGGGCTTTCAACTCGGGATGGCGCTCGATGATCGGCAGGATAACGGCTGCCGATAGCTCGATCAATACGCTATCAACCGTGGCCGTTACGGTTGCCGTGCGATGTGCGTGGGTCATCATGGCGATCTCACCGAAGAAATCGCCCGATCTCAGCACGGAAACCACCTGCTCTCCCTTGGGGCTCTCGAGAACGACCCGCACTTCGCCCTGCGCCACGACGAACAGAGAATCTCCGGCCTCGCCGCGCTTGATCACTTGCTGGCCGGATCCGAACTGGCGCGCGTCCGCCGCGGCGGCCAGTTCTCGCCGGGTGTCTTGCGTCAGTGTCTCGAACAACTCGCTCTCGCCGATGAAGCGCAGGGTATCCTCGCCCGTCCATGCCGCCATTTTATGACCCTCTCGATACTTGTTGGTGAATCAACGGCAATGATGCACGAGGAACAGGTGAAGATCAAGGCCGAGCTTAACCCTGATCATCGAAGCCGCCTTTTTTCGAACGACGCGAAACAGCGCTGTCGACCAACAATGTGACCGGCCCATCGTTTACCAGCGAAACCTCCATGTGCGCGCCGAATTCACCGGTACAGCAAGGTACGCCGGCCTGCTTTACGTGCTTTGTGAACATCTCACACAGCAATGCGGCTCTTTTTGGCTCCATGGCCCGGACGAAAGACGGGCGCCTCCCCTTGCGGCAGTCGCCATAGAGGGTGAACTGGCTGACGGCGATCATCTCGCCCCGTACGTCTTTGACAGACAGGTTCATCTTGCCCTGCTGGTCTTCGAATACGCGCAGGCCGATGATCTTGTCGGCCATCCAGGCGACATCTTTCTCGGTGTCTTCCTGTCCCGCGGCCAGCAACACCAGCAGGCCGTTGTCGATGGCGGCCTTCTCGTTACCCTCGATGCTCACGCTGGCCCTCGATACTCTCTGCAGGACGGCTCGCATCTGCATCTCCTTGTGACTGTTGTCAACGACTTTCGATTTTACAGCGGCTTTACGTTTCTGATATACATGCTTTCAATCTTGAAGCGTACCAGGCGAGGGATCCGGCATGCAAACAGTCAAGGTCCTGGGAGACTACATCGACGGCAAGTTTCTGAGATCGCGTGGGGCCGAGAACAAGATTGTGTCGTTCGATCCCGGCGATTCAGGATATCGCATCGGATCTTTTTCCGTGGTTCCAGACAACATCGACAAGGCGGTCTCTGCCGCGCGGCGTGCATTTAGCGGTTGGCGGCGCCGGGCACACAACGAACGGGCGCACATTTTACGCAAGTTTTCCGCCGAGGTGGTCAATCATCGCGATGAACTGATTGAACTGGTAGCCGCAGAGACCGGAAAACCCCTGTGGGAGGCGGAGAAAGAAGTCTGCCAGGTAGAGGCCCAGCTCGAGACCGAGATCCGCGAGGGAGTACGCTCTGTCAGCCCGTTCAAGGTTGGCGAGGTCAAGTTCGGTATAGAGGGCGGCGTCAGCTATCGGCCGCTGGGGATCATGGTAGTGCTGGGCTCTGCCATCTCGCCTGTTCACTTACCCATCTCGCAGATAATGCCCGCGCTGGTCTCGGGTTGCAGCGTGGTATTCAAGCCCTCCAAGCTGGTGCCGGCCACGGGCCAATTCATTGCCCGCCTGTTCGACGAGATCGATCTACCCCGCGGAGTTTTCAACCTGGTCCAGGGGGATGCCGACTATGGGTTGACACTGGCGGCCCACGAGGGCACAGACGGGGTTCTCTTCACGGGATCTTGCACGGCCGGCCGTCGGTTACTTACTGCGCTGGCCAAGCAACCGCACAAACAGGCCGCCCTGCAGATGGGCGGGGTAAACCTTGCCATTGTTCTCGAAGACGCCGATCTGGAGCGGGCTGTTTGCGAGTGTGTCAAGGGCGCCTATCTTACAACCGGTCAGCAGTACACATCGACCGGTGTGGTGCTTGTTCACAAAACGGTCTTCGAACGTTTCGCGGACGGCTTTTTGGATATCACCCGCAGGCTCAAGATTGGATATTCATTCGATCGCGGTGTGTTCATGGGCCCTCTGCTGAGCGAGGCTGCGCGTGAACGCTTCCTCGACTTGCAGCAGCGCCTGGTGAACTCCGGCGCCAGGGCCGTGCTCGAGGGCGAGCCTCTGACCGCCGGCCGGCCGGGCCATTACGTCGGCCCGGCGGTGCTGGCTTTCGAAAAGCCTGAGTCGATCGATGCGCTGCGCCCCGAGGGCCTGTCGTTTGGTCCCGATGTCATACTGGTGCCCTTTTCTTCTGATAAAGAGGGCCTCGATCTGGCTGCCGCCAATCGCTATCCTTTCGCCGCGTCGGTATTCAGCGAGGATCGCGAGCACATCGCAAACTGGGCCGGGGAGTTGAACTACGGGCTTTTGAATTTCAACCTGGCCACCACCGAGATGACCATGCGCCTGCCGATTGTCGGGGTGGGAGAGTGCGGCAACAACCGGCCCGGCGGAGTATTCGCCCAGCGTAACTGCACTCACCCGGTGTCGACACTGGCGGCAAATTCGCCATTCGACAGCGACAGGCTGCCCAAGAATTTTCCGCGCTTACTCCGGCGCGATTGAGGCAAGGCCTTACCAGGCCAACGAGGCCTGGATCAGGATTCCGAATATCTCGTTGCCGCTCTGGGCCGGAATGTCCGCGAATATATCGGCCAGGATGGAGAAATGATCCTGCTCTACCGCGAAGTGACCGCCGGCCGTGAACCTCAGGCGCATGTCGTCATCCGTATCCATGTCGGGTTCGAGCCACTCGACGCGGAAGATGCCCTCGATCCAGTCCTGCAACTTGTAGCCGATGTGGGCCCACAGAGCCAGGGCTTTCCTGGCGTCGCTGTCATCGCCGTATGAAACCACCCGGAACATGAACTCTGATATCAGGTGCAGTCGGCCGTTGTTGTACTCGGCTCCCGGCCCACCCATGATGACTATGTCGTTGTCCGAATCGCCATTGAAATTATTTGGCATGCCCAGCCAGAAGTTGAGATCGAGCGAGAGTGCATCCATCGGTTTGAAGGCCGCCCGTAACATGATGTCCTTGGCCTTGTTGTTGTCCGTGTAGTTGGTATAGACACCGGTGCCGGTTGCGATGGTGCCCATTTGCATGTTGATCAACTGCGGATTGATGGCGCCGGGCTCATACATCAGACCGTTGAAAACGCCCAGCTTTACGACGAACTGATCGTTGGCCTGATAGCCTATCTCGGCGCCGATCTGGCGCCAGACGCCGAAGGCGCCGGTTGTCAGGAAAATAGGGAAGTTGACGGCATCCAGATGAGCCCGGTCACGCGGCATCATGTAGGTGAAGTCGGGTAAGAAACGACCGACCCGCAGGCTGAAGCCCTGGTACTTGTAGCGCACGAACATATCCAGGGCGAAGGAGGCCATGTTGCCGGCATCGCCCTGGAAGAAATACTCCAGGTTGCGGCTGAGCAGATGACCCATAAGGACGATGCGCGCGCGCTGGAAGCGGAAGCCGACCGTCTCGTCATCTGCATCATCGTTGATTATATTGGATTCAAAGAGGGTCTGGAACAGGCCCATCAATGCCAGTGATCCGTACTTGTGATCTACCGAGGGCAGAAGTCCCTTGTGGCTAATCGCCTCCTCGGCCGCGGGGCCGACGGGCGGGGGCGTGGTCTCTTTGACCGCAGCGGGAGTCGGTGTCGGTGCCAAAGTGCCCTCTTCGGACGCCTTGTCCTCCTCGGCCCCGGTCGGATTTTCATCTTTGGCAGCGGCCTTGGGTTGTTCATTTTTATCGGCGGAGTCTTCCTCCCAGCCTTCGAAGCCGGTTTTCTCTTCCGCTGTCTTGTCCTTGTCCTGGGCCGAGCTGGCCAGCGGCAAAAACGCCAGAGCGGCCGACAGAAGCAGATACAACATGGACGGAACCCTGCGTGTCATGCGTCACCCCTTTTGTCCGGTATGGAACAGATTCCGACCTGTATACTAAAAAAAAGAGATCAGATCAAACCACTATCCGCCATCGAGGTATAGCCGCAGCGACCGACGACCAGGTGATCGACTACCGTGACTCCAACGAGTTTTCCGGCCCTGACCATGCGCTCGGTCAACTCGAGGTCGTCGCGACTGGGTGTCGGATCGCCGGAGGGGTGATTGTGCACCAGGATCACGGCCGGGGCGCCGTCACGCAGGCAGGCTGCGAAGACAACCTTTGGATCGACATGACACGAAGTCCATGATCCCTCGGAGACGCGCAGTTGGCGCAGCGGACGGTGTTTGCTGTCCAGCAGCAAGGCATGAATACATTCACGCTCGAAACCCTGCAGCCGGCAGCGATACCATTCGGCGACGTCTCCCGCCGATTCGATCGGCCGCCCGCGGGGCGGATCGGGGACGGCCAGGCGGCGGCCGATTTCGACGGCCGCCTTGAGCCTGCAGGCGCGTGCCTCGCCCACGCCGTCCAGTCTTGCGATCTGTGAAATCTCGGCCCGGGCCAGACCCCATAGACCTCCGGCTTGCCCCAGGGCGCGCTCGGCCAGCCCCAATGGTTCTGCCGCAGAGCGTCTTCCGCCGCCGGGACCGATCAGCAAGGCCACTAATTCATGATCGGAAAGCGCCTCCGCCCCTGACTGGGCGAAGCGCGAGCGAATGGCCAGAATGGTTGGATTGGTGATTGGCAAATTGCCTCCATGTCGTGGTGCCAAATGTCTGCAACCGGCATGCCAGATTCCGATGCCAATACAAATATATGATATATATATCTATTTCGTAGACAGCCCGGATTGGAGAAGTGTCCAACAGTCGGACAGGTGCCCCAAAACACTACACATCTGCCGTCAAGGATCGGCCATGGGGATCTTTGCAATGAACATTTTATAGACATATGATTCGCCATAAGGAGTGTTAGATGAGCGAACTGTTCGAAGAGACTGAGCTTAGCGGTCTCAGGCTGCGTAATCGTTTCGTTCGTTCTGCAACCTGGCTGGGGCTGGCTGATGCAGAAGGGGCCGTGACGGACGAAATGATCGAACGCCTGCGCCAGTTGACGGCGGGTCAGCCCGGATTGATCATAGCGGGACACGCATTCGTCAGCGCCGAGGGTCAGGCGGGTGTGCGTCAGCTAGGCATACATCATGACCGGCTGGTACCCGGTCTGCGCAAGTTGGTGCAGGCCGTTCATCAAGGCGGGGGAGTAATAGTCTCACAGCTCGCCCATGCCGGCATTTTCGCAGACACGAACCTGAGCGGGATGGATGCCTGGGCACTTTCGAAGCCAGTCGGGTACGAACGGGCCGAGGCGCGGATCATGTCGCTGGATGAGATCGCAAAGGTCGTTCTGGCCTTTGGCAAGGCCGCCCAAAGGGCGTATCAAGCCGGATTCGACGGCCTGCAGATTCACGCCGCTCACGGTTACCTGCTGAGTCAGTCGCTGTCCGGGCATTTCAACCAGCGCACGGACGAATATGGCGGAACAATCGACAATCGCGCCCGTATGTTGCTCGAAGTTCTGAAAGAGATCCGATCGCAGGTCGGAGAAGACTACCCAATCCTGGTCAAGCTGAACTGCGAAGATTTTATAAAAGACGGACTCAGTCTCGAAGACTCGCTGCGTGTCGGTGAGTTGTTGGAAAAAAATGGAATCGATGCCGTTGAAGTGAGTGGCGGCACTCGCGAATCGAAGCAGCTGATTCCCTCGCGAATGGGTATCAAGAAACCGGAGCGGGAGGCCTATTTTGCCGAGCAGGCGGGGGCTTTCAAGACCCGGCTGAATGTGCCCGTGATCCTGGTGGGCGGCATACGCTCGTTTGATGTAGCCGAAAGGATAGTCGCGAAAGGCAAGGCTGACTATCTGGCCATGTGCCGACCACTGATCTGCGAACCCGGCCTGATCAAGCGTTGGGCCTCGGGCGATCGTGCCAAGGCTAAGTGCCTGTCGGATAATCTGTGCTACAAGCCGGCCCGCGCCGGTGAAGGCGTCTTGTGCGTGGCTCAAGCCAGGAAAAACAAGCCGGATTGATGGTCAGCAGACCAATACGACAACGTATCCGTATGATTAACGGGAGAGTGCCAAAAACCGGAGGAAATCATGAAAATTATCAGCCCGATAATAGCTGTCTTGATGCTAATGCTGGGTTCTTCCGCGGTCCTAGGCGGCGAGTTGCCTAAGGATGCCGCCAAGCTGATTTCCAAGTTCGATCTGGCCGCCGGGAAGATACGAGAGAGGGCGGAAGACGAGATCAAGCCGTTGAGGGTCGAACTCATCCGTAAACTCAAATCATTGCAAGCCAAGTTCACCAGGGCCTCCATGCTCGATGAGGCGGTTGCCATCCGCGACGAGATACGTGCGTTGCGAGGTGTCAGGCCCGATCCGGGCTACCTTCGAGCTCAAGTCGGGGACATCGGCAAACGCTTCCTGTTCGAGGTCACGGGCAGCCTGAAAGGATCGATCTGGGGCAGCGAGGTTTACACCTCGGATTCTCAGCTGGGCGCGGCGGCTGTACACGCCGGTGTTCTGAAACCAGGCGAGCGCGGGGTTGTACTGGTCAGAATTCTCCCGGGACAGAAAAGCTACCAGGGATCGACCGCCAACGGTGTCAGTTCGAACGCCTATGGCCCCTGGTCGGTGAGCTTCACCGTCGAGAGATATCACGATGACTCTTTCTAGTTTCAGCTGTTTTCCGAAAGCGCTGGCAGTCACGATGTTTCTGGCCTGGTTTCCCGGGCCGGCAACGGCGGGGTCGGCTGCGCCCGGGGACAAGACCCCACAGACGGTCATCAAGGATCAAGTGGTCCTGGACAAGCTACTGGGCAAGCATCTGTTAGCGCTGCAGTGGATCTCCTGGAGTCATTTCGGCACCGTCGAGGTCGTCTACGGCAACGGCACACTGACAATCGCGGGATCGCAG
>Ga0315535_1000395_pt1 | contig 30742 bp, 24 predicted proteins | sample SalMarSW160220MG_2_FD_203092 | JGI IMG/M metagenome (GOLD analysis project Ga0315535, IMG submission 203092) | Salt marsh sediment microbial communities from the Plum Island Ecosystem LTER, Massachusetts, United States - Salt Marsh Sediment SW1602-20 ... | reverse complement strand
GTGACCTGGAGGAGCGCGAGGAGGACGAACTGCTCGAACTCACCGAGAAACACAGGGGTTGGCATGCGCGATGTCTCCTTCATAGGCGCCGGAGCGAAGACTATCATGGAGACACCGCACGCGCAAGGAGGCAGAGCCCGGGCACGTTCGTTCGCCAGCGTGGGCCGTCTCCGGGAGCGTGAACGAAGCCGAGGCGAGCGCCGGTGTCGCGCCGTGCTAATCAGACTCTTCCGCCGTCTCAGTGACTCGATGCAAAGGCCACACCTCCTGGGAGATCTATCCACTCACCCGAATCGCCCCGTGGCTGCAGACCGGAGGTCTAACAACGACACGGCGCATCATCTCCGGACGTGTTGGTGCCGGTGGGTCGCCCCTACTCCGCCCGCATCGCCAGCAGCGGATCCACCCGGCTCGCGCGCCGCGCCGGCCACCACACGGCCAAGAGCGCCACCGCGCCGAGCACCAGAGGCACGCCCGCGAACACCAGGGGATCCCACGCCTGCACGCCGTACAGGAACGCCGCGATGAAGCGACTCAGAGCCAACGACGCCGCGACGCCCAACACGAGGCCGTCCAGGACGAGCCGCATCCCCTGCCATACCACCATGTTCTTCACGTCCGCCTGAGCGGCTCCCAGCGCCCGCCGGATGCCAATCTCCGGCGTACGCTGCTCCACCGTGTACGCCATGACTCCGTAGATGCCGATGGCCGCCAGCAAGAGCGCGGTGGCACCGAATACGGTCATCACCCACATGTTGAATCGCTGGCGGGATGTCGAGCTCTCGACCACCCGCTCCATCGACGAGACGTCCGTGACAGGAAGCTCGGTGGCCTGTCGGATCGCCGTCTCGATGGGCTCCCTGAGCCCGAGCGGCGGGGTGCGCGTGCGCACCAGCCATCGAAGTGGGATCAGGCTGGCGATGAACGCGTTCTCGGCGTCGGTGAGTTGCGCCTGCGGCTCGTAGAGCTGCTGATAGGGCTCGCGGCTCAGCCTGGTGTCGCGCGTGTCCGCGACGATGCCGATAATCTCTCGCTCGGGCTCGGCGTCGAACTGCTTCATCAATCCATGTCCGATCGTGATCCGCGAACCCAGCGCACCGCCCTCGGGAAAGTACTTCCTGGCCAGCGCCTGGTTCACGATCACCACCGGCGCGCCGTGGGCATCGTCCCTCTCGTTGAAGGTCCGGCCGCGAAGGAGCCGGATCTTCAACGCTGCGAAATAGCCCGGCGACACCGTCTTCCATGCGGCGATGGGTTCGTCCTGCATCCGGGCCACCGGCTGGCCGGCGATGGTGAAGTGAAACCCGGGAGCCATCTAATCCAGCGGCACACAACACGTGGTCCCGGCCTTCTCCACGCCGGGCACGGCTTCTACGCGGTGGGTGGCGTCGCGGATGACCTGTGCCTCAGCAGCCGCGGTCGTGAAGCGCCGTCCGGTGGTGGTCAGGACCAACACGCCGTGGGCGTCGAATCCCGGGTCGACGTCGCCCAGTGCCACCAGCGTGCGGATCAGCAGCCCCGAGCCCACGAGCAGCACCACGGCGAGGGAAGTCTCGGTCACGACGAACAGGCCCCGCGCTCTGCTGTGCCGGGTCCCCGAGCCGGCACGGACGCTCCCCTCGTTGAACGTGGCGGAGAGGTCGGTGCGCGCCGCGTTGAGCGACGGGAAGAGCCCGAACAGGATGGCCGTCAGAAGTGACACGCCGAGCGTGAAGGCGAGCACGCGCCAGTCCATGGTCACGCGTGCGCCCTGAGCCCCGACCCGTGGCAGGCCGGCGGTGTCGACCGCGAGGAGCAGGTGGATGCCGACCGCGCCGAGAACGCAGCCGAGCCCTCCGCCGGCCAAGGCGAGGAGTATGCTCTCGCTGAGGAGCTGGCGTACGATGCGTCCCCGGGACCCGCCCAGTGCAGCGCGAATCGCAAGCTCGCGCCTACGGCCGGTGGCGTGGGCCAGGAGCAGGTTGGCCACGTTGGCGCAGGCGATGAGCAGCACGAGCGCCACCGCGCCGAGCAGCACGTAGAGCGACTCGCGTGCGTCTTTGGCTACCAGCCCATCACCCATCGACACGACGTCGAAGTAGTCCTCAGCCGGGAGTGCCTTCGGGAACTGGCTCTTGTACGCCTCAGTCGAACTCCGTACCGCCGCGCTCGCCTGCGCGAGGGTCACCCCTGGTGTGAGCCGTGCAGCGACCTCGAGGTAGCCTCCCGCGTCGTCGGTACTCGGGTCGATCTGCAATGGGACGATGACGTCCGGCGTGCCGCCGAGGTCCTCGAACGAGAAGTCGTCCAGCACGCCGACCACGGTGTATGGGTCGCCTCCAATCGAGATCGACTTGCCCACGATGGATGGGTCGGCGTGGAGGCGCTCCTGCCACATTCGCTTGCTGAGGATGGCGAATCTGCCCGCGCCGGGTGTGTCCTCCCGCGGCGAAAAAGAACGACCGAGGATCGTGCGCAATCCGAACAGACGGAAGAAGTCCGCCGTGACCTCCTGCGCATGGATCTGCACCGGCTCGCCGCCGCCCGTGTAGTTCATGGGTGCAGGGCGGAACGCCGCCAGGTCGCGCACGGTCGTGGTGTAGCGGCGCACGAACTCGAACTCTGACGGGGACGCGATGTTGACCGTCCCCTGCGGCCACTGCTGGACGATGGAGACCAGCCGGTCGGCATCCGGAAACGGGAGCGGCCTCAGCAGCACCGCGTCGACCACCGAGAAGATGGCCGTGTTGGCGCCGATCCCGAGCGCGAGGGCCGCGACGGCCGCGAAGGTGAAAACGGGCCGCTTTCGGAAGAGCCGCGTCGCGTGCCTCAGGTCGCCCAGGAGGGCATCGAATGTCATGTGCGTTCCGGAGCGCACACCAAAGAGGCGCCGTCGGACGAACAGGTATCGAGTAGTGAGGCCCAGGACCTCGAACAGATACCAGGTGGTGCGGCGCAGGCCTGCTGGTCGTTCATGCCACTCCTCGGCGAGGTCCCCGAGGATGCTGCGACCCCGTGGATCGTCGGGAAGAGCAGACGCGAGAACGCGCGTAAGGAGCTGCGGCGGACCCTCTCGGCCGGTACCGCTTGGTGACGCGTCTTCGTCACCCGCCCTCACCCCAGCACCTCCTTAAGGCCGGACCAGAGGCCGAGGAGGGTATCGCGCGATGCCCGCAGGACGGCAATGCCGTCGGGCGTCACCTTGAAACGGCGCCGGGGATACCCACCTCGCTCCGGGACATCCTCAGCGTCGACGCTCCATGCCACCCAACCCTTGTCCTCGAGGCGATCGAGGGTTCGATAGAGCGCCCCCCGAGACACCTTGCGCGCGGCCAGCTTCTCCAGCCGTTCACGAAGCGGCTGCACGGGTGCGCCCTCATGCAACTCCCCCGCGACCTGGAGGAGTGCGAGGAGAACGAACTGTTCGAATTCACCGAGGAAGACCGGGGTCGGCATAGGTGATGTCTCCTATATAGGCACCGAATGCGGAGACTATCATGGAGACACCGTGCCAGCAAGGCTACGCACACCTGACCGGCATTGCTCCGAGAACCGGGCCATCCGTTCGCGAATCGCTTCACCACGCCACACAGCCACCATTCGGCCTCCCCTCATCCTAGTTACGGACGGGCAACGCCCGTCTCCACCCACAGGAGTGGGAGGGGACAGACGCCGAAAACAAGCCGCCACGGTTCCGAGGCTGATCGCCCGCCGCAGGTGGTAGTCCCGAAGGTAGGAGTCGAAGGGATTCGGGCCGTCCCATCCGAACATTCCCGGCTCGCACCCTGGGACGTATCCTCAGGTGTCGCCGTGGTCCGCGGTAGCTACTGCCGGAGCCAGCGGTGGCCCGCCCCCGTCAGATCCGAACGGACTGGCGGAGGCTGCCCACCCTCAACGGGATTACGGTTCAAGCCGTCACAATCTCACGGCTGTAGCACCCCGGTGATCGCGGGTCCTACTACTGCGTCAAAGGGTGGTCGCCCCCTCAATGAGGGAGTCGTGGTCGATCTCCAAGCCCTCCGTGAGCTCTTTGGCGCGTGCCAGGAGTGCACCTGGAACCACGCCCAGACGCTCCGGGTGGGCCTCGAGGTCTGACGCCATCAGATCGAGGAACGCCCCCACAATCGGGTCGGCGGGTCGCTCGATATTGCTCGTCGCGGCCTCAACATCCTCGTGATCATGAGTCATCCCCATAGCGTCGCCTTCAATAGCCATATGCTAGCTTCGAGCCCAGGCATGTCACGATCCTTCTGACGGCATCAGAACCTGAGATCCCCCGACCTGGTCGGCCCAGGCACGAAGAGCCGCCCATGGGCGGAGGTGGGGAGGGGGTGTCCTGTCGACGTAATTCTGCGTTGACTGCCATCCACCACTCAGGCGGCCTATCCACGGGCCAGTGTCATTCTTTCTCTCACCTTTTCGGACTCAAGGCGTCCTTCGCTCACCGTGTGTTATCTGCCGTTGAAGGCCCCGCGCGTTTCATCGCTCTTCAGCGCAAACCACGGCTCTACCTCGAGGGCGGCCCGCAGGGGAGTCCGCACGAAATCTGGCGCCCTCCACACGTATTCGGCAGCTTTGACCTTGGCGGTCGGCTGAAGGCTCTGCAGATGCAAGATCGCGTTCGCCACCGAAAACGGCATCTTCTTCTTTCGTTCGAAGTTGCTTGCGAGCTTGGTCCACACCACGGCCTGAATGTCCAGCTCTCTGGCCCAGTTCGCGATACGGCCTTCAATCGACACAGGGTCCTCGCCTGCTGCTGCATCTGGGACAGGCAGCCGACCGATTTGCGAATCCGTCGTTCCCTCACGACAGCGAAGGTCACCGACTGCATCAGCCAAGCTTGCCCTCTTGCTCAGGCACCACCCGACCGGAGTCAAGACCCCATGCTCACTATCGATCACAAGCGTGAGGGCATCATCGCGACTTGACGAGATCCGCGAGAACTCGATCGGCAATATCGGACCATCCGAGTTCCATTGCTCGTGCCATGCGTCGAAGTCCTCTCGTGGATCCCAGATCAACGAGCCCCATCCGAGGATCGCTGTCCTCCCCGGTTTGCTCATCTACCGACTCCTCTGGAATGGCTCTCCCAATACAGCCGGGTGGCCCGTGTTACTCTCAGGGAACAGATTCACGCCGTCTAGCCGCCTACGGATTCGGCCAGCGGAAATAGGTCCGACTCCGAATCTCCTGGCCATGCTGCATCCCGTGCGCGCTGGCCCAGCTGTCCGGGCGCTTCTCGAATACCTTCCACACAATGAGGCCGAAGCACCGCCCGGCCTCGTCTTCGTCGCTACCGCACACCTCGTAGATCCGCTGAAACGGAGTGCCAGTCCAATCGTGCCCTGGCATCCATCCAGCCGTGTGGATCCGGTCCCCGTCGATCATGCCGTTCAGGCGCTTCTCGATCTGATCCAGGTCCGGACCCAAGCGACTCACAAGCCACTCGTACTTCTGCTTCAAGACGCCGGTGAGGTGGAGCTCCCGCTCTGGATCTTCAGCCGACACGAGGGTCATAGCGCACTCCTCTGCATGTCTCATTCAATGGCAGATAACGTTCCTAAGTTTCAGACGGCCGCGTTGCTTCTAAGCAGCTACATGTAGCTCTCCAGCTCCAGGTTCGCTAGAAGCTGTGGGCTGATTCGATCACGCGGCTGTCCCGAAGGGCCGCGACCGTGCATCGCACGGGCGCGAGCTGAAACTGTTTGTTATCGGACGGAGCGAGCCCTTGGCCGGGCATGCCTCAGCGCCCAATGCAGAACCCTTGCCGAAGCGATGTCGCCATTGTAGTCTCCGCATCGATACCTTCGCAAGGAGACTCTGCGCATGCCAACCCCCGTCTTCCTCGGCGAGTTTGAACAACTGGTTCTTCTCGCGCTCTTCCAGGTCACAGCGAAGCTAAATGGAGACGCCCCGGTGCAGGCCCTTCGTGAACGGATGGAGGACCTGTCAGGGCGCAAGGTATCTCGGGGCGCGCTCTACCGGACCCTCGATCGACTTGATGGCAAGTCGTGGGTGGTGTGGAGCCTCGATGCGGAGGATGTGCCGGAGCGTGGCGGTCACCCGAGGCGCCGCTTCAGGGTCACTCCTGACGGCATCGCGGTATTGCGCAGCTCACGCGATACGCTGCTTGGGCTTTGGTCTGGACTCGAGGAGGTCTTGGGATGACCAGGGATGACGGGCCGTTCCCGAACCGCGCGAGCCAAGAGCAGCCGCCACGGCTCGTTACGCGCTTTCTTGCGTGGACGCTGCCTCGGGACCTGCGGGGAAAGAGCATTCTCGGAGACCTGGTCGAGGAGTGGCATGCACGCCCGGCGGGCCTGCGCCGCACGGCCTGGTATCTATTCGAGGTCGCAGGCCTCGCCACTCGCTACCTGTTCGTACAGCGGCGCATTGCGGGCGTGCATGATCACGTGATGCTCGACACCGTCTGGAGCGACGTCAGGCACGCGAGCCGCCTCTTCTGGAAGCGTCCGGTACTCACGTTCGCGGCCGCCGCAGCGCTTGCGCTCGGCGTCGGCACTGCGGCATCGGCGTTCAGCGCCATCGACGTGGTCCTCCGCCGCCCGATCCCCTACCCGAAGTCCGCACAGTTGGTCAGCGTTGCGACGACGTACGCGGACCGGGGATGGGCGGCCGGCCCTTCGTCGTGGCCCAATTTCTCGGATTGGCGGAACGGTACCACCACCCTGCAGTTGGCGGCCTACCACCACACGGGCGTGAACCTCGCGGGCGGAACAAGCCCCGAGCGCCTGAATGGGTACGCGGTGTCCGCCGGTTTTCTCAGCGTCCTTCGCATGAGGCCCGCGCTCGGACGGGGCTTCTTGCCCGAAGACGAGCACCCGGGCACGTCCCACTCCGTCATTCTGAGCGATGCAGTCTGGCGGAGGGACTTCGGGGCCGATGCCTCCATCGTGGGGCGTTCGGTGGACCTGGACGGAGGTCCCTGCGAGGTCGTCGGCGTGCTCCCGTCCGGGTTTACATTCGACGGGCCCGTCGACGTGCTCGTACCGCTGCGTCAAAGCCCCGAGGCCGATCGTGACTTGCGATGGCTCGGCGTGGTAGGGCGGATGCGCTCCGGCGCGACGATGCAGCAGGCCCGCGACGACATCGAGGCGATTCAGGCGGGCCTCGCGGCCGGCCATCCCGATGCGGACCACGGAACGTCCGTCGTCGTTCGCTCACTCCAGGACGAGTGGTTCCAGGCCGGCTTCCGGCAGGGCAGCATCATCGCCGGAGTCGCGGTCCTCTTCGTCCTGCTCATCGCCTGCGCCAATGTCGCCAACATCCTCCTCGCTCGCGCAGCGGGACGCGAGCGGGAGATCGCTCTACGAGGTGCTCTGGGCGCGGGTCGGGGACGCATCGTCGCGCAGCTTCTCACCGAGAGCCTTCTTCTGGCCCTCGGTGGCGGCGCGCTCGGCTTGCTGCTGGCCGTCGGTGGAATCCGATGGATCCAGGGACTCACAGCGGGCGTCCCCCAGTTCGAGCAGATCGCGCTCAACGCCCGCGTGGTGGGGTTCACGCTCGTGGCCACGCTCGGATCGGGCATTCTGTTCGGCCTCGCCCCCCTCGCCCAGGCGCTCCGAACGGACCTGCGCGGGTCGCTGTCCGAAGGCGGTCGGGGCGGCGGCGCGAGGCGGGGCGCCCGCACACGTCGTGCCCTCGTGATCACCGAGATCGCGTTGACCTGCGTGCTCCTCATATCGGCAACCCTCATGGTCGTGGCATTCTCGGCACTCGACACGAAGAGCCTCGGGTTTGACATCGATCATCGCGTGACCGCCCAACTCACCCTGCCCTCAACCCGGTACCCGAGGGCTGCAGATCGCGAGGAGTTCTTTCGGGAGCTCGATCAACGCGTGTCGGCGCTACCCGGTGTCACCGCGGCCGGCCTGACCAGTTCCTTTCCGCTGCATGGGGCGAATCTCACGTTCTACACGATCCCGGGAGATCCGGTGGTGCCGTCGGCCCGTAGGCGCGCGGCGGTCTACCGCCTCGTGTCGCCGGGCTACTTCCGTGCGACGGGCATGCAGCTCCTCGCCGGACGGAGCTTCACGCCGCACGACGTCGACGGCACGCCGCGGGTGATGGTCGTGAACCGCAAGTTCGCCGACCTCCACTGGCCGAACGAGAGTCCGCTGGGTAAGACAGTCCAACTCGACTCGATCGCCTGGCAGGTCGTGGGCGTGGTCTCGAACACCTACGACTTCGGGGCGAACCAAGAGCCCCCGGCGGAGATCTACCAACCCATCTACCAACTTCCCGGGGAGGCGGCGACGCTGGTCGTCGCAACAGACCAGCCATCCGCGGTCTTCCTGCCCGGCCTTCGCAGCACCGTACGATCACTAGACCCGAACCAGCCGCTCTATGCGATTCAAACGGTTCGCGAATTGCTCCGGAGTTGGCTTGCCAGAAACGCCGCCATGAGCCAGGTCCTCGGTGCGGCAGCGCTGCTGGCCTTCCTCCTCGCCATGGTAGGCGTGTACAGTGTCATGGCGCACACCGTGGCACTTCGCACCCGTGAAGTGGGCGTCCGCATGGCGCTAGGTGCCCGAAGCTCCGACATCCTCCTCCTGGTGCTGCTTCAAGGCGGAGCGATGGCGGCCGTCGGTCTCGGGATCGGCCTCGCCGGATCCCTCGCAGTGACGCGGTTCCTGAAGATCTTCCTCTACGAGGTGAGCCCGCGAGACCCCACGATCCTCTTCGGCGTCGCGCTCACGCTGATGCTCACCTGTCTCTTGGCGAGCTGGATCCCGGCGTTCCGAGCGACCCGGGTGGATCCCATGGTGGCTTTGCGGGCCGATTAGCCTCACTTATAGTGCCCTCACGGGCGTCGCTTGGCGGGTACTCTCGCACGGCGTCTGACAAGGGCTCGCTCTGTCCGATAACGTTCCTAAGTTTCAGACGGCCGCGTTGCTTCTAAGCAGCTACATGTAGCTCCCCGGCTCCGCGTGCGCCAGAAGCTGTGGGTTGATCCGATCACGCGGCTGTCCCGAAGGGCCGCGACCGCGCAGCGGGCGCGAGCTGAAACTGTTTGTTAGCCGAAGTGACCCATCCACTGCTTGGCGCTCGGCGAAGCGTTCGGCTTACTCAGCCATGATTGCCATGCCGAAGCGTCCGCGCCTAAGTCCTTCCCGGCCAGGTAAATCAAGAATGGACGCACCATGCCCGGTGTGTACGGGTTCTTTGCTGACAGGTAGTCGAGCACGAGGTTAGGCTCTCTTCGGAGTGCTGCTATTACCTCGGCCCTGTTCGCCTTCGTCTGTACGAGCGCTGTCATCAAGGTAGGCAACGCAAACGGATTCCAGCCTGAAAACGCGGACTCGAGAACTCCCTCAGACCCAGACCAGTCGACCGTGAACCGCCCGCTCTTCGCTAGTCCAAGCATGACCATGTCTGCCATGCTGCTTCCCGAGTCGTTCCATCCAACGTCGGCCCGCAGCAGCGCGGCCCATACGTCTTTGTCTTCCGGAAAGTTGCTAAGGACCGCTGCGGCCAAAGCCCTCCTCTTCCAGTCCGCTTGCTGGATGACCGACAATGCGACCCGCAGATCCTCTTTCGTTGCCAACGCCCGCAGCTTGGTCCTGAACGCTAGGGCACCTGCGCCAACTGGCCTACCGAAGGCATAGGACGTATCGGTCAACAGAAATGACGGATCCTGCAGAGCTGAGACCACGGGCCAGCTATAATTCAGCGTAGAGTCCATGGCCTGCCATCGAGCGGGAAGCGTTTCGGATCCTCTCGTCCCTGTGGCGGGCGGAGGTACGGGCTTGCCCTGACCAGGCTCAACGACAGTAACGATCACCCAGGCCGGGTGATCCTGCCACGCAGGGTAGGTCATTACCGACGCAGCATCGAACCCCACCGAGTCTCTTAGTATGACGGCGCACGCGCCAGAGGCGAGCGAAATACCCGGTTCGTAGCGCTGCAGCGTCGCCTCGAGCTGCTGTCTTGTCCACCGTCTCAGACCCAGTACATCGACAAGAGTGTCGCTACGTTGAGGCGATTGTGCGCCGATATCCAGAGCGCTGCAGGTCAGCGCGACGCACAAGATCAGGCAGATGGCCTTTAGTCTCCTCATGCCTCCTCCAGAACTGCAGCCGACGATCTACCCGCCATGTCACCAGACAGCTCGTGGCTCGAGTTTGTTGTGCAGAGGTTCACCACCTGCTGATCATTTCGGCTAACGGTTACAGCTGTTGAAGCAGCGCGCCCGCCCCGCCGCTTGACCCTGTGCGGCACCTGCGCCCACTCCGTCTACGCGCGGTCCTACCCGTTGCCGGGCTCTCTAATGCAGAAACGTCGGTCCGCTGACCCGCTCTCCTCGGCGAAATCCACCCCACGACCGTTCTGCTACGTGTAGAACTTGAACTGCGGCATCGGGTCCCGATCAGCCGGCACCTCCCGCATGATGTCCCCTACCCGCCTGCTGAATCGGATCGTGATGGGGAGGGCTCCTGCGAAGCCTGCGGAGTTCCAGTTCATCTTCGTGAGTACGAGGATCTCCGCGATGATGTCCTCCAACGCGGCGTCGCCGTAGTGGTCCGAGACGACCAGGGGCGCCGGCACGTGCCCGTGGGGATATGAGTCCAGCGAAGCGATGTAGCCTGTCGTGTAGACGTAATGCGTGTCGGACACAGAGAACATCGTGCCACGCAGCGGGGGGTACTGACCTGCGCGCAGCAGCCGTACCTCACTCGTCGGGCGAACAGCGACCAGGTCGAATTCGGCGATGCCCCGGAGGGCCGACACGAACCCGTCTCGCTCCTCTTCCCAGTACTTCGATGTCTTGTGGATGACAACTCGAGCTGGCGTGCGTCCTGTTTCAAGCCGATACCGCGTCAAGACGCGTTGAACGAGGCCCAGGGACTGCTGGGCGTCGAGGTGAGGCGACGGCCCATCCTTGGCCGAATTCCAGTGGAAGTCTGGGCCCCGGAGAATGAGCCCTACGCCCGAATCGTCGAAGGCCTGGGCAACGGATGCCCGAAGGGTGGTGGCGCTTCCTGCCGGCCGGTGAAAGCTGAGCCCCACGTAGCAGGTATCGGGTCGGAGCCCAGTGGGTCGCCACGGCACGCCGCCGGCCTTGTAGAAGAGACCAGTATAGAGGTTCCACGCGACGCGACTGAGGTGGTCGACGCCCCTGGTGTCAGGCTCGGCCTCGGCGACCTTCTGGAGTAAGATCTGTGTTGGGATGCCGAAGCGCATCACCTCGGCCTTGAGCGCCCTCCTGAGATTGCGATAGACCTCGACGCCAGTCTTCGAGTCGTAGTATCGGACGGTCTTGAGCGTGGCGATGAACTCGTCCGGGAGGGCCAGAACGATCACGTCGGGCCGCTGATCCTGCTGTGCCAGGAGCTTCACCTTCTCACTCACGAGCTCGACCGCGGACGCGAATCGGTCGCGCTTCAGGCGGTGTTTGAGCACAGAGGCCATCTCGTGGGTAGTGAGCTTGGCCTGCGTGCCGTCAGCGTACCGCGGTTCGGTGAAGAACCCTCGGTCGCTGTCGAAGCCGGGAAAGTCCGGTAGCCCGAGGCTCGGATCACCCCCTACCCCCGACCTCGTGCGCTCAAACCACCTTACGGCTGATGCCGTGCTCTCGCCGCTGCCGACAAACCCTATTCGTACCAGGGAAGGATGAACGGATGTCCCAAGGGATGCAGGTCCATACGCGGACAGCCCCGCCTTGGGGTCAAGCTGCAGCGCACTTCCCGCAAACTCCAGAGGGGGCTCCGGGAAGTACTGCGACCGAAGCGGGCCCGTCCGCGAATCAGGCATCCGGGCCTTCCTCCTCCAGATCGCCGAGGTCCTCGACTTCCCACAGCTCCAGTTCCGCTTCGGGGCGGTCGTTCTTGGATACGGCGTCGTAGTAGCGTTTGGCTGAGAAGAGGTCGAACTCCGGTCGCAGGTTGCCATAGGGCTTGACGTCACCAGGGACGCCCGGCCACGAGACGGTTGCGGAGAGGGACTCCGACGAGACGATGAGGTTTTGAGCGCCCAAATCGAACTCGATGAATGGGGTCCCGCGCGATAGGAAGTCCTTCCAGAACTGGACTTCCCCGAGGACTTCGTAGTTGTACATGTGTGACTTGGTACTCGTAGAGCGCCGCCCCGTGGCCTTGGGCACCATCGGAACCCTCCCGTCCCGCGTAAAACGGAGCTCAGGCCGCACCGACAACACCCAGGTACCTGCGCCCACCTGATGGAAGCGCAGGCTCACTGCGAGGTGGATCCAGTGGTTCTTCGGCTTTCCGCTCTTCTTGCGAACCGGTTGCCACACGACGTTGCGTGATGTGCTCTCCCGGTTTAGGGGGCGGTAGCTCTTCTCGACAGGGAGTGGGTTCCCGTCCTCATCTTCGTCGGGCTCGAAGTAGTATCTTTGGTGTTCCCGATCCAGGTTCAGTCCGAGCCTTCCCGTGAGCTTGTTCAGGGATCGGTTGAGGAGATTCACAAACCACCGTGCCCGGTCGGGGTCATTCCACAACTCGGACGAAGACTGCCACAGAGCTTCGCCTCCCTCCTCCACGACGTTGCGGAAGGGGCCGAGGTCGGCGCAGAGGTCCCAGAAGGTGAAGATCCTCCCCCCCCGTACGACGAACGGGAGCATCTCCCCCGCCGGAGGGGGCAGAAGGTGCCCCTTGACCTGACGCTCTTCGTACTTCGTCGGTGCGCTGAAGACGCGCGGCGGCATCTTCTCGACCGGTAGCAGAGTCGAGTGGACGGTCTCTTCGACGAATTCGCGGTCGACCCTTCCGATCCGCTCCGGGGCCAACCGGGACCGTACCCAGTCCTCGTGGAACTCCTTGATGCCAACGAGACGGTCGACGGTGAACCGAGCCTCGTCGCGATCAACCTCGGCGTGGTGGGTTGGGCAAAGGAGCAGGAGGTTGTCGAATCCGTCGATGTTGCCCCCTGGGGGAGGCTTTGAACCCCGCGGTCCCCCGGGCGACGCGGCTACGATGTGAGCGACCTCACCGATGGCAAGGCCCTCTGACCCGGCTCCAGGCGGTGCGAGATCCGCACGGCATTCCGGAAGACTGCAGACGCCGCCAGCACGTACCCACACAAGCCGATTCGTAGCTGCTGAAACGGTCACTCTCGTTGTCCTCGTCGAGGCACGGCCATAGCGATCATCGCCATGCCCGAATGTCCTCCTCCCACCTATTCGCCGGCCGTCTGAACAGAGACTGGGGGTTCACCAAGAGTCCAGTGGGATGCTCCCTCAATAGGCGGCCGTCGGGTCCGAACACTCGGACATTGTGATCGCGGTCCCGGGTGATCGTGTGCTGGTTCCCGTCCACCGATATGGATAGTTCTTCGAGAGGCTCCAACGCGCGGGCGTTCGAGTACATGGGCCAGAACGCCGGCTCGCGTCGAAGTCGAACTAGCAGGTTCTCGCGCTCAAGATCCTCCAAGATGGCGGGCAGATCCCAATCCTCGAGTGCCTCGAGGCTCACCCGAAGGGTGGCGATCTCGGGCGTCGATTCCGGACGAAGGAAGTAGACCCGGGTGCGCGGATCATGGGAGGACGAGACCGGACAGCCCAGACCCTCGGACATCCACGCGACCAGTCCGGACACCTTGGTTTCTACCGTATCATCCACGCTCTCAACCCTCTTGGTCCGAAGGCCTCAGCGCGCGGAACATCCAGTTCAAGAACAGCAGCATCTCGAAGCACTCCTCCGGGGAGCGGCGCTCCTCGTCGCCGTGGCTGAATACGTTCCGGACGGCCGCCATCACGCCCATGGCGAGGAACTTGTAGCCGTCTCGAAAGTCCTCTTCGTTCTCGGGCTGAAGCCCCGTCGTGTCGATGGTCCCCGACGCACCGAAGGCTCTCGCCATGAGGTCGCGTCCGTGCGCTGTGATTCCCGACACCTCTCGCACTTGATCCTCGAAGCGCTCCGTGGCCTTGCGCACCGCCTCATTGAAATGCCCGTTGGCAAAGAGTTCCACCGGCTCAGACGCGAGAGTCGCGTCCAGGTCGTAGCCACGAAGGCGGCGCGTCAATTCTCCAGGGGGCACCGTGACCCGGGGAAGTCGCTGGTCCAGCTCGACATCCGCCAACTCCGCTCGCATGTCGATCCCAAGCTCCCCGAGACACTCACTGAGCGAGGCGACCTCCGCGCGCTTCAGCGGATTCCGCCGGTACTTTCGGTACTCTACCGCCGCAGGTACGACCTTCCGGACTACGGTGAACGGGAGCTTGGGATGCCGGCGGAGCAGTTCGGAAAGGCCCTGTTCAAGGGCCTGGCGCTTGTTCGAGGGGCCATCGAGGTAGGTTTCCACCCCACTTTCGGCAAAGATGCTCCGGAACGTGGTGGTGTTGGGCGACCGCGATGACAGAGGCAGGAAGTCGTACAAGATGCCGGCAAGCCGGTTGATACCCTCGCGAACCGGGGCGGTGATTCTCCGTACAGCTGGTGCTCTGGCCATGCTTCAGTGTTTGTGAAAAGTCCGAGGCGTGGGCCCGGACTGCGGTCTCTATGGAGCTTGTGACTCAGCACCGCCGGCCGGTCTGGGCAAGAACCTCTGTCACAACGCCTGGCGCCTAAGCCGCATGATAACAGTACAGTCGATACCGAACAAGAACCGAATCTGCGGCAACAGGGGATTGTGAACCGGAAGTGCGACGCACCCAGGCCCTTCCAGGCATCCTCTCATCGATCCCCCCGAACCCGGTCGAGAGCCGAAGCCGCGGCCACGTTGCCGCACGATCATCCGCTTGGCGTGCCCGGTGCCGGTCTATGGTGACCCCGCCTCGCTGACCGACCTTCCACCGCCCCCTTGTCGCGGGATGCGACGCCCGCCCACCCTGTGGCCGTCGAGCACCAAACCACAGCTCCCTCTTCCGGGAAGAAGATCATCTCATGTCTCATCTCTCAGGTGATTCTGCCGCCTGCGCATACCTCGAGCGGCTGTACAGCCAGCATCGCCATCAGCTCGGTTGCGACGCGGCCGCGGACGCGCTCCGCCTCCACGTGAGGCTGCAAATCGCCGCGATGACGCAACTCATCAAAGACCATCTGCCACCCCATGCCCGCTACCGGTACCGGGCCGCCGCGGCCATGGTCGCTGAGGAGGTGGGCATCGAGCCGCCCGACCACGCGCAGGCGCACCTCGCCCGAACGAGAGTCCTGGTGGACATCGCCTCGTCCGTGCTCACCTCCGATGGGCCGGACCCCCTCGTCCTCTTCAGTCCCGAAGATGACGGTGGCCCCTATCCCTGTGTGCCCTTGTCGACGCTCCGGGCGCTTGCGGCGGTTGCGGCCCGGTCGACTGGTGACTTGGACTGCGACGACGTGGCGGCCCTGCTGGAATCCCGGGACCTCGGGGCGCAGAGCGTGGGGCAAAACGTGGCGGCGCGAATCCTGGGATCGGAGGGCCAGCCGCAGTATGCGCCGCCTGGTGGGCCCTATCTCGCTGCCGCCACCAGCCGCTCCCAGTCGCGCACTAGAGCGCCGGGGGTCTGAGACGCCCACCCCGGAGGTCCTCGTCGACGGCCCCCTGCCGCAAGGCACCCCGAGTAGCCACGCCTGAGAGCCCGCCGCGCATACTGCGCGGCGGGCTCTCAGGGTGTGTGCAAGGTGTGTGAAATCCGGTGTAGGATTACCTTCGCCGGATCGGCCTTGATAACGGAAAATCCGCGTGGTTAAGCCAATATCTCCTGACAACACCTTGATACATAAGTGGAGGCGGCGGGAGTCGAACCCGCCGTCAAGGCGACCAGGACCGAAATCCGCGCCAACCTCCAGCGGGCTGCCGCCGGAACCGCCTCGCTCCGGTTTGGCTGGGGCTCCGCACTCCTCATCGTCAGCGAGGTCGTCCTCTCCGTAGGGTTCATGGCCCTCGCCGCCGCCTTCCTCACAGAGAACGGGGTTGAAGTCAGAAAGGTGCGACATACCCCGCGCGACGCATGGTTCACCGAAGGCAGACGTGCCTTAGTCACCAAGATCGCCAACCACTTCGCTTCACAACACGGAGGGTTCATCGCACTGACGGTGGACAAGAGAAGACGCGATGAACTCACCGCCCTTTGTGATCTTCTGGCCCACGAGATCAGTCCCAAACCGTACGACTTCACCTTGGAATTGGGCTCCGTTCCTGTGAGAGAATTCCGGTTGGGTCTCGACCCAATGTTCGTCGGCTGATGCCTAAGTGAACCACCCTGGGTCCAGGGAGCCTTCATCGGGAAGCGAGTCCAGCGGTTCGGGGAGCAGTTCTGTTAGGCCAGGGCAGGTTCAGTTGGACATCTCGGCGGAGACCACATTCCCGTCTACTGGAACTCGCACAACGTGCGCCTGAAGACCCGCATACGGCGTATCGTTGCAGGTCGCGATCACGATTTGGCAGTCCTTCGCCGCTTCATCGAGGACGAGGCAGAGCCGCTTCATCCGGACCGGGTCAGCGTTGACGAGTCTGTCGTCGATGACAACGAGGTTCCGTTCTTCCTTGCTGACGAGCACGGCAATGCCGAGTCGGAGTAGAACCACGACTTGTTCCCGGGCTCCATGGCTAAGGCTCGTGAGGGGGAGCTTCGCGTCGTACCGGGCCATGTGGACGCCACTTGGCCTCAGGTCGTGGTCAATCTCCAGACTATCATAGTTCTCCTCGGTGAGGAGGCGTAGCCAGCGGTTGACGAGCTCTTGGATAGGGCCAGAGAGAACCGCCGACCGCTGCTTCTCACGGCCGAGCAATAGGCTGTTCAAGAGCATCGCTCCGTCAGCGCGTCGCTTGAGGACAGCAATCCGCTTCTTCCGTCGGTCGACCTCGATCTCAGTGTCCGCCAACTGGCTATAGCTTCCCTGATCGGCGGCTTCCTCGATGTGGCCCCGGATCTCTGCGGTCTGAGTGCGCAAGTCGCCAAGTTGGCTCTCCAAGTCCCGCACACGGCTCTGCGCCTGCTCGTGGAGCCTCTTTGGTGTTACCACCTTCTCCTCATAGTCCGAAAGGAACGCCTCGAGGTCTGCCGTGGCAGTCTCGACCTGCTTTTCAGCACTTGAAGCAAGCTTCCGCAACTGTTCCATCGTGCCGTAGCTCTCCAGAATCTTGCTGATCCGCTCCTGGTGGCTCTTAATGGCAGCCTTGTGCTCGGCCAACTTGGTCGACGCGGCCCCTCGTGCCTCGACAAGGTCGATGTGTCTCTTCGTAGCTGCCTTCTCGGCTTCCTGCTCTTCCTCGATGTCGCGAACCAATCCTTCCTTCTCCCGTTCCTTGTCCGCGATCTGGTCGCGAATCCACTGACCGCCCTGCTGGCGCATTTCTGCCGGGAGCGTGCCAGCTACGCGCGTCTCCTCTTCGACGCCCCGCTTGACGCGGGCGAGTTCTTCCTTGGCGTCTGGCTCCGTCCCTTCGGTCTCCTCAAGGTTGCCCTCCAGCGTGGCAATCGTCCGGTCCAACTCGCGCCTCTCTTCACGCAAGGCCGCCATGCCATCCGCATCGGGCACATTGAATCGGGTCAGGAACTCCCGGACCTCGTGGAGTGCAGCATCGCGCTGAGTGACGAGGCCATCAAGCGCGGATGCGCCACTGCGGACCCTGACCTTCCCCACGCCCTCGACACGGAACTCCGTAGGTTGCGTCACCACGTATTCGTGGTCCTCGGACGCTGCGACGGGGGGCTGGGTCTTGACCTTCCGCGTCTTTCCGGTCCACTCGAAGCCTACACGCACTGCGCTGGCCGCCACCTTCGCCTCGAGGACATTTTGGTTCTCGGACGCGGTCGCAAAACGCCTCCACTCCTTTTCGTCTGGGGCCACTAGTTCGGCTCGTAGCGTCCTTTGTTCCTCAAGCTTTGTTTCCACTCCTGAGACACGCTCAAGATGCAGCTCAAGGCGCTTCTGGTCCTTCTCCAGCTTCCGTACCCTTTCCAGGGCACGAAGCGCACGCAGCTCTTCTTCAAGCCGCTTCAAGGTGGGCTCCAGCTCTTCCTTCCAGCGTCGCGCGTGCAAATCACTCAAGGCACTTTCGGCCTTCGCTTGTGCAGTCGCGTCGGCTAGGGAGCCTTCGAGTTCCTCCCCTATCGTTTCTTGTTTCTTGATCTTCCCTTGCCTCTCATCGATTTCCGCAAGGTCCCGCTGAATGCCTTCAGCCTCTTGTGCGGCTTCGTTCTTGGCCTGCTCCTTTGCATCGCGTTCTTGCTCGAGTTTGTCCGCCTCCTCCACCTGAGTGGACAACTTGGCAAGCTCGGCCTTGGCCTTTTCGAGTTCTCCGCTCTTCTCTTGCTGCAGACTCTGGATCTCCTCCAAGTCGGCGCGATAGGACTCCACTGCCTCGGCCTTGTCGCGAAGCGCGGCGAGACGCTCCTCAAGCTCAGGTAGGTCAGCCTGAAGCCGGCCCAGGTCACTCCTAGATGCGACCCGCCCTGTCGGCGTCCAGTACTCACGATAGCTCGCACTCGCCCGTTCCATGACGGCTGTCTCTGTGGGTGAGCGGGCCGCGAGCTCTACGAGCCCCTGCAGGCCCTCCTTGACCCCGTCACTCCAGGACTTCTCGGGGACCGGGCCGTCAGACTGGAGGTACCAGAGTGCCTGCGCCAGCCCACGGTGTTCGGGCCTCGCGGCCGTGCGCGCCGTCGCTTCTCCTCGCAGGATCTCGCGCAACTGTGCATCCGCAGCATCCCCCTCGTGATCCAGTTCCCAAGTACCTCCACGGTCTGAATAGAGAGCGCTTTGCGGATTCTGGAGGAACGTCTTGGCGGCCCGATAGCGTTTGCCGTCTACCTGGAACTCGACCTGCGCTTCCGGACCCAGACTGCTGCCAACGGGCTGGATCGCTCGGATCTCCTCCGTCTTTGAGTTGTGCCGGTCGAACAGGACGCGAGTGAGCACCTCGAACAGCGTGGACTTTCCCGCCTCGTTCCTGCCGGCAAGAAGGTTGATGCCGTCCTCGAACTGGAAGGCATGAAGCTCACGGTAGCCACGCCAGTTCTTCACGCTGATCCGTTCGATGATCATTGTTGCTCCTCCGCGACGAGCCGTCGCAGGAGGCTTCTCGCCTCCCTAACAACCTCTTCGGAGGCAGCTGCGGCCTCCCGCCCGGGGCCTTCTGGGATTTTGCCCTCCAAGACGTCGCCGAGGTCCTCATCCACTTCTGCGAGGAGGCCCTCCGGAAGAGACACGGGCGCGCCCGGAGGTGCATCGAGCGTCTCGACTGGCCAATCCACGAAGAATGCCTCTTCCCGAAGTTCCTGCCGAAGGGACCGTAGGTCTTCCAAGAGGTCGAGAGATGCGAGTTGGTCTAGGCGGGGAATGATCCGGAGGAGTTGACCCGGGATCGGCCCGGCATCATTGACTGCCTTGCGGAGGGAATCGATGTCCGTGGCGTCGCTGATCGTGGGCTCATATTCCGTCCACTTGAGCGCGCCAACGGGATGCTTCGTCAACACCGGGTCCGCGCCCGGCCCAGAGATCCCAACGATGGCTACGTTGCCAGGGTCCTTCTCGCTGAAGCTCGTCTGCTCCATTGTTCCCGAGTATGCGGCCTTCCCGTGCTGCACGAATCCATGCCAGTCGCCCAAAGCGAGGTAATCCAGCCCAGCCTCGATTGGTCGGGTAGCCGCGATCGGGAAGTTGCCGCGTTCGGGGAGGACATCCAGCGCGCCGTGTGCAACGCCGATCCGAATCCGGTCGTCGGCGGCGGCGCGCGCTGGTATCCAGTCCGTTGGGTCAAGCGTGCTCTGCTTCTGCTTCAATGGGGCGGGGTAAAGAGCGGTACCATCCTGAACCTGAAGCTCAGCAGGCTCCCGCATCAGCGTGACGTGGTCCCCAACCTGCTGCCAGCTTTGGCCATCCCAGATGCCACCCGCAACGAGTGGATCATGGTTGCCGGGCAGCACAAACACAGGAATAGGAGAAAAGCTGTTTAGCATGGCCACGGTCTTCCGGACGACAACTCCGTCAACATCGTGGTTTTCGAAGAGGTCACCCGCCAAGAGCACGAAGTCGACGTTCTCGCTCTTCGCCAACTTCACCACCCGTGCCCCTGTCTCGAACCGTTTGGCGCGGACCTCCTTGGCCTTTTCCCCGGCTTGGAGGGCCTTCATCCCCAACTGCCAATCGGCTGTGTGGAGGAATTTCACTGACATGCAGCACTCCTCTTCTGCATCCTCATGCTCTTCATAACACCATTCGTCGGCTCCACGGCTCCATGTACCACTCCCGGAGTTCCTTAGGCCGCAGCGTCGTGCTCCGTATCGCCAAGGGCATCCTCATGGAGAAACACCCTGCACGCGTCCAGATTCTTTACCGCCTCGAGAACGGTGACAATCGAAGCCGGCACTGCGGTCTTGGGGTCCGCGCCTGCTCCAACCTGTTCCGCGACCTTTGTCGCGACAAAGCGCTGGACAAGTGCCTTTCCGCACGGCCCCATCACCTTGCCACTCTCGCTGGCCCAGTGGTCGTACGAATCGAGTTCTTCACGCAGCGTATCCTCTAATTTTTCCTCGAACACTGCGTGGTGTGTGCCGCACGTCGTCTCCACCACATCAATGCTGGCTATCTCCGCTCCGACGAGGCGGAGCAATTCGAGGGTCTTATCTCTGACTTTCTTGTCTTCGTTGGTCTTGTCGCCGTCAAACAGCAAGAACGTCGGAATACCTAGACCCGAAAACACGCGGGCGAGTCGGTCCATGGGACCCTTTCCATGGCTCTGGACCACCGCCACGTTTTGTCTGTCGAGGTCGTAGCCCAGCAGGCTCCCATAGATCGGGAGGACATACTCCTCCGATGCTCCCTCAACCACGATTACCTTGTCAGCGAAGAAGCCTTCGTTGACCTGCGGATCGAAGGCGTTTCGGTATTGCTCCCGCATTCCTATGGGTTTCGCATCGACGCCTTTGCGCGCCTTTAGATCCGCAAGCATCGTGGCCATTGAAAGCTGGCTCGGCGACGCATCGAGGCCATCGTCGTCTTTACGCTTTCGCATGATGCAGATCTCGTCGAAATGGGCCACATCAACGAATAGACTCGAATGGGTCGTGTAGAAGACCTGGTCCCTACCGGCACCAATGTCGTGAAAGACGCGCATCAATGTGCGCTGCGCCTGTGGATGCATGTACAGTTCAGGCTCCTCGACCGCGATGATGGTAGATCTCTCATTCGCCCGCTCTCCAGCCTTCTCTTGGCTGGCGACCTCGGCGTAGAACCTGAGAATGGTCAGGATCATCGAACGCTGCATCCCATGACCCTTCGACTCGATCAAGGTACGCACCCCGTCGTCCGCCACGATCTTCGCCTCGCCGAACACCTGTTGGAGAGTTGGCAACGACATCTCAATCTCGACGTCGCAATCCATCAACTCAGCCATCAGCGTGTTCAGACGCGTTTCGACCTCCTTGATCTCTACTAGCCGGCTGTCTCCACCAACGCGATTCAGCTTGTTCGCCAAGGTCTCGATCTGCTTAGTCAACTCGTCTTTGGCGTCAACTGCCACCTTGTCCAGAATGGAATGGATCAGCCTGCCGAACGGGTTCGACTGGGTGACCTTGAGTTCATCCTGAACATCTCTCACGGCCGGAACGAGAATGAACTCAGGCAGGGCCCCTTTTAGGATATTCGGTGCACCTTGGGGATTCTCCAGCCTGGACTCCTCCCATTCGAGATCCTGGGCATGCTCGTCAACAAAGGAGGCAGCCTTTTCCTTCCACTCCCCGACGTTAGGTCGGTTGGTACCCAACTCCTTCGCGAAGTCGAGACCGCCCACCTTCAGTTCATCGCGCATCTTCCACCATTCGCTAATCCGCGCTCCATTGATTAGCTCTCGGCGTAGCCATTCCTGCTTCGGTGCCTGCACGAACGCCACCGTGTCTACTGTGAAGTCGTCGCTGGACCATCCGATCTCTCGGGCTACCACCAGATTCCCGTCTCTGCGCAACCACGGGCGGAATTTCTCCTTTTCCCATTCTGAAAGCTCCTCAAACCAGACCTTGATCCCGATGCTCGCACCGGGGGTTCGGTTCGGGAACCAGTCCAGACTCAACATCCGTTTGGATGGGTCAAAGAAGAACGTCAGTGCCTTCAGGATCGTCGATTTGCCGCTGTTGTTGCGGCCGACGATCGCGAGCACATCCTGCACGCTGATGACGGCGTGACGGATGACACGCAGGTTCGAGATTTCGATCTTTGAGATCTTCAAGCGCCCCCCACATCTGTAGGCATGCAGCTACACTGAGTCCTTGGGGGGACAAGAGAACTCAGTCTGGATAAGGCAGCTGTGTGGCGGGTCGCAACGGGCGGGCAAACAGCCGTTACGCTACTCTAATGGGGTCAGCGCTGTACCGCCAGAAGTGGCATGCTACCCTGGGGGCCATCTCCTCCCAAATACAACGTCCAACGCTGACCACACCAAGTCCTGGGGCGCAGCCTCAAGTCTGAGACCTGCGGCTCGGGCAAGCATGGCTTGTCTGTGACTCACCATATGGCGGAGACTCCCCACCACTGATGGGGTCAGTTGCGCGGTAGAGCGGCAATGGGCAATCTGAGCAGTCGCATGCGGAGCGATGCAGGTGTCACGTGGGAAGGCCAGTCAACTGGTTCCGGTATCCGCCTCGCTCCACGATGCTGTGTTTCGACCTCATTTCGCGGACGTCCTCCCCTTCCGCCGCAGAAGGCCTCGGCTGCCCGTGATACGCAACGATCATCTACAAACATGCGCTTCGTAGATCTCTTCGCAGGAATCGGTGGGTTTCATAAGGCTTTGGCCGGGTTGGGTCACGAGTGCGTCTTCGCATCCGAGATCGACGATGAGTTGCGGACCCTCTACAAAACGAACTTCCCACGCGCTGCCGACCACGTGTACGGCGACATTCGGGAAACGAAACACCTGGTGCCGGACCACGAGATCCTCTGCGCAGGTTTCCCGTGTCAGCCGTTCTCGAAGTCCGGGGAGCAGCGTGGATTCGCGGACCAGACATCGGGCACGCTCTTCCATGAGATCATCGAGATTGCCCGGGCTCGAACGCCCGACCTGATCATCCTAGAGAACGTGGGCAACTTCGCGCGGCATGACCATGGGAAGACGTGGGAGATCGTCCGGGGAAGTCTCGAAGAGCTAGGATACGATGTGCGTGGTACCGAGCCGCGCGTAATGGGGGGGCACGGGTTGGTGTCCCCTCATCATTTCGGCCATCCACATCACCGCGAGCGGTTCTTCGTGGTTGCGGCGTTGTGGAACCTTCCGGACGACCCATTCCCGAAGCCCCGACGAGACTCAACGCCACACCTAGAGAGAGTAGTCTTACCGCAGAGGCGCCTGAGCAAGAGTGAGATTCGGGAGACGGCGTTGTCGCAGCAGCAGGTAGATGCAATCGACCACTGGAATACGTTCCTCGGGAACGTGCCCGCAGATATGTCGCTGCCGTCGTTCCCGATTTGGTCGGATGAGTTTGGTGCCATCTATCCCTTCGAAGATTCCGCGCCACTCACTTTGGACCCCGACGTGCTCGCCGCTGCGCTCAGGGTTCGAGCCAATGGCGACTCTGGCGAGTGGCGAGAGAAGCTCCGTATGCATCTTCCGAGCTATGCGAGGCAGGATAGCGGGAGCTTTCCCGACTGGAAGCGACGCTTCATCAGGCAGAACCGGACCTTCTATGAGGAAGTGGGGGGGGCGCTGCCGAAAGGATGGCTTAGCACACTGCGCAGGCAGTTTCCTCCTTCGCTCCGAAAGCTCGAATGGAACTGCAGTGGCGAATTGAGGGACCTATGGTCGTGCGTGCTCCAGTTTCGTCCATCCGGTATTCGGGCGAAGAGGTACACTTCGATTCCTGCCCTCGTCGCAATGACCACCACGCAGATACCGATTCTCGGACCTGAACGCAGATATCTGAGCCGCCGTGAGGCCTTGGCGTTGCTTGGGTTCCCTCGCGGCTTACGCCTCCCGAGCTCCCACAGTAAGGCGTTTCGGGCTCTCGGGAACTCAGTTCACGTCGACGTTGTTCGCAGAGTATTGCGCGCGGCCCTGCGAACAGCCAAGGGGGTGACGCTTGGATCGCGTTGATCGCATCAACATACGTCCTGGTGTCACGGTACTCAGCGTGCTACGGCACCTGAACTACCGGCCCTGGTTCGCCCTCGCCGAGTTCGTGGATAACTCGATCCAGAGCTACCGGCAGAATCAGACGACCATCGAGCGTCTCGATCGAGCACGCCGCCTATCAGTTGCCATTACGTACGAGAAGGAAAGCGACGCGCTGGTGATTTCTGACACGGCGGGAGGGATTGCTGCCGCAGAGTATGAGCGAGCCTTCCGACCAGCGGAGTTGCCACCAGACCGATCTGGCCTTGCTGAGTTTGGAATGGGCATGAAGAGCGCGGCGTGCTGGTTCTCTCCCGAATGGGCGGTGCGCACGACAGCTCTCGGCGAGCCTGTGGAACGCACGGTCAGGTTCGACATCGACACGATCGTGAATGACGAGTTGGAGGAGCTCGCCGTAGAAGAGCGCGCAGTGGATTCCGACGCGCACTATACAGTCGTACGTCTTTCACATCTTTACAGCCCGATCCATTCGCGAACGCTAGGCAAGATCAAGGAACACCTGACAGACATCTACCGCCAGTTCATACGAGACGGACAGCTACGGCTCACGTATGACGACGCACCTCTGGAATACGAAGACCCTCCGGTTCTCAAGGCACCGTTCTTCGAGACCCCGGACGGCGACGCTGTTGAATGGCACAAAGACATCGACTTCGATTTCGGGGACGGCTTGAGCGTGCGAGGCTTTGCCGCCCTCCGCGACCCCGCGAGCGTCAGGCGGGCTGGGTTCGCCCTCTTCCGCCGCGGCCGACTCATTCAGGGGAGCGGAGATGAAGGGTACCGTCCCCGAATGATCTTCGGCAATAGCAACTCATATGCGTATCAGAGGCTCTTTGGCGAACTGCATCTCGAAGGGTTCGAGGTGAGCCACACCAAGGACGGGATCCGCTGGGACGAGAATGAGATTGCCTTCCTGGAGCTCTTGAAGGAGCACCTGGAGCGTCCTCCGTTCCCGCTGTTACGCCAAGCCGAGGGCTACCGGAAGCGCCGCAAGAAGGGAGATCTAACGTCTGGCGCCGCTGAGGCTGCGGACAACACGGCGCGCGTCATTCGAGACGAAGTCCCGCACATCCTGGACGCTTGGGAGGAGCTTGAGGAAGACGGGCCATCTCCTGAGCCCGCGCCAGAGGCGACAGTCCGGGAGATAGAGTTCGTTCATGACTCCGACGTCTGGCGCGTCCGCGTGACTCTCTCAGAGGATCCGGAGGAGAGAGACTGGCTGACGGTGGGCCACGACCGTGACGAGCAAGTGGAGGGGGGTCGACCGATCAAGTACCTAGATATCCGATTGGCGTTGCTGCACCCCTTCATGGATCGTTTTGCAGGAGAGGCGCGCGAGGACATCGAGCCGCTCCTGAGGGTGGCTGCGGCTCTGGCCATCTCCGAGCGACTGGCCATGGCGGCGGACGTGCGCGGCGCCAGGATGGTCCGTAACGGGCTAAACCGGCTACTCCGGGAAGGACTAGCGAAGCCATGAGAGGAAGCGACGCTGAGACCACAGTCCGTGTGCTATACGATGACCCAGGACGCTCCGGCGGTCGTTGGCAGCCCAACCCTGGCTCCGAGACGGCGGCCGCTCTCCGCAGGGCCTTAGGCGATCCACAGCGCGCTTCAGCAATAGCGGTTCGGGAAGAATCGGTAGCAACCCTTGCCAACTGCCTTGCACCAACTGAAAGAGGCACGTCTGTCACAGGCCTGGTCATCGGCTACGTGCAGAGCGGCAAGACGCTCTCATACACCGTTCTCTCTGCATTGGCACATGACTGCGGTTACGCCCTGATCGTGATCTTGACGGGCACCGTCAAGAATCTCTTCCGGCAATCAACGGAACGCCTACGACAGGACCTTGGCGCTTCGGATGGCCCGTGGCAGTTCTACACGAGTGAAGACATCGGACCAGGGCGGGTGACCGACCAAATCGCGAGCTACCTCAACGATTGGGCATCCCCTGAACCGTGGGTGTTGAAGGAGACAGTCGTCATCACGGTGCTGAAGCACGGAACACATCTGGACCGCGTCGCAGCGCTGCTAGAGGCCCTGGCCGATCGGGGATCCCTGCGTCAAGTGCCTGTTCTTATCATCGATGATGAGGCCGATCAGGCGGGGCTCAACACGTTGGTCAGACGTCAGGATGAGAGCCCTACTTATCGCCGGATATTGCGCCTACGGAGTTCCTTTCCGCAGCACTCGTATCTGCAGTATACGGCCACGCCACAGGCGATCCTGCTGATCAGCCTCATGGACGAGCTGTCTCCAGAGTTCGTGCAACTTCTCACCCCCGGGCTCAAGTACACTGGCGGTCAGACGTTCTTTGCATCGGAGAGGGACCTCATCCAGACCATACCAGACTCCGATCTTACGTGCATCGAGGAGTTGCGGGACCATCCTCCCCGCACGCTTCGAGAGGCCCTCGCGTCCTTCGTCGTGGGCGCCGCCGCAGGCGCACTAGAGAAGGTCGATCATCGTTCGATGCTGGTGCACCCGCATAGGTTCACCGAATACCACGCCAAGAGTGTTGAGTGGCTTCGGGCCCTGGTCAACCGATGGCGATTCGAAGTAGCCCTTCCGGAAGACGATGGGGATCGCGTAGCCCTTTTCGAGGAATTCGAGCGAAGTCACGCAGAGCTTTCGCGGACGCTCGATGGCCTCGCGCCCTGGAGCGAAGTGCGACAAGCCATACCCTACCTGCTCGGCAAGGTCACAGTACACGAGTTGAACACAAGATCACGGGCGAGCTCAACCGATCACGTCGAATGGGCGCGCGAGCGGTTCACAGTGATCGTCGGCGGGCAGAAGCTGGATCGCGGCTATACCGTTCGGGGGCTCACTACAACGTACATGCCACGATCTCTGGGCGTGGGCAACGCGGATACCATCCAGCAACGGGCACGCTGGTTCGGATACAAGGAGGACTACCTCGGGTTCTGCCGTGTATACCTGCGGGATGATGTCGCAAGGGCCTATCGCCGGTACGTGGAGCACGAGGAGAGCATCCGAGACCAGCTCGCCCGTGTGATGACGGCCCATGGCAGCATAGCAGACTGGCGACGCAGCTTTTTCTTGGACCGTAGCCTGAAGCCGACTCGCTCAAGCGTGGTCGGGAGGAACTTGCTGCGAGGAGGCGGCTCTGACTGGCTCGTCACCTCTGCGCCGGAGGTCGGCGACCCTCAGCGCGATGCGAATGAGAAAACGGTGGAGCGCCTGCGCACACTCGCGCGGTTCAAGCCCGACGATCGCTATCGGGAGGACGGAGGCTTGGACAACTTGCGGGCAACTGCGGTGCCAGTTGGCACGCTCCTGGCCGAGCTCCTTCTTCAGTGGAAGATCAGTGACGGCGTGGACTCCGCGGGTAGAGCAGTGGCGATGCTTCAGCTGCAGCACGCGCTAGAAGCCAGTCCCGATCTGACTGCCGTGTGCTACTTGATGCGTCCGGCCCTGAAGAGCGAGGGCGGCAGTCGTCGGCAGATCACGGCCAGCGGCAGAATCGATAACGTGTTCCAGGGGAGGAGCCAGAACTACCCAGGCGATCGATACCTGGACGACGACAGTGTGATCGTCGCGCAACTGCATTCGATCAAGATGATGGCTGACAAGGTTGTGCAGGCATTGAATGTGCCGGTGTTGGCGCTCCACATCCCGCTGCGGATCGCGCGGGATTGGCTGGCCGAGGTTCCCGACTAATGGACCTGTCGGCTGAGGCATTGTGGGAGTTGTTTGGGCATCTTGCCAGGCCTGAAGGTGGTGAAGGTGAGTCCATCTACTCCGCTGGCCAGGAGTCCGGGGGGTATCGGATCGCGCGCAATGTTCAGGATCAACCCTGCCTGCTCATCAAAGCTGAGCACGATGCGGTCTTGGTCGCGCCGCGTCTTCGACATCTGCGGATCCTTGCCGCAGCGACCTGCGAGATCGTCGACCGGCTCGGCGACCGTGAGACCCACCGGCTAACGGTTATCGAGCCTGTCGATGTGGAGCGGGGACTCGCGCGGTTCGTGGTAGGCGTGTTTCACACGCTTGCTTTGGAGGCTGGCCCATACCCTACGACCTCGGCGGTGCAGGTCCTTCTGGGAAGCATCGCGGAGCTGTTCCGTCGACTCGAGGGTCGCCCCCGCACGACAGCTCAAGGACTCTGGGCAGAGTTGCTCGTCGTGCTGCATTCAGAAGACCCACCCGCTGCCGCGCGGGCGTGGCACGATGACTTCGGTGAGAGGTGGGATTTCGCGGACGGGAAGCTGAGGTTGGAGGTCAAGAGCTCTGCGGAAGACGGGAGCAGACGGCACCATTTCGCGCTGGAACAGCTTTGTCCACCGGCAGACATCGAGGTGTGGGTACTTTCTCTCTGGGCCGTTCGGGGCAGCAACGCAGTCTCGATACGAGAACTTCTTGCGCGGCTGCAGGAGCGCCTTGAGCGCAATCCAGAGGTCCTGGCGAGAGTCGAGCGGGTAGTGGCTTCAGCGATAGGGGACGCTGCCACCGAAGTTCTCGACGAGGCATTCGACCCCGAGGTCGCAAGGTCAAGCACCCTGTTCGCCCCGGGCAGCAGCGTGCCGAAGCCCGGCTGCTATCAGGCAGCGGGAGTGAGCGGTGTCAGCTTCCTCTCGGACCTGACGTTTGCTCAATTCGTCGATGCCGAAGTCCTGATGGATCGAATGGACCTCCTCGGCAGCGTGGCCCGCGGGCTGTCGTTCAATCTGACGGGAGAGAACCTCGAAACGAACTCAGGGCAGAGTCCTCGGACGCCACAGTTCGGTGACCGGACCTCCTCTTCCGCAGCGGCATCCCGGTCCATGAGAGGGAACGTCAAGCGCGACACGAAGCCCGAGATGATGCTTCGGAAGGCCCTATGGGCTCGCGGAGCGAGGTATCGCTTACACATGTCAGATCTTCCGGGGACACCGGACATTGTCTTCCCCGGGAAGCGAGTTGCCGTATTCTGCGACGGGGACTTTTGGCATGGGAGGGACTGGGATTCTCGCCGGGAGCGGTTGAGCGCCGGCGCCAACGCGGATTACTGGATACCAAAGATCCATGCCAACATGGTGAGAGATCGGGAGCAGACTGCGTCGCTAGAGTCGCAGGGATGGACCGTGTTGCGGTACTGGGAAGGGCAGATCAAGAACCACTGCCAAGCAGTCGCCCAGGAGATCGTCAAGGTGCTGGGAATCTAGCGTTCCGGACCAACGTGAGGCCTGCGAGGTCAAGTCCACCTTCGTCGAACTGGTCTGACCGTCGCAGGAGGTCACTGCCAGCCCACATCCGAGAATGGACAGCTTCAAGGATTGGATGACCGTTGCGGGACACGCCGCCGATGAGAGCCGACCGGCGGAACTAGAACGCATGGCAGGCCACCCTTCCTGGGACGTGCGAATGCTTGTCGCCGGCAATCCGGCGCTTCCCACACAGGCTCTCGCAGCCTTGGCCGACGACCCGTCGGCGGCCGTTCGGGCAGCGGCCGCGCGGAGCGAGGCCCTCTCAGAGGCTCAACTGAACCGGCTGGCGGAGGACAGCGATCCGGAGGTGCGTAACTCGGTCGCGTCGAATCCTCGCACTCCTCCGCATGTCATCCTTTCCCTCATCAGGGACAGTGCTCCTCCGACAGCAGGATCGTGCCGGCCTCGAGCGCCTCCTGCGCTATTGTGCCCGGCCGCCCTTCGCGCTCGAGCGACTCCACGCCCTCGCCGGTATCGCCTCCCTCGCCTCTCCCGACGCGCGCCTCCTCTACCGCTTTCCCAAACCCACGCCCGACGGGCGCACCGAGATCATCCTCTCTCCCCTCCAGCTCCTTGAGCGCCTCGTCGCCTTTGTGCCGCCACCCCGCATGCACCGCCACCGCTACCATGGTGTCCTCGCGCCCCATGCTAGCCTGCGCGCCGCCGTCGTCGCCATCGGTAGAGCTCCGGCCGAGCCGCCGAGTCTCACCGACCCCGAGCCCCCCGAGCCAGCCTCTCTCGCCTCCAGCGCGCTAGACGAGCCTCCTCGCTCAGACAGCCCGGCGCGGATCCGGTGGGCCCTGCTCCTCGCCCGTATCTACGAAGTCCTGCCGCTCCTCTGCCCGGCCTGCGGTGGCCCCATGAGCATCCTCGCCTTTCTCACCGACCCACCCGTCCTCTCCGCCATTCTCCTGCACCTCGACCTTCCCCACCGGCCTCCGCCCCTCGCGCCCGCTCGCGGGCCGCCTCAGCGGGATTGCCTGCTCGACCAAACACCGAGGTTCGACCCCGCCGATCCAGACCCCGTCCCCGACTTCCAGTTCGACCAGTCTCTGCCCGCCGACTTCGACGACTGAGAACGGCCCCACCCCGGGCACCCCACTCGGCATCTGCCGCTCGCCGCCCATCCCCCCATGCCCCCGGCCCTGACCAGCATCCTCTTCTTCTCGCCCCTTCTCGTCCCTTTCACCCTCCTCCCCGCCGGTGAGCGTCTCCGCCGCTTGCCACTCCCGGGACCACAGCCTACCGTCCCCTTCGGCCCACCAGGGCCTTTCGATCACCTATACGTTACGTCAGAACCAGCTAAGGAACTCCCCGTCCACCCCTGTCCGGACAGATTGTGACATGGAACGCGACACAACCCTTCGGTCGAAAAAAACCTCCCAACGCCCGAAGACGTTGGGAGGCCTCATCGAACTCAGTGCCCCGCCAGGGACTCGAACCCCGAACCTACTGATTAAGAGTCAGTTGCTCTAGCCAGTTGAGCTAGCGGGGCGGACACGCCCGCCGCATCGGATCGCACGGCGCAC